>Ga0206682_10000426_pt1 | contig 45875 bp, 43 predicted proteins | sample M240m12015metaG_FD_155444 | JGI IMG/M metagenome (GOLD analysis project Ga0206682, IMG submission 155444) | Ammonia-oxidizing marine archaeal communities from Monterey Bay, California, United States - M2 40m 12015 | ecosystem: Environmental > Aquatic > Marine > Intertidal zone | place: USA... | reverse complement strand
TTGATTTTGATAGAATAATACCTTCAATGAAAAATCGTGCAAATGTACCATAAATAAAATAAAGTTTGGAGCAGTTTACTTTCTAGCTAATTCTTCTATTTGGTTAAAAATATTTCTTGAAGATAGGGATGCATAGGAATTGATAACAACACCCTTTTTGTCTATTAAAATAGTTCTAGGAAGTTGACTAGTTAAGAAAGAGTTTGCTTTGCTGTTGGTATCTAAGTAATATTGGGATTTAATATCTAATTTTAAAATCCTTTTATTATTATCTCCATATATTTTTATACCTATGAATTTTAAATTGGGATATTTTTCAGACAAATACTTAACTCTACTTGCTATAAAGTCTTTTCCAATAAACTCAGGGTTCCAAAAATATAAAACACTTTTTTTGTTTTTTATTAACTTCCTAACTGATTTTTGTGACTTATTATAATCTATTATATTGAAGTCATTCAATAATGTACCCTCTTCAATTTTTTTTACATCAGATGTCAAATTAACTATTAATTTATTATCATCAAGATTTGTATTAAGGTCTAGGAAAGTATTAACAGTGTTTTTATTAATTCTTTTTGTTGATTTCCAGTAAAAATGTCGGATAAAAATTTTCCTCAACATAGAGTTTTTAGAATTTTCATCATTTAATTCTGTAGATATTGCTTTTAGGAGATTTTCTGTAAATTCATCCGAATTTAGATCATATCCAAGAGAGTTTATTTTATTGTATAAATTACTTAGTACATAGTCTCTGTAGGCATAGAAAAACATTAAAGAGTCATTACCTAAAGTGATATACTCCCTATGTTTGTAAAAATCTTTATTAATATCTAGATGTTCATCGTGGTTTATTTTGGCGGAGTGAGCTAGTGGATAGTTTTCTACCTTTGAATATAATGGAAAGGTTAACGCAGTCTTTAGAATGTTATTAAATTTATCTGACTCTTCTGGATGATTGTTAATGAAATCATTGTATCTATTAAGTTTAATTTTTTCAGTTTGTATAACTTTCTCACTAAATTCGGAGGGAGATAAATTATAGTATTGATAAAAGATTTTTCTTTCCTCCTCCGATTCTAAAAAACTGTCAATTAATAAATTATTTCTTTCAGCCCCTTTTCCACTAAATACCAATGTTTCATCAAAATTCCAAGTATTAAGTCTAATTAAAAGACTGTCTTTAGGTTCTAGATAAACATATTGTTGTTCATTTCCATGTTTGAAATTAAATAAACCTTCTTGTAGTGAGGGTATTTCACCAAGGAAAGAATTGTTTTTATCTAGATAAAATGTATCTAAAGGAATTTCATTTTCAAATAAAATGATACAATTAGATTTAGGATTTATAATTTTACCACCAAAGTAAGTACTGTTACAAACCTGAGTGTTGTTACATCCAAATAACACGGTTATAATTACCAATATTATCAAAGCTGTATATTGCCTAAAATGTGGATTTGAACTCATTCTTTTACAAAAATACATATCTAATTTAGTGATGCTTGTTAACAGCTTGTTAAAAGAGAGTATACAAACTAAATTTAAAATCAATGTTTTTATGATTAATCATCCTTTATTTTTAAGTCAAAACATAAATGTATTTACTATTTTTGCACGGAATTTAAGAAAAATTAAAAATGTTATCAGTTTCAAATTTATCAGTTCAGTTTGGCAAGCGTATATTATTTGACGAAGTAAATACAAAATTTCTAAATGGAAATTGTTACGGTATTATAGGTGCAAATGGCGCTGGTAAATCTACTTTTTTAAAAATAATTTCTGGGAAAATGGAGCCTACCTCAGGCCATGTATCTTTAGAGACAGGTAAAAGAATGTCTGTATTAACTCAAGATCATTATGCTTTTGATGAATTTCCTGTTTTAGAAACAGTAGTAATGGGTAATAAAGATCTTTTTGCAATTAAATCCCAAATAGATGCTCTGTATGCAGATTATTCAGATGAAAATGCTGATAAGATTGGTGAGCTACAGGTAACTTTTGAAGAAATGAATGGTTGGAATGCAGATTCTGATGCAGCTGCTATGCTTTCTAATTTAGGAATTAAAGAAGATTTACATTACACTTTAATGAGCGAATTAGATGGTAAACAGAAGGTTAGGGTTTTGATAGCTCAGGCATTATTTGGTAATCCAGATGTGTTAATCATGGATGAACCTACAAATGATTTAGATTTTGAAACTATAGCTTGGTTAGAAAACTTTTTAGCAAATTTTGATAATACAGTCATTGTTGTATCTCATGACCGTCACTTTTTAGATGCAGTATGTACACACATTTCTGATATTGACTTTGGTAAAATAAATCATTTTTCAGGCAATTATACCTTTTGGTATGAATCTTCCCAACTAGCTGCTAAACAAAGAGCTCAACAAAATAAAAAAGCAGAGGACAAAAAGAAAGAACTAGAGGATTTTATTAGACGTTTTTCTGCAAATGTTGCAAAATCAAAGCAGGCAACTAGTAGAAAAAAAATGATTGAAAAACTGAATGTAGATGATATAAAACCCTCTAGTAGGCGATATCCTGCAATCATTTTTAAAAGTGAAAGAGAGGCAGGTGATCAGATTTTAAATATTGATGGATTCTCAAAATCAAATTCAGAAGGTACTTTATTCAATGATATTCACATAAACTTAAACAAAGGTGATAAAGTAGCTGTAATTTCAAAAAATTCGAAAGCAATTTCAGCTTTTTATGAAATAATAGCAGGTAATATAGTTGCTGATTCTGGGAAGTATGATTGGGGAGTAACTACTACACAATCTTATTTACCACTCGATAACTCGTCTTATTTTGAAGATGGAAGCTTAAATTTAGTTGATTGGTTAAGACAATATGCTCAGACTGAAGAAGAAAGAGAAGAAGTTTTTTTAAGAGGATTTCTCGGTAAAATGATTTTTTCAGGTGAAGAAGCCCTTAAGAAAAGCAATGTTCTTTCTGGAGGAGAAAAAGTACGGTGTATGCTTTCAAGAATGATGATGAAAAGGGCTAATATTCTAATATTAGATGAGCCAACTAATCATTTAGATTTAGAATCTATACAAGCTTTAAATAATTCACTAATTAATTTTTCAGGAACTGTATTGTTTTCAACACATGATCATGAATTTGCACAAACAGTAGCTGACAGAATTATTGAATTAACACCCAATGGTGTCATAGATAGATATTCAACTTTTGATGAGTATTTAAATGATACTAAAGTGAAAGAGTTAAGAGAAAAAATGTATAAATAGTTAAAAGAAGTTATTTTTTCAAAGGACTTACAATTTCAACATCACTAAAGGAAATTGCTCCTCGAACAACACCATCAATTGTATTTTTTAAAGCCTCAATTAATTGAATTTTTAATTGTGTTTTGTGAAATATTAAACTAATTTCTCTAGCAGGTTTTGGAGACTTGAATTCTTTCAATAGTTTTTTATCTTTTTCATTTAAATCTAGGGTGTGTAAATAGGGTAGAAGAGTCATTCCCAACCCCTCTTTTGACAATTTTATTAATGTATCAAAACTTCCGCTTTCTAGTTGAAAACCTTTGTTATTGTTGGTTTTATAATTCCTGCAAAGGTTGATAATATTATCTTTAAAACAATGACCGTCCTCGAGTAACAAAATATCTTCCATTTCTAAATCATCAATTTCAATTTGATTTTTTTTATACAAACGGTGTTCATGGGGTGTTAAACCAACAAAGGGTTCATAGTATAAAGGGCTTTCTTTTATGAATTCATTTTCTAAAGGTGTTGCCGCTAGCCCAGCGTCTAAATTATTATCAAGTATCTTCTTAATGATTTCTTCGGTAGTTAATTCCTCAATAATCAATTTTACTTTTGGATATTTTTTTGTAAAATTACTTAAGAACATGGGTAATAAAGTTGGCATAACTGTAGGGATTATTCCTACTCTAAATTCACCACCAACATATCTTTTATGTTGATGTACGATATCTGTTATTCGACTACTTTCATTTACTATTATTTTAGCTTGTTCAACAACTTTTTTACCAATATCAGTTAATTCAATAGGTTTTTTTGATCTGTCAAATATCTGAATATCAAACTGATCTTCTAACTTTTGTATCTGCATACTCAAAGTTGGTTGTGTAACAAAACTGTGCTCTGCCGCTACAGTAAAATTTTTGTGTTCGGCGACAGAAAGGACATATTTAAGTTGTGTAATAGTCATTTATAGGATTTTACTATAAAAATAGTAAAAACTATAAGTTTATGTTATGATATTTAAATAAAATTTAAATATTCCAAAATTTACGTTGATTATTCAATTCTTCCTCTTGCTTTGCATAATCATCTGTAGAAATAACCTTTAAAAAAGAAGGATGTTGTTCTATAGCATATTCAATTTTAGTAACAATATCAGAAATTTCATCATTTTCATAATCAATGGTAAGTGGTTCTTTAATAACCATTGATTGCAATACATTTCTTTTTTTTATCATTAAGCCTTTTTTATCAAAAGAACGTCTAAATCCATCAATAACTATTGGAACTACAGTAGGTTTATAGGTTTTGATAATATGTGCAGTTCCTCTTCTAATAGGTTTAAAAGGCGTAGTTGTTCCCTGAGGAAATGTAATTACCCACCCATCATCTAAAGCCTTACTTATATTTGAAATATCGGACATTTTCACCTGTCTATTTACATTTTCACCAGCACTTCTCCAGGTTCTATCTATTGAAACGGATCCGGTGTAAGCAAATATTTTTGGAAGGATTCCTGATCGCATTGTTTCTCCAGCAGCTATATAATATAAGTTTAGTTTTGGATTCCATATATAACCAATATTTTTAATTGAATCATCTCTGCCTTTTAAAGAAGCGTTAAATACATGAAACATAGCAGCTACATCTGCAAAATAAGTTTGGTGATTAGAAATAAAAAGAACATTAGTGTCAGGTATATTCCTGAGTACTTCTGAACCTTCAATTTTCAGGTTGTTAAAACTTCTATATCGCCCGTGAGAAATAACACCAAGAATTCTAATTAACACTTTTTTAATCCATAAAATATGTCCAAAAGGATTCTTTTTAAATATGGGCATTATTTGAAAGTTGTTTAATATAATTACTTGCTAAAGTACAAAAGAATTTATGGTTTGATATTTTTTAATGCTTCTTTAATTTCACTCAAAATCATTGCAGTGGCTCCCCATATAATTAAACCATTTATTTGAAAACATGGTACAGAAGTTTTTTCCATGTAGGAATTGTTAATTTGAGTAAAGTGAATATTATTATCATCTAAAATATCATCATAGGATATTTCTAGAATTTCTTCTACTTCATTATTTTTTTTAAAACTAGGTTTCGTATGACATACACCAATAAAAGGAGTTACTAAAAAATTACTTGGAGGTATGTAAACATCAGTGAATTCTCTTAAAATGATAGTATTTTCTTTAAACACACCAGTTTCTTCAAAAGTTTCTCTTAATGCCGTTTCTTCGAGATTATAATCTGATACTTCTGTTTTACCACCAGGGAAACTTATTTGTCCAGAATGAGTTCCATTGTAGCTGGCTCTTTTTGTAAGTAGTAAGGAAACTGTATTATTGTCATTTGGATAAAAAAGAGCTAAAACTGCTGCAATTTTTGGTTTATTAGCTTGTATTTTTTTTTCATTATATTCCAAACGAATTTTTGGAGCTAATCTAAATTGTGCATCTAATCCACCTAGTTTTATTTCTTTAATTTTAGTTGAATTTTTTAAAAACTCTTTAAAGTTCATATGCTATTCTTTTTTTTTAAAAAGAAAACCAAGGCCCAATCTCCTAAGAAATTTTTTTTCAAAATTCCAAAAGAATTTAAATTGTCCAAATAAAAAACCAACTATAGGAAGGGTGAGTTGATAAATTGGAAAAATCAATATGATTCTTAAAGGCCAATAAATGAAACCGTTCGTTAAAGATTTTGAAATACCAAATAGAGCTGTTAATGGGTCTGCAACCCAGGCTGCAAAAGAACCATTAATTGCAAAAACAATAAAAATAAGAAAGATTTGAATATTTGATGTAATACCCCAACGTGCTTTTAATTTCTCCATTTAAAAAAAATAATATGCTGCAAAAATAGAGGATTAGATAATCATAAAAAAACGAAACTAGGTAAGATTAAAAAGTTTATATATCTAGGATTTTATTTATATTACAAGCTTATAATTTTATAGTATATATAGATGAAGAAATTAGCACTGCATTGGCAGATATTATTAGGAATGTTATTAGGAGTAATTTTTGCTCTTATCATGGTAAATTTTGATTTTGGTAAAGAATTTATAAAAGATTGGATAAAACCTTTTGGTACCATTTTCATAAATTCATTGAAATTAATTGCAATTCCATTAATACTAGCAGCTCTAATAAAAGGTGTATCTGATCTAAAAGATATTTCTAAATTATCTAAAATGGGTGGAAGAACCATCGTTATTTACATCATAACAACTGTAATTGCAGTTTCTATTGGTCTAGTCCTTGTAAATATTGTAAAACCTGGAAATTCTATTTCAGATAAGACCAGAACTGAATTAGTAGATGGTTATAGCAACAAAACTACAAAATATAAAGATGAGGCATCAAAACAAAAGGAAAGTGGTCCATTGCAAGCATTGATAGATTTAGTTCCTCAAAATATTTTTGAAGCAGCTACGAGTAATAGAAATATGTTACAAGTTATATTCTTTGCGGTTTTTTTTGGCATTGGGTTGATTTTAATACCTGAAGAAAAAGCGAAGACAGTTAAAAGTTTTTTTGATGGATTCAATGAAGTTATACTAAAGATGGTAGATCTAATTATGTTGGCAGCACCATATGGTGTTTTTGCATTGTTGGCAGCTTTAATAGCAGAATCACCTAGTGTAGATTTATTTAAAGCGTTGGCTTGGTATGCTTTAACTGTTATTTTAGGGCTCGCTTTAATGATTATCATTTACAATGTACTAGTTTTTATTTTCACAAAAAAACGACCAAGTTTTTTCATGAAAGCTATTTCACCCGCTCAATTATTAGCATTTTCTACTAGCTCTAGTGCGGCAACCCTTCCTGTTACCATGGAAAGAGTTACCGAACACATTGGTGTAGAAGAAGAAGTTGCAAGTTTTGTTTTACCAATAGGTGCTACTATAAATATGGATGGAACAAGTTTGTATCAAGCTGTTGCAGCAGTTTTTATAGCTCAGGCATTTGGAATGGATTTATCTTTTGGTACACAATTAGGGATTATAGCTACAGCAACATTAGCATCTATAGGTTCTGCTGCAGTTCCAGGAGCTGGTATGGTAATGCTAGTTGGTGTATTAGGTTATGCAGGTATTCCTGAAGCAGGTTTAGCTCTAATTTTTGCAGTTGATAGGCCTTTAGATATGTGTAGGACAGTAGTTAACGTTACTGGCGATGCTTCCGTTTCTATGTTAGTCGCTAAATCTGTAGGTAAATTAGGGAGTCCAAAACAGAAAAATTGATATAATATTTATTAGTTTACCCAGAGTAGAGTTTCTCTAATGACAGTATATCCAAAACCATCAGGTAAAATTTCACTCATTTTAGATTTTGAAGCCATTTTTTGATAGGGATTCTCATCTTTATAAGTTAAATATTTCATGGCGTCAAGAAGTGTAGAAAATCCATCACGAGTAAAAATAGATGCTTTACTAGCTGTTCCTTTTGGATGAATTCTAGTGTGAACACCCCAACTATCTAATTTTGTATTTTTTTGCATAGACATGTGGATTTGCTTGTAGATGTTTTTATTTTCATTCACAAAATCTGCGACACTTTTTGGTCTAGCATAATTAAATACAGTAAACTTTGTATTATTCCCAGCTATTGAGCTTTCATTTTGATACCATCTTATAGATTTAACCTCTCTAATTTTTTCAGTACTAATATCTTTTACTGTAAGTCCTAAAATACTTGTATCCCATTTTGCCTTTCCAGAAAATGCCTGTTCTAAGCTTTTAAAAGTATTTACTATTAGATAATTAGCCTCTAAACTATCATCATTCATTCCTGTATTTTTCATCAAACCCCATCCAGTCATATTACCATTTTTAATTTCTTGATGGGCAACTTTTGACCAATAATTCATTTCTAGACGTTCAAACTCTTCTTGATGTTCAGGAGCAACTTTAATATACATGTGCCTTGAAACTTCTTTTTGCCCAAATGACACCATTGTACACATTAAAATAATCGTAGTTAATAATTTTTTCATGTTGTTTTTTTTAAAGTTAATAATATCAAATATAATTTTTTTTGTTTCAAAACGCAACTAATGATGTTTCAAATATTTAAATTTTACTCATAAATTTTAGATATTATTTATTTAATTATACTAAATAATAAGAATCTTATAAAAATGAATTTATATTTAAAAATATATATATTAATGTTTGGTAGATAATAATTAAAATTGCAAAATTTGTATAACATTTATAAACATGAAGTTTAATCAAAATCATCATCATCATTTTTACTACTCGACTCAGGCGAAGTAAAAGTGTATTGATTAAAGTCAACATATTAACAACCCGTTTGAGACAATCAAACGGGTTTCTTTTTTATATAACTCTTTGATTTTTTCAAATTATTAAAAAAATAACCGATATATCGGACTATTATTATGAATACATTAAGAATTGCAATTCAAAAATCTGGGAGATTAAATGAAGACTCCCTAAAAATTATCAAAGACTGCGGAATTTCTATAGATAACGGAAAAGATCAGTTAAAAGCCTCGGCTAGAAACTTTCCTCTAGAGGTTTTTTATTTAAGAAATGGTGATATTCCTCAGTACCTCAAAGACGGAGTTGTAGACATAGCTATCATTGGTGAAAATGTATTGATTGAAAAAGGAGAGGAGATTATATTTACGCAACGTTTAGGGTTTTCAAAGTGCAAAGTTTCTTTAGCGATTTCAAAAAATGAAACTTACACAGGCATTGATTATTTTACAAATAAAAAAATAGCTACTTCTTATCCAAACACTGTAAAAAAATATGTACAAGATAGAGGAATCAATACCGATATTCACATTATAAACGGTTCTGTAGAAATTGCACCAAATATTGGATTAGCTGATGGTATTTGTGATATTGTATCTAGTGGTAGCACCTTATTCAAAAATAATTTAAAAGAAGTTGCTGTTTTGCTAGAGTCTGAAGCAGTATTGGCCGTATCACCAAAATTATCTGATGAAAAACAACGTATTTTAAACAAATTTCAGTCTAGAATTGAATCCGTTTTAAAAGGAAGAAATTCTAAATATGTATTGATGAATGCACCAAATAATAAGTTGCAAGATATATTAGAAGTTATACCAGGAATGAGAAGCCCTACGGTTTTGCCATTGGCAGAAGAAGGTTGGAGTTCTGTGCATTCAGTAATAAGTAAATATCAGTTTTGGGAAATTATTGATGAATTAAAAGAAAAGGGAGCAGAAGGTATCTTAGTTTGTCCAATTGAAAAAATGGTGTTGTAATGAAAAATATACTATATCCTACAAGAGATCAGTGGTCTCAAATCTTAAAAAGACCAACACAAACGGTCAAAGAAATTGAAGCAACAGTCAATGAAGTTTTTGAAGATGTTCAGACAAACGGTGACAGTGCTATCAGAAAATACACTAAGCAGTTTGATAAGGTTTCGTTGTCATCATTTTTAGTTTCTCAAGACGAAATTAAGACGGCAGTTCAGACCGTTTCTAATGAATTAAAAGCAGCTATTCAAATGGCAGCTGGTAATATTGAAAAATTTCACAGTGCACAAAAAACAGAGACAATATATCAAGAAACCACGCCAGGTGTAGTTTGTTGGCAAGAAAAAAGACCTATACAAAAAGTTGGTTTGTATATTCCTGGAGGAACTGCACCACTGTTTTCCACAGTTCTAATGTTGGCCATTCCTGCAAAAATCGCAGGATGCCAGGAGATAGTTCTGTGTTCGCCTCCAAACAAAGAGGGTAAAATTGCTAATGAAATTTTATATGCTGCTAGCCTTTGTGGTGTTACTAATATCTATAAAGTAGGAGGAATCCAAGCGATTTCAGGATTAACTTTCGGAACAGAAACCATTCCAAAAGTTTATAAAATATTTGGTCCTGGAAATCAGTTTGTAACTGTTGCAAAACAACTAGCTACTAAATTTGGAGTAGCTATAGACATGCCAGCTGGACCAAGTGAACTCTTAGTGATGGCTGATGAATCTGCGAATGCATCATTTATTGCCTCCGATTTATTAAGTCAAGCAGAGCACGGAGCCGATAGCCAAGTACTATTGGTTAGTACTTCAAACACAATCATTGAAAATGTTTTTACAGAACTTAAGAAGCAACTTGAAGAACTTCCAAGAAAAGAAATTGCAACCAGAGCCATTCATAATTCAAAATCTATTCTAGTAAAAGATTTTAAAGAATCCTTGGCTTTAATTAATGAATACGCTCCAGAACACTTTATTGTATGTACAAAAAACAATGATTTTTTTATTGAAGGTATTAGCAATGCAGGTTCTGTATTTATAGGAAATTATACTCCTGAAAGTGCAGGAGACTATGCTTCAGGAACAAACCATACTCTGCCAACCAATGGATATTCAAAGACCTATTCAGGTGTAAATTTAGATAGTTTTACTAAAAGTATTACGTTTCAAGAAATAACTAAAACAGGAATTCAAAAAATTGGATCCTCAATTGAACTCATGGCAGAGGCTGAGGGTTTGCAAGCGCATAAAAATGCTGTTACTCTCAGATTAAAAGACTTAAAATGATGGAAATAAAAGATCTAATTAGAGAAAATATAAAATCTCTAGAGGCTTATTCTTCTGCAAGAGACGAATTTAAAGCGATGTCTTCAGAGTTTGTTTTTATTGATGCGAATGAAAACCCTTTTGATACAGGTTTAAATAGATACCCAGATCCGCAACAGACTTTAGTTAAAGAAGCATTATCTAAATTGAAAGGAATCTCCGAGGAACAAATACTTTTAGGAAATGGAAGTGATGAAGTGTTGGACTTAATTTTTAGGGTCTTTTGTGAACCGAGAGTAGACAATGTAATTGTTTTACCTCCTACATATGGCATGTATGAGGTTTTAGCTAATACCAATGCTATTGAGTTGGTGAAAATTCCTCTAGTAGAAAATTTCCAGCCTAATGTTAAGGAGATCATAAAAGGTCAAGACGCTAAAACCAAACTGTTGTTTCTATGTTCACCTAACAATCCAACAGCCAATAGTTTTGATGCTAATAAGATAGAAACTTTAATCAAAGAATTTAATGGAATTGTAGTTATAGATGAGGCGTATATAGATTTTTCTATTGAAGACAGCTGGCTATGCAGGTTAGATGAATTTCCAAATTTAATAGTTACGCAAACTTTATCTAAAGCTTATGGTTTAGCTTCAATTCGCCTAGGGATCTGCTATGCTTCAAAAGAAATTATATCAATCTTAAACAAAATTAAACCTCCCTATAATGTGAATCAACTAACTCAAGATGTGGCCCTACAATCACTCTTTAATCAGGAGAAAGTAAAAAATGAAATAGCAATTATTATATCCGAAAGAAATCAATTGATTAGAGACTTGCAAAATGTTGAGATTGTAGAAAAAGTATATCCATCTGATGCTAATTTTTTATTAGTACAAGTAGATGATGCTACTCTACGTTACAAGCAATTAGTTAAATTAGGAATTATCGCAAGAAACAGAACTACCCATATTTTATGTGATAATTGCTTGCGTTTTACAGTGGGTACACCAGATGAAAACAAAAAATTAATAAATACCTTAAAATTAGTATAAATGAAAAAAGTACTTTTTATAGATAGAGATGGAACATTAGCCATAGAACCACCTGTAGATTATCAGCTTGATAGTTTTGAAAAATTAGAATTTTATCCAAAAGTGTTTCAATATCTTGGTAAAATAGCAAAAGAATTAAATTTTGAGCTGGTGATGGTTACCAATCAAGACGGATTAGGAACTTCCAGTTTTCCAGAAGCTACTTTTTGGCCAGTGCATAATTTCCTAGTGAAAACCTTTGAAAAAGAAGGAATTGTTTTTACGGAACAAATTATTGATAGAACATTTGCAAGAGATAATGCTCCAACACGGAAACCCAATACAGGTTTATTATCTCATTACATTTCTTCATCATATGATTTAGAAAATTCTTTTGTGATTGGTGATCGTATGACAGATATAGAATTGGCTAAAAACTTAGGAGCAAGGGGTATTTTCATTAACAATGATAATATAGAAGGAACCGATGAATTAACGGTTACAAAAGATGAATTAGAAAACTATATTGCTTTAGAAACAAAAGATTGGTCTGCAATTTATGAATTTTTAAAGGCGAAAGATAGAACAGGAAGTATTTCAAGAAATACCAATGAAACTAAAATTCAAATCGATTTAAATTTAGACGGAACTGGTACAAGTGATATTTCAACCGGAATTTCATTTTTTGATCACATGTTAGATCAAATAGCCCGACACGGTCAATTGGATTTAGTTGTTAATGTAAAAGGTGATTTAGAAGTTGATGAACACCACACTATTGAAGATACAGCAATAGCATTAGGTGAAGTTTTTGCAAAGACTTTAGGAAATAAATTAGGGATAGAACGTTATGGTTTTTATTTACCAATGGATGACTGTTTGTCTCAAGTTGCAATTGATTTTGGTGGACGAAACTGGTTGGTATGGGAAGCAGATTTTAAACGGGAAATGGTTGGTAAAATGCCTACAGAAATGTTTTTTCACTTCTTTAAATCGTTTACAGACGGTGCTAAATGTAATTTAAATATTAAAGCCGAAGGCACCAATGAACACCACAAGATAGAATCAATTTTTAAAGCTTTTGCAAAAGCCATTAAAATGGCTATAAAGCGCGATGTTGAAAAAATGATTTTACCTTCTACAAAAGGGGTATTATAATGAAATTAGTGATTTTAGATTATGGAGTTGGAAATATTAAAAGTATTCAGTTTGCTTTTGATAGGTTAGGAGTAACTGCAGTTTTATCTAGTGATGCTGAAGAAATAAAGGCAGCTGATAAAATTATATTTCCTGGCGTAGGTGAAGCAAGTTCTGCAATGAAAAAACTCAGAGAAGCAGGTTTAGAAGATGTTATTACAAAACTAAACCAGCCTGTGTTAGGAATTTGTTTAGGGATGCAATTAATGTGTCGTAAACTTGAAGAAGGAAATACCAACGGGTTGGGAATATTTGATGGAGCGGTAAAACGCTTCTCAACTTCAGTAAAAGTTCCGCAAATGGGATGGAATACCATAGCCAACCTTAAATCTAAACTATTTGAAGATATTTCTGATAAAGAGTATATGTATTTGGTGCATAGTTATTATGTTGAAGAAAATGAAAATACTATTGCAACAACAGACTATGAGCTTCCTTATGCATCTGCGATACAAAAAGATAATTTTTATGGCGTTCAGTTTCACCCAGAAAAAAGTGGAAAATTGGGAGAAAAAATCTTACAAAACTTTTTAAATCTATAACATGAGAATTATACCAGCGATCGATATTATTGAAGGAAAATGTGTAAGACTCACTAAAGGTGATTACAATACTAAAATAATATACAATGAAAACCCTTTAGAGGTAGCTTTAGCATTTGAAGATGCCGGAATTGAGTATCTGCATGTTGTAGATTTAGATGGCGCGAAAGCAAGCCACATCGTTAATTATAAGATATTAGAGCAAATCGCTTCAAAAACAAATTTAAAAATAGACTTTGGAGGAGGCTTAAAATCTGATGAAGATTTACACATTGCTTTTGAGTCTGGTGCAAACCAAATTACTGGAGGTAGTATAGCAGTTAAAAATACAAGCATTTTTGAAAATTGGATTGCTACGTTTGGTGCCGATAAAATCATTTTAGGTGCCGATTGTACTCATGAGAAAATTGCTGTAAGTGGTTGGCAAGAAGAAAGTAAATTAAATGTTATTCCATTTATTCAAAACTATCAATCAAAAGGCATTCACTATGTTATTTGCACAGATATTTCAAAAGACGGAATGTTGCAAGGCCCCTCTTTTGATTTGTATGAAAGAATCCTAACGCAAGCATCAGATATTAAACTTATTGCTTCTGGAGGAATTTCTACCTTTCATGAGATTCCACAATTAGCTAAATTGGGTTGTGAAGGCGTAATCATTGGAAAGGCAATTTATGAGAATAGAATTAGCTTGAAAGAATTAGAAACCTATATAATAACTAATTAAGATGCTTACAAAGAGAATTATACCTTGTTTAGATATTAAAAACGGTAGAACTGTAAAAGGCGTTAATTTTGTGAATTTAATTGATGCAGGTGACCCTGTAGCACTAGCAAAACAATATGCAGAAGTTGGTGCAGATGAATTGGTATTTCTAGATATTTCTGCCACTTTAGAAGGTAGAAAAACCATGTTAGAAATGGTGTTAAAAGTTGCAGCACAAGTGAATATTCCATTTACAGTTGGTGGTGGCATTTCTACTGTAGAAGATGTAGATGCTTTACTTCATTGCGGAGCAGATAAAGTTTCTATTAATTCTTCGGCAATTAAAAGACCAGTATTAATAAATGAATTGTCTCAGAAATTTGGAAGTCAATGTGTAGTGGTTGCCATAGATGCAAAGCAAATAGATGGAAAATGGGTTGTTCATTTAGCAGGAGGTACTATTCCTACAGAATTAGATTTATTTGATTGGGCAAAAGAAGTAGAACAACGAGGTGCAGGAGAAATTTTGTTTACTTCCATGGATAACGACGGAACCAAAGAAGGCTTTGCTAACGAAGCATTGGCAAAGTTATCAGCATTGGTAAATATTCCAATTATTGCTTCAGGTGGTGCGGGTTCAGTACAGCATTTTGTAGATACATTTGTTAAAGGAAAATCAGATGCTGCTCTGGCAGCTAGTGTATTTCACTTTGGAGAAATACCTATACCCACATTAAAACAAGAATTAAAAAATAATACTATAGAAGTACGATTATGACCATAGATTTTAATAAAAATGCAGATGGTTTAGTCCCTGCAATTATACAAGATGCAACCTCTAAGAATGTTCTCATGTTGGGCTATATGAATCTAGAAGCTTTTGAGAAAACACAAAACACAAAAAAAGTAACCTTCTTTAGCAGAACAAAAAATAGATTGTGGACAAAAGGCGAGGAGAGTGGAAATTTTTTAAACTTAGTAGATCTTAAGCTAGATTGTGATAATGATACCTTATTAATTTTTGTGAATCCAGTAGGACCAACCTGTCATAAGGGTTCAGATACCTGTTGGAATGATTCAAATTTGGCATCGTATGGTTTTATTTCTAAATTAGAGGAGACCATTTCAAATAGAATTGAGAATGCTGATGCTTCTAATTCTTATGTAGCAACCCTATTTAAGAAAGGAATCAATAAAGTAGCTCAAAAGGTTGGAGAAGAAGCCGTAGAGGTAGTTATAGAGGCAAAAGACACCAATGATGACTTGTTTTTAAATGAAAGTGCAGATTTGTTATTTCACTATTTACTTTTATTACAAGCCAAAGGATTTAAACTTAATGATGTTGTGGAGGTATTAAAAGGAAGAGTAAAGTAAAAAAATTACATGAGGTTATACCTCCCACCAAATTAAAAAAAACTTTTTAAGTTCGCCTGTTGTTGTTTTCATCCAACACATCGGTGAAAACTGACGGTCCAAATAGTTTTTACTTTGTTCAAGATATTTTTCATACCCCATCCAACCTACATTTGTATGAGGAATTACCAACCAATCTTTTTTTGAAGGAATATAGAATTTAGCATTTTTAAATGTAGTCAATTCAAGAGGTGTACAATAGAACCCTATAATGCAGTCTGTATTAATGTTAAGGTCTACTGATTTACTATTTCCCAAAGGGAGAAATAATTGAGCTTTAAAATAGACTTGTTGTGAAAAATCAGAACTATGAAGCGAAATACTCTTTAAATACTTTTCACATTCCTTAGAGTAGAGTAGTGGTAATTGTTTCTGTTGAAGCTTCTCTAATTTTTCAACTAAACAATCCTTTTTATTTGGCCCAATCCAGCAATGCAACCCCTGTTTAGTTGGATCATACAAATAAAACTTATAAATCACTTCTAAATGTATAGGGTTGCCATTCTTATACAGCAAGCAGTCTAACTCTCCGAGGGTAATTCTATCTTTAGAAATCTGAATATTTTCTGCAATTAAGCTGATGCTCTCGGTATTTGCTAGTTGATGAGAAACTAAACGCTCTACATATTTACCCAATCTCAGTTTAGTGTCAATCTCTGTATCAATTCCAATTGATTTTTGCTCAATTTCAAATTGTGTTAACTCATATACAGGAGAAGATTCCCATAATGTGGGTGTTTTTAAAAAACCTTCAAACCTTAATTGTGTAACCTTCATTCAACTTCAAAAATACAAATCATTAGTAAATCATTTTTTGTAATTTTAACTTCTTTAAAAATTTCATTTATGCAATTTGAGAAATCTAGCTTGTCTTATCTTAAAAAATTAAAAAATAACAATAACAGAGATTGGTTTGCAGAGCACAAGCCAACCTTTATTAAAGCTCAAAACAATGCTAAACAGCTGTATGCTGAAATTAGAAACAATCTTGAGGAACACGATGAAATAGAGAAGTTTAAATTATTTAGAATCTACAGAGATGTTCGTTTTTCTAAAGATAAAACACCTTACAAGCACCATTTTGCTGGCTCATTCTCTAGACTAGGAAAACAACTTCGTGGAGGGTATTATTTAAGAATTCGGCCTGGTGAAAGTTTCTTGGCCGGAGGCTTTTGGGAGCCCAACAAAGAAGATTTACTCAGAATTAGAAAAGAAATAGAGGTAGATGCTACAGAATTTAGAGAAATTTTAGAAGATAAAAACTTTCAACATTATTTTGGAAATTCATTTAAAGGCGATGAGTTAAAAACTGCTCCACGTGGTTTTGATAAAGAACATCCAGATGTAGACTTACTCCGTAAAAAGGGGTTTATAGCCGTTCGTAATTTTACAGATGAAGAAGTGCTTTCTCCGAGCTTTAGTTCTGAAGTAGATAGCTCCTACAAAGCATTACGACCTTTTTTTAATTTATTTAGCGATATACTCACTACAAATTTAAATGGTGAAATTATAATATAATTATTTACTGTTTATAATTTGAATCATGACTATCCGTTAGTTGCTTCGCAATGTCATGTAAGTCTTCAGAAGAAATAGTCTCAGATAAGACATTACATTTATTTTCAATAGTATGCGCATCATTTGAATTACAATTTCAAACAAACAAACAAACAAACAGATAAAAAAAATACCTATTTTTTTATGGTAGAATTTAATTTGTTTTTAGAACTTTATGGAACTGATTACCTACTTTTAAAAAGTAAATATTTGATGGTAAATGTGATATGTCAATTTCTTCGTTACCTGATGTAATTGTCCCAGTTATTAATTGCTTTCCTAGTGGAGAAAACAACTTATAATGAACTTCCTTAGCATAATTTAATGACAAATTAATTTTAGATTGAGTTGGGTTCGGATAGATAGACACATGTCTGTTTTCATAATCATCAGTTGATAGTAGTCCATTGATATCATATCTTGAAAAGAACAACCAGATTTCCATGGAGGCATCAATATCTTGGTTTGTTCCCGCTGAATTAAGAATTGAGCCGGGCCAAGTATGGCCACCTCCAATAACTTTCATATGTTCTGTTGTAATCCCATTATCACCATCTTCATAAACACTATATTCTATTGTACTTCCATCTGAAACGTCTACATCTGGAAGCGTCGTAGTTGTTGGGGTTGTTTCACAATTATTATGATCTACCCAGTAAGAAATTACATCTGGTATGGGTAGTGACAAATTATTTTCATTATAAGACACAACATCATCTTCAGTACCATGAATTTGCAGAACGGGTGTGGGGAGTTGAGCATTGCAGTCATCAAAAGTGTCTTGAGTCATAGATCCAGTTACAGAGGCCACAGCTGCAATTTTTTCACTCAATTGACAAGCCAATAAAAAACTCATAAAACCACCATTAGACATTCCTGTTGCATAAACTCTGTCTAAATCTATGGTATATAAAGTTGCTAATTCATCGATTAAAGCTTCGGTAAAACCAACATCATCAATGGTGCTTGAAAGCCCAGGGAACCCTACATTCCAGAATTGATTTCCAATTAATGTAGTCCCTTCAGGATGTACCAAAAGAAATCCTTCTGTATCTGCTATATCACGAAAATCACCGTAAAACATTTGTTGACTTGCACCACTCCCAAATCCATGAAAATTAAGAACTAAAGGCACAGCTGTGCTGCCATCGTAAATCTCAGGAACATATAATATATAGTCTCGCTCAATTCCGTCATGTGTTATAGATGCATTTATGGTTTGTTGTGCAGAACTAGAAAAAACAAAACCTGTAAAAAGAAGTATCACCGTTGTATATTTCATATTTTGTGTATATTTCTTTGGTTATTGATATCAAATGCAAAGTTACTAAAAGCTAGTCTTTATTTGATTTTTTCTATTAAGTTTGTTGTATGGCTTTTTTTGAAACAAAGTATACTGTTAAATCCTCTCACATAGATGAACTTAATCATGTAAATAACGTGGTGTATCTCCAATGGATTCAAGACATAGCAAATTTACACTGGACTCAATTAAAAAAAGGTGGAGATACTACTGCCTATGTTTGGGTGGTTATTAGGCATGAAATAGATTATGTAGGCCAAGCTTTACTTGGTGATTCAATTGTGGCTAAAACTTGGGTTGGAAAAACTGGAGGCATTCGATCTACACGTCATGTAGAGTTTTATAAGAACAACAAACTTATTGTGAAGGCTCAAACTACGTTTTGTTTAGTAAATTCTAAAAGCTTTAAACCTACCAGAATAACTGATCAAATTTTAATGATGTTAGCTCCCAAATAACTGTACCTTTGCTTTCTGAAATTTAAATTTATTATGAACACATTTGCTACTTTAGGAGTAAAAAAACCTTTTATACAGTCTATAAAAGAATTAGGAATAAACTCTCCATCAGAAATACAAGAAAAGGCCATTCCTATTTTATTAGGTAGTAGCACTGATTTTGTTGGATTAGCTCAAACAGGAACTGGTAAAACAGCTGCATTTGGATTACCAATTGTTCAACAAGTTGACCCAAACTCAGAAGTTGTTCAAGCACTAATTTTATCACCAACTAGAGAATTGGTTCAGCAAATAAAAAAACAACTTTTTAAATACACAAAGTATTACAATCAAAAGGTATTTGTTGAAGCAGTTTATGGAGGTGAAAAGATTGAACGTCAAATTCATAATTTACAAAGGACTACTCATGTAATTGTGGCTACTCCTGGGCGTTTGATAGATTTGATTGAAAGAGGAGAGGTTCACTTAAAAGAAATTAAAACGTTGGTTTTAGACGAAGCTGATGAAATGCTTAGCATGGGTTTTAAACAAGATTTAAATAGAATTTTAAAATATACATCAGGACACAGAAATACATGGTTGTTTTCTGCTACTATGCCAGAAGAAATTCAAAGAATTATAAAAACGTACATGGATTCTAATGCACCTCGTGTAGAAATAAATAGAAATGCCACGGTAAATGCCAATATTAGCCATCAATTTGTAAAAACTACCATCAAAGATAAAGCAAATACCATCATTCGTTTTTTAGAATCAAGACAGAATTCTCGTGGAATTATTTTTTGTAGAACAAAGGCAGGAACTCAAAACTTAAACAAGCTTCTTCAAGAAGAAGGTTTTTCTATTGGAGCTCTTGAAGGAGACATGCAACAAAAAGAGCGAGATAAAGTGATGCGTGCTTTTAAAAATGAAAGTTTACAATACCTAATCTCAACAGATGTATCTGCAAGGGGTATAGATGTTAGAGATTTAGCTTTTGTAATTCATCATCAATTACCAGATCAACTAGATTATTATACTCATAGAAGCGGAAGAACTGCTAGAGCAGGTAAAAAGGGAATTTCTATAGCGTTAATTCTTTCAAATGAACTTCAACGAGTTCATGAAATAGAAAAAGATTTAAACATTAAATTTACGGAAACTAACTTCTAATTAAGACAACCATCTATTCTCACTAGCTTTTTTGGAATACCAAATTAAATAGGCTCCAATAGCAATAATCATTAAGGGCATAACTAGGCCTAATGGTCCATAACTATCAGTGTTTTTAGTTATTAAAAGACCATATGTCATTTGTACAAAAATTCCTAAAAATGAAAGTATAAAGAAAGTTGAAGAGACTTTTTTCTTTAACAATAAAAAGATAGCACCTAAGGTTCCAAAAAATACAGCTACTGCAAATGCTGCTGTTACCCAAGAAGGAACATCTTGATACATGAGTTGTTGGTCTTTGGGAAGAGATTTTAATACCTCATCTGTCATTAGTACCTGACCAAGATAATTAAATACTCCCATTAGATTCCAAACAAGAGCCACACTACTTATAACATAAAATAGACTACTAGGTTTTCTCAAATAACTAGTCATGATGTTAAAATTTTAATAAATTCTTCTCTAAAATTAGACAAAAAATAATAAATGAGTTTGCAACATCTTAAAAATGGTATTTTTGTGGTCCTAAATAGTTAATTATACTGCTATGACTTTTAAACCTAAACACACAACGTTATTTATTCTCTTTCTAGTTGTTTCAACTCTTTCATTGGCTCAAGTAAAAACAACCATTAGGGGAAATGTTGTTGATGAAAAAGGAGCGCCAATATTTGCAGCTTCAATATATTTAAATAACAGCCAAGGAACCTTTTCTGAAGAAGATGGAACTTTTCAACTTTCTAATGTTGTTCCAGGATCTTATAATTTAACTGCTAGTTTTGTTGGTTATGATTCACAAACAAAATTTAATATTATCATAAAATCTAAAGGAAATAGATCGTTTAATTTTATTTTAATTGAATCTTCGGAATCCCTAGATGAGGTAGTCGTATCTAATAAAAATAAAATCAGTAGACCTAAAGAAACTCCTTTATCCACTCAATCGTTGTCCGCTGTAGAAATTGCAACTTATCCAGGAGGAAATAATGATGTTGTTCAAGTAGCTCAAACATTACCTGGGGTATCTCCATCAGTTGGAGGATTTCGTAATGATTTAATTATTAGAGGTGGTGCACCAAATGAAACGGTTTATTATTTAGATGGAGTAGAAGTGCCAAACATAAATCATTTTGCAACACAAGGAAGTGCAGGTGGACCAGTTGGCTTATTAAATGTGTCTTTTATTAATGATGTTACCTTGTCTACTTCTGCTTTTGGTTCGCAATACGATAATCCATTATCAGGTGTATTACAATTCAAACAACGTGACGGAAATAAAGAGAGGTTTAATACAAACATTCGTGTGAGTGCTACGGATGCAGCTTTTACTTTTGAAGGGCCGTTATTTAAAAGCACAAAAGATGAAAGTAATACAAGTTTTTTACTGTCCATTAGAAGAAGTTATTTACAAGCATTATTTAAATTAATTGGGTTGCCAATAAGACCTGATTATTGGGATTATCAATATAAACTATCGCATCAGATAGATAATCATAATAGCTTGTATATTATAGGTTTAGGGTCTGTTGATGATTTTACTGTTGAAGCTCCTGAAGATTACGACGAAGAGGCTCAGGCTGTTTTGGAACAAGCTCCTTTTATAAAACAAAAAACAAACTCAATAGGAGTTACTTGGAGGAAAAGATTTAAAGATGGTTCTGGGTTTATGGAATCTACTTTGAGTAATAATCGATTAGAAAATATTTTTACAAACTATTTAGATCCAGAAAATGAAACTGGAATTATCTTTAGAAATGATGCCGTAGAGTCTGAGACAAAACTCAGGCATCAACTCACTAAATTTTTAAACGATTGGAAAATTACAGGTGGTTTTAATCTACAACATTCTTTTTACACTAACAATACCACAAACAATGCTGATGCTATATTCTACACCACTGAGATAGATTTTATTAAATACGGATTTTTTGCAAATGCGACTCGTTCATTTTTTGATGATAAATTAGATCTTTCTATTGGTTTTAGAATGGACGATGACAGTTTTACTACTTCTAGTGATTTGGTTTCTAATTTTTCTCCGAGACTTTCTTTATCCTACGAATTCCTAGAGGATTGGCGAATTAGTGCTACAGCAGGCAGATATTTCAAAATAACACCTTATACAATTTTAGGATTTAGAGACTCAAATGGAATTTTAACCAACCAAGACAGTGACTATACCCAAAGTGATCATTATGTAATAGGATTACAACACTATTTAAATCCTGCTGCAAGTATCTCTTTAGAAGGTTTTTACAAACAGTATTCCGACTATCCAGTTTCAGTGTTAGATCAAGTATCTTTAGCTAATAAAGGTGCAGATTTTGAAGTATTAGGAAATGAGGATGTTGAAACCATCGGAAAGGGTAGAAGTTATGGTTTAGAGTTTCAGTACCAGCAAAAGTTACTTAATAATTTTTACAGCATTTTCTCTTACACATATTTTTTTAGTGAATTCACAGGTTTTGATACTGCTATATATACACCTTCTGTATGGGACAGTAGACATTTAATTTCTTTTGTAGGGGGATATAAATTAAAAAAGAATTGGGAAATCAGTTCCAGATATCGTTTTGCAGGAAAAACACCCTACGTGCCAACAAACCTAGATGCTACCTTAATATCTTATCCAGAAATAATTTTAGATTATACCCGTTTAGGAGAAGAAAAATTAGCAACATTTAGTCAATTAGATGTTAGAGTAGACAAAAAATGGAATTACAGTCAATTAAGTTTAAATATCTTTATTGAAATTCAAAATATTTTAGGACAAAGTATTCCTAGACCCAATGAATATGGTCTCTCCAGAGATATGGATGGTAACTTAAACAATCCTCTTAGCTTATCACAAATAAATCAAGATACTAGTACATCTATACCTAGTATTGGTATTGTTGTTGATTTTTAATTAAAAACTAAAAAAATTTTATTTGATTATTTTTCTCTGAAATACTAAAGAATTATTGTTGGAAACTCCTTTAAGAATATAAATACCTTTTGCCAAGTAATCTAATTTTAAATCTACAGATCCTGAATGATTAACTTTATTAGTAGAAAATAAAATTTTACCTGAAAGTGAATATAATTCTAATTTGATTTCATCTAAGTAATTTGTTCTGATGTGAAGTGTATTTAACATTGGATTAGGATATACTTTAGTACTGTTTTTATTAGATAAAATAGTACTATTACCAAGTGTTCCAGAGAAGTATTGTTGAGCTAAATCAAATGATTCTTTACCAATTTTTTCACCAATAATTCTTCCCTTAATATCATCTATAGGCGGATGTATACCTCCCCAAATTCTTGATAAACTTGTTTGATCTGAAGCATCTTGAAAGGTAGCCCATTGGAGAGTAAAAGATTCAGAGGGACCTTCCTCAAAAACTAAAAATTCATTTTTTAATACATCAAATGTGCCAAGTCCACCCGGAAAAAATTCACTTCCTGTAATTTTTGTTAAGGATACTGCTGCTGCCCTTGAAAAAGCTGAATGACCAGATAAGTAACCTGCAAATGGAGGAGTTACAAAAGTAGGTCTTTGATAAGGCCACCAGTGTGTGCCTAATATCCAATCTACCCCTGCTACATCTGTGTCTTGATTATCTATGAAATCTGGACCTTTCCATGATTTTACTTTTATTTTACCAACATTAATATCATTATCTCCTGCCAATTCATCTCCGGTATTTATCACTTCAATTAAGTCTGGAATCAAAGGCAATCCATGAGAATTAAAATTAGACAAACTATTGTCGCTGCTTTGGCCCTTTGAAGCCATATATCGAATAGCAGATATTGGTCTTATGTAATCATAATAACCTTTAATTCCCCATATATTAATTGCTGAATCATGCATTGCACCACCCATAACCAAGTAAGATTTTATATCCCATTCTAAATCACTTAAAACGACACCTTGTCCACCAAATTTTTTAACTGTTTGAGGATGGTCACTTACATAGTTAAGTATTGTAAACCAATGCCCTGGAGGTGTTTCTGAATCTGGTCCATCTGCCCAAAACTCGGCTAAAACTCTTGCATAATCTGATCTCTTTACTATTTGAGGGGTGTAGGCCATTCCAGTAATAGGGTTAAATTCATGTCCAGAACCAATAGATCCACCATCTGAAAAATTATAGAAGTTCTGATATTCTTCAAATGAAGATGGAAAAGAGGTTATTGCTGTGTTGCCTATGGATGCGGGGGAAATATCTATTAAATTATTATTCGCTGGATCTAAATGAGCGGACCAAGAAATTACAAGTGAAAAATTCCATTTATAAGGATCTTTTATTCCATTTAAGGGAGAATTTTGTATGTATTCTGGAGATCCTGGATTATTGTAGATATAGCTATCAAAACCATTATTCATAATTGTTAAATCCTCTGTTTTGAGAGAAAATGGAATAACCTTCCCCCATTCAGGACAAAGAAAATCTGGAGTTTCTAATGGATAAATATTTCCACTTTGATCTATATAAACATCAAAAGCTAGGGGTTGCCATTTATCAGGGTCTATATTAGAGTTATCCTCATATAAATCTAATAACAAAGGATCATTAGATGCTGTGTAATATTGATTTTCATAGTCATTCTGTTCATTAGACCCATCTTGTAATCCAAAACTTATCATTTCTTGAGCCATATAATTACCCAAAGCTGCATAAGAATTTGAACTATAATCAGTAGAAGTTAAGGCGGAATCGTAACCGTATGATTCAAATAAAGTTGTAAAATCCTCATGTGAAATGATAGCATTTGGTGAATTAGCAAACCTGTGGGTAAGAAGTCGATACATGGCGAAACTGATTATTTCATGTATTGCTTCATTTAGATTCACAGGTGTTGAAATACCGTTAAAAATGGTTGTGTAACCACCAAAATCTTTTCCTAAAAATATAGTTTCTGCATCTTCATCAAAAATAGCCCAAGCATCATACATTAAAATTGAACTGTGAAATAAATTTCTGGCGTGTACCGTAGGTCTAGCATAATCATTTCTTATGGCCTCCAAGAGTTCTTCGTTCCAATTTCTTGCAACGGAATTCTGAGATTCTAAAGAAGAAATATTGAATAAAAAAAGTAATAAAAAAAACAAGAATTGCTTCAAGGTTATAGTTTTTGTGAAATTACGATAATCCTAAGAAATTAACCTTTTTTTTATTAAAACATATAATGTGTTTTAAGAATATGTTATTTAGTGCTAATAGTAATTTAACTGTGATTACCTTTGCAAAAAATATATTTTATGTCAAAACAATTTTCTGATTTAGGAATAAATAGTGAGCTCCAAGCTCGATTAAAAGATATTGACATTATTGAACCAACAGAGGTACAAAAGAAGGTAATTCCATTTATTCTTCAGAGAAAGAAAGATTTAGTGGCGCTTGCAAAAACAGGAACTGGAAAGACGGCTGCTTTTGGTTTACCGTTACTGCAACTAATTAATCCCAAAAAAAACACCATTCAAGTAATAATATTAGTACCTACAAGAGAACTAGGGCAACAGATTCATACTAATTTAAATTTATATGCATCATACAATCCAGAAATCTCAGTTATTGGTCTTTTTGGAGGTACAACTATTAAATCTCAATTAGAGGTATTAAAAAGAACTGTTCATATGATTGTAGCCACACCCGGGAGGTTACTTGATTTAATAGATCGGAAATCTATAGATGTTAGTACTACCTCGTATTTGGTGTTAGATGAAGCTGATGAAATGGTAGTTGCATTACACGCTGAAGTTGAAAACATATTTAAAGAAGTTCCTAAAACTTCTAGAATTTTAATGTTTACAGCAACTATGCCTGGAAGAATAAAGCAATTGGTTCAGAATTACCTTTCAAAAAATGTTACAACTTTAGAAGCAGACATGTCTAGTGTTGGCCATCAAGGAATAATACACCAGTATTCGGTTGTAGAACCAATAGAAAAACTAGACATTTTACTTCATTTTTTGTATGCTAGAGAAGGACAACAAGGAATTATTTTTTGTAAAACTAAAGCAGCTGTAAACAAGTTGGGTAAAAATTTAGCTAAAAATAAATTTTCTTCTGGTATAATACACGGAAGCTTAACTCAAGGAATTAGAGATCGAGTTATGGGTCAGTTTAGAGAAGGTCATATTAAAGTATTAGTTGCTACAGACTTAGCTGCTAGGGGAATAGATGTAAAAAATGTTTCTTATGTAATTAATTATCATCTACCAGATACATATGAAGCGTATGTTCATAGAAGTGGAAGAACAGCTAGAGCAGGATCTAAGGGGCTTTCATTAACTATACTTCAAAAAGAAGAAGTTGTAGATATTACAGATTTTGAAAATGAATTAGGAATTAAATTTATTGAAGTTAAAAAAGTTGACGCCATAAGTATTGAAGAAAATAATACATTATTATGGGCTAGAAAAATTTTTAAAACAAAACCGAACAGAGGAGTTACTGACGATTTTAAATCTAAAATAAAAACTATTTTTCATCATTTAACTAAAGAAGAATTGATTGAAAAAGTATTGGCTAACCATTTAAATCATTTAGCTCAAACAAATAAAGGTAAGCAGAACAAATAAATATTTTTTTTTTAATTAAAGTAAATAGATATCTTTGATACATAATTAAAATACATTTTAAGTAAGGAATGGCAAAATCTCAACAAACATTTAACAAAAGTGAAAAAGAAAAAAAGCGTTTAAAAAAACGAGAAGATAAACGTAAAAAAATGGAAGCTCGTAGAGCGGATATAAAAGAGAATGGAAGTAAAGGTATAGAATTTGCCTATGTAGATCATAATGGTAATTTAACCGATACTCCTCCAGATCCTTCATTAAAAGTAAAGATTAAAGCCAAGAACATAGAAATTAGTGTTCCAAAAATGACAGACGCTGATAAGGAAGACCCTGTCAGAAACGGTAAAGTCTCATTCTTTGATTCATCTAAAGGATTCGGATTTATTATAGACACAGAAAACCAAGAAAAATATTTTACCCATGTTAGTGGTATTATCGATCAAATTGCTGAAAACGATAAAGTAACTTTTGAGTTAGAAAAAGGTATGAAAGGAATGAATGCGGTAAAAGTCACTCTTAAAAAGTAATTAATATTATTATTAAATAAAAAAAACTGCAATCTAGATTGCAGTTTTTTTTGCTTTATAAACTTTAAATAATCTTGAAAAGTTTCTCCAATTGAAATCAATTAAATTTTAATGTTTGATAAAATTAATATGGAGAATATAAATTTAGAAATATTTATAATATTTTTTATAAATTAGAAAAATCAAATAAAAATATATGGAAATACAAGAATATATCATTATTGCATTGAAACTAATAGTAGGATTAAGTATTTTAAACGTTTGGTTAATTCAACCAAATAAACCCTCTAAATGGAGAGGAGGAGATGCTACGACTATTACTGAAGAATTTAGTGTTTATGGATTATCAAAAACATTCTATTACATCGTTTTTGCAGTAAAAGTAGGATTGGCAATTTTATTATTAGTATCTATTAAATATGATGTTTTTTCACTCTACAGTAGTATTGGGTTAGCAGCATTATTAGGTGGTTCCATAGCAATGCATTTAAAAGTAAAAGATGCGTTGTTTAAATCATTTCCAGCATTCTTGTTTATGATAATGAATTTAATTATTGCTTATTTAGCTATCTAAAAATAGATCAATAATGTTTTTACAGCGATAAAGAGGTTTAAAATTGCAAAACCAAAAGAAGGGAAAGATTGTATAAAACTGTCTTTAATTTTTAACCTCACAACAAAACCCCCGAACATAAGTAAGAATAAACCAGATGATGCTAAAAACAGGATTAGTGTGTTGAAATATAATCCTAGTACCAACCCGAATGCACCACACAGCTGAAGAAATCCAGTAAGTTTTCTGAAATTAGGTAAATTATAGCGTTCAAATTCTGACTTAATAAATTCAGAATAAAAACAATTGAGTCCAAAATAAACAAAAGCTACCCCAGAAAACCATATAAATACGCTAAGTAAATCCAATTTATTTCTTAGGTTGATTCATTGTCATTTCATGATCGTACTGGCAACATCCCGGTAAGTTATTGTAAGCATCCAGATTACCTGACACTTTCTCTGTATCATATCCAGATAATGCAATAGCTTCATGAATAGACATGATGTTTGTTTTATTATTAAGTAAAGAAATTTTTATTTTCTTTTGATCAACATCCCAGTCAGCTTTTGCTACACCTTCAACACTATTTGCTGCCTCTTCAATAGTGCTTTTACACATTCCGCAATTTCCTCTTACACCAAACGATATTTCTAACTCAGCTAATTCATTTGATATTTCTGTTGGAGTAGTGGTATCTTTTTTTATTTCTTTATTACAACTAATAAAACCGATAGCTACAATAAATAATAGATGTAAAATTGATTTTTTCATAAAGTATGATTATTTTATTTAAGTGAAAATTTATAATGTAAAAGTAACAAATTATAACGTACTTGTTCTGTATTAAATTATGTAACCTATCTTTTAGAATATTTCATATTCTCTTCAATATTTGGACTTTATAAAACGATATTTTTGCTTAAATGAGTATTTATAGAGTATATTTACATTGACAAAAAATACCCGGTATATTCCACATTACAGTTCTTCTATATTTTTATGTCTAAATTACCAAAAGAACATCAATTTATAGATCTCTCAGACTACGGAAGACCAGTTGCTAAATACATTGCAAATTCTTTAAAGAGCAGCTCTTTTACACCTATTCATATAACTATTGCCTTTATCATATCTGGTTTTATTGCTATTTATTGTATAATTATAGGTTATTATTGGTTAGCAGCATTTTTTTTAATTTTTAAATCTATTTTAGATGCTGCAGATGGTGAACTCGCTCGTGTAAAACAAAAACCATCATATACAGGTAGATATTTAGACTCTGTAGCGGATATTATATTAAATGCTTTATTTCTATGTTCTATTTGGTATATCTCAGATATTTCTATAACTATCTGTTTTCTTGCGTTTTTAGGATTACAACTACAAGGAACACTTTACAATTATTATTATGTAATTTTAAGAAATAGATTTAATGGAGACACCACCAGTAGAGTATTTGAAGATAAAACACCTAAAGCTTTAGAGGGAGAAAAGCAAAAACATGTTACCATGCTTTTTGGGTTGTATAAATTGTTATATGGTGTGTTCGATCAAGTAATTTATTCACTCGATAGTAATGCTGATAAAGGGTCCATTTTGCCAAATTGGTTGATGACTTGTATTTCAACTTTTGGTTTGGGTTTTCAACTGCTTATTATTTCAACTTTATTAGTAATTGGATTAAAATCAATTATTATCCCTTTTTTTATTTTTTACACTTTTATGATTTTTATCTTTATTGGAATCAGAAAGACATTTTACAAATAAATATATAGTTATATAGATGGTATTAATTCATATAATTATAAAACACATTTGTTCTATAATTTATATTATGTTAAATAGAATTTTTAATCATACCCTATTCCTCAATTTGATAAAAAAAACTTAAAATAAATTAAACAGATAAATACTAGATGTAAATAAGCTACTTTTGCGCAAATTAAAAAAAATAATAATTTCTTGACTACCAATAACAAAGGAACCTCACAAATTGAATTTATCCTATTGATGGCATGTTTAATGTCTATAGTAGCATTATCTATAGATACGATACTTCCAGCTTTAAACCCCATTGGACTCTCAATTGGTACAATTAATCAAAACGAAAATCAGTTATTAATTACTATGATTTTTTTAGGACTTGGATTTGGACAACTAATCTTTGGTCCTATTTCAGATAGTTTTGGAAGAAAACCAGTTGTTTATATCGGTTTTATTGTATTTGTCTTAGCTAGTTTTTTATGTGTTTCGGCATCTACCATTAAAATTATGGTGGTTGGGCGTATTCTTCAAGGTATTGGACTTTCTGCTTCAAGATCTATAAGTATTGCAATGATTAGAGATCGTTTTGAGGGAGATTACATGGCTAAAATAATGTCATTCGTAGTCACTATTTTTATTTTAGTCCCAATAATTGCTCCAACGTTGGGTAAATTTTTGTTAGATAATTATGGTTGGGAATCTATTTTTTATAGTCAATTATTCTTTGGAATTTTTGTTTTAGTTTGGTTTTGGAAAAGACAACCAGAAACGTTACCTCTAGCTTATAAAAAGAAATTTTCCACAGCTATTTTTATTTCAGGTACAAATGAATTTATTAAACACAAATCTGCTGTTATTTTTACTCTTATTTCTGGATTGGTAACTGGATCTTTTATGGTTTTTTTGAGTACTTCTCAACATATATTTGAAGTTCAATATGGTTTGGTAGATCAGTTCCCATACATATTTGGAGCTCTTGCATTTTCTGTTGGTATTGCAACTTTTACAAACGGTACACTTGTAGTTAAATTTGGAATGAGAAGATTGGTGAATATTTTTATTCTTTTATTTACACTTACCTCTTTACTATATATTGTTATTTTTCAAGGAATCTTGAATCCAAGCATTTCTACTCTTGTCTGTTTCTTAGCACTTCAGTTTTTTTCTGTTGGATTCCTTTTTGGGAATGTTAGATCGTTAGCGATGCAACCAATTGGCCACATTGCTGGTATTGGTGCTGCTATTAATGGATTTGTTTCTACTATTATGGCTGTGCCTATAGCAACTTTTATTGGAGGTTTTGTTGACACTACTGCCCTACCATTATTTATAGGTTTTGCAGCTTGTGGTTTAGGTTCTTTACTACTGTTATTGTTTGTTAAAAAACCTATTTATTAATGTCTCTGGAAATAATTCATCAAGATAGTTACTGTTTATTGGTCACTAAACCCAACAATGTATTGGTTCATCATGCTCATCATTCTAGAAATAAAATTGATGAAAAATCATTAATGCAGTTAATTGAGGATCAATTAGGCACTAGGTACTTCCCTATTCATAGGCTAGACAGAAAAACATCTGGGATTATTTTACTAGCTACAAAAAAAGAATACGTTTCAACATTTCAAGCGTTATTCACCAATAAAAAAATAAAGAAGATTTATTATGGTGTAGTTCGTGGATATTCCCAAGATAATAGGATAATTGATTCTCCTGTTAAAGGAAGAGATGCTTTAGTATATAAAGAAGCAGAAACTCATTTAAATTGCTTAGATAAGATTGAGTTGAACATTTCTGTAAAACCCTATGATTCTTCAAGATATAGTTTGGTAGAATTAACACCAATTACTGGAAGAATGCATCAGTTGCGTATTCACATGAATAAACTTTCTACTCCATTAATTAATGATACTAAATATGGAGATAAAAATCATAACACTATGTATGGAGATCAATTTGGCTGGATAAACCTTTTTTTACATGCAGGATCTTTAGCCTTTACTCATCCTTTCACTAATCAGGAATTAGTTTTAAAATCCTCATTTTCTGATGATTGGATTCAGTTATTTGAAAAATTTTCTTGGAAAAATCCACTCAAATAATAAACTTATTGCTCTAAAGATTTACTTTCAAAAGCAATAAGTTCATGTTCATGAAATTCTGATGTAACTTCTATTGGATTGCAACAAACCTCACAATCTTCTACATAAGTTTGTTTATGTATGCTACTATCTAAAAGCATAGAAATCTCCTCCCAACAATGCGGGCATTGAAAAAAGTGTTCCAAAACCTAATCTTCTATAACTTTTAAAACTAACTTTCCTTTTTTATCACCATTAAATAAACGTGCAAAAGTTTCCTGAAAGTTTTCTATACCATTATAAACATCCTCTTTAGATTTTAATTTTCCTTGCGCTATCCACATCCCCATTTCTTGAGCTGCTTTCTTATAATCTTTTGCATAATCCATCACTACCATCCCCTGCATAGTAGCTCTATTAACAAGAAGACTTAAATAATTACTAGGTCCTTTAACTGCTATTTTGTTGTTATATTGAGAAATAGCACCACAAATAACTATTCTAGCATGCATTCTCAATTTAGTTAGAGCTGCATTTAAAATTTCTCCACCAACATTATCAAAATAAACATCAACCCCTTTTGGACATTTTTCTTTTAAGGCTTCATAGATATTTTCTGATTTATAATCGATAGCAGCATCAAAACCTAATTCGTTTAAAAGATAATCACATTTTTCTTTTCCTCCTGCAATTCCAATAACAGTACATCCTTTAATTTTTGCAACTTGTCCAACAACACTTCCAACAGCACCAGCGGCTCCAGAAACTAAAACAATGTCACCTTCTTTGATTTTACCTACCTCAGTAATTCCAAAGTAAGCAGTCATTCCAGGCATTCCAAGTGTACCAATAAACATAGGCATTGGAGCTATAGAGTCATCTACTTTAAACCAGCCGTTTCCATCTGTTATTACAAATTGTTGCACCCCTCCCCAACCAGTAACACAGTCACCAACTTTAAAAGATGGATGATTGTTAGACTTGATTACTTTTCCAATAGATCCAGAACGCATTACTTCATCTATAGCTACAGGTGCTATGTATGATTTACTATCATTCATCCAGCCTCGCATGGCAGGATCTAATGAAATGTAATGATGTTGAATCAAAACCTCTCCTTCATTAAGATCAGGAATTGCATTAGATTCTAGGCTCCAAGTTGTTTCATTTGGAAAACCTACAGGTCTTTCTTTTAAGATAATTTGTTTGTTTATCATGTTATTATTTTAGGTTTTAATAGTCTATTAAGGTTTTTAATTCAGACGCAAAACGATGTTTTGGTAAATATTGTTTTTCTAATTCTCCTTGAAAAGGAATTGGGGTTTCTATACTAGCCACACGTTTCACTGGAGCATCTAGAAATTCAAAACAATTTTCTGTAATTAATGCTGAAACATCACTTGACATACTGCCAAAAAGAGAGTCTTCTTGTAAAAAAATTACTTTTCCAGTTTTTCTAACCGATGTAAATATGGCTGCTTCATCTAATGGTTGTAATGTCCTAAGATCTATAAGATCTGCACTAATATTTGGATGTGTTTTTAATGTATCTAAAGCCCAATGTACTCCAGCTCCATATGTTATTATGGTAATATCATTTCCTTCTTTTAATAAAGATGCTTTCCCTATTTCAATAGTGTAATAATCTTCAGATACGTCTTGATAAATGGATCTATATAAAGCTTTATGTTCAAAAAACAACACTGGGTTTGGATCATTAATAGAGGCACATAATAATCCTTTGGCATCCGCAGGGAATGAAGGATAAACTACTTTTAATCCAGGAGTTTTTGTAAACCAAGCTTCATTAGTTTGACTATGAAAAGGTCCTGCCCCTACTCCTGCTCCACATGGCATCCTTACAACTACATCTGCATTTTGATTCCAGCGATAGTTTGATTTTGCTAGTAGATTTACTATAGGGTTGAATCCAGAAGAAACAAAATCAGCAAACTGCATTTCCACAACTGCCTTCATTCCATTTATAGAGGCTCCATAGGCAGCTGAAACAATTGCAGATTCACAAATTGGTGTATTTCTTACACGTTCTTTTCCAAACTCTTTTACAAAACCATCTGTTATTTTAAAAACACCTCCATACTCAGCTATATCCTGCCCCATGATTACTAAATTATCATAACGCTCCATAGACGCTTTTAAGCCTTCAGAGATGGCATCTACAAGTCTTATACTAGTTTTATTATTGCTTGGTTCAATAATTTCCTGATGATAATTTTTATAAACATCATTTAATTCGGTTGATAAATTAGGGACTATCTGATCTTCTTCAAAAGCTGTTTTTAAACTGGCATTAATTTCTTTTTTTATTTCTTTGGTATAATTAATTACCAAATCATAAGTTAAGATTTGTCTTGACAATAAATAAGCTTCGTAATTTTTTAGTGGGTCTTTCTTGCTCCATAAATTCATTAAGTCTTCGGGCACATATTTTGTTCCACTAGCTTCTTCGTGACCTCGCATTCTAAAAGTTTTAAATTCTAATAAAATAGGTCTAGGATTTTTTCTGATATCAGAGGCAATTTTTGAAACTTCTGTATAAATCTCTAATATGTTATTACCATTAATAACATGGCTTTCAATACCGTAACCAACCCCTTTATCTGCTATGTGGTCACATTTATATTGTTCAGAAGTTGGAGTAGATAAACCATATCCATTATTTTCTACGCAAAATATAACTGGTAGATTCCATACGGCTGCCACATTTAGTGCTTCATGAAAATCTCCCTCACTTGTACCTCCATCACCAGTAAAAACTGCACAAGCATGGTTGTTTTTTTTAAGTTTATTTGCCAATGCTATTCCATCTGCAACACCTAACTGAGGTCCAAGGTGCGAAATCATACCAATGATATTAAATTCTTGTGTTCCAAAATGAAAACTTCGATCTCTTCCTTTAGTAAAACCGTTCATTTTACCTTGCCATTGAGAAAATAATCTATGTAAAGGAATTTCTCTTGTTGTAAAAACTCCAAGATTTCTATGCATAGGGAGTATATATTCTTCCTTTTTTAGAGCTGAAGTAACACCTACTGAGATAGCTTCCTGACCAATACCAGAAAACCATTTAGATATTTTTCCTTGCCTAAGTAAGACAAGCATTTTCTCCTCAATTAATCGAGGTTTTAGCATTTGAAGATATAAATTAATAAGTGTTTCTTCAGTTACACCTTTTGGATTATATTTTAAAATATTAGCCATAAAATTATTTCCATTACATCTTTAAGTAAGCATGACGAAAATACTATTTTCATATATAAATATGATTATAATTTATTTAAAATCTTGTTAGTATTAAAAATAGAGTTAAATCTTCAATTTATAAGTTGTATCATAAAAAAAACCTTATCAAATAATGATAAGGTTTAAGTTATATATCTTTTAAATAATTTGTTTACAATTCTTTGAAAATTGCATGCATCATTCTTTTTTTATCGTTAATACTTTCTTCTAAAGCTATCATAGTTTCTGTTCTGCTTACACCAGGAATTTCATCTATCTGATAAATGATGTCTTTTGCATCATTGGTTCCTTTCGCTCTAACCTTACAAAAGATATTATATTTACCTGCAGTTACGTAGGCAACTGTTACATTTGGTATTGAATTTAAATTGGAAATAACATTCTGAGTCATTGATGTTTTTTCTAAAAACACACCTACATGGGCTATGAATGAATATCCCATTTTTTCGTAGTTAAGAGTTAATGTAGAGCCTTGTATAATACCCTCATCTTCCATTTTTTTAACACGAACATGAATAGTTCCTGCTGAGACCAATAATTTTTTTGCAATATCGGTAAATGGAGTTCTAGCATTTTCAATTAGAATATCTAAAATTTGATGATCTATTTCGTCTAATATAAACTTTTTCATATTTTTATTTAATTCAAAGATTTAAACAAAAGTATACATTTAATTGAATATATTAAGCTTTATTATGAGAAATATTCAATATTTTAACGAACGAAATCGATTTCTTTATGAAAAAATAGATTAGAAATATCCTCTTTTATCATTTTCGGAATAAATTTTATCAAATTTTCTTCTAAAATTTCTTCGTATGTATAGCCTACATTTTCTTTATTTGGATAAATGTGTAATAAATCTCCAAAAATTTTGACATTGTTAGGAATTTTAAAATAATCTTGATAATCATTAAAATTTTTAACTGAACATATATGATAAATACCTTGAAGTATAGACATAAAAGTAAAGTTTCTTACAACTTCTCTTTGATAATCATCTTTGAAATGTCCAGATTCTATTAATATGGTGGGATAGCCTAGTTTTTGAAAGTTATCACCCGTTGCTGATGGATAAAACTCATCTGAATATCTACCTACTTGACCAGGAATGATTTCTTGAAGTAAATTGTTCATAGAACAAATAACATTCATTGTTTTAATTCGCGTATCAGTCACTTTTCTTGAACTTTCTTCTGATGGCGCTAAAAAAGAAATTGTAGAAGGTTTATTTTCACCCTCTACTCCAAATATTGTACGTTGATCATGAAGATTAAAACAAAAGTCAGGTTTAAAATCATCTAATACTTTTCTCAGCAATTTACTTTCTGCAGCATCTTTATTGACAGCATCTCTGTTTAAATCTACAGAATTAGCATTATATCTAGTATAATATTCGGCTCCATCAGGATTCAAGATTGGAATTACTTTAATTGTAGCGTTTGAAAGGATTTGTAAAGTTATCTTATCTTTTGTTTTATGTATGTAATTAAATAAATCTATTACAGCTTTTGTTCCTGTGCTTTCATTTCCATGCATTTGTGTCCAAACAAGTATTTTTTTTGGCCCTTTTCCAAACGTAACCTCATGTATATTTCTTGATTCTTCAGAAACACCAATTATTCTGGACGAAAAATTAGATAAATCTTCAAATTTAGATAGTATCTTTTCTACATCAGATAATCTTATCCATCTTCCACAAATAGAATTCTCTTTGTGGTTTTTTATAATCCCTTTAATATAGTCTAAATCTAAAGTTGTATTCATCTTGTAAATATCATTGACAAAAATACAAGAATCATTTTAGTATTAACCTATTATAATTTTTATATGTACTTAATAATGTTACAATTGTGTAATGAAAATTCATTCAATTGTTATAAATGTAATCACAATTGCAGTAGGTTACAATTGTAAATACAGCTTCATTTCAAACAATCTACATAAATTATTAATAATTACATATAACACTATAAATCAGTATTTTATTAATTATTTATAAAGCATTAGTTTAAATAATAATAAGTCGTTTGAATTTCTGTTTATTTTAATTTGGAATCTATTTATAGTAATTTTACATTTGTAATCTATATATTAGTTTACAATGGTGAACATTTTAGATTTTACAAATAGATTAAAAAAAATACTCAATTACCACCAATTAACAGCATCTCTCTTTGCTGATAAAATTGGTGTTCAACGATCCAGTATCTCTCATATACTATCGGGTAGAAATAAACCTAGTTTAGATTTTATATTGAAGGTTACCAATACGTTCACTGATGTTGATATTTATTGGCTTTTAAATGGGAAAGGTGAATTCCCTAAAGAACAAGGACCAACCAATAAGGTTTTTTCGCCTAATGAGTCATCTATAATAGAAACAAGTAATTCGAAGTCATCAAAAAAAATGAACAGAATAGTTGTTTTTTATGAAGACGGGACATTTGAAGAGTATAAAAAAAATAATTATTGAATTAGCTCTGCAATTCCCTCTCTAATTATCTTAATATTTTTATACTTATTTGACAAATTAGCAGTTTTTTGTTTTTGAACTAATTGCCTCAGCAAACTTATCCCTATTTGATCAAAATTATACTGTTTGTATTGTTTCCCCTTAGCTACAATATCTTTAACTAAATTTTGAATAGCCTTAGTGTTATTACTTACTGCAATTTGTTCGTATGCATTCTTATAAATTTCCTGTATTTTAGGGTTGTTATTTAAATACATTCCCGCCAACACATTATTTGCCACAAAATCCATTTCCGAATCATCTTTTTCCTCAATATATATTCTAGTTAATGGGGTTGCGATGATGTTTTTTACTTCTACAGGTAGTTCTTTAGACTTTTTTACTGCTAGTTGTTTGTCTATATAGTACATCCCCACTAATGATTTTCCAATAACAGTATAGGAATCACTGGCGAGGCCTTTTTCAAATATTGATTTTAATTCTGGATCAGTTAGCTTACCTAATGTTTCAATTGCTGCAGCTTGAACTAATGTTTTAGAATCATTATTAGCTATATTTTTAATAGTATTAATTACTGATTTTTTAGACCATTTATTAATTAAATTAATTTTTTCTAACGCAAGTATTCTTATTTTATAAAAATCGTCGTTTACAGCCCCTGCAACAGCGTTAAAAGCTTTCTTTTGGTCTTGATTCTCTGATACATTTGACAATGCCTCTATTTTGTGCTGATAATTAGTTGAGTTTTTTAATTGAAAAATATAATCACTCAAAACTTTATTCTCTGAGAAGTTCGCTAATAAAACACCATCGGCATTTACTTGAATCAAATCTGGATTTTTACTGCTAAAAACAAATTTAAAGGAACTATCTCTGCTGTCCACAAAAACATGATGTCTTGTTTTTGTTCCATTTTCAAAAATATCGATAGCCATTGGAAATTTGAACTCATTTGTTTGGGTTTGAACAAAATTTACTGTGACTGTCTTTTCTAATAGGTTATAATCGTAAGAAACTTGAATATTAGGATGTCCTGCTCCATAAAACCACTGATTAAAAAACCATTGTAAATCTAAACCACTAACCTCTTCAAAAGCTAAGCGTAAATGAGAAACTTCAGCTGATTTGTATTGATTGTCAATTAAATATTTTTTTAATCCTGAAAAAAAGGCTTTATCACCAAGATAATTTCTCAACATATGAAGAATAGTTCCACCTTTATTATAACTAATTAGATCAAACATATCCTCTTTATCATCATAATAATAACGCACTAATTTTTTATTAAAATTATCGGAATTATCAAAATAGGCTTTACTATTTTCATATAAATGAGCGTCAGCATTGGTTTTGCCATATTTATATTCTCTCCATAAATATTGACTGTAGTTTGCAAATGATTCATTTAAAGCTAGGTTACTCCAACTTTCTGAGGTAACTAAATTACCAAACCAATGATGAAATATTTCATGAGCAATTGTATTCTCTTGTCTATTTTCGTCTACTAATTGACCTTTCATTTGATATGCAGATTCACCATGAATAACAGCTGTGGTATTCTCCATTGCTCCGCTTACATAATCTCTAGCCACTATTTGACTATACTTATTCCATGGATAGTCCACTCCTAGTTTATTTTCAAAAAAACCAATCATCTCAGGAGTTAAACCAAATATATCTTTGGCTAATGGTGCATATTTTTTCTCAACATAATAATCAATAGGAATGTTTTTGTAGGAATCTTTTATAATTTCATATTCACCCACACCCATGAAAAAGAGATAAGGAGCATGCTTTTGATTGAACTTCCAATAATCTATTCTGTTTTCACCTTTAATTGTTTGGCTTACCAAAGTACCATTGGATAGTGTTTTATATTTATTTGGAACCGTAATGTATATTTCTTGACTAGTTTTTTGATTAGGTGAATCTATGGTAGGAAACCAACAACTGTTTGATTCTGTTTCACCCTGAGTCCATATTTGAGTTGGTTTATTAGGATTTTCTCCTGTAGGATTAATAAAATACAACCCCTTGGCAGAAGTAATTGCATTACTTCCCTTACTTTTTACCTTTTCGGGCCTAGCTGTATATTTTATGTATAATGTGAAAGTTTCACCTTTTTTATATTCTTTAGGAAGATCAATAGTTAATTTAAAACCATCGTAATTATAATTTAAATTAGCACCACCTAAAGCAATAGTATGAATAATCATTGCTTTAGCATCTAAGACAACTTCTTTTGTTTTGTAAAAATGTGGTTGTAAAGTAACCCATTCTTGTCCATTCAACTCCTTATTTTCAAAATTAAAACTGACCTTAAGTTTGGTGTGAATGAGGTCATTAATCTTTTCTCTTTCTTTCCTGTATAAAGTTGAAGGATCTTGAATTTGTGAAAAAACAGAAAAACACGATAAGAGTAAAATGATAACAAAAAATAACCTTTGTAACTTCATATTTAATGATATAAGTTTCAAAAATACTAAATAATAAAAAGGCAGTTGTTAATCCCTAGTTAAAAGAAAAAACAGCAGATGAGAAATCAGTTTTTAATAATAAATCACTTACTTTTTAATTTATTGAATTAAGAACTTGCTCAAATTGCTGAAGATTTAATTGATTTGGATCAATTTTAAGGTATTCTGCCATTTGTGTAATTTTAGTAGGATTCATATGGTTGCCTATAACTCTTGCGACCCCCACTCCTATTTTTTTGGAATATCCAAATACAATAACCTCATTAATATCGTTAGCATCTCCATTGTAATAGATAGATATTCTCATTCCATTCATATCCATTTTCATTAAATTTTTATACAAAGTTGAATTATTCAAGATTGATAAAATTGCTTTTTTTTCAATTTCATACGCTTCATTATTGTTAAGATATGGAAGACCTAATACGTTAACTTTTTTAATACTTCCATAGGCTTCTTTTACTTCAAGAGGGGCCTTATCTGTGTTTAATTGAATTAAGCTCATGGGAAGATCTACTGACATAAAGCCGGGTTTGTCTTGCTTTTCAACGATATATGTTTGTATTGTTTTTTGTTGATTACAAGAAATAAAAATGGCTAAAACTGATAAAACGATGACTGCTTTTTTCATATTTAGTTGTTTTTTGTAAAAGTGTCTACTAACGTTGACATTTTATTAATATCTATGCTCCCACTTAATGAAACTATTAATGATTCAGACATTCCATTGGTTTGCTCATCTATTCCTTTTACTAGCATAAGAACTTCACTTACAAGATCTTTATTGGAGGTTGCTTTTACATAGATCCAAACTTTAGAATTATCTTCTTTAAGCCTCATTAATTCGGTGAGTTTTTGATCTTTAACATTTTTTTTCACCATACTTTCCATTTGTGTGGCAATTTCTGGTTTGTTTGTAGAAAAGGTTTTGAATTCATTTAAATTTTCAATCATTTTAAAGACCTCTGTCATTTCATTGCCCTCTTTATCTCTTTCAAAATTAAATTTTGATAGGATCTTAAAGGCGTCTTTACTTATGACTACAGACATAACTCCGTCCATATCTTCTAATTTATCAAAAGTAGATTGTCCATAACTTATTGTTGATGTAATTGCTATAGCAATTAAAAGAATTGTTTTTTTCATTGTTGTTAAATTTAATCGATGATATTACTTATTATTTTTAAATATTTTATAAACTGAATCTTCATAAACATGAAGTTTTTTTAGTGCTTGATTTCCCTTTTTTAGATTTGTTGAAACTATTTTTAGTACGTTGGTAATTTGTGCTAAATTTTCAGCTGCATGTTTTTTTTCATTGTACTGATTAATTATATTCAATCCTGAATACGTGCTTAATAATAGTATTACTGAGGCAGCAACCATCACCCAATTACTCTTTTTAATTTTATCCTTTAATATAATTCGTTTGGTGTAAGTTTCATCAGTATTACTTTTAAAATAATTAAATATTAGTTGATATTCCTTTAAATGTGGAGCAACTTTATTTGAGGCGAAATAAGTTCTCAAGGTATCTTCCTCTTTTAAAGTTGTTTCAGCATTTTCATACTTTACTAATAATCTTTCAATGTTGGCTAACTCCATAATTATGTTGTTTAGTAAGTTGTTCTCTAATTTTTTTTCTTGCTCTTGACAATGAAACTCTAACGGCTGTTGGTTTCATATTAACCATTTCACAAATTTCTTCAAAATCATATTGTTCAATATCTCTTAATTGAATTATCATTTTTTGTTGATCTGGGAGGTTGTCAATTAGTGAATGAACCCTATTTACACTGTCTATATATTCAAATTTATTTTCTAAACTTGTCTCTTTTTCTTTATAGTTACTATGAATTAATGTTAAGTTATTTGCCTGTTTAGATTTTAGTCGATCATAACAGTAATTCTTAGTCATGGTCATGGCAAAGGCTTCGGTATTTCTATAGCCTGCTATTTTATCTCTATTTTTCCATAACTTGAATAACAATTCTTGAGTGGCATCCTCAGCCTCTTCAGTAGAAGTCAACAATCTTTTAGATAGTCTAAATACCTTATCTTTAAAAGGTAAAACAACTTTTAAAAAGTCTGATTGATTCATTATTTACGGTTAGTTGTTTTTTTTATTAATTTATTATTGATCTTTTACACTTTTATGACGAGATGCATTATATTTTGTTACATCAATTGATAAAAAAACACTAATTATACTTAAATTGCGTTTAATGGTTACTCAAAACAAGTTATGAAAGAAATATTTTAAAAGCCCTAATTTTAATTTAATTTATTTGTCTTTCATTTTAAAGCTGTAATAAAAATTAGGATGAATTAAATCTTGAGATTGAAGATAAATGTTTTTGTTTGGAAAGTAATTAACACCTATAATTCATCTAGATAAAATCACTGATTTATCTCATAATAGCTTTAAATAAATTAAAAATTTTAAAACTCAATAAATTCTCAAAAAAAATTATAGAAATAGTATTTTTATAGAATAAGATATACCAAATTAAGGACGATAATGAAAAACATAAAATCTACATTAATAATAATTTTAATCGTTAGCACTATTTTTTTTACTTCATGTGAAAAAAGTGACAATTACTTAGCTACAGGAAATGATGATATTCATTTATTTATTTGGAGGGCTATGAATAATTACTATCTATGGCAACCAAATGTTTCTGATTTGTCAGATACTAGGTTTACCAATATTGGTCAATTATATTCCGAATATTCTAGTTTCACATCTCCAAGAGATGTTTTTGAAAGTCTTCGCTATCAACCTGGAGTAGTTGATCGGTTTTCGGTGATAGTTGATGATTATGTAGCTCTAGAAAATTCATTTCAAGGAATAAACGTAAGCAGTGGAATGGAATTTGGATTGGTTAGATATGCTAATGATAATTCTAAGGTTTTTGGTTATGTTCGATACGTTGTTCCTGGTTCAGATGCAGCTACACAGAACATTCAAAGAGGAATGTTATTTACCGAAGTAGATGGCGTACAATTAACAGAATCTAATTACAGAGATCTTTTATTTGATGATAGTAACAGTTATACAATTAATTTTGCAGATTTTAATGGAGGTAATCCCCTGTCTAATTCAACTTCTATCAGTTTAACAAAAACTCAACTGCAAGAAAACCCTGTTGCTATTGTAAAAACATTTCAAGAGGGAAATAATAAAATTGGTTATCTACTATTCAACCAATTCTCTAGTAGTTTTGATAGTGATTTAAATGCTGTATTTTCTACTTTTAAATCAGAAAATATAACTGATTTAATAATTGACTTAAGATATAACGGTGGAGGAAGTGTAAACACTGCAACCTATCTTGGTGCAATGGTGACAGGTCAATTTAATGGTCAATTATTTTCAAAGGAACAATGGAATTCAAAAATTCAAGAATTACTTGATGCTAGCATTTTTGAAAATAATTTTACTAATGAAATAATAAAAAGAGATCAAAACCAAAATATTATTCTTCAAGAGCCTATTAATTCTCTTAATTTAAATCGTGTTTACTTTATTACTACAGGAAGTTCAGCTTCAGCTTCAGAGTTAGTTATGAATAGTTTATCCTCCTACATTGATGTTAGTTCGGTAGGCAAAACGACCATTGGTAAAGTGCATGGTTCTGTAACATTGTATGATTCTGATAATTATACAAGAACTGGTAATAATCTTGCTAATGAACATACATGGGCACTGCAACCACTTGTATTAGAAATACTAAATAAAGATAACTTTAATGATCCTAATGGAATTACTCCAACAGTGGAGTTAGCAGAAGATTATGAGAATTTAGGTGTACTAGGTGAAAGAAGTGATCCCTTATTAGATAGAACCATTTTATTAATAGCTACTGGAGGTAGATCTATGAATACTAGAGTAAATGAATTTTCAGAACTGAAGCAAATTAGTAATTCAAAAGAAAATTATCCTTCAGGAAATAATATGTTTATTGAGCTAAAAAAGAAAAAATAAATAACAAATATAAAATAAACTAGTAGGTCTTCATATCCGGTCTAAACTCACTATTATTATCATGGTCTCTTTTTTGAGCATATTCAAATCCAGAATTCCACCATTTAGTCATTTTATTAGATTCAAACACCAAAGAGTTAGTTGTTAAAACTGTAGGTGTGTAATACAAGTTTAACTTAATATTATTTTGTTTAGCAGCCAGTTTTCCAATTGTAATATTATGTTTTTTAACATGTTCCATCATAAATTCTTGGACGGTAAACAATAAAGAAAAAGGATTTTTGGAGGGCATTCTATTTATTTGGTTTATCTCTGTTTCTAAAATTATAGCATCAACTTCTTTAGCGCCTCTTTCAATTGCCTCTCTAATAGGAATTAAACAACCAAATCCACCATCCCCGTATTGATGACCGTTTTTTTCTAATAAACTCATAAACGGTATGTAATTGCAGGACCCCCAAATCCAATCACAAAAATTTTCATAAGTATTTTCTTTAATCGACTTGTATTCAATTCTGTTAGCTGTAAAGTTAGAGATGGTAACTACAACTTCTTTTTTTTCTTTTAAAATAGCATCATAAATTTCTTTGGTAATTTTTTTTGAAATTAGTTTTCTTAAATTCTTGCTCTCACCAAATGTTTTACTTCCTCTGATGAAATTTAATAGGGTGGCAGAATGACGAATATTTACAATAGTAACTCCATTTTTATTGGTAATTCTAAATGGATTTACATTAAAAATACTACGCTGATTTACCTCTGTATAAATTTTTTTTAGAGCATCAATTTTACCTAAAGCTAAATGTGAAACCATTAAACTACCCGTAGATGTACCTAAAAAAATATCATAGGTATTTTTTTTCTCTTTTAATAAATATTCTGCAACACCCCCTGCAAATGCCCCTTTACTTCCTCCTCCTGAAATTACTAACGCTTTCTTCATTATTCAACAAATGATTTATGTATTTTCGTCTTATAAAAATACCAAAATGAAATCATTATTTGTAGGAGTTTTTTTATTTGTTTTTTTCTCTTCTTGTACTAAAGAATATCAACCAAGAGAAATAGATACTGTTTCAATTAGAGAATTTAAAATTGATAGCAATAGTATTCGTTCAATAGTGGCTATAGATTCTTTAACCATGTATTATGCCGGATCTAAAGGAGATATTGGATTTACAAATAATGGTGGAACATCTTGGGAAACAAAACAATTTATATATAAGGATTTTATTTACCCTAATTTTAGAAGCATTGCGTTTAATAATAAAACAAATTTTGTGTACGCGCTATCTATCTCAAACCCCGCTTTGCTTTATCAATATAATTTTTCTGATTCATCTATTGTATATAAAGAAAACCATCCAAACGTTTTTTACGATTCAATGAAGTTTTTTAATGAAAAAAATGGCATAGCTGTTGGAGATCCAACAGATGGAAATTGTTTATCAGTACTATTAACAAATGATGGTGGTAATACATGGAAAAAAGTTTCTTGCCAACAAATTCCAAAAGTAGTTGAGGGAGAAGCTGCCTTTGCTGCAAGTAATACTAATATTAAAATTATAGGAAATACTGTTTGGATTGTAAGCGGTGGAGTAAAATCTAGAATTTTTAAATCTATTGATTTAGGAGTGACTTGGAATGTTTATGATACTCCTATCATTCAAGGTACTAATTCACAAGGTATTTACTCTGTTGATTTTGCTGATGAAAATAATGGGATTGTAATAGGAGGAGATTATTCTAAACCCAATGAAAATTTCAAAAATAAAGCAATTACATCAGATGGAGGAAAAACATGGACTTTGGTAGCAGACGGAGAAAGCCCCAACTATAAAAGTTGTGTGCAATATGTACCCAACACCGATGGTAAAGAAGTTTTTGCTGTTGGAAAAACAGGAGTTTCCTACTCTAACAATGGAGGTATTAGTTGGAAAGAGGTTAGTAATGAAGGATATTATACTATTCAGTTTGTCAACAATAATACAGCTTGGTTATCAGGTAATAATAAAATTGGAAAGTTAAT
>Ga0206682_10000425_pt1 | contig 45877 bp, 57 predicted proteins | sample M240m12015metaG_FD_155444 | JGI IMG/M metagenome (GOLD analysis project Ga0206682, IMG submission 155444) | Ammonia-oxidizing marine archaeal communities from Monterey Bay, California, United States - M2 40m 12015 | ecosystem: Environmental > Aquatic > Marine > Intertidal zone | place: USA... | reverse complement strand
TGAAGGCAGCATGGCGTATCAGTGGTGACACAGCATCTAAGTCAGTAGTTAAAGAAGCACGAGGTGGACGCATCCTACAGGGTGAACAGTTCTTCCACGTACCTTATCAAGAAGCGGAGTTAATTGAGTTTGAATAAAACTTTAAAGAACTGTAAATCTTGTAATAAACACAAGCCTATCCACAAGTTCGTAACGGATGAGAGGTGGCCTAGTGGTAGGGGTTTTCATTGTATCCCCTGTTACAGGAAGCTTAACAAACAAGAGAAAAAGGAATATTGGAAATGAAACGATTAGTAGTAGACATTGAAACAGACAGCCTAGATGCTACTACTATTTATTGTATTGTAGCTAAGGACATCGACGAAGACCGCATCTACACTTACAAACCAGACCACGTTCACCACGCCAAGAATCTTATTGAGAGTGCAGACATTGTTATCATGCACAACGGGGTGTCCTTTGATGCTCCTGTCCTCAAGAGATTGCTTGGTGTGGAGATACCACTGGCTAAGATACGTGACACACTAATCATGTCGCAGCTTGCCAGCCCAATGCGAGACGGTGGTCATTCACTTGACGCTTGGGGTAAGACACTTGGCTTCGGGAAGATAGACTTCCACGACTTCTCAGGTTACACAGACGAGATGCTTAAGTATTGCATCAGGGATGTAGACCTTACAGCTAAGGTGTATAAGGCTCTTGTCCCTACACTCAAGGGCTTCTCTGCTCGTAGCATTAAGCTTGAGCATCAGATTCGTGCAGTGATTGACAAACAAGAACAGAACGGCTTCACACTTGACGTGAAAGAAGCTACGCTGCTTGTTGCTAGGTTGTCTGACGAATCAACAAAGATTAACAACGAACTCCAAGAAGTCTTCAAGCCTATCACAGAGATTAGAGTATCTGAGAAGACAGGCAAGAGACTTAAGGATAAGGTAACAGTGTTTAATCCAGGCTCACGTAAGCAGATAGCTGAACGCTTAACTGCACTGGGATGGAAACCACATGCCTACACTGAGAAGGGTCAGGCTATTGTCTCAGAGGAAGTCTTGTCTAAGGCTACTGACATACCGCAAGCTCAGTTGATTGCTACTTACCTCACCCTTGAGAAGCGTGTGTCTCAAATCAAATCGTGGGTTGAAGCGGCAGACGAGAACGACAAGGTGCATGGACGAGTGCTTACGTTACGAACTATTACAGGACGCATGGCTCATACATCACCCAACATGGCACAGGTTCCTGCTGTCTACTCACCTTATGGTAAGGAGTGCAGGGCATTGTGGACAGTATCTAGTGACGACTATACACTACTAGGTACTGACGCATCGGGACTTGAGCTACGAATGTTAGCACACTACATGAACGACGAAGCCTACACCAAAGAAGTTGTAGAGGGTGACGTTCATACAGCTAACCAAACAGCGGCAGGACTGCCTACAAGAGACAACGCAAAGACATTTATCTATGCCTTCTTGTATGGTGCTGGTGCTGGTAAGATTGGACAGGTCGTCAATGGCACAGCCAAGGATGGTCAGCGTCTGATTGATAACTTCTTAAACAACATGCCTGCCCTGAAAGCACTACGCTCCAAGGTAGACAAGTTGTCTGGCAGGGGTTATCTCATTGGCTTGGATGGTCGTGTCCTTACCATACGAAACAAACATGCTGCACTCAACCTGCTATTGCAAGGTGCTGGTGCAATCGTATGTAAGGAATGGCTTAAGTTTATTATTATCCTAGCCACTAAAGCAAAGCTGGACTTCAACCTTGTTGCAAGTGTACATGACGAATACCAATTCGAGGTACGTAAGGGACAGGAAGAAGCCTTCGGTGCTATTACCAAGGAGGCAATGAAGCTTACAGAGGAATCCCTCAAGGTTAATTGTCCCCTAGATTGTGAGTATAAGACAGGAAATAACTGGAAAGATACACACTAACGAAAATAAAGTGTTGACATTCTATTAAGGGTGTGGCATTATACAATCATCGCAACGGCACTAATGCTTAGCGAAACGGAAGCCAAACGGAATCCAAAACGGAGAATATAAGATTATGACAGTACTATCAGGTAAAGTTTATTGGGCATCTATTCAACAACCAAACACAACATACGAACCAGAGTGGGGTTTGGACTTGATTGTGGATGACAACAACCGCAAGGCCATTGAAGCAGATGGACTTCCTATCAAGAACAAAGGCGACGAGCGTGGTGATTTTGTACACATTCGTCAGAAAACAACCCGCCGTGATGGCTCAACCAACGAAGCACCTGAAGTTATGGATGCACAGAAGCAACCATTCGACCAGCTTGTAGGCAATGGCAGTGTATGTAATGTAATGTATACACCATTTCCTTGGGAGATGAACGGCAAGTCAGGTGTTACACCACTGCTCAAGAAGGTTCAAGTAGTTAACCTTGTTCCATATGCTGGTGGCGGTGCTGAAGACTTTGACGTAATCGAAACTGCTGCCGCTCCTATTCAAGAGATGGTAAGCGACGAGGTTCCTTTCTAAGTAAAAAGGAATAACACGGGGGCTGCACTCAGATATTTGGCAGCTGAAGATGGATGCGGGACGGGGACGCCATCACCTTTATCAGGAGATTATTATGGAAATTGCACCACTATTAGTTGCTGTCTATGCTGCCCTTGCAGGGTTTGTATTTGGTTGGGCTATGCCACGAGGACAATTCCTCAAGGCTGTACAGCTGCGCTTCTTCAAGGGTCTGCATAACTTTTTTGCGGATGAAGAAGAATACATTGCCCACAAGGTACAGCGTATTCGTAAGGCAACAAAGAAAAAGTAGGACGCATAGCTCAGCTGGATAGAGCAACAGCCTTCTAAGCTGTAGGTCGCAGGTTCGAATCCTGCTGCGTTCACTTATAACTCAAGGAGTAACACATGACAAAGACATTAGACACACTGATTCCAGACATCTACGAGACGCTCGAACAGGGTGTCGATGTCACACAGCCTCACGTTTCTGAGGCATTAGAAGAAGTCGGAGGCCTTGTGCGAGAGGCAGTCGAAACTATACTCCGTGAAGGTCAGCGTAAAGGTGCATCAAACCTACGCTTGTCTTCAATCGGTAAGCCAGACCGTCAGATTTGGTACGGAGTACAGGGCGAAGAAGGAGAGTCTATCAACGGGCAGACTAAGATTAAGTTCCTTATGGGACATGTCCTTGAGGCTCTCCTGATTTGTTTGACTAAGGCAGCAGGCCACACAGTAACAGAAGCACAGGACGAGGTAATGGTAGAAGGCGTACTAGGCCACCAAGACTGCGTGATTGACGATGTGCTTGTGGATATCAAGTCTGCTTCCTCATTCGCATTCAAGAAGTTTAAAGAGGCACGGCTTACAGACGACGACCCCTTCGGTTACATTGCACAGATTAGTGCCTATGCAACGAAGAACAATCGTAAGGAAGCAGCCTTCTTTGCAATCGACAAGAACAGCAGTGAGCTTTGCATCTTACCAGTACACGACATGGAAATGATTGATGCACCATCACGAGTAAACTATCTAAAAGATATGGTTACCAAAGACGCAGCACCTGCTCGCTGTTACGACACCATAGCAGATGGCAAGTCAGGCAATCGTAAGCTTGCAGTTGGTTGTGTCTTCTGCTCATTTAAAAAGAAATGCTGGGCTGACGCCAATGGTGGCCAGGGTCTGAGAGCATTCAAATATTCTAACGGAGTACGTTACCTTGCAACTGTGGCAAAGACCCCAGACGTTGAGGAAGTACAGGTGTAATGAAATTCAAAAGAAAGAAGTACGACCACGAATACAAATCAAACTCTGAGTACGAGGCTGCACAGCAGCTACACAAGCAGAAGATTAAGTTTGTGTACGAGCAAGAGAAGCTGGCCTATGAATGGCGTGAGGATAAGAACTACATCCCAGACTTCTTCTTGCCCAATGGAGTTATCCTTGAGGTGAAGGGACGCTTTATGATTGAGGACAGGAAGAAACACCTGTTCATTAAAGCGCAGCACCCCGACCTTGACATCCGATTTGTCTTCGATAATCCTACCCGCAAGTTATACAAGGGCGGCAAGATGACCTATGCAGATTGGTGTGACAAACACGGTTACATGTATTGCAAATTAAAAGAGGGCATCCCGCAATCGTGGCTTGACAAACAGGATGCAAAGTAGTAAGATAACAATTCACTTGGACGAGTTTCGCCCAGACGAATCCTCACCAGAACGTACATTGTTCTTGTGTGTTATTCTTCAAGCGTTACTCGATGCAGCTAAGCCAGCTTACGAAGGTGAGCCAGCTACTGCAAGAATAGACAGGGACAGAGCATCGGCTTGGTTCTTCGCATCAGTAGGTACAACAGCACAGGACTTTGAAGAGGTGTGTATCAATGCAGGAGTAGATTCCGATTACATGAGAGACTTTGCTTACAAAGTTTTACAAACAGGAGAGGTTGACTATGTCAGGAAAAGAATTAACGCAATCCTTGGACACTAAGTTTGGTTACACACAGGTGCCAGACGACCCAGTAAACAGCCCGTCACACTACAACAGCAAGGGCGTTGAAGCAATTGACGCCATTGAGGCGAGTATGTCTGACGAGGAGTTCCAAGGTTACTGCAAGGGTAACGCAATGAAATACATGTGGCGTTACAACTATAAGGGTAAACCTGTGGAGGATTTGAAAAAAGCGCAATGGTATTTGAATAAGCTCATTGCCTCATTGGAAACTATGTAGTATAATTGGAGTCTTCGACTATGCAAGTAAAATTAATTGACCATATGGGTAGCGACCTGACAGTTGTCAACGCTGCCCGTGTTTCTTTTAACAAGGAATCACAACGAGTAAAGAACGGAAACTATCAGGACTTGTCTCTAGAAGACCAACGTCTTATCAAGTACCTAGCTAAACACAAGCACTGGTCGCCGTTCTCACATTGCTTCTTACAGTTTCGTATTGAGGCTCCCCTCTTTGTCGCACGACAGCTAGTGAAACATCAAGTGGGCTTGGCTTGGAATGAAGTCAGCCGCCGCTATGTGGACGCTACGCCTAAGTTCTACACGCCTCAATCATGGCGAACTAAGGCAGACAATGTAAAGCAGGGTAGCTCAGATGAAACCATAGACTATCACATTGGCTCATACACACGCTCTGCCATTGCGGAGTATGAACGTATGCTAAGTGTGGGCATCGCCCCAGAGATGGCACGTATGGTGCTACCACAGAACATGTACACAGAATGGTACTGGTCTGGCTCACTATACGCCTTCTCTCGTGTCGTTAATCAGAGGCTGGACAAGACATCACAAGCAGAGACGAGATACATTGCAGACTTAATAAGCCAAGAGGCTGCACGATATGATTTTAAATACAGCTGGAAAGAGCTAACAGGAGAGGAGCTTCGCACAAATGACGAACCAAAATACATTGACTAATTACCTACCATCGGACTACCAGACCTTCATTGCAACATCACGATATGCCCGTTGGATAGATGAGGAAGGGCGCAGGGAAACCTGGGGTGAAACCGTAGGCCGTTTCATTGACAATATCGTGCGGCCAGCAGACCTAGATAGCAAGACACTTAACGAGCTTGAGGATGCCATCCTTAACCTAGAGGTCATGCCTTCTATGCGAGCCTTGATGACCGCAGGACCCGCTGCTGAGCGTGACAACACATGTGTATACAACTGCAGCTACCTGCCTGTTGACCACCCTCGTGCCTTTGACGAAGCAATGTTTATCTTGCTCTGTGGTACAGGTGTAGGCTTCTCTGTTGAACGCCAGTCCATCAGCAAGCTACCCGAAGTACCTCAAGACATCAAGGACACAGACGACCTTATCGTGGTTCAGGACAGTAAAGAAGGCTGGGCTAAGGCCTTACGTAAAGTAGTCAGCGGCCTGTACACAGGGGACGTACCCAAGTGGGACTTGTCCAAGATTCGTGCAGCAGGTGAACGCCTCAAGACATTTGGTGGCCGTGCCTCTGGACCTGACCCCCTCAACGACCTGTTCAACTTTGTTGTAGCCAAGTTTAAAGGTGCAGCAGGACGTAAGCTTAACAGCGTTGAGTGTCACGACATCATGTGTAAGATTGGCGAAGTAGTTGTAGTGGGTGGTGTTCGCCGCTCCGCTATGATTAGTTTGTCTAACCTATCCGATGACCGTATGCGTCACGCTAAGTCTGGTCAGTGGTGGGAGAATGAAGGACAACGTGCCTTGGCTAACAACTCTGTAGCTTACACTGACAAGCCCGATATGGAAACCTTCATGCGTGAGTGGTTGTCCCTGGTCGAGTCTAAGTCTGGTGAGCGTGGCATCTTTAGCCGCATCGCCGCAGACGAACACGTTAAACGCAACGGTCGTCGTGAGACAGGCAAGGAGTGGGGTACAAACCCGTGTAGTGAAATTATCCTACGTCCTTACCAGTTCTGCAACCTAACTGAGGTTGTGGTACGTCCCACCGACACAGAGAAAACACTGGCAAACAAAGTACGTCTTGCCTCTATCCTTGGAACAGTTCAATCTACGTTTACAGATATGCCGTATCTTCGTCCTATCTGGCGTAAGAACACAGAAGAAGAAAGGCTGTTGGGCGTGAGCTTGACAGGTATTATGGACAATGAAATTACTAGCAACCCATCTAAGAAACTACTTAACAAGCTTCGTGACACTGCTGTACAAACAAACAGGGATTATGCTGAGCAGCTTGGAATTAGTGCATCTGCGGCCATCACTTGCGTTAAGCCTTCAGGTACTGTGTCGCAGCTGGTTGATAGCGCTTCTGGCATTCATGCACGTCATAGCGAATATTATATCCGCACTGTACGGGGTGATAACAAAGACCCGCTAACACAGTTCCTTACAGATGCAGGTATCCCAGCTGAGCCTTGTGTTATGAAGCCTGACAGCACCACGGTGTTCAGCTTCCCAACCAAGTCACCTGACAATGCAGTAACACGTAACGACATGACTGCCATCGAGCAGCTGGAGCTATGGAAGACCTACGCATTGGAGTGGTGTGAGCATAAGCCATCTGTTACCATCACAGTACGGGACGAGGAGTGGATGGGCGTAGGGGCTTGGGTGTTCGATAACTTTGACATCTGCTCTGGTGTATCCTTTCTGCCACACAGCGACCACACCTATGCACAAGCTCCTTATCAGGACTGTGACAAGGCTACCTACAAGGAAGCTGCTGCTAAGATGCCTAAGAAGATTGACTGGGCTAAGCTCTCTGAGTACGAGATGGAAGACAACACAGCTGGTAGTCAGACACTGGCTTGCTCAGGAGATGCTTGCGAGGTGGTTGACTTAACATAGGAGAATGATATGAAAGAGTTTTACATACTAACAACCCTAGCTATTGCTGCCCTCGTAGGTTTTATTACTTACCTGTGGCACAATAGCCCTATCCCAGGCCTTTAGTAACATGAGGATAGAGATATACGGGCAGAAAGGCTGCAAGTATTGTAGAGACGCCGTAGTATTCTGTAGGGTTCGAAAGATTCCCTACAGTTACTACGGCATCGGTACGGAAATTACGGCTAAAGAATTTAAAGAGTTGTTCCCTACTGAGAAAACAGTACCGCAGATTAAAGTTAATGGTAAGCACATAGGTGGTTACACAGAGCTAGAGCATTATATATTATGACTAAGACTGAACGGAAGTGGGGACACTACAATGTGTTACTTGAGGGCGAGGGTTATACCGTCAAACAGCTAACAATAAGTGCTGATAAGTGCCTGTCCGACCAGCGGCACAAGCATAGAAAAGAAGAGTGGCTTGTTGTTTCTGGCTCCATTAGCGTCACACTGCAAACCGAAGGCGCATTAGAGAGAATCGTAACATATAATAAAGGCGACAAGTTTACAATACCAGCAAAGACTTGGCATCATGTCTGCAACAAGAGTAAGGAAGAGGCCAAGGTAATTGAGGTTTGGATAGGAGATAAACTAGTGGAAGAAGATATTGAAAGACGCAGCCCTTGCAGGGCAAGTAAAGATACGAGTGTTGACAGCTGTGAGCTACACAACATACATGATGTATGTATTCATTGTGGCAGAACAGAGCGTGACATTGCGAACTGGACAGTTATGTCCCACGAAGACAAGAAGCAAGCTAACCTTGCAGCCAAAAAAAGACTCAGGGGTATGTGGCATAAATAATCCTTGACATTTGTTGTGTAATTTATTATAATATACGTGGTGGTGGGCTGAACCTCCTTTCTCTCTCAAACCCTCGGCTCACCACCATTACTTATATGGAGACACAATGAACAAACGCCCAGTAATTTACATTGGATATGATGTACGTGACCATCGAGCCGTAGAGGTTCTGGCACATTCAATCAAAAGGTATAACAAAGAATACGATATTATCCCTCTGATGGAGCCTGCACTACGCCGTAATAGCATGTACCGTAGGGCTTCTGTTGTCTACCCACACGAACCGCATCAACGCTATGACGCCTTCGACGGTAGACCTTTCAGCACAGACTTCACCTTCACCCGCTTCCTCGTACCTGCATTGAATCAGTACGATGGCCTAGCCCTGTTCATGGATGCCGACATGTTTGTACGTGCAGACATTGCAGGTATCTTTGAGGTGTACGGTAAGAACACACAGTATGCAGTTCAGTGCGTACAGCACAAACCCTATGAACCCAACAGCAATGTAAAGATGGACGGTGTAGCACAGACAAGCTACTACAGAAAGAACTGGTCTAGCTTTATGTTATTCAATTGTAGCCACCCATCAAACCTAAAGCTTACAGTAGACGATGTGAATCTTAAAACTGGCGGGTGGCTCCATTCCTTTAGCTGGTTAGACGACGACGAGATTGGGTCTATCCACCCTGAATGGAACTGGCTTGATGGGCAGAGCGACCCACAGCTTGAGGCTAAGAACGTACACTTTACTACAGGAGGCCCCTGGTTTAACAACTGGAAACCCAGCCGCCCTGTAGAGGAAGCCTATGTCGAGGAGTGGCTAGAGGCTGAACAGGAAATAGCAACACAACTAATACTGGAGAATATGTAATGTCTTATACCTTTGTAACAACATTTAGAAAAGAAGACTATGATGTATACGGCAAGAAGATGCTTGAGTCTGTAGCTAATAAGTGGAAGCCAACCGACACAAGGCTTATTGTATATGTCGAAGGTTATGATAGCCTTGACGAGCTACCACACAACGACTTCAGTACAGTAATTGAGTATCGCCATATTGAAACCATTGAAGCACGTAACACCTTCATTGCCCGAAACAAAGATAAGAACGGCAGGTATGCTGAAGCACCATATAACTATCGTATGGATGCGGTTCGCTTTTGTCACAAGGTCTACGCACTAACAGACGTAGCTCTTGAGATGATTAACAACCAAGACCAAACATGGCTGGCATGGATTGATGCGGACACAATAACAAAGAAAATGTTTAAGGCGAAGGATGCTGCTAAGATTATGATACCAGAGGTAGACATTGTACACCTTGGTCGCATTGACATTGACTACAGCGAGACAGGCTTCATGGCCTTTAACATGGCGTATCACAACGCCTGCTCACTGCTTGTAGACCTGCGTGGTGCATACGACACCGACGAAGTGTTTGCCTATCGTGAGTGGACGGATGCGTTTGTCTTTACCCGCTTACTTAAAATATATGAGGCACACGGAGCCAAGGTGCGCAACCTATCAGAGGGTGTCCGTGGGTTGTCTGTGTTTGACCAGTGTATGCTTGACGATTACTTTACACACAATAAAGGTAACCTTAAGTTTAAACCCTCAGCTAATCCTGAGCTATCAAAAGATATGCCAGCAGGCACCAAGCAAGGACCTCAACGATATAAGAAGTTAGCAGCATTAGTTCGTCATTATTCAGAAGGTCTAAACACCTTTAGCATTGTAGAAACTGGTACATGGAATGGTGGTCGTGCTATTGAGATGGCACTAACCGCCTTTGAAAGCGCAGATGAGGTACACTATCGTGGCTTTGATTTGTTTGAACAGGCCACTGAAGAGACCGATGAAGTTGAGTTAAATGTAAAAGGACACAATGCTTTGGCTGCTGTTACTAAACGCCTTGAAGAATTTAAAGAAAAGTGTAAAGAGCAAAATAAAACCTTTACCTTTAAGCTTTACGCAGGCGACACAAAAGAAACAATGAAGGGTCTGCGATACGACGATGTAGATTTTGTCTTCATTGATGGCGGTCATTCTTTGGATACGGTGGCTAGTGATTACAGCTTTGTTGAGGACTGCCCTGTTGTTGTCTTCGACGATTACTATTCGACACAAGAAGATAAAGAACTGCCAGAAGAACACACAGGTATTATTAAAACCTTTGCTGCTATCGAAGGGAAAACAAAGAACGTCTTACCCTCCGAAGACCCTACTGCTTTTGGTGGCATTGTTCACCTTGCTGTTTGTGTTAAAGAAGACTACAAGAAAATTCCAGAAGAGCTTACACGTGTTCCAATTATTGTTAAGCCAAAAGACTCGATGCCAAGCAAACACATTAAGAAAAGTGTTACCGAAAACATTGCCAAGATAAATGACTGGGATTGGGTTAAGCAATACAAGACAACAGATGACCACGTTATGATTGTCTCTGGTGGAACAATTGACTTTGATAAGGTTAGGGAAACACAAAAGAAACACAATGCAAAAATCTGGTGTGTTAAGCACTCCTATCCACGTCTCTTAAAGGAGGGTATTGTACCTGACGCCTGCATGATTCTTGACCCACGTTCTATTGACGGTATCAGCACACACGGTGTAAAGCGTAAGGATTTGTTTAAGGACATGAACAAGGACACAACCTTTTATATTGCCAGCATGACAGATGAAGGTGTAGTTGATTATATCCTAGAACGTACGGACAATGTCAAAGGCTTTCACGCATTTACAGATGCGCTACGAGATGAAGCAATTACAGACAAGTTTGTTGTTGACCCTAAGCTAGGCATCACACCTGGCTCCTCTTTGGTAAGCGGCGGCACAGCGTCAGCTACACGTACGCTAGGCCTGCTTGAGCTACTAGGATACAGAAACATTCATCTATTTGGGTTTGACTGTTCTGTTCCAGAAAATGCTGTAAAGAAAGACGACAAGGACGAGATGGGCAACCCACGCTATATGCACGTAGAAATTGGGGGAGAAAAGTTCTGGACTACAGGTGAGCTTCTTGCATTAGCCCAAGACCTAGAGAAGCTCTTTGAAAGAAAAGACTACACATTAAACCTGTCATTCCACGGAAAAGATACATTAGCAGCAGCTGTGTGGAAGGGCGGATACTACAAGAACAACGTAGTAACATTTGAGGAGTACTCGAATGCTTAAGGAGAAGCACGAGAAGTTTTGTCAATCTTATCTTATCAGTAAGAACGCTACTCAGTCAGCGATTGCAGCTGGATATTCTGAGCGTTCAGCACACAACCAAGGATATCGCCTGTTGCAAGACCCAGCAATCGTAGAGCGACTAACTGCCTTAGAGTCTGAGTATAATACAGATGTTGATGTAATCACAGAGCTTGAGCAGCAGTACGAAGCAGCTAAGGCCAACGGTAATGGAGCCACAGCCCTAAAAGCCTTGGAGATTCTGTCTCGTATTCGTGGTAATAATGCAGATGACGATGCACCACAGGACATGGAAGGCCTTGAGGGGCGCATCTGTGCTGCGATGCAGGTAATTGGAAAGGACAAGATGTACGAACTGTTTATGTCTACCTTCCCCGAAGACTTCGACGAGGACTACGAAGAGCCTGAAGAAGAATACGAAGAAGAAGAGGAAGACACAGATGTCACTGACTAATTATGCAATCGGAGTCTTGGTTATTATTGTTGCAATCTTACTAGGCGTAATAGAGGAAAAGAAATGAGCAAGTTTGGACAGAGGTCTGCCTTCATTACAGGCATTACAGGACAAGATGGTGGTTACCTAGCAGAGCTTCTGCTTGATAAGGGCTATGAGGTACACGCACTACAGCGGCGTTCTTCTTCCGAACCCTCACAACGTATTGCACATCTGGTAGATAACAAGAACCTACACCTACATTACGGTGACCTGTCGGACACAGGCAGCATTATGCGGCTGTTCGATACAAACATATTCGACGAGGTGTACAACCTAGCTGCCCAGTCTCACGTGCGTGTCTCCTTTGACATGCCAGAATACACGTCTGATGTAGACGGTATGGGGGTATTAAGGCTGCTGGAGTGCATTCGTACACTAGGAATGGAAAGTCATACCAGATTCTACCAAGCATCCACCTCAGAGCTATATGGGAAGGTTGTAGAAACACCACAATCAGAGACCACACCCTTCTATCCACGCTCTCCTTATGGTGTCGCCAAGCAGTTTGCATACTGGATGGTTAAGAACTACCGTGAAAGCTATGGATTACACGCCTCCAATGGCATTTTGTTTAACCACGAATCACCGTGGCGTGGTAAAGAGTTTGTTACGCAGAAGATTGTGCAGGGTGTAGCCAATATTGCCAAGGGCAAGCAGCCACACATTGAGCTAGGCAACCTAGATGCAGAGCGTGACTGGGGACATGCAAAAGATTACGTGTATGGCATGTATCTGATGACGCAGCAGGAGCAGGGCGATGACTATGTACTGGCTACGGGTGAGCTACACTCCGTGAGAGAGCTTGTAGAGAAGTGTTTCCGTGCAGTAGACATGCGTATACGCTGGGAAGGTGAACCAGGTCCCGAAGAGATTGGTGTAGATGAGAACGGTAATACTGTAGTTAAGGTTAATCCAGAGTTCTATCGACCTGCAGAAGTAGACCTGTTGCTAGGCGATGCCACTAAAGCAGAAAGAGTATTAGGCTGGGAACCTAAGTACACCTTTGATACAATGATTGACGAGATGATGCAGGAAGCTCTTACTTAAGAGGATTAGCTAAGGCGTCCATACCACGCCACAGGTCGTCTATTTCACGTTGAACCTTGCTAACTTGTCCCGCCTTTTCAGCAGCTTGGTTAACTTTTAATACTGACTCAGCCATAGTCTTTTCCACTTCAGAAACCCTGTCACGCATGTCAAGTAATTGCTTTTGGTTTTCCATAATTGTTTCTAGGTTTGCCCCCAACACTGTTAGCTTTTCTGCAGCCTTACCATTGCCAGACACTGCTTCTTCAACAGCTTCGATACGACCATAGAACTCAGCCACAGCCCAGATGCCACCAGCCATAGTAGTAGCAATAGACATTACTATTGCAATCCAAACTCCCTTTAGATTTACACCACCAATTTTAAGCTCTGTATCTTCTAATGACATTAGTTGTACTCCTGGTCTTCGTATATTGTTTGACCCATTCCTAAAATTTCTTGTTGGCTTATCATGTCATTATCAAAAAACCCATAAAATCCGTGAGTATAATTCGACGATGTCCAAGAAAATGAAAGACTTTGGTTTGCCTTGTTATATGTGGCAGTGGCATTAGACATGTTTAAGTTATAGCTTTGTGCGCCACTGTCTACTGAATCTGTAATTCTTAAATCCTTAGAGGCAGCTAGAAAAGCAGCCGCATTTTGTGAATAAGTTTCAATATCAGATAGTGCATTGTTATATTCATTTACATCCTGTTGATTAAGGGAAACGTCATTAGCTACAATGTAATCCTGTAGCTCTTCTTGTTGTACTGTGTTTGATTGGTCTGTATCCTCCGCTTTTTCTGCTACCTCTGTAACAACAGCCAGCGTAGCAGCAGCCTCGACAAATGTATCTACTGTTGTTTCTAATTGAATCATTGTTTCTTCGTATTGATTTTCCAGCATCATTTGAGTGTTGTAATAAATACGATTAGACACTTCATTAACAGAGTTATTGTACGCATCAACATCTGCAGGTGTAATAAAAGTAGGAAGTGTAGTTCCATCAGGCGCTATCTTACCCTTTACGGCGTAATAAGCTAGGCCTCCTACTGCATATCTACCTTGTTGAAGCTTGTTAGCAATAGAACGGCTAGCCGCTACAAGCCTATCAATCTCAGTCTCTGCTAATGCTGGTCCTGAAACGCTCGCTAATAGACAAAGTGCTGTCAGTATTTTCCTCATCTGTCTCTTCCCCTCCAATGTTAAGAACACTATCGTAATGCTTTTTTCTTTTTTTGTAATCAGGTATAAATTTAGCAGGGTTTCTTTTCATTGTCATGAAAGCTGACCTGCCTACAATAAGCTTGCCGTTAACAGTAAGAGGACACGGTGTACCTGAATCAAACATAGAAATCCAAATGGTTTTCTTTTGACACATTAAAGCCACCGCTGCGATGTTCATACCAAGGTCTTTTAATATCTTAGCATCACGTCTTCTATTGCATTCAATATCTTGTTTATACCCACCTAAAGCTAAACCTAATACGTTTACTTGCACTGCTGCACTACGGCCAGCCAAACAAGTGTCTTGTCCGTTAGACATATACGTTGGAGCAATGGCTGATGGGGGCGGTGTTACATCTGAGGCTGCTCCCGCTCCGTTATAATTATTTGTGGTGCTAGGGTTGTTACTGCTAACAGTACTGTCTGAGTTTACAGTGCTTGTATTAAAGTCACCCTCTTGTGTATTTTGCGCAAACAAAAGAGTCGGCCAAAAGACCAACGTAAAAAGTACTAAACTTTTTTGCGCTGCCTTACACATATCATTTCCTTAAAGCTCCAATAGATTTAACACCAAAGCTTGCGCCAATACTTACCAAGATGCCCCAAGATAACCACTCAGGGCAGTCTTCTTTTAAGAACCTAAACCCGTCTGCAATGTATGGTTGTGCGGGTGGGTAGAAGCAGGCACATAACAAGCCAACAAAGAACAAAGTCCATAGTTCGTCCTTCCAGCTATCAGAAGAAGCATCCATAGCTTTAGCTTCCCACGCTGCATCACTGGAGGCACGTTTAATCTGCCCCTTAATCTTAGCCTCTTCAAGCTTACCTTTAAGTTCTGATTTCTTTTGCTTGCCCTCCATCCACTTACTGGCAAGATTTGTAATTGGTCCTAAAAAATTTAACATTATACTGTATACTCGTTTGCAATTAACAATAGATTAAAGATAGCAGCCACCTCGTTAACACCAGAGCTAGACTGAGCAGTCATCTCAATGTCCGACTTCTCTGGAATCTCAATCGGATACTTAAATACCTCTTCGTAGCTACCAGAGGCAATAGTAAATTTAGCTCGTGTTCTAAAGACGCCACCTGGTTCTCTTACTTTAAGACGCATTCTTACAAACTTATTAGCTACTTCTGTGGCGGTGTTGCCTGCAACTTGGTCAAGGTAACCAGTGTAGCCAGCAGGTATAGTATATACAGCTTGTAGAGACTGGTTCTCATTGGCCAACATGTGACTATTAACCTCTCCCGCAGAGTTCTTAACAAAGACATCTTCCGAAGCTTCCACATCGTTACTTGTAAACATACGATTAACTCTAATAAACGAGCCGCTGGTGACCACAGTAGTTGTGGCGTTTAGTGTAACAGTGTTAGACAGTTCATTGTAGTCCGCATCCAAGCCTTCGATTGTAATCTTAGATGTTGTGTTTGTACCAGAGCCAGCATAGACATTCATAGGCGCTGCGCTAGTAGCATAGACATACTCAACGCCCCCATTAAACACAGCAACCTCTGTTCCGCTTACCGATGTGGCATATCCAAACTTAGAAACACTCTTATGTTCCTGTACATAACCACGTTGTACGTGTAGCTCAAACGGTTCATGTTTACCTGTTCTTGTTATGCTTGAATACTCGCCCATTATTCTAATCCTTCTATATAGTTTGTGCCATCGTATCTAAGGACAGACCCACGGTTATCCTCTGCGTAACTACAGTGAATCCAACCAGAGTTAGGCTCACCATCTTTATAAAACTCCAGTATCAGCTGGTCAAAGTCCAAGACATCCCGAATCCATTCAGCTACCTCTTTATTGTCCACGCCCATAACTTCAAAGTCAGCTGCCTGTCCCTTGGCGTGTTGACTCTTCCTGCTGCTGCCAATGGCAACACATAAATCTTCTGACCTGTACCCACTACTAATAGTTACAGGTCTGCCATAATGCTCACGCAAAGGCTGTAGTATATTATCGCACAACAGGTGTAAGTTATACAACCCCTCTGGTGTAGGATTATTATCAATACCCATACGCAAGGCTGTCTGACTCTTTGTCAGTTCACTCAACGAAAAGTTTCTACTTAGTTTCATTGCTGTTCTCCACGTAACGGCTGACCAGTAAACTCTATCTCAACTTGTTTCAAAGCTTCATATGCTTGTACAGGCCATCCTAATTTTAACATGTAGTTTTTCATGTCACGGTCTGTCATAAGATTACTAGGGAAATAGACACCACCAGCTGCCTTGCGAATCAAAGGACCAATAACTTTCTTATCTAGTTTTCTTTCCCCATCAGAGGTAGCTGACCGAATAACATCTTCAAGCCCAAAGTTAACTCTGTTACCTTTTTTATTTGTATAAGCAATTTGACCAGCTTTGGAGATACTGTCAGACAGTCTAGCCTGTCTATCCCTTTCGGTTGTGTAATATTCTCTAGCCTTGATAACCATATCTTGAATGTCTTCTTGATATATAGTTCTATCTTCAAAGCCTTTAAGATAATTCTTAAATGCGGGTACTGTTTTGTTTACCTCTTCAATGTCTTTATAGATAGCATAGCCTACAGTCTTACGTAAGTCCATAGTGTTAGGACGAATGCCCGTCTTAAGGTGAGTGCCTGTGTCCTTTGAGTTAAGCGGAAAACCAGAACGGGTTTGACCTTTTCCCAGCCCACGTTTATCTTCGGACTCTAAAGCTTTCATGTGCTTCTGAACACCATTAACTGTACCAAATCTAAAAGCACCTGCTACTTCTTCAATAGTATCTAATGCGTCTTCAGTAGGAGACATACCAAATCTAATAGGTTGGCCGTTATCGTCTATGCCTGTGTAAGCAGTAACGATGGCATCGGTCAAAGCTTTCTCAGCAAAGTAAGGACCAAGCAAATCTTGGATAAAAACGTCACCAAACATGTCGTCAATTTCTCTTTGTGTTACACCTTCACCCGCCAAAGCTTTACCCATAACAGTTCTAATAGGGCCTTTAACATATTGATGGGCATCAAGAGAGGCGGTGTCTACGTATCTAGCCAGAAGCTTACCATCACTTGTTTCTTTAATTTCATCTAGCATTAATTTTTCTGAGCTTCTTTGATACTCAGGGCTAAAGAAATCAATAGCATCGACAGTAGATTCAGATACATTAAATGCTTCGTTGTTGTTATTAATAGCAAGCTCTATACCAATACCTACCCCAGCAAATGCCCCTAGCCTTCTCATGCCCATTGTTACCTGAGCTTTGTTACCAGAAGCAAGTCCTTGTCGAATATCCCTAGCACCTATAGAAATAATATTCTTAGATGTTCTTAAGATTTCAGCTGGGAATGTAGCATAAGTACCAAAGGGCAAGCGAGACAAAGCACGTACAGCAGGGGCAGCTGTGCCATAAGAAGGCATAGTATTTCTTACTGTATCTGCAGCCATATCAAAGATTGCTTCATCTGTCATGTCTGGAAAAGTTTTTTGCAAGGCTTTGATTTCAGACTGAAGGGCAACAATTTTACCAAAGTCATCGACACCACCATACACAGTAGAGATTGCTCTTATTGGTTTCTTAGCAAGCTTAAGAAGACCTGTGTCAAGACCATCAGTAAACATATCTAGGTTAGCCTTAATAGGCTCAGTAACCATACTGCTGTCAATAACACCTCTTTCCTTAGCCATACGAAGAAACTCTAAAGCGTTTGGGTCACCCTTTCTTGCTCTTTCATACATAGCCTTAGCTGCTCTGACAGAGTTTTTAAAGATAGAGGGTCTAACCAAGTTTCCGTTTGCAGCAAGCTGTTGTAACATACCATACACGTTAACCATGTGTGCTGTGTGGTCAAACACTGTTTCTGCCGACTGTGCAAATGCAGCAGCAGTAGGTAAAGATTGTAATAGTACACCGCCTTTACCAGAAGGAGCAAACAAGTCAATGCCATCTTCTAGCATTTTATACATTGGTTCGGTAGTTACATATTGATTAAGACCTACAGCCTTACCCTTTGGAGTTACAATTCCCTGTGTGCCGCCAAGTGGACCAAGCTCTTTTTCAACAAGCTCACCAACATTTTTACTTACTTGGCCTTCCCCTAAGTTAAGGAATGTAGTTGTGCGTGTAGGAACACCTGGAAGCAAACCACCAAGCTCAACCTCTTTTCCTAGATTTGCTTCGGCAAACTGCTTAATATCACGAAGGTATTGAGCCTTAGCTATTAAACGATTCTGACTTTGCATTGTTCTCTGAAAGTTTTCAACAGGGTCTTTAATTTCTCCAAGCAGTTCAATAATAGGCTTATCCATTTTCTTTCTAGCCTTAAGAACTCTTGTTCCTGCCTCTCCAACTCTACCTGAGCTAAACATTTTAACAAGCGAGTCAAGTGTACCCGCACTCTTTGCATTACTTAATATTTCATTTATAACGTGGTCTATCTGGGGGGCTGTGTAGTTAGGATGTAACTCTCTTATGTGACTACGTGCGTTCTCAACAACACGAATAACTTCAGTGTTGTGTTCTCCTTTTGGTTTTAGCTTCCCAGACAAGGCCTTGTTAATATCCTTAGACCACTTAGGGTTAGTAATAAACTCGTAACTTTTTGTTACATAAACTCCGTCATTTGAATCTAAGGCAGCACCTAGCTTACTGTCTTTAGGTAAGTCCAGTGCCTCTTTAATTGTTGCTTGATTAGCATCAATAGCCTTACGCATATCTAAAGCCATGTCAGCAATTTTAGGATACGTAGTTTTTAACATGCCCAGTTGAGACATATCACCTCGTAAAATATTGTCTACAGCTTCACGGTCTACATTGCTTCCCTTTAATTCTTTGTTTAGTTTTTTAGCTTGTCCTTTAATTTCAAGGTCAGCAGATTCCACAAAGTTTTTCTTTTTAAGATAAGAGTCAAATAGTTTTTTAGGAAGACCAGCTTGAGATGTAAACGCCCTACCAACAGCTGTGTTTACTTTACCAATAAACTCCTCAACTTTACCACGCTGCCTGTATTGTTGTGGAGCAATTTCTATTGCCTCAACATCTTTTGCAACTGTAGGGCCTGAATCTAAAGTAGAAGCAGAGCCTTCGACAGGCTCCAGTACTTTATCTTCTTTAATGGCTTTACTCTTTGAGTAAGTTTTACTAACACCCTTAGCTCCCTTACCAAATAATTTGGCAGCTGCTATAGCACCACGCACAACAAGACTACCAGCTGCATCAAGTACACCTGCGTCTTGAAGTTGTTTAACTCTACGTTGAGCTACCGTATCATTAGGATTAAGTCTAAGGGCATCAGCATATTCTTGTGCTTTCCTAGCCACAAAGTTTTTAGCGGCATCGAGACCTTCTGCACTTTCGGCATCAGAGTAAAGAGCTAGGATTTCTTCTTCTGATTCTGGACCAAACATGTCAATCAACTCGACAGTGTATTGCTCGTCCTCATCACGTTGGAAAAGGTCAGCACCTACAGCTGCAACATAACCACGAGCAGCTTTATCTATCCAGTTAACACCTTGGCCAACCTTTAGTGCCTTAGAAGCAACAGCAAAAGGTGCGACAAACTCAGCCACTTCGCTAGTAAATTCTTCACCTGTGTCCAACTCAGGGTCAATTGTTCTCTTAAATGCACGGCCTACCGCAGTCTGACCTACAGTGTCATCTATGTATCTACCCAAGTCACTAATAGGTTGTTTAATTTTTTGTAAAGACTCAGCTGTTTGCTCTGGTGTCGTTGCACCCGAAGCTCCAGCGCCTAGCCTATAAGCCCCTTCAAGTAGCTCACCGCCTACACGTGCAGTGTCTTCCGCAATACTACCAATAGCAGAACCAATTACTTTTCCTGGAGACATAAGAGTAGACTTTTGTTCTTCAGCGTATCTTTCAGGACCGCCTAACTCTACATAGGTTTCAACCTCTCCAAACAACTCAGGGTCAATACCAACACCTTGTAAGTAGGAGATTCGTTCTTCAGGGGACATACCTTGAACAGCATAGGTAGCTTCCTCATAGACAGCAGGGTCTACATTTAAGCCCGTCTGTTCTACGATGGCAGCATTCTCAGCCATATAACTTTGGTTTAAAAGTTTTTCAAATCTATCAGCATCTATGTTCTTGCTATAAAGATATTCATTTAATTCTTCTTGGGTTTGAAACTTACCACTTTCAATATCTTCAGCAATCTCTTTAAACTGTTGTGTTCCGATTGCTATAGCCATTAGGGATTACCGCCTGTTCCAAACATTCTCTGTAAAATACCTGGTCTTGCTGCAGGCGGTACAGGAGGAGGCGTTGCAGTTGCAGTTGCTTGGTAGTCTGCAATTAAATCTTCTACAGATGCCATGTCACCACCAGTTCTTTTAAACTCTCTAAGTGCTGCTGCCCTTAGTTTAGCAACTTCTGCTGTTTGCTCTGGCTTAAGAACACCACGAATCTCCCCTGTTAGGGGGTCGTAGTCATAACCAAACTTTTGGCTAACTGCTTTAAAGATATAAGTTCTATCTGTACCAGTAGGTGTGCTGGCATCTTTAGTTGCCTTAGCCTGCGTTCTTGCAAGCTTGGCTTCTTCTAGGTCTTCACCACGTTTTTCTGCTTGGACACCAGAGACAGCACGAGCAAGAGCCTGACCACCAGAGTCTCCCAGCCTATCTTCTTCTGCTAGAATAGCTAAGCCGTATCTGATTTTATCTTCAGCTGGCATATTCTGAAAGTTTTGATAGGCGTTAGATGCGCCAGTAGCAATACCACTGCCAATGCTAGAAGCAATATTCTTTGCTCCGCCAAACACACGGCTTAATATACCACCCTCTTCAAGAGCAATAGAGCCACCATCAGCACGAGCAATACCTCTACTATATTCAATGCGTCTATCACCAGCACCCTGTAGCTGAGACTTAGTAGGTCCTCCCCTTGGTTTGCTAAGACCAGAAGAATCCTTTCCTTTAGCTTTTTTAGCTGCACTAAAGGCTTTCGCAAGCGCATCCCTGTCCATTGCGGCATTATCGGCATCGGCCTGTGTTATATCGGCCTCAATTGCATCAAATTTAGCCTCACTCATCCCACCAAAAAAATCTTGCTCAGGCATTTGACTTGTTTTAGATGCCAAAATACTACCTACAGTAGAACCCGCAGCATATTTACCTAAATGCATACCCATGCTACCACCATAAGCACCTGAAGCTTGGCCAGCACCTGCACCTATCATTGCTGGATTGCCTGACATAACACCCGCAGCCATCATGCCAACACCCAATACTTTATCAAAGCCACTCTTCTTTTTCTGAAGTGTAGTCTGTTGTGGTGTAAACAAAGTTGAGAAATCTGTAACGGCACCTGTTGCCTTCTGAGCTTTAAGGAAGGGGTCGTTTTGCTCTTCAATGAACTCTTGATACTCAAAATCTTTACGGGCTTGTTCTTGAGCCTGTTGCAAAGCGCCAACATCCATTTGAGTTTGAGCCTGCCCTAGCTGTCTATTATAGACATCGGCATCTGCTCCCGCTTCCAGACCATATAGTTGTGCCATCTGATTAGCTTCTTGTGCAGCTAAACTACGCTCGTCTAAAGCTCCCTGATATGCTTGTTTTTGTAGGCCGCCTTCAATATCAGCCAACCCCATAGCATATGTACCAAGGGCATCCGTTCTTAGAATGTCAGCACGACTGCCGCCATAACCACCAGCGCTTCCAGCAGCTGCTCCGCCTATATCCATAAGACCTTCTTTAAAAGCACGTTCTGCGGCAAGCTTTTGAGCGCCTTCAGAACCAGCCAACAACTCACGTTGAGCAGCAATATCTTGTTGTGTTAACGGTTGATATGCGCCTGCTGCAGTTTGACGTAAACCAGCAATACCCTGTTGTATTCCTTGTAAACCTTCAGCCCCTTGCCCAGCAACACCAAGCGCTGCTTGCTGACCTGCTACCTGTGGGTCTGTAAACCCTGCAATTCTTGAGTCAACACCAAAACCTTGATAATCTAATTCACCTGCTTGAATTGCTTTATCAATAATAGGTCGAAGAGCCTTGCCCTCTTTTGCAAGACCCCTAATTAAATTACCACCAGTAGTAATCTTTTTTGTTCCACCGCTAAAAAATCCCATAGCTACTCAGTTCCTTCTAATACTGTTTGTATAACTTCTGTTGAGTTAATTTCTTCTGGCTGTTTTTTAGTGCCAAACTTTAGTTGCCTAATTTTTTTTCTCAATGCTTCTAATCTAGCAGTACCTGCGGCTTCATCTCCATTGCCTAAAGCAACGACTTGGTCACGGTCTACAATATATTCGTCCTTGCTAATTAAAGCTTGGTTAATCTGTTCGTCGCCCTCGACTTCATATGATACATTATCAGACATGCCATCCCCAGTCTCTGCAGTTACAAGACCTCTAAAGCTTTCATCTGGATTCTCTACGTTAGGCATCATGCTGTCTAAGACTTCACCGCCTGCTTGAGAGGAACCATTACCAATTGCTGCTACAGTGTGTGCGTCAATAACAAAGTCACCACCTGTAAGCATACCACCCTCTTCCATCTTTACTTCGCCACCATACTGAAAAGAAGGAGCAGAAGGCATGGGAGGTGTAGGCATAGGTTGTTGTTGAGGCATTGCCTGCTCTGCCATAATAGGAATCAAAGACTTTAAGTCAAACTTACGCTGAAAGCCAGACATGTCTTCTGCCATGCCCTGCCCCCTTAATTGTAATAAATTTCTAAGTCCTTCGTACATTGTCATATTATACTATAAAGTACCCTTATATACCAGTCTATTAATTAAAATCAACCCAACCAGTTCCATCAACATAGCCCCTAAACTTAGAAGCACTAATTGAATATGCAACATTACCATTAGCAGGCCTACCAATCTCTGATGTAGACACTACGGTATAAATATTAGTAGCAGGCGCAGCAGCTACTTTAATATCTTCGTTGTCTAGCTCACGGGTTAATTCGTTAGCCCATGCTATCATTGTTTTCTTAAACTCTTCAATTTCTGATTGAATGTTAAGAGTAAATCTAGGATAATTAGCCATTATCTCTGACCATCTTGTTGCAGAGATAACCTAACAGAACCCCAACGCCAGCCGCCATTACCTGTAGCAGATACCCTAACAGAGGATTCTCTGCCTCTGGCACGTAAGTTTACCTTATTAGTGTTTTCACCTATAGTATAAGGACCCTTTTCTTTTTTCGTAGAGTTAGGATACTCACGAGTTGTTATAAAGAACTGAAGAGTTTCGTCATTAGTAAATGTATAATCTGGAATGACTCTATCTACAAACATTATTTCATTTCCTTTATCAAGCTCAAACTGTGCTGACTCTAGGAAAGAAGAAAGATTTTTGTTGTTGCCCGTGTAGATTCCATTAGGCTCGTTGTTGTATACATTCATACTATCCGTTGCAGAGACACGCCCAATTGTAATTGTATTGTCAAACGTATTCCTATCTTGGAAAACAGTTACAATGCCTTCTTCAAAAAGTTTACCATATACCCATGTATCTTCTTCGTAGTTGTAGATAACATAACCATTAGGCTCGTCAGAGCCAGCCATGGGATACAACCAAATAATTTCTTTAAACTCAGAGTTAAGACCTGCGTAAACCTTTTCTTTTTGTGTCATGTTGAAATCGTTAAACAAGTACCTACGGACGGTGCAGTCCATTGTTCTTACACGACCATCATACATATAGAAGTTATTGTCACCCATCCAATAGGAAACACCATCAACATCTACGCAAGCATGTGTACCAATAAGGCCACAGTTAGAACCGACCTGAGTAAAGTTAAAGATAAACGGAGAGCCTACAAATGTTTGTGTATACATTGCTTGGTCTGTCCAAAGATTAATAGCATTACGAGAACGTATAGCACCTATAAGAGAGGAGCCTTCTGTTAACAAAACTTCACCAGATGTGTTAGCGGCAGATGGCGCCCATTCCCTGAAGTCATTCTGGTCAGCCCAACGTACCGTCATCGGGTTAATAGGTGCGCCAGCAGAAGTGCCAAACTCTTGTGCGCCATATAAAATAGTATGCCTATCATTTGGAGACACAAGAACATAGTTTCCCAATGGGCAGGTGTCTACAACAGAAGCACGAACAGGAACAACAGAAGCATCTGTTTCAAAGTAATTAATTTTTTCGCCTCGACGAAGAGCAATCATGTCTTCGCCCCAGTTATCTAAGGTCCACATGGCTCCTAAGAAAATAATATCAGACTCTTCAGCTGCTTCGTTCCAGGCTCTTACCCCTGGAATTGTAACCGCACCAGCATTATAAACACCAGCACCATAACCAAGCCCCTGAATATTATTAGATTCTTGATTAGCCAATAAAATATTAATGGTTCCAACAGTACCGCCTACATTTGAAGCAGTGCCAACAGCTGCAGCATTAGCAGAAACATAAAAAGTATTAGCACCTGATACACTAACAACAGCTTTTGTTCCATTTACGCTGGTGCTTTGAAAAGTATTAATATTATTGAAAACAACTCTATCAGAAACACTTACGTTATTGTTTGTCAGGCTAACTTTAACAACAGTTTCTCCGTCTGTAGTATAGAAGTTATTAGCTACAGAAACAACTGTAGTTACTGGAGTAACATCATATTGAGACTCGTTCTGTGTGACGTATAGCTGAGTATTTGTACCATAGCCCTGATACTTACGTGTATTATTGTCTGACCATGTAATCAAGTCACGAGCAAAACCACTTACAACATCGTCCGTAAATTTATTATACCCTCTTATGTTTTCTGGTTTCTTATCACGAAAACGTACACGGTTACCATCAAACCATTTACCCTGCTCAGCATAACGGGTTGACTCTCTGTGAAAGCCAGGTACAAAGTCTATTAAAAATAATCGTGTATCTGTTGATGCCATTATTTAATAAGTCTTGTTTCAACTTCTCCCGCCTTGGCTAAGTCCAACAGTTCGTCCTGTTGTGTTGCCACTACATTTCTAAAACTTTCAACAGCACCTGCTGTGTGTCTAGCAGCATTTGTTTGAGCCACCATAAGAAGGGGAAGCATTGTAATAGCGCACCCCCACTCTTCTACTTCTTTTCCCCCTTGGGGATTTTTGCCTGCTAGTTTTGTAAACCAAGCGCAGTCTAATTGTTTACACGGTTCAAAGTTATTTAATGGACAACCGTTCTTAACTTTTAATTCCATTTATTAGTCCTTTTCGCATACAATAAAGTTAACATATTTAACATCTAAATCAAATGAATCTGTAATGCTTACTGTGTGCGAGTGGGGAGATTGACCTGAAAGGCTGTGACTGTGGCCAGCACCGCCGCCTTTAGAGCCTGTGCTGTCGCTTCCGATTACACGGTCATCAGACGAGCCAGGGTTATACGCTACACCAGTATCTGAAGGGTCACGCAGGGTGATTGAGTGGGTGTGAGGGGGTATCTGGGCAATCGTTAAGGTTGTTAGTGCGGTGCTTCCTGATAAAGAAGTGGTGCCTGTGTCGCCTTGAACTGAAACAGTAATAGCCGTATTAAACACAGAGTTAAATTCATTTGCGCCGCCTGTTTGTGCGCCGCTGACAGCAGCATTAACAATTCTAAGGGCTGCTCCATTGTGCGCCGAATCTGTAACCGCTGTCCAGCCTACAGGAGCAGCATTATTTTCAAAAGGAATGCGGGTTCCTGGAGCAAACCCAGTAAGTTGCATTGAGTTTGTTCCATCAAATGCAACCAGAGAGGGCGAATTAGGGTAAACAGCTTCAGAAGAATTACCTGCCTTTAAAACTACAGGATGTCCTCCCGTGGTTTCATTGCCCACAAAATAAATTTTTTCTGCATTGGGGGCCACAACAGTACAGGGAGAAGTTAATGCACCTGTAAATCTTAATCCTAAGTTACGTGCTTGGTCAGGTGTTCCATCATTAGCGCTAAGACTAATAGATGCTGCAGCGTCAATGCTGACTGTTTCATAACCAGCAACAGCGTCATCCACAAGGTCGATAACATTTTGATTAAGCTTAAGACCCCAAGTGTTGGCGTTCTCGCCATCACCCTGTTTTTCTAATCTAGTTCTAGTTGTGTATGTCGATGCCATTGTTTAATCCTTTTGTTTACCTAATAAGCTTTGAACTGTATCTGTTTCATATATTCGAATACATACCCAGACAAGTGATGCTAATGCGGTTACGCTTGGTAAGAATTGAAAGAAAGCGCCAGCTGTCACACCTAATGCGCCTATATCCATGATTGCTTTATCACCTTCTGGTATCATTTTATTATCCTTGTTAGACTACAATTGTTTTATTATACATCAAAAGTCTTTTATAGGCAATACAACTTGTTTATTAATCCCAAGTAGCTGCCTTATCTACAATTCGTAACTCAGCAGTAGGTTCGGTTATTCTAAGCTCTTTTCTTATTATATCTATGTCCTTTGTTAAATTGTCTTCAAAGACATACGAGTGAAAGTTAATATCTTTTTGCCTTTTATATACATCTCTAATTGCAAGATACATTACTTTAGCCGCAGAGGGTTGTATTAACATTTGCCTAGCTAGCCCTACAAAAACAATAAAGGCTAATCCAAAAAAACTACCCTGCCAATAATGTGTAGCTATCGTGGCTCCTTCCCCAAAGCGGGAACGGCTGTATCCAAAAACAACGTGGATAATATCGTGCATGTCTCTTTCACGTGAATCGTACCCATCAGTAAACCCTCCGAAGTCTACTACTGCTTTAGCATAATCAACTTCTTCTGACTGCATGAACTTATAAATTTCTTTACCAAGTGTTCCTTCTTTATGCTTTCCAAGGTTTTTATAGTTAGACATTATATCTGATAAAGTCTTATCTCTTTTTAGCAGCGCAGCATTACTTGGATTAGAAAGAAAGTTAGTCTTTGTCTTTCTGTATCTTTTAGTTCCAAACAAACTTAGTATTTTAAAAATTCTTTTGGGTCTATCAATTTGTGCATCTTTACGTATTCTTGACCAGTGATACAATGCTTTAATAAAATTAATCACGGTACATTCTCACTACTTTTGTATTCTCAGATACAGCAACATCAAGAGTTTCTGAGGTTACTTTGTATGCTTTTCCAGGAGTTAAAACATTACCGCCTACGGTAACAGCGGTACTAAAAATAACATAGCATAGTTCTCCCTGCTTATTAATTGTGGCGGTATTCGTAATATCTCTGTACTCTACAGTCCATGCACTAGGGTCGTCGTCAATACGAAGAAAACACATTAGGTCGCTTCCCTCACTAAATGTCATTTTAGATTCATCGGACAGGGGTGCATACTTAGCAGGCAGTTCTCTGAATGAATCTTGAGTATAAGATATATTATAAAACACATGTATTGAATTAGACACAGGCTCATGTATTGCTCTTACATTTTGTTGGTCAGCTAAAGCATATGTAATGTAGTTTTGAATCTGTTCTGTAGTAACGGTATCTACTAACTTATAAACTATTCGGATGCGTCCTTTAGTCATTAAGTGATTATCACCGCCTCTGATTAAACCAGAAATTGTTGGGTGATAAACAACCTCTCCACCGTTGTGGACTATCTCAAGAACATTGTCCCTACTCATGTAACCACCCTCTTGGATACCAAAAGCAGAAGACACTACCAACTTGTTGTCAGTATTTTCGTTAGGTGCAAATGTTATGTCACTCTTAATAGTCATTACAATGTTTCAGCTTCAACCGCTTCTGGTGCTGTTTCTTTTACTGTTTCAACAAAGTCTCTAACATCTGCAAGCTCAAAGTCGTTATAGGTAAACTCTTGGCCAACTAAATCCCTAAGTGCCTGTGCTTTTGCACTATCGTCTGTGTATGTTTCTTGTACTACAACATCACTACAAACTGTAGGTGCTACTTTAGAGATAGCATCTATAACTTCTTGTGCTGTTACATCTCCATAAGGAACTACATCAAAAGCCATTGACTGGTAATCAATAGCTTCTCTAGCAGTTTCGTCGCTTGAAAAAGAAATAAGCAATTGCTGTGTTTCTTCTATGTATCCTGATACGTATAATTTATAATCCATTTTACTATTATAACCTTTTATTGTTTGTTTGTCAACTATGCACTTCTACCGCCCACAGTTCCGCTTAGTCCACTACCTCCGTTAATAAGGGAAGAGCCTACTTGATAGTAGCCACGAACACCGCCTGAGCCTCCAGAACTTGAAGAGGCAGGCTGAAAAACAGTTGCGGCGGCGTTAGTGCCAGCACTGCCGTTAGCCCCTAGGCCGCCGCCAGCCCCGCCTGGCCCTCCTGGCGAGGACGCACCACCAGCGCCTCCTGCAGTAGCTCCGCCTGCACTGCCAGCGCCTCCTGCAGTATTGGTGGGATTTGCGCCGCTGGCAGTGCCACCAGCGCCTCCAGAACTAGAAGTAACACCAGCCCCGCCACCGCCGCCGCCGCCGCCATTTGCTTGTTCTAGGTTAGCTTTTATCCCTACGCTCCAAAAGGAACCACCCCCGCCACCGCCACCGCCGCCGCCATAGACAGAGCCGTTGTTAGTAACCGTGCAGGCAAACTGCCCTCTAAACGCAGGACCTCCCGTTACGCCGTTACTGCCACTACCTGCGGGTACAGAACCGTAAACTGCATTACCACCAGCACCACCATTACCACCTTTACCCTTAATTGTGCCGTTGTTAGTAATGTTAATAACATCACCAGTAACCCACCCTAACCCAGTGGTAAAAGCATAGGTACCTGAAGATGTAGAGCCTATGGTAACCCCTGAGTTGATTGTTACATTTATTGTAGTGTTCCCAGCAGAATACGTACCGCCTTTACTATTCCAAAGGTTGTAGTTATTTGTGTTGCTAGAGATTGTAATGTTAATTGTTACACTAGAAGAAGCACCATAGAAATCAGAGAAGGAAAGGTTAGCCTGTCCTGAAGATGCTCCAATCATAGAGCGGATATCACTATCGTTAATACTTGCTTGAGTACCAGAAGTGCCTCCAACTTCTACGTGCATCTGGTCTAATGTTATTTGTCCACTACTTGGTAGAGCCATTTTCTAACTCCTCGACTTTAACGGTCAACTCTTTAACCGCCTCCACCAGCAAACCAATAACTTGGTCGTACTGAACAGTCTTGTAAGTTTCTCCTTCTTCTCCGTGGAATACAGCTTCGTTTTCAATGACAGCAGAAGGCAATACCTTTTCTAGGTCTTGAGCAATTAAGCCTGCGCTCTTACGGTCATCCTTAAGATAGGTAAAGGTACAGCCGTTTAACTGTGACACTCTCCACAAAGCATTGTCAATCGGTGCAATGTCTTTCTTGAGACGTTTGTCTGAAACAGTAGTGGAGTATGCGACTACGTTGCCATCGACATGCAAATCGCCATCGGCCTCAAGTTTCATCCTGTGTGTTGAAGCACCCGATTCACCCAAGTAAACATTAAATGAATTGTCTGTATCACGAAGATACATCAGGTTTGCGTAACCTTGACTTTGGCTGTCGGGGTCGCCAGTAGACCATCCACACCCACCACCATCGTGGTAGGAATACATCGGACGGGTGCCACCAGTAAATTTCACAGCCGAAAGATTACTTGATGAAACGTCAAGTGTTTTGCTTGGCGAACTCACGCCGATGCCTACACGATTATTCGTGCTGTCAACATACAGCGTGTCAGTGTCAACAGTCAGGTCCCCGTTAATTTCTAAGCCATCTAAAAGGTCAGATATCTGTCTTGATTTAGTCATTGTCTGCCTCCAGCTTTAAGATTGTTTTCAGGGTATCTGTGTCAGGTGCGGCATCAATGTCGCTTTGCATAGTCTCATACTTTGTTCGAATAGCAACCCTTGCGCTTTCTGCGGCTTCTGCTTCAGCAGGAATGGTCGCCTTAATGTCTAGCGGAGCAAACTCTTTTGCTCGCTCCTCACGCCGAATTTCGTGGGCAATCCCCCTTGCTTTGTTCATATCAACAGTAATCATTACTCTGCTCCAGTTCCGTCAGTTAGTTCGCTATCCTCTACAGTCCAGGCATTACGGAATGTGCGGTCTGTTGGGATGTCAGCCACATCAACAATTTTATATGGTAATCCAAATGGCACATCTTTTGCAGCAATTTCATCTATAGTATATGCTTCTAAAGCTGTGTCGGTTGGAATTACTACAACCAAAGCTCCATTTTCTTTATAAATAATTCTTTTTGTCATATTATATTCCTATCTAAAAAATGCAGCAGAACAAATTACTGAGTCTTGTGTTCCGCCTGCTGATGTGCCAACCATTTTAAATCTACACTGTGTAGTAGTGTAGTTAAAAAGGGTGCCAAGGCTTTCAAAGCATGCTGTGGTTGCTCGATAAGTGCTGTTGCCTTGCCTGCCTCCAGTAATAACTGCTGAATAATCAGCATCCTGAAAAGCTTCGGTAAAGTTTACACCGTAATATCCAACACCATAATCCGAAATGCTAGAAACATTACCGTCATCTCGTATGGTAACTGTTCCAGTTCCTTTAAAGTTTACCCAAGCCCTTGCAAAATAGGCTGGCTTTGAAAGATGCTTTAAACCACCATCGCTTTCGATGCGGAGGCGTTCTGTGCCAGCACGGTCAAATGTTAACGCTTCACTGGAAGTGTCATCGTTTTGAATCAACCAAGTTCCGCCAGTATTGGCAAGCTCAATCCCTGCGCTATCGTTTGCTGTGGGGGCAGACACCTTTATATAAACATTGCCAGAACCTGTCACTTCAAGTTCACGGCTTGGCGAACTCGTGCCGATGCCTACCCAATTATTCGTGCTGTCAACGTGCAGGGTGTTGGTGTCAACAGTCAGGTCGCCAGTAACATTTACGTTACCATTAACAGTGCCGCCAGTAGTTGGCAAATAATTAGCTACTTGAAAAGACTCATAAGTTAAAACTTCTACTTTATCGTTTGCGACTGCAGCGTCTACCAAAACAATACTAGAGCCTGTTTCGGCTGCATAGTCTGTAGTCGGAGTAAGAAGAACACCGTTAACATAGACATCTACATTGTTTGTAGACTCGTAAGACAAAACCTGCCCATCAGTTGCAGTTGTAAAAGTATCCTGTGCCGTTACTGCTGTATACAAATAACGAACTCTTGATATAGTTGTTTCTGGCGAAGCTCCGATATATGATGTCATTAAATTAATACCTCTGGTTTATCGGGCCAAGTTACAGATGTAGGGAAAGTAGCCTGCTCTGTTATATCTAGTAAAGATGTTCTATAAGAAATAATACTAGCTTGTTCTGGTTCCGTTAACTCCGCCCACCGAAGAGGATTAGAAACAACAGGGTCTATCGAAGAAACCAAAATGTTGTTGCGTTCAGCCCTTACGTTTGCCTCTTGGTCTTTGGTTGTGGAAACGGAAGATTTTTCGGTTGTCCCGTCTGAGTTTACCGTGTCATGTTCATTATCTAAAGCAATTTGCCACTGCTCATCAGTAACCTCAACATTAGGCTCTGGAATTACATCGTGGACATCTGTGCAATACCAACCTAATAGCTCATTTGTATTTAAATCTATATGTGCGTATTTCATTTTAATACCCTGTCGCTATATAAAAGATAGGCTTTGCTACGTTACCACCACCTGTTGTGTATCTTACAGTTGGAGTAAAAGAAGAGGTGTTAAAAGAGGTTACATATACATCATACCAAACTTGTCTACTAGTTGCCACAACACTTGTGCAGTTACTTGGAAAAGTAGTAGGAAAACTTCGTGCGCTAGGGGTAGTTGTTGAAGTTACTCTACCCCATTGGATAATTAAACCATTGCTAAGTTTTATATACCCACTAGACGAACCATTGGAGCTAGCGGTGTTTGTTAAAACGTCTTTTCCTCCAATAGTTACATCACCATTGTTTTCGATGCGCATGCGTTCTATACCAACCGTATAAAGGCCAACCGTCCCAGCAGCGTTATTAGCTTTCAGTGCAATTTGATGTGGAACAGTCGGATGACTTGCGCCATATCCGATAACAAACTTATCGGTGTCGTTGGTATCTGTTATAAACCTATGAATACCAAGATTGTTTGCACTTACACCTTCTATTCTGTGTCCAAATCCACCGCTGTTTATTTCAAGCTGAGCAGCAGGCGAACTCGTGCCGATGCCTACCTGATTATCAACTGTAAGGCTTTGTACATTTAAAGCATCGACAACATCAACAGGGGTTTTTCCAAGATAAGCCATTAGGTTATCTCCAAATAACTCATAGCCACGTCTGCAGCAAGTGTTGTGTTTGCCTGAACAATCATAACATCTGTTGGTTCCATAACTACCTTCTGGTCGCCGCCTACAACTACTAGTGAACCACCAGCAGGGACAGGAGCATTCTTAACTAAAAAGATTTTTGTTCCACCGTTGTTAAGCTTAACATCTACGTTAACCTGGGCGGTTAGTATGTTAGCCACAGTCATTCCAATAATTGTAGTAGACGTAGCAGCTGGGCAGGTATAAACAGAAACCTCTGCTGTGCCTACTGAAGATGCTGTTGATAGTTTAAATGAATTAGCCATAATGTATTATATCCTAAAAGTTATCCTAATGCAATGGCAAATGCTACTGCTGCTGCCTCTACTGTGTTAATCCTAGTGTTAAGGGTTGCCGATACATTAGCAATACTAGTGGCCATAGTTACACTTAAGGCAGCTATAGCTGAATTACTATTAGCAATACTGGTAGCCATAGTGGCCGATACTGCTTGAAGCTCTGCGTTAGTAGGAACTCCAGAGGTTGAGATTACACGGCTGGCGTTAACATTAATACCTGTACCTGCAGTATACTCAACAGAGTCGCTAAACTGTGCAAAGGTAATATTAGTTGTGCCGAATACAATTGTCCCCTGTGTATTACAAACAAAAGAATGGGCAGCGCCAATAGTTCCCTCTTGAACAAAGAAGTAAGAACCTTCATCTAGGGTATCAGGAGAACCATCACCAGAAGTGTCGGCGTCATCTGAGCGTGTTAATATCCAGTTAGTAGAACCAGAGCCTGTGTTAGTAACTACATAAACACCATTTTGTGTCTGATTGGTTTGGCCAGTAACAAGAACACGGTCACTAGTACTAAGCGTTACACCGTCAATAGCCAAAGCTACTTGAGTTCCTGCATTAGTAAGAGTAGCGCCCACACCCGAAGAGCCGTTATTATATGTGGCGTTTAGATTCGTGCTGTTTGTTTCCACCCTTACTGCTTCGTGGACGTGAATACTGGACGCTGTAAGGTTATCTACATATTGTTTACTTGCAGCTTGTAAGTTTGCACTGGGGTCAGCATTAAGGATAAGGTTTCCTGTCATTGTTCCACCAGCCAACGCAAGTCTTGTCGCAACGCTTGTGGCCATTGTTGCACTAAGTGCTGTGATAGCAGAGTTGCTGTTGCCGATGCTTGTTGCCATAGTAGAGGACACAGCAGCAATACGGGTCTCAAGGGTTGCAGAGGTTGCAGCACTTGCTTTAGTTTCCGCAAGAACAGATACAGAGTTAATCCGAGTTTCAAGGGTTGCCGATGTTCCTGCGCTGGCATATGTAAGAGCCTGTAGTGCAGCAATTGCAGAACTATTTGCAGCAATTGAAACATTAGCTATTGACAAGGTAGCGGAAACCGTGTTAATATTACTCGTTAACGCAGCGGAGGTAGATGCTAAAGCAGTGCTAACACCCGCAATACGAGTTTCTAATGTAGCAGAAGTGCCTGCACTAGCATATGCACTACCATCTCCTAGAATAGAATTAATAGAAGTAATAGCTGATTCATTAGCAGCAATAGCTGATTCATTAGCAGTAATAGAAGTAGATAACAGATTAATTTGAGTAGAGTTATTAGCTATCAGTACACCGTTTGCAGATGTTGTTGCTGAAACAGAATTAATGTTATTTTGTAGGGCTACATCTGTAGATTCTAAACCTGCAAGCACAGTAAGTACGGATGCCTGTGCATTAAGAACATACACAATGTTACTAGAAATAATTGCTTCAACCGAAGCCAAGGCGCTGCTAGTAGCTACACCGTCTCCATCTACTGTGATGTTTGTTGTATTAATAGTTGTGGCACTTACTGTACCTGCACGTAATGTACTTACGCTTACATCTTGAAAGGTAAGTGTGTCAGCGTTTAAAGTATTTGTTGTGATATTAGTTGCACTTACCGTTGTGGCTCTTACAGCGCTAGCCTGTATATTTTGTGGTTGAAAGGCTCCATTAATAGTTAAGTTACCATTAACGCTTACATTGCCTGTAAAAGCTGCAGATGTTTCAGAAAGCTTTAGTGAAGAGTTAGTACCTTCCCCGTCTTGCACACGTCTAAGGGTGTTGTCTAGCCCCTCATTAGTAGCGCTAGAGTTAATTGTAAGGATATCTTTATATGTGTTGGCAATTAACTTACCAGTAAAATCAGTCATTATACGTTATTCCAACTTATGTTTACCAACTCCCACTGGTATATTGTGGTATATCTCTCTGTTGCTTTGTCCCAAGTAATGCCCCTGTCGATATTAGGGTCAGGCCTTGCATTCATTACATACTGACTTCTGTCTCGCATGTCAGGGACTTTGTTCTGCGCATGGTTGACTCTGTCATAACTTCCATCCCAGTCAGAGGGACACACCCAGAGGTTAAAGCTATTCTTACGTAATCTACTACGTGGATAAGAAAACCCACAAATATCACATTCAGCTTGTACATGTTTTCCTCTAGCCATTTGTTACGGTCCTGGATATGGTGGAAGCCAAGAAGATACAGGTACTGCCGAAACAAGTGACGGAACCTGTGGTCTAGGGTCTTTAACAACATAGTCGTCCGTTACCCTGGCGATTCTATTTTGTGGATGATTCTTCTGGTCAAACTTTCCTTCGTAATCTGATGGACAAACCATCATCCCATAACTATTCTTCTTTAAAGTTCTTAGCTCGTATCTGAAGCCACAGATGTCACAAAGACCTAATGCTTTAGTTGCACCCATGTCACTACCTCAGACGAGGAAGAATGTACATGCTGGCACGTTCTTTATCCTCTTCCTGCGCTCTCATAAGTCTATCTTCATACTCGCCCTTAATCATCTGGATGCGACCTGCATCTACACCTGGACGTTTCATTGACATGAAGTAGGCAGTGCCTGCAGTTAAGCAAGGATAGAACCTACGAGAGATGTCAGCAGTCTGAGAAGACTTGGATACATCTTGGAAATACTTTACAGTTTCAAACTTAATTGCATCTGTGCTATTCTCTGGGATAGGCCACAGGAAGACACGAGACTGGTCACGCTCTCTACGTACAGCAAACTGCGTAGGACGACCTGTCTGCCCCTTACGAGGAACTTTAAGATACTCTTCCATGCTGATGCGTTCTAGCTGTAAGTCGATGTTATCACGGTTAACTACAGCCTCCAGAACGTCAATGTTCTCTTCTCCCAATACATAGGAGGTAACGCTGGTTGCAACGGTAACAGCAGTGGTGCCAATTGTCCACAACTGAATGCCACGGTTCTGCCAGTCTTGTAGAAGCAGGTTAATAGAACGACGAGCAGACTTAGGCTCGTTACCAAGCGTAGCCTCACCTCCAATCATTTCTAGGGCTTCTTCAATTACTTCGTCAATATCCATTGAGAAGGTATATGTACCTGACGTTGCCATTCATGTTCTCCTTTAATATAGTCTGTTATGACCAGATTGTTTGCGGTCAGCCTTTAAGCCAGCTGTCTGGTCTGTGCCTCTTGGACTAGCAGAACCAGTAGAGTTTTTTTTGCGACCACCTACCTTTCTTCCAGGCTTGCTTACTTGTTGGCTGACCGCAGACCTACTTATCGTCATTGTCTTTAAGTTTTCTTTCTGTTCTTGCTACCAAGACCGAAAGTCTGTTTTTGACTCTTAGGAGGACGCTTAGTACTTTTACCTTTACCACCCCAAAAGACTTTGTCAGCCCAGTAAGCAGCTGAAGTCTTGCCTCTAGCAATGTTCTTTCCGTGCCTTGCTTTAAAGTTTGAACGAGCTTCTTTGCTGTAGTTGTGGCCCATTCCTTGAGCGCCGAAACGAATTGTTTTAAGTTTTCCATTGTCTCCCCTTACGGCCACTACAGCCTTTTTGCTTGGATGGCTTGGCGTCATCTTAGGTTTGTTTAAACCTTTGAGGCCAAGTTTTTTTAATCTATTTTTTTCTGAATCTGTTAATGCCATTGTATTAGTATAACCTATTATGTCCTGAGATGGAACCACCTTTTGCAGCGTTTCTTACTTTAGCTGTTTTTTTAGCTATAGCTTTAGGCTGCTTAACGAACTGTTTTCCTTCTGCTCGTCCTTTTCTTTTAGCTGCCGTAGTCTTCGCATACTCTGCTTTTGTGAGTTTAGCCCTCGCCTTTTTTGGTAAGTACCTCTCACCTGTGGCCTTCGCCCCCTGCGTACTTGGCTTACCACTCTTGGTACCCCATTCTTCTTTTGTCCAGTTGCTTAATGATTTTTGTTTCTTTCCTTTGCCGCCCTTGTAGCCGCCACCTGCTTTCTTATAAGCAGCTGCAACTAACTGAGCCTTACGTGCCGACCACTGACCAGCTGCCCCGCCTTTGCTACCCGCTTTAATGCGAGCAACAATTCGTTTACGGAGTTCTGGCTTTGTGTACTTGGCATCAGACATTACTTTCCCTTACCACCACGGTTATCTGAAAGCTGTTCTTCAATATACTTCATACGCTCTTCGTGTTCTTTTTTAATTTCCTGCTGGTAGTCGTAAGCTCTCATGCCTTGTTCTTTTGTGCCACGATTACCCTTAACAGTTTCTGTTACAGAACCACCTTCTTGGTAGTATCCCATACTGTTACGAACAGCGGTAGGAAGCTTGGAAAGACCTTTATTCTTCTTTGGTACTTTTTTCATTACTTCATTGCCTTCCCGTATCCACGAGTTGCACAGCCCACACCTTTAGGTACAGAACCGCCCTTAGCTTTTTTAGTAACCTTGCCACCGTAAGCTTTAATATCCGAAAGGCCTTCACGCATCAAAGCGCCTGAACCCTTTTTACGTGCCTCTTCTACTCTTTTCTTTTTTGCAGCAGACATGGGCTTGCTAACCGTCTTTTTTACTTTTGGACTCTTGGTCTTTTCTACAGACTCTAAGCCCTTTTGAAGCTTAGACTTACCGCTACCGCCAAACTCTTTAGGACCTGCTAAGCTTACAGGCTTTTTACGCCTTGATGCAGACTGACGTGCTTTCTGTTGCATTGTAGCTGTCTCGTCATTCTTTTTAAGAATATCTAGCGCTTCTTTTTCAGCATCGCTTGCTTTCTTCTCTCTTCTTTTTCTAGTAAGCTCTGCTTTAAGTTTACCATAATTAGGAGACTTACCTTTTGGAGTTCCCTTGACAAACTTGCTAATTAATTTTGCACCTGTTCCGCTAGCCATGTTATTTTTTCCCCTTTGTCATTGCTTTGCCGTAGCCTCGTTTAGCACAACCTACACCACGCACCGAGCCACCTTTGTTTCTATTAATCAATTCAGTTAGTTCTTTTTCGTATTCGTCCATGAATGGTTTGTCCTTACCACGAAGGAAAGAAGAAGCTTGTCCAGCTTCGTATTCATATAAAGGGTCAGAGCCTGAGCCACGATTGGCTTTCTTTTTACCTACATCAGTTCCACCCCCTTGACGAGCTTCACGAGACATGCGTGATTCAAAGTCTGCAGAAGTTTCACGACCTTGGGTTAACTGTGCAGCCTTACGTCTCTTCTTAGGGTCAGAAGCTTTCTTAATGCGGTCACGACGAGCCTTAACGGTTTCACCCTTAAGCTCTCTTCTCATCTCGTCATCTAATTTTTTCTGTGTAGCAGAATCTTTAACCTTTTTAACCTTAACTGGTTTTTTAGGCTTGACTTCTTTTAACTTTTCTGCTTTCTTTTTAGAGCGCTCATAAGCTGCCTTAGCCTTGGCATCTCTTGACATTTTTTCTTTTTTAATGCTTGGCATAGCACCTGCTTTGGCCTTAACTGCTTTATCCTTAGCTGCTTGGTCACGACGAAGAACTTGATAAACAGGACGCTTACCAAACTTCTTTACAGCTGCTGCTGTTGTACCACTTTTTAATGCTGCTCTGATTGCGTCAGCACCTGTCTTAACCGCTGCCATTTAATTTCCTCCTGGAGTTAATGTGTTGTCGCCGCCTGCTGGGGAAGAGTTATCCTCCATATCGTCACGGCGTGTTCTTCTAGCTTGGTTTCTCAGTAAGTCCATTGCATTCTTATGTTGCTCTTGATATACAGAGGTAACAGAAAAGTTTTTCATAAAGTTTGTAGCCTCGACCATGCAGCCATAAAATAGAGCATCATAGCATTCATCTGAGAAATAGTTATTTTGATTCGCACTGGTTAAAGGGCTTGGTTTAACTGTGTACACAATAGAACCACCATAAGTAGCGCTTGCAGTAGGAGCAAAAAGAATCTGACTATTGGTCTTTCTGGCATAATATTTTGGGGTTCCTGTGCTGGCGCTTACGGGCCAGTAATCATTAATAAATTCATCTGTTCTTTGAAGCAAGGCAATCTTAGTACCTGCATCTTTAAGGTGGATGTTTTTAATAACCTTTGTTCCTGTAGGCAATTCAAATATATTCTTACCTGCGGAAAGGGCAACTGACGTAGCAGTTACAAGCCCGTAGTCATCTAGGGCTTTTATCATTCTGTCTTCAACACGATTAACCATCTTGGGAATGTAGGCAATAAACTCAGTGCCATCATTCTCAGATGCTTCAATAATGTCGTTTACAAGGTATGTGTAATTAGCCATAATAAATTGTTACCGTTGAACCTGCTGTAGGACATTGCACAATAACAGTACCACCCATACGGACACCAGTGTCTGTGAGGTAGGCTTCTGTTACATCTGAATTGGTTGTATTGGTAAATTTAATAATACCGCCATTTGAGTTTCCAAAAGCATCTACGGATGTACCAGTGATAGTAAACTCACCTACACCCTGTGCATGGACGCCTCTAATGCGTGTACCCTTTAGCGCTACACCGCTAACTGTGTCTACAGCGGTATTAACCAGTGTAGTATTGCAAGTAACATATGCTACTCTAAGATTTGCCGACATGATTCGCTCCTGTATAATAAACTTCGATGTGCCTATTATACTAAAAAAGGGCGCAGGATACAACTCCCACGCCCTTCTATTTTTTAGTCTATCAGTAGACTAGTGACTAGGCACCAGCGTTACCGAAGAAACCTCTCCAGTCTGACCAACCAAAGCTATAACGCTCACGAGCTTTAAAGCGAAGGTTACCAGTGTCGAAGTCTGGTTCCATCTTAGTCTGAAGCGGCGAACGTACGAACATTTTCGCACCATTCGGGCAATCAGTCTTGATGAAGAAAGCATTCGTATCGGTAAATCTACGGTTCACGTAGAAGCCACCAGGGACAAGTCCTTGGTTACGGATGCTGTTGATGTCATTCGTATTTGTTACACCCGAATCGGAAACGATTGTGGTGGACAAAGCAGAGTTCAGAATCTGGTCTGCAGTGAATGCGAGGTCTGAAGGAATGTGCAGGCTTTCGGCTTGCGCACCAATCAGGATACCACGGTCATCTTTGATTTTCGAGATGCTAATCAAAGCAGTCTCAAGCGATGCTTCCGAAAGGTCAGCAGCGGCCAGCAAGTTGCTTTGGTTGCCATCGCCAATCGTTGCGTGTGTTGCAGAGAACAAGGAGTCCCCGTCACCACCAGCGTAAGCAGCGTTAAAGCCGTTGTTGAATACATCAGCAGCTTTTACTTGTTTGGTGTTCGCCATTGCACGGGCCAGACCTTTGGCACGTAGTTTAGCAAACGTATCATACAAGTTATCTTCCATTGCTTCTTCTGTGATGGCAAAGCCAAGAGCAACAGTCTCGTGTGTGTAACGAGCAGTGTAGCTTTCTTGGGCATCGTCATACGATACAGCAGCGCCTTCACCTTTTACAGGTGCCGAGCCGAAGCCTGTGAAGAGAACTTCTTCTTCAAATGCACGGTCTGAATTTTCAACATCAAACAACGGTGCGTGTTCATCGGATACTTCTCCATACTCAACGCCAAATACAGCGTTCAGACCTGGGAGTAGCTCTTTGGAAATACTTCCTCTATTAATAGCCATTTCTAATTATCTCCCTTAGTTGGTTACCGTAACTGGTGTCGTTACCAGTACGTTAATGAAGTTCTGTTGGCTAACAGCACCCATTTGGACTTCCAAACGAGTATATGGGTCGCCAACAGCGTTACCTGGCTCATCGACAACGCCGATAACACGGAACAGGCCAGCAGCCGAAGTTCCGACACTACCTGCAGTGGTTAGAGCCGTGATTGTGGAACGACCAGTGAAGGTAGAACCAGCAGCAATATTCGAAGCTGCTACGTTTTTACCAACGATACCAGCAGCAACGGTTGTGTCCGAGCTAATGATATAGGTTTGACTTGGGTCGTCGTTTACCAAACCGACAATATCGGTAGCCGATACGCCAGAGTAGTAAGGTTTAAAGTATTGCTCCCCGTCTGCTACGTAACTGCAGCCTTGGAATGTACCAATAGGCATTTCAGTCGAAGTAACGAGTGGAACTAGCGAGCCGCCAGACAAGCGTACAGGAGTACCTGTATACATTGCACCAGCACCAGAAGCGATTGGGTACGAAGTTGCACCACTGCTCTGAGGCGAGTTACCACGAACACGGGAAGGAGTGATACCAGTAATTAGTTTAGTAGTCATTTTATTAATCTCCTAAGTTGTGAATCATGTAGCCAGACTCTGTAGCACCTTGTTCTTAATCGAAAGAGGGTGTACGTCCTCTGGTTACGTTTGTTTTACTAGAGTTTCGAACAGGCATTTTTTTGTCACTTGCGTTTTCAAGTTGCGAGTTAACAGCATCCACCATATCAGCAGAGGCCCCTTCGAAATGACGTTGCCGTGCTTCTGCACGTTTGATGGGCATTTTGGCAAGAGCCAAGTCCCCACGGCAAACAGTACCGCTATAACGACCTTCATCTCTAACCATAGAGGTGTGGCCTAGTTCAGGTACTTCGTCGAGAGAAACAAACTCCCAGCCTTCAGCTAATCGCTTACCAACATTTGTATAATCGTCTTTACCTTTAAGGGAGATGCGTATCCAACGTAGTTTCATTCCTTGTTCGTCAAATCTATTGTTAACAAACTGTGGAATATCTAAAAGGTTCGGTTCGACATATTCGTAGTCTTCTGTTTCTCTTGTTTCCAGTTCACGAGACTGGGATTCACGTGTGGTATTTCGTGCCATAAGTATATGTATCCTTTCGCAGCTATCTGTTAATTGTTGTATATTCACCATCACCAGCTGATTCTACTTTCAGCTTTTCGGCGGCATACTGTTCAAGTGTAATTCCCCACTTTTGTGCGAGTCGTACGTCTTCTTGAGAGAGTTTAACTTTCTTGTTAGACGGGGATGCTGAGGTGTGCGATGCTCCAGCTACTACTTGAGAAGCCGTTGACGTGGGCTTCGTACGTGGTTTATCGGCAACTACTTCTTCTGTGGTTGTTCCGAATTTGTTAGGAAAAGTATCTGCCATACGGCGGTTAATTTCCTCGTAATAATCGTCATCAGCAGGGTCAAAGCCTTCGCCTTGTACTTCTGCATCAATCTCAAGAGCAGCAGCAGTTAAGACACGGTCTTTATTAAACCAGTCATTCTCTGTTACCCAACGCTGTGCTTTTTTGTCAGCAGCTTTATTAACGGGTAGCTCTTGCTCTTGTTCCTCAAAATTAACAGGCTTAAAAGATTCAGCCTCTTGTTTAAAGGTTTTAATATTATAGCTGTCTTGCTGCGCATTAGTAAGTGCTTCTTGCGCCTGTAAGATTCTATCTGATTCCCCGCTGTCCAGTGCTTCTTTATAGGCACTCTTAGCAAGTTCAATTCTTTCGGTAACTTGACGCTCATTAGATTCTACGTTTGTGTTTAGAAGAGTACCGTATTCTTCTTCACGCTGCTGCAGTTTAACCTGCATGTCTTTTTGAGCTTGTAGCAGTTCTTCAATCTGAGCTTCACGTTCCTTCTTCTGTTTTACCAGCTGACGGATACGCTTCTGTGCGCCCGATGTTTCTGCTTCTTTAGCTGGTGCTTCCTCTTCCACTTCTGCGGTGGTAGTGGCCTCTTCAGCTTCTACTTCTGGGGTTGGAGCAGGTTCTTCCTGCTTCTCAACTTCTACTTCTGGTGCAGCAGATACAACTTCTTCTTCTGCGCCTTCAATTTCAATTTCAATTTTATCGGGGGATTCACCCTTTTCAGGTGTAATAGTAGACCATTCAGTCTCTGCCATTTGTACTTCTCCTGTTTAACGTCCTCAGCGAACTTAGACGAATAACGCTGATGTGATATATTATATAGTATAAGTTACCGTGTCACAATAGCAACACGTTAAATTAATTTGATAGATTAAATGTTGGGTCTAAATCTTTAGGGCTTCCAACTACCATTTTAACATCGTCGTCAAAAATAAGTAGTAGCTGTATGCCTTTGTATAGGAATTTATTCCCTGCGTGTTTACCGTAACACACATAGTCTCCCTCTTTACACCAAGGGGTATCGCCAAACTTGCTGTCTTGATAGGCGGCGCTGCCTACCTTAAGTACACGGCCAACTGTTGTAAGATAAGCCATGTCCGATTTGGTTGAGTCAGGAAGAATAATACCTCCCTTTGTCTTCTCCTTAACAGAGATAGGGCGGACAAGTACAGTGTATCCTGGAACTTCTGGTAATGGTGTCGGGTCAGGTACATCGTCATTTGTAATCCACTCGTCGTTTTTAATAGCATTAGATGCTGCTTGCATTAATCTAGTCCTCTTCTATGTATTTAGTTAGATAGTCTTTAATAATACCAATTGATTTCTCAATCCCTGCAATATTACCTACCACCTCCTTATACATAGGATAGTCTGAAGCTGTCCCATATGCAAGCGAATTTTTCAATCCTTCAATTTCTTTTTGAAGTTCTTTAATTAATTCTTCGTATAACAATATTAATTACCTTGCTGGTTCTTCATAATAGCGCTTAACATATCAGTAGTAAGCTGTACTTCTTTAATGCCGTTAGCCTCTTGTGTTTTAATTAAGTCGGCTAGAACATCCATAGCTTTCAAAGCTCTTTTAGCATTACGGTCTTCTTCTTTCTGATATGCTTTCATATTAGATTGCATTCCTGCCTCTTGAGCATCAATAACAATCTTTTGTTCTTTTAGGTCAAGGTCACGTTGCTTAAGTGTAGCGTCCACCTGAGCCTTAGCCGCTTGCGTTTGGTTTTTCTGTTGTTCGACCTGAAGCTTCTGTGTTTCAATCTGAAGCATCTGTTGTTCAGGAGACATGCCACCACCCTGTGCCATTTGCATATTTGTCTGCATGATTTGCTGAGCAGCCTGTGCATTTGCCACTTCCTCTGGATTAGGCATCTGGGAAAGCTGCAAAGCTATCTGTGGATTCTGAGCCGCCTGCATAGACAGACCATCAATCTGTTCTTTATACTTCAGAAGCATATGCTCAGAAATGTTAGCCTGCAAGGCTGCAGCCATCTGATTAAAGAATGGATTCTTTTGATTGCCTGGGTCTTGCAAGAAGGCTCCCTTGAACGAAATGTGTGCATCGTGATTCTGGCCTGTAAAGGCTTGAATTGGTTTATTTTGAGACACCGCCAAGATGTCGGTCATTGGGTCTTGAGGCTCCGCCTCTTCCTTACGGGGCATCAACGAATCAATATCAGGCACGTTGGCTGTAGTAAGAAGCATACGGTTAATGGCTTCCATGTCAAACATCCCAGGCTCTGACTGCTGAGCAATCTGCTGAACTGTTTGGATAAGCATCAGACGCTGTGCGCTAGACGGGATGTTAGGGTCAGATACAGGAATAATGTCTACCTTACCATCAAAGTCTTTCCTAAGAATCTTTTCAGACGCACCTGGAACATCATAAGGATATTCTTCATCAAGATATTCGTAATCAATACGGGCTAAGATTTTAAACTCATCGCCCTGTGCTTTGTGTAGGCGCTTGTGGATTGAAGAAAAGAACTTACTTGAAGCTTCCAGCAATGCTAAGGTTGTACCAACTGGTCCATAGCCTCCGCTGTCTGAAATAACCTGCTCTGTGCTGTCAGCAAACTTCTGACCCGTTTGGGTTACAAAGTTTAACATATTAAACAAAGTCTGAGATGGTTCTTTGAATGGCAGCGGGATAATAGACTTAGACAAGTCCATGCCTGTTGCCTCTACTTCTTTAAATTCCCCTGGCGCAATAGGGTCGTTATCTCCAACCATACGGACGCCCTTAGCTTTGAAACCCCCTGGTAAGTTAGCGAACTGGCCAGCATCAAGTAGGCTACGCATTGCAGCAGTAGCAGACATAGTAAGATTGCCAAGGAAATGAATAAGGCCCAAGCCGTAAAAACCAAAACCAGGAACATATCTGTAGTGCGTGAAGTGCATCTTCTTGACATACTTTTCATCTCCCTCTGTCCAGTTGCGTCGAATAGACAATACTTGACCTGTGGTTTCTTCTACAGTTACAATGTAAGGACAGGCCACATTACCCTTATGCATCTTGTCTTCTTCAATTTCTAAATAGCAGTGTTGTTCTAGCAGCACATACTGTGGGTCGTTGTCAGAAGCAGGAGACAAGCCAAGAACGCTGTCCATCTTTTCTGCCATACCAGACAGATTGGGGATGCCAGCAGTAGGTAGCTCTACGTCTGCGTACATTCCTGCTTCTATTTGCCTAGCCAAATCCACAGGACTGCGATATATAACATGAGTGTAACGGTCTGCTCTACGAAGGTCAGTCGCATAGTAAGAAACATAAAACTGGTCAATAGGCACAAACTCGCTAACAGGGCGCTCAAGACTTGCATCATAATAAGTTTTCTTTAAAGCTGAACCGATAAGCGGAAGATGGAACAACATACGTTCAAACTCATCGAAGTACTCAGGCATCTGTGTTGTAACCTGATAGTTCATAAAGTTCTGAACACGGTTTGCTTGCTGTTGTTTTTCTAATGTAATATCGCCTAGCACCTGAGTCTTAACTGGTCCTTTGGCGGGAAACAATTCGGTTGATGCCTTGGCTTGGAACTTGACAGCAGACTCAATCAACAGTGGATGTACTGCAGTGGCTGCACCTTCAAACGGTTCCGTTGTGTCTTCTAACTTAAGACCAAGAAGGTCAAAGCCACGCTCAAACATTGATTCCCACTCAGAGCGAGAGTCTTTGTCAGCATTGAACTTATCAATTACCGTGTTACCAATCTCGGCTAACTCGTCTTCGTCAATAATGTCTACAAGGTTTTCAAAGAAGCCTTCGTTGTCACCAAGGGTAAGTTCAATCTCTACCTCACCTGCTGTGCCTTCGAGGTCTACCTCAATCTCGCCTGTATCAGGGTCAACAGAAATAACGGCATCGGCAGACGTAATGTCTTCGATGTTCATATCAATGCCTGATTCTTTTGATTTGTCTGATAGGTCGTATGGATTACGTTCAGTTGCCATTTACTTTTGTTCCTTGTTTACTACTTGGAAGAATATCATTGAGCCTATTATACACTTAAGTACGCCAGTATCCAACCCTCTTTTGTCTTCTTGGATTATAATCATCTTCCCAGCTTGGGTCTTCGTCGTGGGAGACATGCCAAGAGTCACGCATGTAGTGAATAGCCATGGTCATTGCATCCACTTGGTCATCGTGTGCGCCGTTGGGAAAGGCTAGTGATTCTTCATATAAGTCCTTTGCCCACTCCTTGCCCTTCGGGATGTAGACACGACCCGACTCCATAAGAGGCGTAGCGGCATAGACACGTGAAACCTTGTCCCTGTCAGGAA
>Ga0206682_10000424_pt1 | contig 45933 bp, 37 predicted proteins | sample M240m12015metaG_FD_155444 | JGI IMG/M metagenome (GOLD analysis project Ga0206682, IMG submission 155444) | Ammonia-oxidizing marine archaeal communities from Monterey Bay, California, United States - M2 40m 12015 | ecosystem: Environmental > Aquatic > Marine > Intertidal zone | place: USA... | reverse complement strand
CTTCAACTTTCAAGGTAGAAACAACCGACGATTGGGGGGTACGTGTTGCGTCATCAGGTGACGGCGTAAGAAGTCTGTACATGAAACAAACCAACATGCCGGCAATGCCAGGAATGATGGTGGACAGAGTAGAATTGATTGGGCAAGATTTGAAATCAGCAACAATTCATGTTCACAGAGGTCCATATGAATATCCAGTGATAATTCTTGATGATATCACCGATGGAAGAATTGTTGCCAGTGCTCAAGTAACAACTCAACCAGGTTACTATGTTGATATTTTTGGAGACAGAGAGTTTGATGGTAGGGCTGTTATGCTTGATACACAGATGACAGGTCCTCTGCCAACCGCTTCGTCGTTGGGAATTAACGGTGTTGTATCTGATCTATCGGTGGTAGGGACATTAACCGGCGGTGCAGTGGATACGAGGCATATCTTACTTGTTGAACCAATGACGTCTATGATCGCAAGTACTTTGGCCATGTTGGGGTGAATAAATGATAGGACAAGATGATGTTATTTTCTCTGAAGAAGGGGATATGCTTGTCCATGAAGATTCCATTCAGTCTAGTTTAATCTCCCCTGAGGAACTAGCGATTTTAGAGGCTTCAAAAGATGCTGCAAGATTAGTTCAAGATTTGAAAAGAGAAGTTACTCCAAATAGAGTGGCCATGGCAGGAGTAATTCTTCTTCTATTGGTGGGCGCATTATTCAGTGGTTGGTACTGGGTGATTCCAAGAGATTCTGTGACAGTTGAAACCTTGTATATTCAGAGAGGGGGGCACGTCATAATGTCTGAAATTCATAATACTGGAAGCAGGGATATTACGGATGTCTCCTTGGATGTCAAATTCCAATCACTTGACGGAGAAGTCATAGAAATGATGAGCATCGAAGTGGAAATGATATCTTCACATTCTTCTGTAGCAGGTGATGATTTAGAAATGCAAATTCTTGGCCATACAGTCTGGGATTCATATGTTATTGCTATTGAAATACAGTGGACTGATTATGGTGGAGAAGCTAATAGAATTATTGTAACTCATGAAGTCGGCGAATGGGCTTGGGAAGAGTTCAAGGATAGAGATTAGAACCTAAAATTAGACCCAAATGACCCGAACCAATAAAACGGGGCAGGTTGGGGAAGAAAACATGCAAAGCATACGCGCTAGCAGGGGAGCAATTCTCCTAGTCGCATTATTTGTTTTGCAAAGCATCTCTAGTATTTTGATGCCAGAGGATAGTTTTCTTGATTCTGAAGACGATTATGAGCAAATAGAATGGGTTCAATTCGATATTGAAGAAGGGACCTATAATGATGCTAAAGGTATACTTGATGAAAGTATAGAATTAGAACAGAGAAGTGTCATCGCAGAGACCACTTTAGGGGTTTATGACAATACAGGACTCACTCTAAGCAGGCCGGTTCCTGTAGATTGGATGCAAGCACGGCACGACCTTTCATTGCTCTTGATTTCAAATAATCTCAACATGTTGGATGCACGTAATGAAATAAATGAAATTCAAGGATTAGAGATTCGAGAATTTATTTATCCCTCTGGACTAATAATTCAAGGTACACCTTCCGCTTTATCTGAGGCAGAAAGCTTAGAACTTGTGTCCAGTTTCCATTCTGTTCCGATAGCAATGCTTGTTCAAGAAGAAATTTTGGATATCCTACTTCTTGAAGACGGAGAACAATCCCTTGTCGGCCAGCGAATGAGGATTCAAGGATGGCGTGGCGATTTAGGTCTACTTCAAGCGATATCTTTTACCGATTCTAATCAAAATACATTAAACCAAGATGTTGCTGATGTTGTTAAACTATCTCTCGACGATGTTATTCAATGGGATGAAGGGCGTTATGAAGGGACATTGATAACTGATGAATTAATTACTTTAGTTCTCCAACCATCAATTCATTCATTGAGATATAATCCGTTGTTCACTATTGAAAATAACAACGCAGGTAGCCATATGAAAACTGGTACGATGAAAATATATTTCACCAGCGATCTTGATGGAAGCAACCAAACAGTTGCTGTAGCCGATTCAGGACTTGATGATGACCATGGGGATTTTGGAAATCGAGTAGTTGGAAATTATGATGTAATTAATGATGGTTCAACTGCTGATAAATGGTCTGGACACGGAACTCACGTATCTTGTACTGTGCTTGGAGATGGAAGCCGTGGGGGATATACTGGAGTTGCTCCAGAGGCAGACCTGTATTTCCAAGCAATGGAAAATGACAATACAGGTAATTTTCAATCTCCTTCCTTGAATGGCTTGCTAAATTCTGCATATAATGCAGGAGCAAGAACACATACTAATTCATGGGGTAGTGGTGGAAATAATATCTTTGGAAGGTATACCTCCGAGAGTCAAGATGTTGACGATAGAGCAAATTATTATGACAGATATTACAACGGAGCAGAGGGATTAACAATTCTCTTCGCTGCAGGAAACGATGGCCCAAATCCTGACACTATTGGGCCGCCTAGTACAGCCAAAAACTCCGTAACTGTAGGTATGCATCAGAATCGTTATTCTGGAGCCCCAGATACAATCATGTCAGGTTCCTCGAGAGGTCCAGTTGATGATGGAAGAATCAAACCAGATGTTTTGGCACCGGGCGGATATGTTCGTTCATGTAAGGCACAAGAGGCAGGAGATACTGGTGGCTCTTCTTGGGAAAGCACTTGGTATCTTGAGTACACTGGAACTTCAATGGCGACTCCAAATGCAGCAGGAGCGTCTGCTATGATTAGACAATATCTTGAGGAAATTGCTCTAAGGGAATCACCTCAAGGTGCGCTAGTAAAGGCGTTATTGATTCTTGGTGCTGAAGATGTTGGGACTCGGGATATTCCAAACAATGACGAAGGATGGGGTAGAATCAACATCAGAAATACCCTCGCTCCAGCGGATGGTCAAGGGATTTGGGTCGATGATAGGTCCTTGTTATCAGCATCTGGAAATTCAAAGTCATATTATTTTGATATTGATGTCGCTAATGATGCATTCAAGGCAGTTCTTACTTGGTCAGATGAATATGCCTCAACAAGTTCTAACAAACAACTGGTGAATAATTTTGATCTTGAAGTTACTGACCCAAATGGTAATGTGTATCTTGGAAATGATTTTGCTAATGGACGTTCCACAACTGGCGGTAGTGCTGATAATACCAACAATGTCGAAGTTGTGCTAGTAGACTCGGCTATAGTGGGTCAATGGACTGTTAAAATCAAGGATACATACCACGGTGGAAGTCGTTCTCAACCTTTCGCCTTGGCAGTTATGGGTCATGGAATTAATGATTTACTTCCAGACTTGGCGGTAATTCCTTCTGATTATAGCACAGATATTCAAATTCCTAGTGTTGATGAAGAAGTTCACTTTACAACTAAAATCGAAAACACAGGAAATGTAAAGTCTGACTTCTTTGATGTTGTTTTACAAGTAGATGGAGTGGTTGTTGAAACTAAGAATATGGAAGTCGGTGGAGGTACGGTGAAAGATTTGTACTGGACATGGACTCCTCAAAGCGCAGGCTCTAAGCAGGTATCCTTCATCATAGACCCAGATAATTTAGTTGAAGAAACCTCAGAAAATAATAATCGTCATGATGTTATTGTTGATGTGACAACTCCTGGCGTATCACTAACTTCTTCTCAGAGGGTAAAATCGCTGGATGATCCTCTTCAAACTTCTACTTCATGGGAAATTAATTTGGTTAATACCGGTTTACTGCCCACAAATGCAACGATCTCGAAACAAGGAACCACTCTGTCTGAGACTGGTGCAAGTGTGCCTTGGTATGTGGGGATTTCAACTACAAGTTTTTCACTTCAAGGTCAAGAATCTGCAGTTCTTACCGTCACATTGATTCACCCAGAGACGCCTGCCAAAGGTGTCTATCTAATTCAACTTCAAGCGACAGATACAGACAACGGGGTTAGCAGTCAGTTCACTTTAGAGTTGGACGTTTTTGAAATTGCCAATCTCCAGGTAGAGTATGATTATGACAAGATTCCAGTGAGTCCAATAGAATCTACTACATTCCCAATCTATATTCAAAATCTTGGTAATTCTAATTTAGAATACGACCTTCAAGTTCAATCTCCTATTGGGTGGGATGCATTTTTCACTCAAGGAGAATCTGAAGGTAGGTTTACTAGCACTGGGCCGATAGATGTGAACCAAGTCTCAACATTAAATATTACAGTTCAACCTCCAAATATTGTCCAAGATTCTGGAATAGAGAAGATAGTTACAGTAAATATCTTATCAAGAACAACTCCGATTAAAAGTTGGTTGTTCGAAATACCAATCAAAGTTGAATCTCTCAAATTAGTAGAGTTCACATTGGACTCGGAACTAAATTCCATAGTTCCCAACTCAAACTTTGTCATGATATACTCCATTGAAAACAAGGGAAATGTGGACGTTAGGTTAAATCCATCCTTCATCTTTCCTCAAGGGATTCAAAATACCCAAGGAATTGCCCCTCTCAATTTAGACATTGGTGAATCAAAAGTTTACATTTTATCTCTGTATGCTGGTCCGAATTCGAGGAGCGGTCAGGTGACTTTAAACATGGATAATGGCTCAGATAGATTCTACATAACCAACGATATCGAAGTTCAAATATTCCCTAAACCAGTACTCGAATTCAACAGAATAACTTATCCAGATGAGTCATCGTATACGACATATTCGGGTTCTGGTAGTCACCCTTCTGGTCAGACATTACAATTCGATTGGACCTTAGGTAATTCAGAAGATATACAGTGGAATCCGACTTTAAATATTCAATCAGATGATGAATTATCCGTTCAATGTAGCGGCCTTACGACATTAGCAAAAGATGAACAGGTCGATTTTTCATGCTTTGTTGATATCGATTCGGAAACAGAACCTTACTCTGAACCCTCCTTCACGCTAGAATTGACAGGTGATGGCGCTCAATTTTCAGAGACCATATCGCTTTATATCTCTAGTATAGAGGAAGTATCCTGGCAAGGATTATCCTCTAATACGTTTACAACCGATGAGCAAAAGCCGATTCAGATTCTAGTAACTAATACCGGAAATATACCATTTAATCATCGACTTGATGTTATTTCTGAAGATGATTGGGACATAGAACTTATCGGCGATGGTATATTGAATTTACAAGTAGGTGAATCGGATAATGTCCGTTTCTTAGTCACGGCCAATCAGCCCGGATTCTCATCAATTTCATTAGAATTCAAAACAGTAGAAGTTCCAGAATCAAGTAGTTTTCAGTTTAATGTATCCTCGACTGGAGAATCCAAGGATTCTACCGGGGGAACTGCGAAAATCATAACCTCGTCTTTGTTAGTGGTCGTTTTACTGGTTATAGTCGGGCTTAGTGTAGCACTACTGAAGCCTAAGAAGCAACAACATATGATGCCACTCCCACTTCCCAATCTCAATGGTCAAATGAATCTCAACAGGCCAGCCAATTTACCAAAGACTCTTCCAAATATATCTCCTAATGTAGCGCCACTCCCAACTGTAATGCCGACAGCCTCTGGCCCGTCTGCGGTCCTAGCAGTAGCTCCTGAAGCAGTTAAGGAAGAAAGTCAATCGCCGCCACCAATTTGTTGGTCTTGTCGAAATCCAGTCGAAGGAGCGGTACTCGGTTGCCCGTCTTGTGGTGCAAGATATCACGGCGAGGGGCATGATTCATGTAGTGTTTCTAATCTAGAAAATTGTGTTAGTTGTTCAGGTTCAACCTCTGATTTCATTCAAGGATGACCCTTTCCTAATGATATTTCTGTGAACAACAGAGGATAGGCTTTTGATACTAAGTCTTCCACGGGGGTTCATGAACCCCCGAGAAAACACCCAACTTTCAGCGCATCGTGGCGCTATTTTTCTCGTAATTTTGATGATGTTCTCGGTATTACCGTTGATGGCTCCATCTGTGGCTGCCGACGGAAGTATCAGTCTCAACGTTTCACCAAACTCAATGGAAGTAAACCCTGGAGAGTCTGGAGAATATACTGTAGTAATTTTCAACACTGGCTCTGACCCAGTAACCGTAAGTCTATCGAGAGCGGAAGACCCTAGTGAAGATTGTAATGGTTTTAGCTCAGTAATAGGGCAAATTCCCGGACAAATTGAATCGGGTTCTTCTGAAGAAACCACGATGAATGTAACACTTACTCAAACAGTTGAGCCAGATTCCGCTTGTGACACGACTGTTACAGCGACTATTACTGCAGTGATAGGGGCGCCTGGGGCGGAAGTGCCTGAACCTTCCACTGAAACCGTGACAACTACGGCGGGAGATGGTTCAGGTAGTACTCTATACGGCGTTGACCTTTATTTCGATAATGTAGAAGAAAGAAATACCCAGAAAAAAGTACTTGGGGCGGGAACCGATATGGTCACTTACTTCATTACCGTTGAAAACACAGGTCAAGAGAATAGTCAGCAATCATCAATTGACTTAGTCATCGAGGAAGTAACAGGTAATGGCTGTAATAATCCTCAAGACCTAACTGTGATACTTAGTGACTCACAAGTAACTCTTGAACCAGAGGAGACAGAGCAGATCACAGTCGAAGTTGAAGTTCCTGAAGGTCAGCAAGCAAATGACTACTGCTGGGAAGTCATAGGTACGGTATCAGGCTCTAATCCTGCTCAAAATGCTACAGATACTGTTGAAATGGAACTGGAAGTACCCGTCTTGAAAGAATGTTCAATGGACCTTTCTAAGACTACGTTAAACCTTCAACCGGATGATGTTGGCACTTTGACAGCCACGCTAAGCAACGAAGGAAATAGTGATTGGTCTGTTTCCATGTCAGTTACCGGAGACCCGGGCTCGGGTAACAATAAGTGGGTTACATTCGATGGACCTTCAAGTGGACTGCTGCCTTACAACAGCGGCTCAGGAACCAAATCTTTTGATATTGAGGTACAACCAGATGATTCACGAAGTGCTGGTTCCGAGACACAGATTACCGTTCAGGCCAAAGATGGAGGTACGCTAAAATGCATCAAACAGTTTACTGTAGTTCTAGGTCAAAGTTACGGTGCTTCACTGAATTTGCAGACACCAAACATAGGGCCTATTGAACCGGGTGAAAACCGGTCTTCCAAGGTCACTATTACCAATTTAGGTAATGGGGAAGACACTCTACGTGTGACAGTTTCTTCACCTCCTTCAGGATGGAGTATCAGTTTGGATAAGTCAACAGTCAGTGTAGGTTCCAGGCATGGTTCTAGTAAATCTGTAGATGTATTTTTTACAGTTTCAGTACCTGAAGATGCATTGGCCACTGAAAGTACAGATCTAACTTTCTCAGTTCTACCAAATGGAGGCGGACAAGCATACCAGACCAAGATTCTATCTGTGACAGTCAAGGAAACACACGGCATGGATGTAGAAAGAGATGAAAACCAAACCGGGCGCTCAAATACAATTTTGTTGTTCCCTATCACAGTAGAGAATCTGGGAAATAATGAAGACAGTTTCAGATTTTACACCAAGAGAAATACAGAGAACTGGGAAACTTGGTTCATGGACGAAGCAGGTAATCAACAGTCCCAATTCGATATAGGGGCTAGAGAATCTCAAATAATCACGCTTAATGTAAGAGTTAAGGTTGGTACAGAGAACTGGGAATTTACTGATATCGATGTCGAGATTACTAATCTAGGAGACTCTAATACAGCGGATAACAATCTAGACGGTCTGCCGGATAACAAGCGGTTGGAAAAGTTTAGAGCAATTCGTTCAGATGTTAATTATTCAATGGACCTTCGTTTCGACAAAAATACACCGGGTGTTTCAATTGATAATCGTGTAACTTCAGTCGTTTTACCTCCCGAAGGTGAGGTGACCTTTGACTTGTGGGTCGAGAACACAGGCGATGAAAATTATGATAATGCAGTATTCGATATTAACGGACTGGAAGGTTTAGCAACACGACAGTTAACTTTGAATGGCGAGGTTGTGGATTTGGAGGACAAGTTCAAGGTTCTATCTGGATATGGGCTTTGGAATTCTACTACTGATTCATACCAACTTGACGACGAAGGGGAATTGATTCATTCTTATTCCACACAAGGCATGGAGATGGAAAAGGAAAATAGAAAGATGGTAGAGTTAGAAATTAGGCCTTTCAGGCTACTATTCCAACTCACACTTGAGGTTAATCCAGGCGCAGTAACCGGAGACGGAGGAGTTCTAGAGATCGTTGTAACAAGTGAATCAAATTCAGCCGACCGCTCCGGTTTTACTTCTATAAGTCTAGAAGTTCAAACCATTTACAATATTCAATTTCAATCAGATGTAAAACTTCACCATAATCTTGAATACCCTGATAAAAAGACAATTAACGTTGATGTGATAAATGAGGGTAATGTTAGAACTCAATTCATAATTCTAAACCCAGAAGGTTTGAGGGGCTGGACAGTATCCATGGATTATACCAACGGCTCATGTTCTTCTAATTCTGAGGGGCTCACTTGTTGGCTAGATGTGGGTGAATCGATAGGTCTTGAGGTAAATGTGAGGCCATCATTTGATGCAGAGGTTGAAGATAATTTCACCTTCACTCTATCAGTAGAGCCTATTGAAACAGGAGTCATCGACAGAGAAAATATCGAGTTTTCAGTACTAGGGGAGCCTTATGCTGGTGCATTTGGCTTGGGTATCCAACAAGAGCACATCAAATCGGGAATTTACGCGTTAATTGCAGTACTCTTCCTCGGAGTCATATACCAAGGAGCAAGACCAACATTGAGAGATATGGATGCAAGAGCTAGGGTTAAAAGACAATTAATTTATGTAGATAAAATTTCTGAAGCGAAAATAAAGGGTTTCAAAACTAACAGCGCATTTAGTCTCAACCCTGTACCTCACCGCTCTTCAATAAAACAGTGGCTACTCTTCATTCCTTTGACATTAGGTCTTTATCCAGTATTTATTTTATACAAATGGGGGAATGAATTGAAAGTTCATGCTAACCTTGGCCCTGGGGGAGGTAAGAATCTACTGTTCTTCTTAATCCCATTATTCAATATTTATTGGGGATTCAAATTTATCGGTATGGTCAGATTATTAGAAACCCAAACTATGCACCAAACAAAAATATCTGGTAAGGCTCCTTTGGTTTGGTTTATCCTTTCAATACTAGTGTTCCCTGTGTTATCAGCGGTTACTTTCTTTGTTGGCGCATTGCTGATGATCCCGGTAATTCTCTTGCTGCCTGCTATTATTTCAACTCCGATATTGTATTTATTCTATGCCTTTGTCCTCTGGCTATTCTTATTGCCAACTTACAAGATATGGTCTATGACGCAGAATTCATTGAATACTTCATGGGCTATCTGGTTCGGCAAATCTGCCTGAAATTAGCATGAAATATATCCGGAAAATTGGATAAAATTATACCTTAAAAAACCGGTATCATTTGGGAACCCTTATTGAGGGGTAATTATTGGAAAGATTGCTGAGCGTATGCTTTGCAATTGGGTGAAAAAATGTCCGGACTCGAATCGGTACCTAGCTCGTACCTTTCTATTGGCTTTTTGACGGTTGTTGGCATACTCATGCCACTAACAAATTTCCTCATTACTTGGGTGGTTAGACCGCGTGTTGACCCGGCCCGTCCACACATCACAAGATCATACCTTTTGGAAGGTTATGAGAAAGACCACAGTTTGTATCCTAGAAGACTGACTACCTTCGAATGTGGTAGCGAACCTGTGGGTGATGCAATGATTCAATTCCACTTCCAATATTATTGGTATGCAATCATTTTCCTAGTTTTCGATGTTGCATTCATGTTCCTGGTTCTTGGAGGAATGGTAGCATCTGATGCTACCGCACAAGACCTAGCAGAAAGCGCTAGAGAAAGCGCAGTTGCCAAAGCCAAGAACGCGTTAGTCGTTCTCAGCGTATTCTTTGCCACAATGTCATTAGGCGTGTGGTATGTTTTCCGAAAGCGAGGAAGAATATACATTTGAGGTGATATGATGGCTGATACAGGAGAGAATTTTGCTGCTTTCAATAGCAGAGCGCTAGTCGAGATGGTTGGCGGCGTTACCGATGAAGCACTGAAAGTAACAAAAATCAAGCAATTTCTAAGCGTTCTTGCTGGTAGATTTTTCAACTGGGCGGGAAGGAAATCTTTGTTCACATTGCACTTGGGAATAAAATGCTGTGCTATCGAGATGGCTGCAGCCGCAACTCCTCGTTTTGACGGAGATAGATTTGGAGTACTCTTCCGTTCTTCTCCTAGACAATCCGACGTCCTGCTAGTCAATGGCCCAGTCTCAAAGAAATTCGCCGATAAAATTGTTCGTCTATGGGAACAAATGCCTGAGCCAAAATATTGCATTGCAATGGGTGAATGTGCGATTTCTGGTGGGCCTTACTTCCAATCATACAATATTCTTGAGGGAGTCGATACTGTAATTCCAGTCGATGTGTATATCCCCGGATGTCCGCCAAGACCAGAGGCTCTAATCGATGGCTTTGGGCTACTGCGTGAGAAGATTATCAGAATCGGTGGAGCGCCAAGTTCCGAAAGAGAGAGCGAGAAGCCATTGATTGTAGGAGATGAGTAATTTGGGCACTACAGTTACACTATCGCAAAATGAAGCGGCAGCAAATGATTGTCTTGCGGCAATAAATTCACGTTTCTCAGGTTCTGGTGTTGTTGCTTCTGTAGAGAGGCATTCAAATGCTAAGAAATACGCCTTTGTTAGAATTACAACACCTCCTCAACACTGGCAAGCCTTGGCAAAGTGGCTACGCTTTGACCTTGGAGTCAATTACTGTTCAATGGTAACAGGCACTCATTTCCCCGAAGGTCCACAAGAAAGAGGCTGGGAAGTTGCGTACCATTTCCTTAGACAACCTATCACCGACCAACTACCAAATACTCACACAGTTTATGTGGCTGAAAAATTAGATGGCCGATTAATTCCAATGGAATTTGAAGTATTGATTCCACTTGAGAATAATGACACCCCCACAGTTCCAACCGTTCAACATATTTGGGGCGGTGCAGACTGGAATGAGAAAGAAACATGGGATTTAGTAGGAATTAAATTCGAAGGCCACAAGAATATGTTCCGTGTTCTAAATCCTCACGATAGTCCTGAAGGTTTCCACCCTCTTCAAAAACAACATAAAATTCGATACCATGATCATAATGAAATGTATGATGATGCTCAAGGCTTCGGCCGAAAACCAGCGGATGAGGGCCGTATTAAGTGAGGAGATATCATGGCACAAATGTGGATTACAATGGGGCCTCAGCACCCGATGACTCACGGGTTATGGACTCTGAGAGTAAAAGTCGATGGTGAAACAGTTGTCGATACTGAGGCAGAATTAGGTTACATACATCGTGGTGTTGAAAAAATATGTGAGTCGAGAGATTTCACTCAAGTTACACCTTACTGCGATAGACTATGCTATGTTAGCGCAATGACTTGGGCTAATTCTTACATATATGCCGCTGAAGACCTTTTAGAGGCAGACGTTCCAGAAAGAGCAGAATATATTCGTTTGATTTCGGCAGAATTACAAAGATTGGCATCACACTTGATGTGGCTTGGTGCATTTGGGCCAGATATTGGAAACTTGACTCTGATGACTTGGTGCATGCGTGACCGCGAAATGTTCCTTGACTTATTACAAGAATTAGGTGGTTCTAGAATGCACTACAACTATCCAAGAATTGGCGGTGTAAAGCGAGACATTCCTGTAGGTTTTGCAGACAGAATGATTGCTAAGGTGAAGTTATTCGAACGCAGAATTGAAGAGTATGAAATGATGCTCGACGAATCTACAATTTGGTTGGTTAGATTACAAGGTGTTGGTTATGCCAATGCCGAGGAAATGGTCGAAGCAGGTGTTTCAGGGCCTAACGTACGTGCTGCAGGAGTCAATTATGACGTTCGCTGGGCACACCCATATTCAGTGTACGATGAAGTTGACTGGGAGCCAGCTGTTGAAAAGCCAACATCCGTAAAAGGGGCTGACTGTTATGACCGATACCGTGTTAGAATGGAAGAAATGCGTCAATCATGTAGAATGGTTCTCGATGCGATTGAGAAGATTCCTGGTGGAAAGAATACTAATTACGCCAATGGCGACGAGATGATTTACCAAAAGGCTCCAACACGTGCGCCAGAAGGTGCTACCGGGTTTAGCAATTATGAGTGTACAAGAGGTGCATCACAATTCTATGTCAAAGGTGGAGGAGACGGCCGTGGAAAGAATCCTTACAGACTTTCCATACGCTCTCCTATGTTCATTACAATTCCTTTCGTAGCCAAGACAATGATTGGTTACAAGGTAGCAGATATACCGGCAATCATGGGTAGTTTTGACCCATGTATCGGGGAGACTGACCGTTGAGGTGATATCATGGACGATGCATATGACTTACGAGGATTAATTTTCGACCTTGTCGATAAGACAATTCCACCACTTCTCGAGGGTACTCCTCTCGAGGAAAGCACAGGGCAACTCGTGTTTGGATTGGCGACATTTGCTGTTGTAAACATCGTATTTCTGATGTTGTTCTTCTCACAATTCGCCATTCTATGGATCGAGAGAAAAGCGGTTGCTAGAATGAATGATAGAAGAGGCGCAACAACCGCCCTACGTTCGTTGTGGGTTGGTGAAAATGGAGTCACTGCAGGTGAGTGGTGGAATATGCTTCCATTCGGACTTGGTAAACCAGTTGGCGCAGTAAACAAATGGCTGAATAAAAAATTCGGTAATAGAGACGAAAAGTTTGCAACAGTTGATAGAGTTAACAACAGGTCATGGATGGGATACTCAATATTCCCAGGTTTCTTCCAAAATGTGGCAGATGGTATGAAATTCCTCCTCAAAGAACACATGGTTCCCCAAAGAGCGGACAAATTAATTTTCGAAGTCTCACCATTTTTGATCGTTTCTTCGACTTTACTGATTCTTGGTATAATTCCTCTTTCTAGCGGAATTTATGCAACTAACCCAGAATTATCAATTCTTTATGCTATAGCAATCTTTGGGATTGCTCCAATAGGTGTATTTTTCGCTGGATGGTCATCTAACAACAAGTATACTCTAATCGGTGGAATTCGTTCTGCCGCTCAATTAACTGCATATGAGATACCTCTTCTACTAACATTACTTTCTGTCGCAGTGTTGTCTGGAACTTTCAATATAATTGACAGTGTTCATTTCCAGCATTCAGCGGGCGCTTGGAATCTTTTCTTGATGCCTCTTGGCGCAGGATTATTCCTCTTGACCATGATTGCTGAAGTTGAGCGTGTACCTTTCGATATGCCAGAAGCAGAAGCAGAACTGGTCGAAGGCTGGTGGACCGAATACGGTGGAATGAGATTTGGAATGTTATTCATGGCTGAATACATCAGAACTTATGCTGCTTGTTTCCTTTTCACTCACTTCTTCCTTGGCGGATGGCACTTGCCATTCCAAGGTCTAATCGGCTCGATTCCACTTGTTGGCGGCCTTTATCTTTTGATTCCTGGTGCAGTAGTAGTCTTACTCAAGGCTTGGCTAGTATTCCTACTAGTATTCGTTTGGGCTAGATTCTCTTTGGCAAGAATCAGAACTGACCAAATTCTTGAATTTGGCTGGAGAATCTTGTTGCCATTAGCAGTTTTCCAATTAGTACTTTCAGCAGTTTACCGACTGTATCTGTTTGATCCTTCAGCAATGGATGATGGAACATACGGAGGTACATCTTGGGATGCCCTAGGGGTGCCATTTTTGATTCCAGCGATTACAACTATCATATGGTTAGGAATATTCTTCCTAATGCTAAATGATGAAGATAAGAGCGGTAACACTGAACGTATGTTCCATGTGTACACAGACAAGCCAGCGGGAACGTATGTCCCGGGGCAGGAGTGAGGTGAAAAATATGCCAATGCATCCACACGCAAAACCGAATTTTAGAAACTTGTTTTGGTATCCGTTCAAGATTACCTTAATCACAGCATTACGAACCTTCCCTATTTTTGGTAGGCTATTTGGAAAGAGACTTTCTGGTGGCTACCACAACACAACGCATCCAGAATTTTTGGATGACGGTTCAGCATCTAGGGCATCAAAGAGTACTCAATTCAACGATATATCTCAGCAAGAATTCGCCCCTGATAGAGTTACCTCGGATTTATTCCCTACCCTATGGAAGCCACAAACCGTTCAATACCCATATGAAAGATTGGAAGATATGGAACCATGGCTTTTCGTTCCTGGAAACTACAATGGAAGAATAGGAGTTATTTGGGAAACTTGTACTGCATGTAAACTATGTGTTACCGCTTGTCCAAATGACTGTCTCCATATGACAACAGAACTTCGTGTCGATGTTCTTGATGGCGCTGATGGGGAGCATGGCGGAATGGGCTCTGAACTAGAGGTTGGCGGATTTGCCGCAAAGCAAATCGAAGAAGTCGTAGAAACTTTGGATGACTTCAACCATGTTACCGCTCACTCCGATACTCCAGACCAGTGGAGATTTGCAGAAGTTCTTGACTTGTCAGGAAGCACTGCAACAGTCCGTTGGAATGATTCAGGTGCTGAACAAGAGATTGAAGCAGCTGAATTATTCGTAGCAGACGACCAAATAGTATCAGGTAGAATCGACCTAGGACGTTGTATGTTCTGTGGACTTTGTATGGAAGCATGTGGATTTACATCATTCTTCATGACCAATGAGTATGATGGTATGTCCGGATTTTCCCGTCAAGACCTTTGGTTTGACGCAAGTCGAACTAGAGTTCTACCTTCAGTACACCAGGAAGCCGTTGATTCCGAATTAGCAAAGCGTGCTAACAAAGAGCGCGATAAAAGAGCTAAGAAAGCTGCAAGAGCGGCTAAGGAGAGTGCTTGATATGGACGTAGGAGCAATTGTTGAGGCAGGTGTTTTCTTCCTTTTTGCAACAATTACAATTGGTGGGGCTTTAGGCCTAATCCTTGCTCAAAGAGTTGCTCATTCCATGCTTTCCTTGATATTCTGTTTTATGGCAGTTTCTGGAATCTTTATTCTACTAGGTGCTGAATTCCTAGCAGCGATTCAAATTCTTGTTTATCTAGCAAGTGTCGGATTGGTAGTATTATTTGGTATAATGCTAACTAGAAGGCAAATATTGGAGGAGGATTTTGAATGAAATTCTTGTCCTTAGTAACCAGAATTGGCCTACTTGGCCTTGGTATGATTCTTGTTTCTGTTTTGAGTGCAGATGAAGTTTGGGATAAATCAGTTGATAGTGAACCTACAACCAACGCACTTGCTGATATAATGCTGAATGAGTGGGCATTACCTTTGCTTATTCTTGGTGTCTTGATGTCGGTTGCCATGATTGGTGCAGCATATCTTGTTCGTGATGAAAGAAGAGAAAATCTTCTTTGGGAATTTGGAGGTGAAGAAGAATGATTGATCCAGCATGGGTTTCAGCACTTTCAGCACTACTGTTCGTAATCGGACTTGGTGGAGCATTTACGCGTAAAAATGCGATCATCGTATTGATGTGTATCGAGTTGATGTTGAATGCAGCAAATATGCAATTTGCAGCTGCTGCAGTACACCACGGCGATGCAACCGGATGGATTTACACTATTTTTGCAATTGCTATCGCTGCAAGCGAGGTCGCAATTGGATTGGCGATTTTCCTTGCTATGTATGGTAAGCATGAATCGATATCATTGGACGATGTAGACGTCCTGAGGAACTGAGGTGATACGATGGCAAGTAGTTCAAACGTTATTCTTGACAGTGATATGGTCCAATATGCACCGCTAATCATTCTATTACCAATGCTGGCATTCCCGGTAATTCTATTCCTAGGACGTGTATTCAATAAGAATCCATTTTGGAAGAACACTCTGAAAGAAGGTGGATTAATTGCATTACCAGTTATGGCTGCGAGTTTGATTATTTCGTTATTATTGATAAATGACCACATTGGTGGGTTTGCTGGAATTAAAGATTCAATGAATCTTCTTTGGGTTAATACCGCCGTTTGGGACGGAGGGGCACTCGAACCTGTAACCCTTGGTTTTGGAATATACATAGACCACGTTACTGTGATGCTATTGTTCGTAGCGTCATTCCTTTGTCTTTTAATCAATATATTCAGTGTTGGCTACATGAATACAGATCCAATTAATGATAATAGAAACCACCGTTTCTATGCAGAGTTCGTATTATTTTGTTCCGGTATGCTAGGTATGGTTCTTGCTGACTCATTCCTTTGGCTATTCATCTTCTGGGAAATTATGGGTCTTTGCTCATACCTTCTTATCGGGTTTTACTATGAACGTCCAAGCGCTGCTTACGCAGCAAAGAAAGCTTTCCTGACCACGCGTATTGGTGATGTGTTCCTTGTTATCGGATTGGTGATGATGTGGGATATCTTTGGTTCGCTAGACTATGATGTTATTTTCAATGCTGTTGAGGATAAAGAGTTCATGGCAGGAGTATCATCCAGTACCTTGCAATGGGCACTTGGAATGATGTTTATTGGTGCAGTCGGTAAATCAGCACAATTCCCGCTACACGTTTGGTTACCAGACGCTATGGAAGGCCCTACGCCGGTTTCAGCCCTTATTCACGCTGCAACCATGGTTAACGCTGGACTTTACTTAGTTGCTAGAATGTTCCCATTCTTTGGGGCTGAAGCACTTAGTGGCGACCTTGTAGATTTAGCATTCATCATTGCATTAATCGGCGGTATAACTGCGGTCATGGCAGCAGCAATCGCATTTGTTCAAAATGATTTGAAGAAGGTTCTAGCATACTCTACCATGAGTCAACTTGCATATATCTTCACAGGACTTGGTTGTGCAATGTATCTTGCTAACACTTTGGATTGGCATAATGATAGCGAATCTCACTACATCGTCGTTGTAGCATTTGGTGCAGCGCTTTTCCATCTATTCAATCACGCAATGGCAAAGGGAATGCTGTTTATGGCAAGCGGTTCAGTAATTCACGAAGTTCATCACGCCCATCATCACTTACATCACCAGGACGATCACGGAGAAGGAGAACACGACGGCCATCACGACGATCACCACGATGATGACTTTGATGCCCAATCCATGGAAAACATGGGTGGTCTTGCATCAAAGATGCCACTTACAGCAACGGCAATGTTGGTTGGTTCAGCCTCTATTATGGGTCTACCATTAATCGGTGGTTTCTGGTCTAAAGAGGGAATTATTGCTAACGCTTGGAGAGTTGCTCAAGATGACCCAAGATTCTTACTTCCTGCAATGTGTGTATTAATCGGAGCTGGAATGACTGGTTTCTATATGTCAAGAATGTGGCTAAAGACATTTGCTGGTAAGCCAAATAATGAAGTTGCAGCACATGTGGGTCCAACCAATACATGGATTAAGATTCCACTTTTCACTCTAACTTTCGTAACTCTTTCAGCAATTATATTTGCAGGAATGGGCTTCACACATTGGGCTCCTGACAGTGAATATGCTTTCATGTCAGAAAAAGGATTAGTGGAAGGAATAGTCTACGAGATGGAGCACGCTTTCGCAAATAGCGATTCATTCTTCTTTATTCTAACATATGTTGCAATAGCCATTGGAGCAGTTCTCGGTCCAGGAATAGCAATGTCTCTCTATGGTGGTAATCTAGCAGAGGGTGAAAAAGCAAAACCTTGGATGAAGCCAGTAATCAGATTGAATGCTTGGGTATATAGTCGTTTCAACTTCAATAATAGTTCAATAGCAGAATCTGGTTTGACAAGAGCACTTGAACAGAGGTTATACATCGATTATTACTATGACATGGCAATGTTGAAGATTGTCGCAGCCTTCTCTAAGAAGTCCGCTGAGGCAGATAGTGCGGTCATAGATGGGACAATCAAGAGTATCGAAAGAGGTTCACAATCATTGTCAAGTATAGTTCGTTCTTTGACTACAGGTTCAGCCAGAGATTACATATTGATGATTTCTGTTGGAACATTAGCGATTTTCTTCTTCCTATGGGGGGTGGCATGATTGAATGATTGGATTTCGATTCCTTTGGTAGCTTTCCCACTGATTAGCAGTATGGTATTACTTGCATTTGTTTCCAATGCATCTCCTAAAGTTCGAGAAGGCTTAGTGAAGCCGATTAGAATGGCATGTCTTGTCTTTTCGTTACTACTTCTAGTTTTGACCACAGGAATGTTTTTCAAATATTTCGGAGATGTTTCTTGGATGGATATTCAATTCAACGATTACGAGTATTTTGCAAGCTATGCATGGATTGATTCACTTGGAATAAACTGGACTGTTGGAATGGATGCTCTTTCTTTCCCAATGGTTTGGTTGACTACTTTCTTACTTCCAGTCACAATTATTGCTACTTGGAACGAAAAATATGGTGCTACATACTTCCCTCTACTATTGATGATGGGAGGCGCTTTGATTGGAGTTTTCGTCTCTCTTGACTTGTTTATGTTCTATGTATTCTGGGAACTTACTTTGATTCCAATGTTCTTCTTGATTCTAAAGTGGGGAGGAGCGGACAGAAAGTATGCTGCTCAAAAGTTCTTCATCTATACTTTTACCGCATCAGTAGTAATGCTTCTAGGTTTGATCACTTTGTTCTTCTTACAAGAGCCAAATACACTTGCTTCAGCAGGTTCAATGACCGGCCGTAGTTTCTCTATTCCTGAATTAATTGATTCTGCAAGAATCGCAAATACTGGCGACAACTGGTTCCTTGGTAAGACAATGCAAAATATATTATTCGTAATGTTGATGATTGGTTTCTTAGTAAAACTTCCAGCAGTACCTTTCCACACTTGGCTGCCTGATGCTCACGTACAAGCACCAACCGGTGGTTCGATGCTACTGGCAGGTGTAATGCTAAAGATGGGTGCCTATGGAATGTTTAGATTACCTCTAAGCCTATTCCCGCATGCTCTGTATCACTTCCAATTAGCGTTGATGATTATTGGAATGGTATCTCTTGTTTGGGGCGCTATTGTTTGTCTGGGCCAAACCAATTTGAAGAAAATGGTTGCATATTCTTCAGTATCTCACATGGGTGTAATTCTAATTGGTATTGCTACAATGCAGCCTATGGGCTGGGCAGCAGCACTATTCATGATGTTTGCTCACGGAATAATCAGTCCAATGCTGTTCGCTGTTTGTGGTGCTTTCAAACATCACTATCACAGTATGGAAATTGGAGCAATGCGTGGAATGGCAAAGCACTCGCCTTGGCTTGCGACCTCGATGATGTTCGCATGGATGGCTTCCTTGGGTCTTCCACTTCTTGCAGGTTTCGTTGCAGAAATAATGATGCTTATCGCTCTTTGGCATATGATTTCCCTCGATGGGTGGAGCATATGGTGGATGGTTGGACCAGCACTGGTTCTTGCACTAACAGCTGCCTACTATCTATGGTCTATGCAGAGAACAATATTCGAAGGCGGAGATGAGACTCAACCACCAGCAACAATGGCTGGACAAATAATCCCAGATATTTCAAATTCCGAGAAGTTCGCTATGCTAATATTGGCTTTCTTTACAATTCTATTCGGCGTAATGCCTTGGATTGCCCTCGATATGATGGATGATTGGACTCAACAGATATTCAATGGTTTGATACTATTTGTTGGAAAGGGAGGTGCTTGATATGTCTAATTTGAATACAGTTGAGCCATTTGGTGAAGGGTTTATTTCCGCACTTTGTCCCGAATTAATTCTGTTCGCAGGTTTAATTCTACTTATTGTAGTGCCTAATCTTGGAAGTGGCAAATTTAGAATTCCAGGAACTCAAACAAGAGTACCTTGGCTACTTGGTGGTAAGAGATTCAAATTGACCAGTGACCCAAGATTACCTTCATGGATTGCTGTTTTGACCATTGGTTCATCATTTGTAATGACTATTCTATCTTTCCAAGATGGTGTAGAAAGGACTGCTATTGTCAGTGAAGGCGGAACCCAAATTCTAATGATTAATGCGTTTAGTAGAGTCTTTGAATTGATTTTCTTCGGAGCTTTAACTCTTGCAGCCTTTGCTTGTATGAATCGATTAGATGTCAAAGGGGTCGGAGCAAAATTATCTACTGATGAGTTGTACAATAACAGAAGACAAGGAGACTTCTACATACTGATGATTACATGTGCTCTTGGAATGTCAATCGTTGCTCTAGCACAAGACTTGTTCGTATTATTTATCGGTCTTGAGTTGGCTTCTTTCTCAACTTATGTTTTGGTTGCTTTCTTCAAAGAATCGAAGGCTGGTACCGAGGCTGGAATGAAATATTTCATAGTTGGTTCTGTGGCTTCAGGAGTTGGCTTGTATGGATTATCTATGCTCTATCTTTGGGCAGGATCTCTACAATTAGATGTTCTAGCAGAAACGTTCGCCTTATCGGGAAGTGAAGCACTTCCAATGATAGGTATTGGCTTTGTATTGGTTGGATTTGGCTTCAAAGTTAGCGCAGCACCATTCCACTTTGCAGCACCAGATGCTTATTCGGGTGCAAGCAGTCCTGTAGCTGGAGTTCTTGCAACCGCAAGTAAAGCAATGGGAATTGTCGGTCTTTTGCGAATTCTATTGATTGTCGCAGCACCCGAGTCTAGTGAAGATGGAACAGTTTGGCTTGTATGCCTAGGATTGTTATCTGTAGTTACTATGACCTGGGGTAACCTAGCAGCCCTTGGAAGTACTAACCCTAAGAGAATGCTAGCCTATTCTTCTGTTGCTCATGCAGGTTATATGCTTGCAGCGATAACCGCTATTGGTGCTTGGAACTGGGATGAAACACTGTCAGGAGACCCTGGAGAAGCGGCAATAGTAGTTTTGACCGCGTTAATGTTCCACTTGATGGTTCTAGTTGCCTTCAAATTGGGTGCGTTCCTTGTATTATCAGTTCTTGAATCAGAAGGTGGCGGTTCAAGATTATCATCTCTTGGCGGGCTTGCAAAGAGAGAACCATTCCTCGCAGTGGCTATGTTCATCTTCATGATCTCTCTAGCAGGTGTACCGCCTTTAGCAGGATTCATGTCCAAATTATTGGTCATAATGGGTATTGTCAAGGTTGCACTTGGTGATATGAGTGAAGCATTAGCAACTGGTAGTGAACTTGGCTTATCTGATGTTCATTGGGTTTGGTGGCTAGCATTAGCCATGGTCATCAATTCAGCAATCTCGGTATATTACTACTTGAGAATTGGTGTTGTAATGTTCTTTGAAGAACCAGAAGAAGGAAGAACAGGTCCACTTCCAGCAGGTTGGCAAGTTCGCTTTGCAATTCTGGCATGTTTACTAGCAACCTTGTTTATGGGAGTTGCAAGCGACAAAATCCTCGAAATCTGTGAAACAGCAGCACAAAGTTTCAATTATAATTGGGCTTAAATTCACTCTTAAACGGGTGATGGCTTCAATAAGGGTCGACTATCAGCCCATATTAGTGAGACATTGTGGGTCGAAGACGTGAAGAAAAAGTAGACGTGGAAGAGTTAGCCCGTCTAGAGAATCCCGAAGATGGTTCTTCTGGAAGAATTCGTGTCAAAATGCCGAACCGTAAGATAAACGAAATGTTTGCTTTAGCAGAACAAATCCTCGGTGGACGAAGAGTTACTATTCTATGTGAAGATGGAGAGACTAGGTTAGCTAGAATCCCAGGAAAGATGCGAAGACGACAATGGGTTAGAGAAGGGGACCTAATCATCGTTTGGCCTTGGGATTTTCAAGATGCAAAAGCCGATGTCAAGCATCGATATACCAAAACTCAAGCAATGTATTTGTCGCGTAAAGGAGTTCTTCCAGATGATGTTGACGTCTTTGGCATGAATGTTTCTCACGATGATGATGATGAACATGACGATCTGTTTGGCACAATGGATGATGAAGAGGATGACTTGTTTGGAGAGGCTGACTCACCTGAAGACGATGACGATGATGATTTATTTGGCGACGCTGAAGAAGAAGTTTCAGAATCATCAGAAGAAGCGACAGAAGGAAAGTCCGAAGAACCGGAAGAAGTATTTGAGGCGGTTGAGGAGTATCCTGATACCGGAGAAGAAGACGTCGATGATGACGATGAAGATATTGACATCGATTCACTCTTTGGTTAGAATTAGTTGACCTTATGGGTGGTCAAATGAAAGATTTAGACGATGACTGGGATGAACTTGCCATAAACAAGAATCGTCGCCGTCTTAAGAAATCTAAATTCAAGAACTCCGAACATCAGAAAGATGCAGAATTTTCTCGTCATGAGGAAAGAAAATTCATCGAGACTCTCGAGAGTAAATCCGGAAAATATTCTTGGATGAAAGAAAAGCGATACAAAACTATGTTCAGGAATATCGAAGATAAAATTCAGGGAGCCATGGGTAAAGGACCCTTTGAATGGGTAGATCGTAGAGTTTTCGATCAGGTTTTTGATAGACTTACTCTAATGTCATTGTATAAATTGATGAAGAATGGAGTCATTGACACTCTAGATTTCCCAGTAGCAAGAGGAAAAGAAGCTCACGTATTTCATGGCTCAGACATAGATGGGAACCCTGTTGCGGTGAAAATTTTCCATACTTCAAATGCAGTTTTCAAAAATCTAATGCAGTATATCGAAGGTGACCCTAGATTTACTGGACTTAGAAGAAGACACCGAGATTTAGTCGATATTTGGGTTCGTAAAGAACAGAGAAATCTAACACGCTTAGCGAAGTGGGGTCTTAGAGTGCCTAAACCATTAGGATTACACAAGAACGTTCTGGTGATGGAGTACCTTGGAGATGAAACATCCCCGTTTCCAAAACTTCGAGAAGTCAGGGTCGAAGACCCTCAACCAGTTTATGATGAATTATTGGAATTTTTAGCCGTATCATGGCAAAAAGCAAGCCTAGTACATGGTGACTTTTCACCATTCAATATACTATGGAATGATGAGAATAAACCAGTAGTAATAGATGTGGGTCAAGCAGTTATACAGTCACATCCTAAAGCACAAGATTTCCTCATTAGAGACGTTACTCGCTTGGTAGAGTGGGGTCAGAAAAACAACTTAGAAGTAGATTTAGCCGAAGCTATGTTTGATGTATTAAACATGGACCTGAGTCATGTAGAAGAAGTAGCAATCGATTGAGATTACTCTTCTTCCCAACTTATTACTTCATCTTCTGAAAGTTCCATCATCTCTTCAACAGCCTCGCCATCGGCTGGGTCTACTTGAGATGCTTTCATTCTTCGAGAGCGTCTATCACTTATCTCAGAAAGACCGGGGACCAGGTGTTCGAATCCAACATTTGTTCTTGGGTCATCTTTGAGTTCTATTGAATCGAGAGAGCGGTTGGATAGTTTTGACCTTCTCCTATCTTTTTCTAGGTAGTTTAGAACAGAACCATGTTCTGCTCCACCAGCAAGCATCTCAATGGCTTGCTGAGCAGCAAACAAACCATCTTCCTCACCAATAATGACCACTGTAGACTTGTAGATTGTGATTTCAGTATCGGTCAAGTTTTCAATTAGTTTCCTTATTTTTCCTTGACTTCCAATAATTCTAGAGCGAATTCTTCGTTGTTGATTAGAACGCTTACCCACGAAATCTCTTAAGTCAACCATTTCAAAGAAATGCTGGTCTTCGAATAAACGCAGTGCGGCCTTTGGGGCCATACCCCGTCCAATTGCTTTGATTACATTTGGTAATTTCATTGCTTTAATGGGGTCGTAAGAACCAGCATCGCCCCATAGAACTTCAACTTCTCCAGTATCAGAATCGATGTTCAATTCTCTGCAACCTGCCGAATTTCTAAGAGATTTTGCTGTAGCCCCTTTGGCACCAATCAAGACAGCGATTCTGTCTTTGGGTACCCTAGGCAGTGCTTGGCGCATAAACTGTCCTGCCACCCTTCTCTTTTCAATCCCTTGGCCTATTATTAACAAAAGAAATCGCAAACGAAGTAATCAAAACTAGTAATATTGAAGGTGCAAATGAAGGGGCATCAATGATACTACTGATAGTAGCACCAGTTACTACCATGTGGTTCTTATTGTTTGATTCATCATACTCGTCAATTACATTATTTGGATCGATAACCAAGCGCAAGTCGAATTGCCCTGAATCAGGAACAGTATAATTCCAAATCAGCAGTTCAGTAGAATCAGTAAGTGAACCGGAGTTTAAATTTATAGTTTCTAGGACTGTCCATGAAACCGAAGAAGTACGGTCGGCAGGTGCAGACTCAAGTTGGATTGTAACACTTCCACCATAACCCTCGCTTGTTTCAAGAAGGCTGGTTATTGTCACATTACCAGTCTGTTCTCCAGGCTTCACAATCAATCTGTCTAGGTTGGTTTCACTTGTATTCCAATATAGGTCTAGGCTTGGAAGTATTTGATATGAAGCAGGCGATGTGGTAATTGAATTACCTGCAAGGTCGACTACATGTGCCCTTAGCATCAAATATTGTCTTGATTTTGTAGACCAACTCGATTGTGCTACTACGCCACTTAATCCAGTAGTGGATATCTGTTGCCAACTTCCTGATAAGTCCGGAGTCTGTCCAACTCCGTTTGAATCAAATCCATATTCTATGTATGATGCTACATTATCTATTCCCGAGGTATAATCAACGGCTGAGAATTCAATAGGAACAGTTCCAGTTCTATCAGTTGTTATTTGTTCAACAATCCATCCAACCTCTTCTGGATTTGTCGTATCGATTTGAACGTTTAGTTGAGTGGTAGGCCCGGTATTTCCTATATTGTCAACAGCACGTACATAGACAGAGTTCGCTCCTTCGAGTAATGTGAGGTCGTAGTTATCGCTAGTTGTAGAAATCCAAGTAGTTCCATCGGTACTAATTTCGATATAATCTAATCCACAACCTTGTCCATCATCTGCCGAAGAAACAAGCCCAGAAATGGTTACTGTGGAGGAATCATACCAACCTGAACCGTCTCCTACAGTAATTGTACCTAGACTTGGCCCAGTTCTATCGATTCCGATAAATATGGTTTCAGTAGCGGTTAATCCTGAATTGTCATAAACAGTAATTCTTGGATTCCATGTACCTTCTTCCATATTTCCAGATGCCCAATCCCATCCATAGGAAATTGAACTGGGTCCATCATTTGGCGGTGTGCTTGGGCCGGGTACATTTACCAGGCTGGCACGAAGCAAATCATCATCATTTACGCCCCATCGAAATTCTAGGGTTCCAGTAGAATCAATATTGAACCATGCTCTATCATTTGCAGTATCGCCACTACCAATTACAGGATTTAAAACCGTGAATATAGTGATCTCAGGAACTTGGTTGTCTATGGTAAAAGAATCAGAAATTTGCATGACATCTTCTTGATTTGTCGAATCATAAGCAGTTGCTCTAAGGTTGTATGTTCCGTTTGTATAACTGGTTGAATCGAGGTATGTTAGCCATGGAGATGATGTTAGATTGGTTAAGGTAGTCCAAGTAGTGCCGTCAGATATTTCTACTAATAGAGAGGTCACAGTTGATGTCCCACCCAGAGTAAAAGAAACGGTATACAATCCAGTTATACTTTGGCCAGATGTCGGCCCGTTAGAATAGGTTATAGTGACATCCGAATTTGTAAACAAAGACTCATTTTCTTCTAATTCGGTAGAACTTTCAGGTTCTAAATTTAGATTTGCAAACATGGATGATAGTAGAATTAGTCCAAGGACCAGAGCCACTCCCCCCCTTCGCATGACAGTAAGAGGTTCGGGGTTATCCTTCAATGCTCCCCTTGTAAAACCGTTTTTTCAATAATTTAAGCAAAAATTTTCAATTGCGGTAGATTCAAAATAAGTCCTATGGGGCATAAATTACACCTTGTTTAGAGATGGGTTCAAGTGCTTTGCAATATGTCGATGATGTATATGGCAGGTAAGTGGCAAGTCATCGTTGGTGTGCTGATACTCAGTATTGCAATTCTCCCTGCGAATATTGCAGCTTACAATAGTGGTGGCATAGAAGCGTCAGAAGCCCAAGTCGCATTGAGCCCCTCAACCGGACTGACTCAAGGCGATTCAGTTACAATTTACTTGACCTTATCTAACACTTTACAATCCGATGCTTTTGATGTCGAATACGCTTTTTACATGAATGATTATGCCGCAAACCAACAATTGTTGAAGAGCGTCATAGATATCTATGCCCAAGATAGTGAAATGGTTTCAGTAACATGGGATAGTTTACAAGAAACCGATAGTCGAGTTTGGATTGTATTCGAATACGGTGGGAATGAGCAGTCATTTTTCATTGACTTTGATGTTGCAGGATTGCCGAATCTAAGAGTTATGCAATCTGTACTCTATCCATCAAGTGGTATTAATTCTGGTGATTCAGTACAACTTTCAAATCTAGTTAAAAATACAGGTTCTGAACCTGCAGGGGCAAGTACACTGAAAGTTGATTATCCATCAACATTAGTTGATGAAGAAATATCTACATCGGCTTTATCTCCAGGCCAAGAAGAATGGATTAACACTTCATTCACTGCCCCTTCGAGCGGCACTTATTCGATTTATGTAACCCCCGATTATCACGATGATGTTATAGAAGCATCAGAGAATAATAAGGTTGAGACAGTTAACTTAGTTGTCGATCCTAGAATGGACGTTTATCATCAACAAAATATCACGATAACCGAAACTGAAGGTTCACTACAAGGCCCTTGGACAATTTCCGGGACACTTGCCAGAACAGGAGGTACAGGTACTACAACTGTTCCAATGTGGATTGAGATAGCTACAGATACAGGTGGAATTGTTACAGCCCAACCATTCGAGGTAATTCTTGATGGAGCAGGATATGCTGAACAATCTTGGTCGACAATTCTTGGTTCAAACACGGTGAGTTCGCTTCCCGCTGGCGGTTATCTTTTGACTGCTCAAATAGACCCTTTTAATGACCCAAATTTCCTTCAAGAAAGCACATCAAATGACCGCTCAAGCGCTCTTTTGACAATACTGGAAATACCCGATGTATTTGTTGATGCTATTGCTCGCCCATCCACCCCTGAAGTTAATTCTGGTGAGAGAGTTACTTGGGAAGTTACTATGCAAAATACTGGTGGCGTTGAAGTCAGCGGTAAATTAGAATATGAATTTGAAGGAGTCACGGATCAATCAATACTTATTGATTTAAATCCTGGGGAATCTTATACTTGGGTCAGTGATGCTTTATTGACTGGTTCAGGAGCGCATCAAGCCCCTTTCAAAGCAACATGGATTGCAACTCAAGGCAGTTCAGATAGTAATTTGGCAAATAATGTTGCTGAAAATACTATTTCTGTTAAGGCGGACTTGAGGTTGGAATGGGCTCCATCTTCGCTCCAGTTAGTAGATTCTAACGGTGAAGAAGCATCATATCCACTTGAAGAAGGAGATAATTATACAATTTCAATAAACCTAACCAGTCAAGCCCTCGGCGAGATTAGTTTTGATTGTTTAAATGGTAAAAATGAACTAATTTCAACCACGGAGGTAAATGTCTCAACAATAGGTAAAACAGTGACTCTTGAGTGCGAATTTACCGCGATTGCCCCTCTTTCATCAATTCAACTTAGGCCTTCAGACTCGACTAAAGTAACTTCAACTTATACTAGACAATTTTCTACTGCTTTTACATCAACTGATGATTCTTCCGAGCAATCTAAGTCTGGAACCATGACTTTGATCGGAGTAGGTGCATTAATTCTAATTGCCATTTTAGGCTTAGCAGTATGGTTTACTAGAGAATCAGAAGAAGAAGTAGAGAGAGATATATTCGAATATTGTCCGGCTTGTGACGGTGAACTAGAAGGCGATGAATCCCGTTGCCCTCATTGTTCTTTCAATCTAAATAAGGCGAGAAAGCAATTCCATCCGTGCCACGAATGTCAAGAATCAGTTCCAGATTTGATGGATAATTGTCCGTATTGTGGTGCACAACAGGATGTATCTTCATTCTTTGAAAGAAGGATAAAGAAAGAACGTACTGTTGCCAAGGTCGAAGTTGCATTACCTGATGAGGACGACGATAGAATTGTATCAGGTACGGAAAACTTCGCTGAGACTGTTAAGGAATTTGGTTATGACGAAGATCAGTTAGAGGATGAATGGGATGAGAAATTCGCTAAGGCAGAAGCGGAGATTGCTGAGTTAGAACAATCCTATGAAGATGAATATTCAACAGAAGGATTGACTCCAGAAGAGTTAGAAGAATTAGGCTCTCAAGTCACAACTAAACTACGTAGTATGAAACAATTAGAAGAACAATCCAACAATGTTGATGAAATGTTAGCCGGCAAGGGAGATTTAATTTCTCACAAAGATGATGGTAGTGAATTATCAGCCAGTGACGCAGAGATTCGAGGTAGATTGTACGAGATAACCGGAGAGGAAGGAATTATGCCTGGTGATGAAGTACATGTTGGCATGACTCTTTCTGACGCAGCATTAGCCGGTAATGAAATCGAGGAAACAAGCAGTGACTTCACCTTCAATGATGACCAACCTATTGCTAAATTAGACGATAATGACGAACTAACTCCAAAGCGAAAGCAACCGAAACGTCGAGAAAAGAAGAAGACGGCAGAATGTGGGGCATGTTCAGCTCAAATACCGATCATGGCAAAGGAGTGTCCTGTTTGTGGCGCTGAATTTGAATGATGTCCGTCGGCTTTCATAGGGTTCGTCATAGCCATAGGCTCGGCCACCATGTGCGTCATTCGGACATGCGCGATATGCTTCTTGCTTTCAAATAGACGCTCATTTTTGGATATAATTCATAGCCAAGAATAAATTCGGAGTTGTTAATGAGGGCCAAGATTCTTCCACTTCTGATGGTTATAGTCTTCATGACGGTGAGCCTATCTGGATGTATGGGACTCATACAGGCAAGAGAATCATTGGAAGGAATGAGAGGCGAGCCAGTTGACAAACCATATGCTGATAAAATTGCTATGACTCATACATTCCAAACCGAATCTATATTCGATATCATTGGAGAATACTCTAACAGTACCTCTTTCCCTATCGATGATTCGGTTACTCGGATTGAAATTTATTTCAAAGTTACAATAAGTGCTTCAGATACTTTAGCGTGCCTGGAACAAGCCCCGACACGTTATGTCCGCCCAACTGTTACAACTGCTTCAGGTGCGGTATTATGGGCGGAAGATGTTTGTGAAGATGTATCTCCAACTACATATGACTTCACGCCAGAAGATTTCGATACCTTGGGAGATTTCACCCTTGAGGTGCAAGCAAGAGGTTTTGGAGAAACCACTTTAAATCAGTTTCAAGATGATTTTATCATCATTATCAACGTCTATCACGAGTGTAGACAGTACCCACAAGAACCACCTTGCGATGAATAATCATGCTAGTGACTCAGTACAGGCATACCTTCTAGAGCAGTTTTGACATTTGCCTTTTCGTTCGTGATTTCTCTTTGCCCCACCTTCAACCATAAGACGTTGAATTTCTTGAACGGCAGAAAACAATTCCTGTTTAGTCTCCTCTTCCCAGTAGATTTGGTGAATATCTTCATTCCCATATCGCAGTATACCATAAGGAGTGCCTCTTTTGGTATTTATCTCGACCAAATGTAGGTAAGCGAGTAATTGCATTTTATGGGATAAATGAGGTCTCTTAGGTACTCTGCCAGTCTTCTGTTCAACCGGAATAAATTCACCATCTACAACTACTATTTGGTCGGGTCTTCCGCGTAATCCAATATTGTCATCAATCAATAGTCCCGAATTCTTTTCATCATCAGAATATACAACTTCAGTATTCTCTTTTAATCCAACTTCTTTTCTTGCAAGTTCGGCAGCATTCTCAGTTAACAGAGCACGTTGAAGTTGCCATGAGGCTGCAAGAGTCCAGAACATGGCAAGTGTGAACAATATGAATCCTGCTTGAGATCTATTTTCGGCTGCGACGAGTGCAATTGAATGAATTCCCAGTAGTATTACAGTGAATAGCAAACTTATCTCAAATTTTCCAGCCTCAAACCAGCCGCCTTGGAAATCAATTTCTTCCCATTCCGATTGCATAATCTCATTTTGTTTAATCAAACGAGTTTTTTCCTGACGTAGGGTTTCAGAAAACCCAAGCCAAGAGCGCCATGGTAGAAATATTGCTAAGATAGTGGCAAAAAGCAAAATCGCACTCCACAATGCCAAATATCGAGCTAAATCGATTGGCGAAACCAATATGTCATCAATTAATATAAACGCGATAGAATCGATAATTAGTGCTATGATGACGCTGAACCACCAAGTCCAAATTAGTAAATGCCTCTTGAATTGAATTTGCTTCTCTTGAAAAGTCACAACTTTTTTGTGTATTTCTGCATGCTTATTTTTCCCATCATTTATTGCGTCACCTTGGCCAGAATTTCCTTGTCTGGCTAATGACCAAGACATTGGGCAATATGCATGTCTTTCAATATCGCTTGCGCTAATTTTAAGCGGGGCGTTTTCAGAATCTCTCCAGAACCCGTCTTTACACAATTTTGCATCAGAAAGGGCACTTGGAGAAGACATCCCACTGCTTTCAGTCTCCCCCATAAGTAGTGCTTTTATGTTTTCAATCTTTTAATCTTCTATGGTTTGAATCATGAAAGAAAGTCAAAATTCAATCAATTCAAGAATTAAAATACTGCGAAGCGGTTTAATATGGGGGCTAAGTGGAACGGACGCTGAGGTCAATTTATGTCTGAAGAAGCGAGCCTATTGTTGCCATTTGAATCCTATGAGGAAAACGCAGTTAATATCGGTACTCAACAAAAGAGTGCGGATATGGCTAGATTTATCGAGAGAGTGCGTGAGGACGGACTATATTTGTTAGATGTAAACATGACAGACTCCAGAATCAGAACTACTGCTGCATTCTTGACAAAGTTCGATGCTCCTAGAATAATGGTTGTCTCAGCACGTCAATACGGCCAAAGACCAGCAAGAATGTTTGCTGAGGCTATCGGTGCTAATGCTGCTGTTGGACGTTTCATTCCTGGCTCACTAACCAATCCAGCACTACGCTCGTATGTAGAACCAGATATTCTGTTTGTTACCGACCCTGCTGCCGACCAACAAGCTCTTCGTGAAGCCGTAAACTCTGGTCTACCGGTAGTTGGAATAGTTGATGCAAATAACAACCTGCGTAATGTAGACATCGCTGTTCCTGCTAATAACAAAGGACGCCGTTCCTTGGCTCTCATCTATTGGCTACTCGCTCGCGAAGTCCTAAAGGCACGTGGTGAAACCACTGACGAAGACTGGGCTGCCGCTAATGATGTTGAAGAGTGGCAATCTACCTTCTAATTAGGCTCAGAGTCAAGAACTAATAATAGAATTCTATAGCCTAGTTTGTGGCTCATAGTTTCGAATCTAATTTCGATCATGGTCAGTATGATTGTTCACTTGAAGAATTAACTTTGAGAAATAAGCAGATTTTTTTTCTTTTTTTGTTCGGAGTATTTTGGTTATGGTTATTTATCGGAGTATTTGACATACTTTGGTTTTGGGAAGAATTTTATTTTGCTGTTGCAGAAACGGGAGGTCGCTCTGGTGGTATTTGGTGGTCACTACTAGGTAGTCTACTTACTGGAATGGCTCTCGGGCCATTGGTTTTTTCAGTCTTGATATTCTCTTATAGAACTAAAGATGTAACAAAAAAATGGAAAGGACAAATATGGAGCTGTTTGTTTTTAATCAACCCCTCAATAATTTGGGGTCTCCTATGGCTAGTATGTTTACCATATACTTGGGGTATATTACCTTGGGGCGAATGGTCAATGAATTGGTGGAAAATTTTCCCTTATGGATTTGGTCTTGTTTGGTTGGGAGGATTACCTGCACTAATTATAATATTCAATTTTTTGAATCTTTTTATCAATCAGAAGTATAATTTTAATGAGCAAAAAGAGCAAGAAGAAGACCTAACTTCTGACTTAAATAAAGAGAAGACAGCAAAGCAACTGCAAGAGGCGCTAAAGAACATCAATGAATCTACAGAAAGTTTCTGGGATAATGTTTAATCAAGTATTAGTAAATACGCGGTTAACATAAAATAGCATATCAATTAAGTAAGAATATGTCCAAGTTAACATCATTGTTAGTTGTGTTTTTGGTCACCTTTTCTTTCTGCTATAAGATGATAAATGATATTGAAAAGTTTGTTGATTATGATTTGGATGAAGCAAATAAAATCTGGAATGAATATGAATCTCACACATACGTAAAGCGAACTACGCCTACGACCAAATCAATTGATATAGCAAATGATATTGTCAATAATGATGAAATTTTCATAATGCGATATTGGGAAACTTTCCACTTTGAGGGAGACCTTGATTGGTCCGAAGACCCTTTTGATGATTGGACATGGCAATTTTATTTTCATAGTTTGAGAATGGTAAGTCATCTTCTAAATGCATATGAAATCAGTGGTAATATGACTTATCTAGAAGAATCAAAATGGTTTATTGAAAGTTGGATGAGTCATAATCCAAATCCCGATGACCAAGCATCTCCAAGGGCATGGGACGACCATAGTACAGCGAATAGAATCTCTACTTTCATATATTTCTGGGATAATTATAGGAACTCAGAAATTTTTGATGATGAATTCGCCGTTGAATTGCTCAACATGATGAGAAAGCACGGAGAATACACAGCGGATAGTTCAAATTATTATTGGGGTCACAACCATGGAATTTACCAAGATAGGTCCTTGTTACAATTGGGGACTTTATTTCCTATTTTCGAAGATAGTCGTGAGTGGGTGGATATTTCCAATTCTAGATTAGAACTTCATTTAGATGATGGAGTTACAGAATCTGGGGTTCACAAAGAACACAGTCCTGCTTATCATTTACTTGTGATGAAATTATTCATGGATATTGATGATTTTAATGGACATTATCATAATAAGAATGAGAAATTATCATCATTGGTGTATAAGATGCAGGAATTTCTGATCCATATTGCCAAACCTGATGGAACAGTTCCCAGTGTTGGAGATTCTTTCAGTGATAATGTTATGAGACACCCCAAAGAATCGGTTACTAATGAACACTTATTATTTGAAATAACAAATGGTCTAGAGGGTGTTGAAATAGAAAATAAAAGTATAGTATACTCGGATGCAGGTATTGCCGTCTTCAAAAATGATTGGGATAATGAGAAGCCAATCTACTTTTCTTTATTCAATGCTTATCATTCATTTGTTCACAAGCAAAGCGATGACTTGTCATTCGTATTGACTTATGGAGATACTGATTTTTTTGTAGATGGAGGGAAATATAATTTTGTCGAAAGTGACCCTTACAGGATTTTTATCCGTAGTGTATTTGCACATAATACGATTTCAGTAGATAATCAAACCTATGACTTTAGAGAAGAATCTTTCATAGGGGATCCAGTCATAGATAATTTTCATATTGGTTCACATTATAGTTTTGTTAAAGCGAGCCACAGTATATTTGATGGAGTAGACATAACTAGAACCATTATTTTCTTTAGTCAAGGAGCTATTTACATTCACGACTCTATCACTTCAAATGATTTACATTCATACTCTCAAATTTTCAATATTGGACAAGATGTAGTTTTAGACGTCAACAATTCAAGAAATATTTCGCTAACGAGTAGTATTGATGAATCACAAATCAATCTTAAACAGTTGAACAATATTGATGGATTTACATCATATTATGGCTCCTTAGAACCTATGAGGGGATGGAAATCAACAACATTTAATCAGATTGAACCGATATCCTCTTTGAGCTACTACCTCGATGGTTCTGACGTTGAGTTTTCAACAACAATAAGTATTGATTTAGATATTGATGGCGTTGAACATAACAATGGTTCTTACAAAATCACTTTTTCTTCAGGGGATGAAATTGTAGTTGATACTGATGAATAAAACAGTAAACAGTCCAAATAACGGTTGAAGTTTTTTTAACTTGATTAATTTGTACCCATGTATGCAAGAAGGTAATAGGTTCGCGCAAATGGTATCATTTGCAGGCTATTTACCAGAAAAACAAGTGACCACCAAATCTTTTGCAGGAGTAGATGATTTACCAAGGTCATTAGATTTTGTAAGACTAACAGGAATAGATTCACATCATGAGGCCTCAAAAGACCAGGGTAGTTTCGAATTAGCGATAGAAGCCGCCAATAAAGCGCTGGCTAGGGCGAATTTAGATGCAAGTTCAATCGATTTGATAATCAATGCCTCAGTGAGTAAAATGGACAAAGATCTCAGTCAGCATTTATCGCCTAGTTATGCTACATTGATTGCTAATGAACTAGGTGCGAGCAATGCTCAAACATTTGATGTTTCTAATGCATGTGCGAGTATGATGACTTCACTAATGATAGCCGAATCTAGAATAAAATCAGGTAAAGTCGACTATGCGTTAATCGTTTCAGGCGAATTCATCACTCCGATAATTGACGAAGCAAAGAGGAGAAATTTGTACCTTAATCCAAGGGCGCTAGCATCTTTGACAGTTGGCGATGGTGCTGCAGCATATATTCTAGGGTCTAGTAAAGAGAGTGGGCGAATTAGATTCAGTGAGCCTTTCACCTTAGCACAATACAACAAGCATTGTATTGGACAAGCCTCAGCTAAACACCGAGGTCCACAGATGCGAACTAAGGCTAGGGACTTGCAAAATGGAGTGATTAATAATCTCGGAGTATTTTTACAGCGTGCAGTTGAACACATGGACCTAAAGTGGGATGAAATTGACCATACTTACTCACACCCAACCACCCCAAAAGCCGTCAAGAAAGGAGCAAAAATTGCTATTGAAATTTTTGGAGAAATAAATTTCTTACACAATGATAGTGCAGATACAGCAAATACCGCTTCGACCACTCACGGCGTGCTTCTTGAAAAATCGCAGAATAGTGGCTATCTAAAGTCAAATGAAACCACTTTTATGGTATCTTTTGGTTCGGGATTAGCAATTATGGCGATACATTTCCATCTTCCTGAGGGGGTAGAGAATTGGTAGTTTTATTATCTTGGGAGAGCCAAAAAATAGGCGATACGCAATTGCTAAAATCAACTATTAGATTGGCTAAAAAAGCGGTTAAAAATGCTAACCTCAGTCTAAGTGATATTGGCTTGATAGTGCATGGTGGTGTGTTTAGAGAGCATTTCCGAACCGAGCCAGCATTTTCCACTCACATACAGGGTGGTCTCAACATTCATTGTACCGGCATTAGTTTTGAAAGTGAAACATGTTTTTCTTTTGATGTTACAGATGGTAGTTGTAGCCCTCATATTGCATTTCAATCGGTCGCAGATATGTTACCTTATGTCAAAAATAAGTATGCTCTACTATGTGTTGGTGATGATAGGCCTTCGAAGTATTGTGAGTGGGATCAAGATTCTTATTGTGTAGTTGCAGTAGTTGCACTTTCTGGTGATGGGCCAAGACTTGTTTCAGTAGATTTTGACAATAGTAATTTAGAGACTAAAAAGGTCACAAAAGGTTACTTTGATGATGACATTAGAAGGAATAAAATCGAAACTAAGGGTGAAATTCAATCCACTAAAATCCAAAGTCGAAAAGGCTATTTTTGTGGAGATAGCCAATGGTTGTCAGGGCAGCATATGCATGAATTCTTAGTCCGTATGGATGAACATGATGATACACTTGAACATTGTATAGTAGACTGGTCTGGTAAGTCTACTACTGCCAAGTGGGAGTTTTGAATATGAAATTTCAAAGGAGTAAAGAAGATAATTTTCTATTACTCTTTTTAGTAATACTCTGTCTTTACCATATTATTGCTAGATTCGGTTTAGCAGTTGATTTACAATGGCATACCGATGTCGGTAGAGATAAATTATTTACTCCACCGCACATAATGATTTTAGTAGGTATTATACCTACTAGTATATTCATTGGAGGCTATGTTTTTTGGTATAGTTTTTTGAATAAAAGTGATGACAAAGTTGGATTTTATATTGGTCCATTCATTGCTCCAACAAGTATTTGGATGATGATTTGCGGATTGATAACTCTTGTATTTGGAGGATTATATGATGACTTTTGGCACACAAGTTATGGTATTGATACTACAATTATTACGCCTCCACATGTTTGGACTTTTGCAGGTGGAATGCTAGTTGAAATAGCAACTATTGCTTTGGCATTACAAATGAAAAACAGATTAAAAGATAATTGTCCGAAATGGCTAGATTTGATTATTTTAGGTACGTTATGGGCTTTAGTATATCATTTCCATTTGGCCTTTGCTAATTTCTTGGACCCTCGCGTTTGGTCATATGAGATTCTAAATATTAACATAATTTTACACTTCATTTTTGCTGGTGCAACTTTGATTATTTTCCTCCCACTAGCCGATAGGTGGTTGGGTAAAAATGGAGCAATATCGTTGTCAGGTTCGATGCTTGGTTCCCAAATATTATTCTTGATTTTAGTTCCATTTTTAGTATCTATCTTCATGACCAACGAGCATTTTTATCGGCCAGGTTCTCCACATACAACATGGGCTGCACACTGCCTTCCATGGTTATTGATGCCAGGATTACTTTGTGTCAAAAAATTCTCATCACTTGATAATCCCAATTCCATAATCGCATTAGTTATTCTTGCAGATGTGGTTTGGTTGCCAACATTTATCGATTATATCCCACAAGAGGTTGGAATTTTTGATACATTGGTGTCTGTTGTATTCAGTGTCGCAGTCCTACGCGTATTTTGGCAATTATCTAGAGGGTTTGGCGCTTCTATTGAGAGATTATCTTTGGATAAGAGAATCAGCTTGACTAAATCAAAGAATCAGAATTCTAAATTGACAGTTATCGGTATTGTGATGATGATTTGGTTCTTGCCTATCGTCAGTGGACATACGATTCATTTCACCGAAGAAGGAGAAGGTTTTGATGCACCTAAGCGCTATTTGATCGATATTGACGACACCTATGTTTGGGTTGAATTCATGATGTGGCCGCCTAAAGCGATTACTGATATTGAGGTTGTAGTTTTACCAGCAGATAATGAAACCGCAGAAATAGATGAAATCTGGATTGAAGTTGTCTATCCAAATGACAAAGGTGAAGTTCGTATGAGAACAGACTTAGAGAATAGAAACGATATTTCAATTTGGAATGGTCAACTAAATTTCCCATTTTCCGGCAATCAATCAATAGAAATTTGGCTTGAAGTCGATGGACAAACCGATTTTACTTTGATTCCAGTAGACGTTGAAGGGCCACCGGTTTTACCGGTTTGGTTGGCTTGGTTGCTTGCGATTTCTTGGCCTGCACTAATGGTTTTAATTTGGAGAAATATTTCGCATAAGATATCTTAGGGGTGAAATAATGAGAATAGTTGTTACAGGAGCCACTGGGTCTTTGGGCTCGGCACTTATGTATCGGTTAACAAAAGATAATCATTCCGTACTTGGACTCGGACTTTCAGAGATGAAAATCAAGTCTTTATCAGATGAAGGATTTAATATGAAACGTTGTGATATTAGCGACTTAGAAACATTATCCGATTGTATCAAAGATTGCGATATAGTAGTTCACTGTGCAGCATTCGCTGCTCCATTCGGTAGTAAGAAGAGATTTTTTCAAACCAATGTACAAGGTACAAAGAATGTTTTTGAGGCTGTAAAAAATTCTAGCGTATCAAGGGTGATTGCAATTTCTTCAGCCTCCATTTTTGATGGGATGAAGCATGATTCACCCCACACTGATGAAACTCCAGAACTAAAGTTTAGGCCAAGACACAACTATGGAGCAAGTAAGTATGATGCTGAATTAGTATGTTTGAGTCAACCGAGTAGTAAGTGGATTGGCTTACGACCTCGTGCAGTATTTGGTAAAGGAGACCAAACTCTTATTCCAAGATTGAAGAGACTTATTGGTAAGAATCATTACATGACAATAGGCAAAGGAGAGAATCTAATCGATGTGACATGTTTGTCAAATTTTATCGATGCTGTATGTTTAGCAATCAAAGCACCTAGTGGTAGTTTGGGTAAGTTCTACAATATCTCAAATGGTGATCCACGAACCTTTGACTCGATAATGCAAACCTACACTTCCAAATATTCATCTTCATATAAGCAACGTAAAATTCCATATTATCCAATATTTTTATTGGCTAATTTCAATAATCTAATTGCTAATTTAGTACCAGGCAAAAAATGGGAGCCTCGTATCACTCCGTACGGTCTAAGACAGGTTACAACATCTCTCATCTTGGATATATCTGGGGCCAAGGAAGCTTTAGATTGGACTCCAAAGAAGACTTTTGAACAAGGTATGGAGGAATTAGATTGAGCAAATTAAGTACCTTATTTCGCTATTTCTTCACACCTAAGAAGTTTAATTCACGTAATCGAATAGAAAAAATACAGAATTCTGGTATGAGAAAGCATGCTAAATTTGTTAGAAAGAATTCTCCTTTTTATGCGCGCCACTGGAAGGGCTTGAAAGATGATCAGTGGGCCGAATTTCCTTTGATTGATAAATCTATTATGATGGAACAACTTGAAGATTTACTCACTGTTAGACTCGATGTCGATAAGGCAAGAAGTCTAGCGGATAATGCAGAAAAATCTAGAGATTTCTCACCAAAGATTGGGCCTTATTCGATAGGCTACTCTTCAGGTACAAGCGGTTCAAGAGGTATGCATTTTGTTAGTGAAAAAGAGCAAGCAGGTTGGGCTGGATTTATGCTGGCTAGAGGGTTAGACGGATCAATATTTTCAAAGCATAGAATTGGTTTGATTCTAAGGGCAAACTCGAATACCTTTGAATCGGTCGGTTCAAATAGAATAAAGTTCAAATTTTATGACCTAATGAAGCCTTTAGAAGAAATCCATGAGTCTATTTTACAAGATAAATTAGATATTTTAATCGGACCTCCAAGTGTCCTTAGATATTTATCAGATGTCAAGTCACCTCTAAAAGTAAGAAAACTCGTTTCTGCTGCTGAAGTATTAGATGAAATCGACAGAACACATATTGAAGCGCATTTTGGTCAAATTGTACATCAGTTTTATTCTTCGACCGAAGGAGAAATAGCAGCTACTTGTGAACTTGGAACACTACATTTGAATGAAGAGATAATGGTAATTCAAAAGCAGTGGGTTGACCAAGAAAAAGGATGGTACCATCCTATAATATCAGACTTTAAGAGAAAGACACAACCTATAATCAGGTATAGATTGAATGATATTCTAGTTGCTTCAAAAAAACCTTGTAAATGCGGAGATGCAAGAGAATCTATCGACTCGATAATGGGTCGACAAGATGACATTTTCCTCCTCAAGAAAAATGATGGTGAAGGTTTTGAACAAGTAATTCCTGATTTCATTAGGAGAGCAGTAATGCAAATGCATCCTGAAATCACCGCATATTGTGCAATTCAAAAATCATCTGAGGAAATTGAAATCCAACTACTTCCAGAAGGACTCGAAGACATTTCTTTACAAGGATTCAAGCAGGTTTGGCAAAATATGAAAACAATCGAACCAAGCATAACATTGGCTAAATATTCATTCAAACCATCTACTACTAAACTAAGGAGAATCCGAAGGGATTTTGATTTACCGTCTAAAAATTAACGCTGAAAATACTTTTTCAACTTCTTGTTCAACAATAATTTTGTAATCATCTTAGCATGATTCCTATTGAAAGAAACGTTATTAGAAACACATTAATTCCTCTTAGTTTCGGAAAACAGAAAAGGTCTGCAGATGGAACTTCTAGACCTATTAGACGTTCACTAAACTAGACATTGGTTGGCAGTTAATGAGAACTAGAATCTGAGGAGGACTAGAAGGAACATTGAAACTGCGACAATTGCGTTTACGGTTCTAAATCTGTTCCATCGATTCCATGGCGCTTCAAAATCGCTACGAAATAATGTGAATTCAGTTTCCCTTAATGTCTCAATATCCAAGCTCTGTAGAGAATTATTGAGAGGAATATTAAATCGGAATGTTGGAAGTTGGACTCCGAGCAAGTATAGAACTGATGCAGCAGAGAGAAGGTAGATTTGCGTACCATTCAAGTTCATAACTCCCAATACGAGTGTGACTATTACTGATAGAATTGAACCAGCCCATACTAGAATAAAGAGGGGCTGATTGTCCTGTATGATTCCATCCATGTGCTTGAATGCCAAAAGATACTCCTTGTCAGTGAGTTTCGCTATACCAGGCATTACAACGACAGCAAATCCAAACAATAGCCCTGCTACTAAAGAGCAGAATAGAATCGATAACATGAGGGTAATATGCAAAGGTTCCATGGTAACGCCCAATCAAACATGTTAACAATTCTTTCTCTCAAAGTATACTAATCATTTACAAGAAATGAGCCAAAGGTGGTGTTTGAGTTCAAGTCGCCTCAAACATTATATCAAAACAATTTGTAGAATATCCATGGTCATAGTTCAATGCCATCATTGTAAAGGGGATGTTGAATTTGATGACGATGCAGATGGTGAATACAGTTGTCCACATTGCGATGGATTACTATATACTGGTAATCAAGAAATTAAATATTCGGATTTTATGATAAAGTTAAAGATTCAGATTTTCATATTTTTCTTTGTCATCATTTTCTTTGGAGTGCTCTTGTTGTTAGGAGGCAAAAGTTGTACTGGAACTGGTTGTGGTGGGTGAATTCACTGATATTATTGGTGGATTAACTAATTACTTTTGATGAGGTGAAAGGTTAACTGGTCACCAATTAGAAGCCCTCAGTTAGATAATTAGAAGAGGTTGGAATCATATATTTCCAACAAGAAAGTCACTAATCGACTGAGCGAAGTCTTCGGGAGTAGGTTGAACGTGCATCAAACCTCTAACTTTCTTGGCACCAGGCAAACCTTTGCTAAATGCTACAGCATGTCTTTGCATCCATTTGCCTTGAATTCCGGTAGTTTGTATTGATAATTCGATATATTTATCCCAGCACCACTTTCTTGTAGCGAAGGCTTTCCCAATTTCATCTAATTCAAACCAGTGTTCTTGATTTGCAATAACCCAGGGCAATTCTTCTTGTTTCATCCAACCAAGGCCGACTTTCATTTCTCCAAACATCGACGGTCTACCAATCGCTCCTCTTCCAACCATTAGTCCTGCTGCATTGGTAGTTTTGAGACATTCAGTGGCGCTTTTAGCATCTACCACGTCACCGTTGGCTACTACGGGTACATCCACAGAATCTACAACTTTTCTGATATAATTCCAATCGGCTTCTCCAGAATATCTTTGCCTTAGAGTTCTACCATGGACACAGAGACGTTGAGTTCCAACTTCCTCTAGTCGCTGACAAATTTCAATAGCGTTATGCTGCTTAGCGCCAGTCCCTAGTCTCATCTTAGCAGTAACAGGTACATCGACAGTATTCACTATCCCCTCAACCATTGAGACCAAGTTATCTGGTTCTCCCATAAGTGCTGCACCAGCACAGATTTTAGTCACCTTTGGAGCAGGGCAGCCAAAATTCAAGTCGATTAAATCAGCAGTTGGGGATAGCATTTCTGCAGCAGTTGCCATATCTTTTGCATCTCCTCCAAAAATTTGTGGAATAAATGGAACTTCGGTTTCATGCGATTCCATTTTTCGCCATGAAACAGCAGCCTCTCTAGTAAGTGCAGTACTATTGGTGAATTCAGTAATCGTGACATCTGCTCCGCATTGCTTTGCTAGCAATCGGTATGGAAGATCTGTCACACCAGACATTGGAGCGAGAAATAGCGGGCGCGGCTCACCTTCCCACGGCCCAGGCTTGTCTTCAATAAACTCGCTCACAACTAATGCTTGGACATCTTGTTTTTCAAGGATTGGACTACTCTGATTCACTAAGGTTAGATTCTAGCATCTCGGCAACCCTTCTCATTCTTCTTAGAACTCTATCGAGTTGGTCCTGCACTCTACGCATAGTCTGAGCAGCATCTTCGCCAGACATTCTATGTCCAAGAGGCAGTCTTCCTCCAAGAAGGTTTAGTAGCAACATTTGTTGCTTTGGTTCAATACCTTTCATCTCACTTTCGACCTCTTCTATGGTCAGTTTTGCTTTTTTCAGTTTCATCAATATCGAGGACTGTCTCTTAGAATTCAAGATTCTCTGAAATCCACCTTTCTTTAGCATCCAATCTTCTCCTCTTCTTTGATATTGAGTGGTCATAGCAGTCCAAAGAGCAATTGCTAATCGGTCTGTTCTTGGTATTCTTTCTACCATGGAACTGCTTCTAAAGCGTTCCATTATTCGACCTATTCGTGCTTTTTGGACACCTACATGTTCAGCAGCCTCATCAAGTGATAGCGGGGCATCTCGTGTTAGTAATAATTCGAATAACTGAGCTGAAACCGAGTCCGCTTTGATTTCTTTACCAGGTCTCTCTCCAAGTAGGCCAAAATCTCCCATCCATTGGGATAAGATGCTTTCATCACTATCACTCATCAATGGCCGATGGTCTGCAATACCAAGGCTAAGGGGGTACGAATCATTTTCTGGAAGTTCAAGTATAAGCCTTGGATTCTCTCTACCCCACATTTTGTCTATCAAGTTGAGTCTTTGAGCAACAATTGTTTTACACTGTAAAGAAAATAGTTCGATGGCATTAGTGATAGTTCCACCTCTTAGATAATAGCGACGCCATCCTTTTCCTTCATTGGTATAACCAATGATTCCCGCTTGAACTAAACGAGTTAGATGGTGATTTAGGGAAGCAGGAGTTAGTGCTAATTCATCAGCAAGCATTTGTGCATCCCAGCCAATTTCAGGCTGCGCAAATAGATAATCACGTAGAAGTCTATGGACAGGGTTTGCTTTCCCTCCATCGGCCATATCTTCTCCTTTCTTACGAATGAGGCATAGTGACTCGATAAACCATGAAACCAAACTATCTCGGTCTCTTTCGCTGGTAGGAAGCGCAACCTCTTGAACTCGAACTCTAAACATCTTGCTCAAAGAACAGGTTATGGCGAAGGTCTTTGAAGACTATGTATTAATTGTCTCTCAAGAGGCGAAAATTCTAGTAGAATTTCAACGACGCTCATCGACCCAATCATAATCTACGCCATGAGTCCCATGCCATTTAATGTCCATATCGATATGAGGCATTAGTTCAATTCTATCTTCTCTAAGTATGCCTCTTCGCCTCAATACTTTGACTGCTGAGTGAACAGTTGCTCTTGTTCTACCGATTCTCCTTGCTAAGTCTGATTGTGAGCGTGGTATACCTTCTTTTACTATATCTTCAATTATTAATCTTTGAACCAGCGATAGTCCAATTGGAAGAGATCTTGCTGCTTTTTGTTCATTGACAGAAATGCCTTTTAGAACTTCAATTTGAGTAGGAGCGCCAGCAAAATAACAGGTTCTTCCGTTGACATGCATGACGGTTACACTTCTGCGAGATTGTAATACATCGAGGTGATGTCGTAGTGTTCCATTAGCAGCATTTAGAGTCGTTTGTAATTCACGATAGCAAAGCCCAGGGTGTTTTTCTAAGGTAGTTAAAACGCGTCTCCTAAGTGGATGGTCTTCATCTTTCGACTTAGAGGAAACACCGCCCCATGCAAGGGCGCCTACAGCACTAGCAGCAGCAGCCATAGTGCCTGCAACACCAGCAATTCCACCTGCAGCACCAGCGATACCAGCAGCCAACCAAGGACGCTGTCTAACCCACTGTGCTAACAAAGGCATAAACTCCCCTTCCACTTCTCCTTTGTTAAAGCATCCCGTCAATGTTCAATTTAAATTCCCAGAAATTTCATCCCAAAAAAAGTAATTACGGTGGTTCAACATCATGTGGTTGATGTTGTTGATTATTCACTCACCAGCTTGTACTGAACCAGTGTATATCTTTAGATGGGCGACCAATGGAGAAAGAAGTCTGCCACATGTTTTACCATGCTCACTTAGTGTATAATTAACTCTAATTGGAGGTCCATCATCAACATGCCTAATGATTAAGCCCTCGTCGGCCAGAAGCCTCAATTTATCAGATAGAGTTCTAGAAGAGATTCCTTCGAGAAGATTCTTCATTTCGTTGAATCTTCTTGGTCCAGCGATATACAGTGTAGAAAGTATTTCGATAGTCCACCTTGAACCAAATACGTGTAAAGCCTCTACTGCGGCTTGAACTTCCCAATTTGTATCATAAGGTACTTGGTTAGAATATGGTGCTAAAGTATCTCTAATCGATTTACCTATTGCTATAGTGGATTCAATATTATCTTCTAGAAATGAGTAGGATTCGTGTGAGATTCTTTGAATTGGGTCTGGCATAATATCATCTCATTTCTACTATGCTGTAATCCAAAACCACTTCCCTTTTTACACTTGGCACTACAAAAATTTACATTTCAATAATAGAGTCTTGAAATCTTTATTTTCCTAGTGGCTGGTTTGTATCTTGCCAATAACTAGATATTTTCGCCCACATTAGGTGTAATCTTTAACACCTAGATGCGTTGACAATGGCTGATGAGTATGTTAAATAACAGTAAAATGATGTTAGGTGCCGCTTTGGCACTTTTAGTTTTGAGCGCCCCTTTGTCGATGCTTTCGACAGCAGGAGTCGAAGCGGCAGTTGAAGAAAATTTTGAAACCTTCCCTGCCGATGAAGCATGTGCTAACAGTGATTGTACAGAAGCTGAAGCAGATTGGGCTTCCTCAACTGGTGAGCGTAGTTATTATGCTTGGAATCTAACCAATCCCGGTGCAGCAGAACCTGTATATGAAAAAGTAGGACCGTTTGATTATGATATCACATATACTCGTGAAATCCTTGATTATAACGAGACTGCTGGTACTATGCAATACAGTGAGTCGAAAGTATTCACCTGTGCTGAAGACACCAGAAACCCTTGTGACACTTTGGTCACTACAACAAACATTCCATTCCAGCCCCAAGTTACCGGTGCTACAGGCCCTGCTATTGCAGGAATTATGGACCTAACCAAGGCAGGATTCGCTGCAGGTTTAGTCGGTAAAGAGATGGAATCTTTTGGTGCTGGTAAAGTAACAGCAGAAGGAATCACAACAAGTTATGGTGCGATCCAAATGGGCGTTCAAGCGGATGGAACCATGGGCTCTCCCGTTGATGCTGGAACCGCTTCTATGATGCTTGGAGTTGGATGGTATGACGCATTTGATGCATACTTTGCTTCACTCTACGGTTCAACCTATACTCAAGCAATCCAAGGGGGTCAATTAATGGCAGCAGGTGGACCAGGTAATGAGTCAGCAATCACATTCGCTGGTAATTCATCTATTGGAAACCTTTCATATGCTCTTGAATCAGCAATGATGCCTACTGGTGAAGACGCAGCTTTGACAGGAATGCAAGGCGTACTAATTCTAGCAGGGCACTGTAATGCATATCCTACTGAAGATTATAGTGCCGTTGCAGTTGATGCATTAAATGCTCCAGCATTCACTACAGGAACCATGCAAAGGGCGGGAATCTGGGGCTATGCTTCTGCAGATATTAATGCAACAATAGCAACTGATTATGCTGTTTGTTTAGGAGTTGGTGGTACTTTTGCTAATGTTCACGGTGGTGGAGACGCTGAATGGTTTATGGATACAACTGGTACTGCAGTTAACGCATCAACACGTATCATGAACTACTTGGGTGTTGACCTTGATAATGCAGTCGCAACTACACTACTATTTGGTGGTAAAGGAACTGCAATGCCAATTGGTCTTTTAGCCACAGATGCAGTCGGTTCTGAATCACCAACAGCCTTTGGAATTGCAGCATTTGCTACAATGGATAAATCTACAGCAACCGCTACTTACGGAATCAGCGATGCAGAATACGATGTAATCGCTCCTTGGGTAGCTAACTGGTTAAGCAGTGAAACTTCTCTAAACATGATACTACTTGG
>Ga0206682_10000421_pt1 | contig 46054 bp, 31 predicted proteins | sample M240m12015metaG_FD_155444 | JGI IMG/M metagenome (GOLD analysis project Ga0206682, IMG submission 155444) | Ammonia-oxidizing marine archaeal communities from Monterey Bay, California, United States - M2 40m 12015 | ecosystem: Environmental > Aquatic > Marine > Intertidal zone | place: USA... | reverse complement strand
GAGAACGGTGATGGAGGCGCGACGCGCGATGGCGCGCGCGCGACGCGCGTCGGGATGGCGCGGTGGTGGAAGCGCTCGAGCGTCGAGACGACGCCGAAACGCGAAAGCGCGCCGCGCGGCGAATCGCGACGACGCGGTGACGTACGAGTGCGTGGATGGTGAGACGTATTGCGATGGACGTCACGCGCGCGCGCTCGGGCGCGCGTGTGCGGCGCTTCGAACGAGGTGTTTTTATGAGTTTGAGCGCGAGGAGACTTTTACGTACGATTTTTCGTACGACGAGGACGACGATTCGGCGGCGTACCTCAGAGCGCGGTTACGATGGTGGGAGGATCGAATCGCGAGCGAGACGTTGCGAGAACCGATGATGCGTCAGGCTGGCGTGCGCTCGCTGCGTACGTTCGCAGCGTTGGCGAGAACGGACGCCTCCGGTCGACGAGCGGGATTCGAAGAGAGTTCGACGACGGGCGAGACGCCAGCAGACGCAGAGGCTTTGCGTCGCTGGAGTATTGTGCACGAAGGTGCCGATGCAAACGCAGACACTAGCGTTGCGGAATCGCATCTCGCCGTCGTGGGTACGCTTGACGTGCATCTGGGGGCGAAATTGCCCGGGGAAATACTCGTCGGTCGACGACCGTTCGCCGACGCGTCCGCCGACGCGTCCGCCGACGCCGCCAACGATCAATACGGCTTTGACCCGCTCGCCAACGATCAATACGGCTTTGACCCGCTCGCCGTCGTTGACCCTCCACGAGCGTACGTCTTCAACGTCTGTGTCGCTCCCGAATTCCGCGGTCGCGGCGTCGCGGAAGCCATGCTGCGCGTCTCCTACGAATATCTCGCGTCTCGCACGCGCGCCGCAGTCGTCTACATTCACGTCGAGCGCGACAACGTCAGCGCTCGACGCGCGTACGAAAAGGCTCTCTTTTCCATCGAGAGCGAAGAGACGCCCGAGCAGAGCGCGAGCGCCGCGCACGAGCCTCGTATTTTGCTTTATCGAGAAATTCTTCGCGCGTCGCCGGCCTTTTGAACTTTCAACAAAGATCAGTTGTACAGTAATCAACCGTCTTCAGTACGGGCCTCGCCCCGTCGCCAACGTCAACGCGCGCGCGGTCATCAACAAGAACACGCGATGGCGTCGATCGTGCTCGCCGGCGGTGCCGCCGCGGCGTTCTTCCGCCAGAAATCCGCGACGAAATCGCAGCTTCAAAAGACAACGGTCGAGAATGAGTCACAGCTTCAAAGCGTCCATCGCGCGCGTATCGACGCCGAATGCGAGCTGGCGCTCATGCACGCCGATCACGAAGACGCGCTTGAACGACTGCGCGAAAGCGAGGCGCGAAACGCGGCGTTGGAGGCGACGATGAAAGAAATGGAGGAACAGCGGGAGGAGACGGCGTCAAAGGTGAGGGCGGAAAAGGAACAGACGACGAAACTTCGGTTCTCGTTGACTGTGGCGAATGGCAGGATCGATAAAATGCGCAAAGAAATCGATGCGCTCAAGGCGCAGGTAAGCGAGGAGGGGAAACTGTCGGAGGAGAACAAGAGATGGAAAGAACGGGCCAACGACGCGTCGAAAAATTTGGAGACGACGAGGGGACGCGTGCGAGAATTGACGGAGAAGAATGGGGAGTTGGTGAAGGAAAAGTCTAGGCTTGAGCACGAGCTCGAGGATGCTAAGGCAGCAGAAGCAAAACTGGAGACGGCGCGTGCGCGAAACGTGCAGTTGACCGATGAATTAGACGCGAAAAACCAAGAGTTGGCGGCGTCGACGCACGCTTTGCAAGATGCAGAGGTCAATTTTCGACACTCTGAGAGTCAAAATGTGCAACTTGGGATCGAGGTAGAAGAATTGCGGGAACAAGTCGTCGCACTACGCGCTCAGGAGATTGAGTTACAAGCCGAGTTGAAAGAAATGCTCGAAACATTGAATATGGTGACGTCGAACGAGCACGAGGGCGAATTCGAGCGTGACGCCGAAATCGAGCGCATGATGGAAAAGTTGAGCACCCCATTGTCCGAACGTCAGGGATCTAGTATGGCGAGTGGTGATATGCAGGATGTCAGCCATAGAATGGCCGTCCTGATGGCTCGTGTGGAGGAGTGCAAGACGCCGATGGGGATTTCGAAAGCGATAGCGGAGTTGGATGAGCTTCAAGTCAAGCTCAGAGATCTTCAGGGCGACGAAGACGACGATATCACTCCGCCTGACGTGAACTCACCGGACGCTTGGCCCATCTCGCCTCCGTCACCGGTGACGACGTCTAAGAATATATCCGATGATGTTAACATCGGTGAGATTACGCCGCAACGAAGCTTGAACTTTGGCGACACGTCGCCGCCGCCGAAAGGCGCTGCGAAGGATGGCATGTGCGCCAAGTGTGGTATCATCCCCATCGCCGATGGATGCGACGGTCGATGCGCGCTCTGCCATGCGAAAAAGCAGCAAAAGCTCGCGGCTTCGCCGTTACAGCGTGGACTTGCGAGTTTCAAGGACGTCTTTTCGCCATCGAAAGAGAAGAAGGAGGCACGATCGGCCAAAAAGTCGAACAAGAAGAAAGGGAACAAGAAAAAGTAATTCGCCTATTACACATGTATGACAACGGTTTACATCCTTGCCTTGGTAAATATCCCTTTCCCGTCGAACACTATCGTCGTCGCGCGTCTTCGGTCTTGCGCTATCCGCACTACTTCCATCGCGGCGATGTGTGCGGCGACGCATGCCGTCGGCGCATCCATCCATCCCGAGAACGACGCACGCGTGAAGGACGAGTCCGTGCCTAAACTAACATCCACAACACACGACCCCACGCTCGTACTCGTAATTTCAATCACCGGCGATTTTGCCTCTCTCGCGATGGCGACGACTTCGTCGGCGGTGGCGCACGCGCTCGTGCGAACCACGACGTGGTATTTGTACGTTTCTAAATCGTCTAAATCGCACAAATCGTCCACTTCGCAATCGTGCCGAACAAATACTTTTGATCCACTCGCCCCGTATACGTCGACGTTACCGACGCCGACGGCGGCAAGCGCGCAGACGCACGCGTCGTTGGCGAGCGAATCCGTGCCGCACACAAGGACGTACATCTCTCTCAGCTTAGCCAACGCGTCGTAGCCGAAAAGTCTCGCGTGCGTATCGAAACCCTCGCGATCTTCATCACCGTCTTGCGCGTCGTCGGCATCCATATCGTCCCCGCTCGGAAGAACCTCGTATTCGGACGCGTTTGGCACGGGCGCCGAGTCCGGGCGATCGGGCTTGTACAACGCCAACGCCTCCACGTGCGTCCACTGATCGCACTCGCGCGCCACTGCGACGGCTTCACTCGCGTCCAAATAACTCAATATCTTACTCGCCACGACCGCGGCGACGACGCCACACATAGACGCCGTCTCCGGCGCCTCGTCGTCGTCGCCGTTTCCCGGTAATCCTTTCCTCGCGTCCGCGCCCGTGATCCCCAACAACGGCCGCGTCTCGGGATGCGCGCGCAAAAACTCCCAGTGCAATCCCGCCTGCAGTTCATCTCGCGCCTTCGCGTCCGCGTCCACGCCCGCGCTCGACGCCGACAGCGTCTCCGCTAATCTCGCCGTGGCGCTCGGTCGCAGCGCCTCGTACAGCGTCTTCGATCCCGCGCCGCCGTCGTCCACGAACACGCACCCCGTCGTCGCCTTCGCGCGCGCGTACGCGAACGCGCACGCGCCACTCCCGAGTCCATCTTCGTCGTCGCGCGTTCTTTTGCACGCCTCCGCCATCGCGCACGCCTCGCTCAGCGCCCCCGGGCCGCACCGCACCGCGACGCGCGCCCCCGTCGCTCGAATCTTCTCCGCGTCCAGCGCTTCGCCCTCGCGCGTCGACGCGCGCGCGACCGCTCGACCGCACTGACGGTTGATGGTATCAACGCACGCGTCGACGGCGTCGCGTCCGACGTCGCCGAGCGTCAGCGCGCCGCCCGCGGCTTCGTAATCTTCGAGCGAGACGCGGCGATGTCGACGCGCGTCGTGCACGATGAGCGTCGGATGCGTCGGCGCGCGGGCGAGAACCGCGGCGAGGGCGTGCGCGACGCCGCCGGACACGCCGGAGATGAGGATCGCGGGAGGATCGGCGCCGCGCATGATCGCGGCGGAGTGGGGACGGGCGCGCGGACGCCGCGGGGCGTCGGTTCGTCGACGCGCGACGCGTAATCGTACCGGACGTCGTGAAACGGACGGCGTGAGACCGCAGCGCGGGTGCTATGATGAAGGTAATACATATTAATCTTGTTCGAGCGCGGCGAGGCGCCCGAGGAGCTTGGCGTTTTCGAGGGAGAGGGCGTCTTTTTGCGCCTCGCACTCGACGATTTCGTTTTGCAGCGCCGCGCACTCGGCGACGATGGTGTCTTTGACGGCCATCATTTCGCGCCCGATTGCGGCCAATTTTTCAAGGTTTTGAATCTTTGCTTCTTGTTTGGATAAGGTGGCTTCAAAGTCCGCCTTCATCGCTTCCACGTCCTCGATGGATGCGCCGACGGAGTTTAACAGCGTTTCCTCGACGACGCCTTCGAGCGCGGAGATTTTAGCCTCCAAAGCGACGCGTTCTTGTGAGTGCGATTCGATCGCCGAGCGAAGCGCTTCGTCCCCCGCTAACTCCGCGCTTCGCACCGCTTCTGCGAGTTCGTCGACTCGGGATTCCAACTCTTCGACGGCGGCGGCGGCGGTTCGCGCCTCATCGCGCGCTCGCTCGAGATCGTCCCGCAACGTCTGCACGACGCTTTCACTGGAATCGAGCGTTGACTGTGCTTCACGATATGAGGCTTCGAGACGCTCGATTTGCGCGGTCGAAGCCGTCGCATTTTGCTCGTACTCTTGGCGCTCAGACTTTCGCCGTTGGGCTTCGTCGGAGAGACGGCTCTCCAACTCATCGCGAGCCGACTCTAGCGATGCGATGCGCTCGAGAAGTTCTACACCTCGATTGACTTCTATGCTGTGCGCGGATTGCGCGTGCGTCAACTTCTCTTCCACCTCGCGAAGTTGTTCGGCCATCTTTTGCTCCTTCTCCGCGAGCGCGCCCTCAAGTCCCGCCCTGACGCGTCCGAGCTCGTTCGCTTCGGCTCGCGCCTCCTCGAGCGCTACGTTCGATTGGTCCACGGCATCGACTGCAAGACTCAAGCGTGACTCTATGTCGCTCATCGCCTCAATCGTCTCCTTTTCGAATTCCTCCAGCGTGAGCTCGAGTAAAGTGGCTCGGCGTTCGGCGGCGGCGCGAGCCGAATCGCCCGATCCGCTCGCGCTCAGAGCTCCTATGCGTTCAGCTGCGCGCAATCGCTCACGCATTTCGCTTTCTAACGCCTCAAGTCGCGCCTCCTCCTTCTCCGTCGCGCGCTGTAATTCCTCTTCAAGCTCTCTATTCTTCGCCTCACTCTCCTCGAGCATGTGTTGCATCGCGTCCGTCACCGCCTGCGCCGTGTCCCGCTCGCGATCGATTCCAGCCTCCTTCGCCGTCTCCAACTCACGCTCGAACGCCGCGCGCATCGCAATCATCTCATGCGCGTGTGCGTCCTCCATTTCCGTCACCGCGCTCGCATCGCCCGACCTCGACGCCCACCCCTCCTCGAGCGCCGTCAACTCCTCGCGCAGGTGCGCGTTTTCGTTGTGCGCGTCCCGCAGCTCTTCCCGCAGCCGCGCCACGATCGTCGCGTCCGGCGCCGCGCCGCCGTTCGCGTCGACGTCGTCGGGCGACACGCCGCTGTCTCCGCGCACGACCGCGCGCGCCGTCGTCGTCGTCGTCGTCGCGCGTCGGGACCGCCTTATCCGCATCGCGCGCGCGCGCGCGTCGTCGCGTTCGCGGCGCGCCGTCGCGCTCGGCGCGACGGCGAGCGCGCGCGACATCGTCGTCGTCGTCCTCGCGCGCGGACGCGCCGTCCCGCGCGCGTCGCGCGGCGAAGTGTCGTCACAATGACGCGCTTCGCGGCGGTCGAGCTCGCGCGCGGCGCGCGTTTCCGCGTCGCGTCTCGCGAGCGCGGCGCGCGACTCCGCCGTCGCGCGACGCCGACGCGCCTGACGCCGTTCCCGCGCGACTACGCCGAGCTCGAGCGACAGGCGCGCGAGAGCGTGAAACGATGCGCGAAAGATGGCGTCGAGCTCGTCGAGCTTCAGTTTCCACCCGGTGGATTGGAACTCGCGAGCGGGGATTTAGAGGGAAACGTCGAGTGTAATCTCACCACCGAGCGGCTGAGAGGGATATGCGATGCGTTCGTGGCGAACGGGACGGCGAGCACGACGCGCGTGCTGTTTCCGGATCCCACGGAGATGCGGTTGGCGACGACGGGGGCGAACGCGGCGCCGGACGGGATTCGAGCGCCGGAACAGAGCGACACGCGCGGGTGGTTCGCGGATTGGAAAGGAACGCTAGATTACGTGGATGATCCTAGTTTCATGTCGGTGAGTGGATTCGATAAGATATTCGGTGGGAAGAAGAATATTTCAGAGCGGATGAGAGGAGACGAGACGGCGTACGTCGTCGCGTATCCGAGCGCAAATATTTCAGAGTTGGCGAATACGCGAGATTTGTACGAAGGGTGCGTGCGAGGAACGGGAAAGTCGCTCGTGGTGTGTAACGGTGAGTTGGAACGCACGCGGTCGAATTATTATCCGCCGTTTTGGAACGCCGGGGAGATGGGACCGTTGCGATCGTTTTGTCGAAAATTTGAAGGCGCGTACGTAATCTATAATTTCAAGGGATCCAATCCCGCCGTGCTGTTTCGCGTGTACCCGGAGCCGTGGCAGGTATTTCGTCGACGCAAGGGCGGCCGCGACGGGTTGGAGACGCTCGAGCGTGTGTGCACGTTTGAGAAGTTTGAATCCGTGAAATCCGTGGCGCTGGACGTCTTGCCGCGATACCCGTGATAGCGCGTTGTAGTCTTACTGTCTTACTGAAATGATTCGTGAAACCGTTCGTGTTAGACGTCTCGGCGTCACGGTGCTCGGCGTCACGGTGCTCGTCGTTGTTGTCTATGTAGCTGTGATATCACACGAGGGAGGTGTCTAGTGCCTGTCGATGTCTTCCAAAATCACCTGGGTCGACGGCGCGAGACGACGAAGATATTTGAACACCCAGAATTTAAATAATACGTCCACGGAGACCGGCACGAAGGCAACGAAGAGCGAAATGAGTTCTTCTTGTTCCTTCACGCCGTAGTGACCGCCAATGCTACGCAAAAGCGTTTGCCACGCGTCGGCGGAGTGATAGCCGACGAGGACGTCCGAGGAGAGCAATAAAATGAAAGCTTGTTGCGCGGGCTCGAGGCTAAAGAATGCGTTCTTCGTCCCAGTGACGACGACTTTGGCTTGATCAGAGTATACGACAACCATGATCAAGAAAGCAGAGATAAAAACCAAGTCTCCGTACCGGTTGCCTCCGACTTGGATGAAGTGATTGATTTCCTCATCCTCCAGACGTTGCGCCTCGTGTCGAATCTTTTCCTCCTTTTGAATCGACGTGAGCGGTGCCTCACGACCCATAAGGATGTCAAACTCCATGCGTTGTTGGTAACGGGTAAGCTTACCGAGAATCTCCGCCTCTTGATCGTCGCGCAGCTCTATCGTGGTCCTGTCCTCGCCCGCTAATTTCAGTTCTTGGCTCACGATGGGATCGATGATGGTGAACGTGACAACTTTGGAGATCAAGCTCGGAATGACAAAGAAATTGAACATCCACTTCGCGGCTTCGGATTGCGCAAATTCTTTGACGGCTTCCGCGAACGATTGACTAAAGTTCGTCTCTTCCTGTTGCTCCGCATCGCCCCCTTCGTCGAATTCGTCTTCCCATTCGCCGGAGAAAAACGCGCTTCCCTTCTTCTTCGCCTCGACTCGCGCTTGCTGAAGAGCTTTGCGTTTTTCTTGCTCTAGTACGCGCTCTCGCTTCTTGCGCCTTCGCTCGAGCTCTTTTGCGATCCGTTTCGCGCGACGTTGGCGCTCCAGCGTCTCGAGCTCGTCCACATCGATCGCCGTCTGTCCTAGAATGGCGTCGAATAAATCCGGCGTTCTCGCCTTCATCCCATCCAGCGCCGTGCCGTCCAAACGCGAGCTATCCCACGACATACTATCGCCCCATTCTCTCATCACCTTGTCCGCGTCCGTGACCTTGATTTTCGACGAACTTTCCTCCTTCTTCTTCCGCTTCGTAAACGTCGCCAACGCGCCGCCGACGTCCACCCCCGTCCACTTCATCGCCATCTTATTCGACCCGTCCTCCGCCGCCCGCCCGCTCGACGTCCCGCCGCTCGCATCGCTCTCCTCGCGCGCTAACTCGATCGCGTCTTCCCAATTCCGGTCCGACGCGTCCGCGTCCGCGTCCGCGTTCGCGCCCCCCTCCGCGGCGGCTTCCGCGTCGTCCCTCTGCGCGATCGCCCGCGGCGCCCTCGTCCCCATCCTCGCGCGCCACGACTCCCGTCGCGCGCGCGTCCTCAGCGTCACTCCATCGGCGTCCGTTCCGCGCCCTCGCGCGTCGCGCCTCCCGCCGCGCGTCGCCGTTCGAAGCGTCGTCGTCGTCGCCGACGTGGCCGTCCCTACCCGCGGCATCTTTCGCGCCTGTCGCTCGCGCTCGCGCGCGCGCGCGCTCGCGCGCGTCCGGTTCGACGGGCAAAGACGCGTTCGCGTCGCTCGCGCGGTCGCGGTGCGCGCGTCGCGCCGCGCGCGTCGCGGTGTGCGCGGGCGCGCGCGCGGTCGACGCGGGACGCACACCCGCGTGCGGTGCCAGTGAGAAAACGAGGCGCATTCGCGCGCGCTTTGGTGGCCGCAGAGCGCGCCTCGCGACGCGCGGGACGCTCGAGGGCGCGCGCGCGCGAAGAAAAAAATCCCATCATGGTGCGACCGCGCGCCGCGGACGACGCGCGACGTCGCGAAGCGCCGCGCGAGACGCGAACGCATCGACTCGAAGACGCGCGCGGACTGACGACGACGCGATCGACGCGCGAAATCGCGGTGTAGGTGGTGCTGTCGGCGGCGATCGTCACCAAGGGCGGTAAAGGTGCGTGGAGAAGATAACGATGCGTCGAACGGGACGCGCGGGGAGGCGCGGATGCGGTCGCGACGCGCGCGAGGGTGGGATTTCGAGACGAGGGCGGAACGGTCGAGATCAAAGCGAAAGAAGCTCGGTGACGGAAGACTGACGGTGGTGACGCGCGTGCGATGATGATGTAGCGCTGGTGTCGAGGCAGTACGTGCAGATGACGCGCGTGCGCGTCGAAGGGTTGCTCGCGGCGTTTCCGAAACTCGTCGGAAGCGGGAAGCAACACACGTACGTGGAGACGGAAAACGTGCGGTACGTGTATCAGCCGCTCGAGTGCGGGACGATGTACTTGCTGCTGGTGACGACGAAGGGCAGTAATATCTTAGAGGATTTGGACGTGTTGCGGTTGCTGGCGAAGACGCTGCCGGAGTACACGCAAGGGCAGGTGGATGAAGAGGGTGTGTCGTTCGCGGCGTTCGATTTGATCTTCGCGTTTGACGAGATCATCTCGCTCGGGTACAAGGAAAACGTAACGATGGCGCAGGTGAAGACTTTCACAGAGATGAACTCGCACGAAGAAAAGCTGCACAAGATGATGATCCAGAGTAAGATCAACGACACGAAGGATGTCATGCGTCGCAAGGCTACGGAGATCGACAAGGTCAAGCACGAGATGCAGCAATCAGCGATGCAACGAAGCGGAGGTTACGGCGGCCCGAGCCGCGGATTCGGGGCGCGAGATTCGTTCGATGCGCGCGGTGGTTTTGGTGGGCAAAGTGGCGGTTTCGGTGGCCAGCAGGGAGGTGGTTTTGGTGGGCAAGGCGGGTTCGGCGACGGCTCGAGCGGCAGCTTCGACGACGGACGCAACGACGAGTTTGGATACCTCGGCCGCGGCGGCGGCGGAAGTGGCTCGTTCGGTGACGACCACCCGACGAGTGGCGGGTTCAGAACCAGGTACAGCGATGACGTGGGCGGATACGGTCAACAGAGCTCCCCGGGTATGCCCCAAAAGTCTCTCGCCGGGCCGAAGAAGGGCATGCAACTCGGTGGCAAGCCGAAGACGAACCAGTTCCTGGAGAGTTTGCGTGCCGAAGGCGAATCTGTGGACGCAGATTTCGGCATCGAACCTTCTCGACCTGAAATGCCCGTTGCGGCGGCGCCTGCGGCGGCGCCGACGGAGAGCGTGAGTCTGGTTGTGGAAGAAAAACTCAACGTCACCTTGAACCGCAACGGCGGATTGGAGCAAATGGATTTGCAAGGCAACATGCTTCTCGAAGTGCGCAACGAAGACGACGCTCTCATTCGTGTCGTGACCAAGGCGGGTGAGAACGCTGGGTTTCAGTTCAAGACGCACCCGAACATTGACAAGGCTCTGCACGCAAACGAGAAAATTTTAGGCTTGAAGGACCCCAACCGTCCGTTTCCGTGCGGCTCGGCGCTCGGCGTGTTGAAGTGGCGATTCTCCACTAAGGATGAATCTGCGCTGCCTCTCAGCATCAACTGCTGGCCGACGATCAACGGCGGAGAAACCGCGGTGAGCATCGAATACGAGGCGTCGGATGCGATGGATTTACAAAACGTCGTCATTTCCATCCCGTGCCCGCCGTGCCGAGACCCGCCCGCGGTGAACTCGTGCGACGGCGAATTCCGATTCGACGCGCGCAACGGCGTCATGGAGTGGAATATCGAGCTCATCGACGACAGCAATCGAAACGGAAGCATGGAATTCGTCATTCCTGTGGCCGACACAGAAGCGTTCTTCCCCATCGACGTCCACTTTTCTTCCGCGAAGACGTTCTGCGATATCGAAGTCGCGAGCATCTCTCGCACGACGGATGGCGCCCCCGTGACGTTTGGCGGTAGAACGATGATGCTCGTGGACTCGTACCAAGTCGTATAGACGTGCGTTGTAATTGCATGAATAAATGAAAGAATCGCTACGCAGTATCTCTATGATTCTATTTGTCTACTGTACCTACTTTCTAGAGTCCGCCCAAATCGCAGCCGCTACCAATCCGACGACGACGTTTTCCATTTCGCGCTTTCGATTGAGAAAATTCAAGACGAACATCATCGCCGCAGCGTGCGGTTCCACCGCCGTTCGCAACACGGGAACCACCGCCGACGTCGAGATCAACATCAACGCCTGATTGAGCACCAGCATCGTCCGTTGTCGCAAATACTTACGTTTGACGAGCGTTTGCAGGAAGAATTCGAGCACGTACGCCGCATTGAGCAAGAACCAAAACGCGCGCCACTCAAACAGGCTGATCAAATCCACCGGACGCATCGCCAGACTGACGTTTAATCCGTGCAAAAGCACCGTCTTATACAGCACATACTGCCACTTCTTCACGCGATACATGCAGCTCTCGAAATCTCGCATCCCGTCCCGATAATTGTTAGAGAACGAATTGATCGGAAAACGACTGCGCGCCGTCCACGCCGAAGTCGCCAGCAAGCACGCCGTCGCGCGCGTCTCCGCCGAACTTCTCACGAACCACGGCTGAGCGACGCAGTGCACGTACGCAATCTGAAATCCATTCACCACGTGGTAAAACGCGTGCTCGAGCATCTCCGCCCCCGTCACCGCCGTCTTCGCGTGCAGCACGCCGCTCCGCACGCCGAGCTGTCGCCGCTCCGCGTGCTCGTGCGCCTTTGCAAAGTCCCAATGCGCCGTCAGCGTCAGCACGAGCCCACTGACGAACAACATCGCGTCCATCGTCGCCGCGTCGAGGTTCGTCTTTCGATGCGCGACGACGTGCGCGCAATATAACGTGAGCACGCCGAGGTGCAGGCTTCCCGAAATTCTGTGTCGACGACCGAATTTACCCAAAAACGCGCGTCTCGAGCGCGCCGAGACGAGAAGAACGACGGCGAAGTACGACGCGATACACAGAGACGCGCATTCGCGCGCGTCGACGCGCATGCGCGCGTCGCCGCGCGCGTCGAAGCGCGGCGAAGTCTGCGGAAGCGGCGCTGCGTCCGCAGCGCTGCGTCGCGAATGCGCCACTCAACGACGCGCGCGGGTGCGCGCTCGAAAGGCGAGTCGAGTGAGACAGCGCGCGCACGCATCGCGATCGCTCGTCATGGCGGGGTCGTCCAAACGCAAGGCGTCGGTGCTGGAGAAGACGCTGAATAAGTACCGCTCTGGGCAAAAGGCGGCATCGAAGATCATGACCGCGGCGGCGCGCGATCGCGCGGCGCTGGACGCGCGATCGGAGGCGCAGTACGCGCGCATGAAAGCCGCGGCGGAGGCGCAGAAGCTCGCGGAGGCGGCGGCGATCGCGGCGATGGAGGCGGAGGCGAAACCCGTGGAGCCGGTCAAGGTGGTGGCGACGAATCTGCTGGCGAAGCAGAAACACGCGATCGATACGCTCTTCGCGCAGCGACGACCGATGTCGAACGATGATTTGAGAGTTTTCTTGGGCTTTGATTGCAACGTCGGACCGCTGTTCGAGTCGCTGAAGAATCACGAGAAGGTTCGATACGACGCGGCGAAGGGGCTGTTCGAGTACAGGGCGAAGCACGACGTGTTGTGCAAGGAGGACGTGTTGGAGCTGGTGAATTCGACGCCCGATGGATTAGCGATCGATGAAATCGTCGATGCGTACGTCAAGGCAAAGGATGATGCGATCGCACTCGCGGAAGAAGACGATGCGGTGATCATGTTGACGAACACGGAGACGAAGAAGAAGGTTTTGTTTAGAAAGCAGCCCGAGTACGAAGTCGACTTGAGTGAAGATTTCGTCGGATCCTTTCACGACATAGAGATCCCCGAGTACGACGTGGACTTCGATAAGGCGTTGCGCAGAGAGGGGATCGAACCGACACCGCGTCCAGTGTACGACTTGGGCCCAGCGCCTGAGGTGGAAAAGAAGAAGAAGAAACGCGCGGTGAACTTTGAGCGCATGAACGTCACCAACGCGCACATGCCCGAGTTGTTCAAGGCGGCGCAAGTCGACCGATTGGACGGCTAAGTGAGTATTAGCGAGGGACAGTGTAATATGAGTAGATGCTGAAACAGAGTAAAACTTGAATTGAAATCATCAAGAGGCGCCGCGTTTTCGTGAGTCGTAAAACAAAGTAAAAGTAATCATCAGGGCGGCTTTGGGCTGCTTAAAGCGTCAATTCAAGACTGACGCATGCATTCGTTCGAGATGCCACATTTTCCGAGTGCTTTAACTTCGTCGGACTCGAAGCCATCGTACTTCTTGAGGCAATCGAGAGCGCACTCTCGACCTTCGTCGCGGCAGTCGCGAAGGCAGCGCGTCGTCATGCGGCACGTCGAATCGTGCGCGCAGTCCTTCAATTCTCGACCACAATTATGAAGGAGGCATCGTAAAACGGCTCGATTGTCATCGCTGACTTTCTTTCCTTCGCGCACGCGCGCCCACCACCCGTCCGAGCACGGTTTCCACATGTGCTTCTTGTGGTGCTTCCACCCAGCCTCAGCTGGTTGTGCCACAGCGGCAATCAAGGCGACGATGACGAGCAAGAACGCCCGAGCGCTGAGTTTCGTGTTGAACATTGAAAATGTAAAGTTCGTTTTCTTTCGCGACGCGCGTCCGTGCGTTGAAGTGAAGTGACTACGAACGAGGGGGCTTCACATGGCATTAAACGAGGCACATGAGTGGCTGTGATTCTCTCGGCGAGTGTGAGAGCCTCGTTGGGCTTGTTGATTTATAAATCGTCGCCGATCGCCGCGTGACGTCAACAGACGTGGGCTTTAACGATGCAATCCGAGGTCCGAGAAGCGTTGCAGATCGCGAGAGGATCGACATCGACAGTAAACCATGTGTTATTCGGTATACAAAAATGCCAAGCGCGGGCTATGATGTAAAGCTTTACGGCGGAGAGATGAACGCGTGACGCATCGGCTTCACCGCGCCCAGAGGAGTTTCCGGTGGTAAATGAGAAGCGTCGATGTTCGCACTCGCCACGGCATCGGCCATAATGGCGATAGATTTGATTCCACGCGGTGCTGTTCCTTGACGCTTCGGTGTTTGCACGGTGGCGCCGTACTTGACGTTTCCTTCGGAGTGCATGAAAGCGGGCGCAGGAGCCGCCTTGACGACTGGAGCCGGTGGTACCATCTCCGCGATAGGTGCCTCGGTCGGCATGACGATTGAAGCGTTCGCAGCGTACGCTGCTTTTTCTAAATTACGCTGAGCTGTCTTCACATACTGAGTTCGCCAAATCTCTTCGTCACACGTCGCCTCGGCGGCAGCATAAGCAGCGAGACTCGTCTCGGCGCGGAGTAAAGCCTTGTTGGTCACCAAATGAGCAGCCATTTCACTGCGAAGTAATTCTTCAATCACCGAGCGTGGTGCTGATTGGTCGCACATCAAATCGAAACGCGACGTCAGCGACGACAGACTTTGTTGCATCCCGATGAGTTTATGCGCCAAAATCGCGCTCCCTTGAATGACGCGATCGTTTTCCGTGCCGTGCGACGTACCCTCGCCCTTCATCTTTGCCATTTGAATTTGCAGCTGATGCATCGCCGTCTCAGAGTTGCTCAACAGTTGCTCGAGTCGGCCGACTAACACTTTGTATTCCGCTGCCTCTCTCTCAGCCTTGTGCTGACAAAGTTGTGCCGCCGCAGCCGTCATGTGCAGTTCGCACGATCTTGTGATGGCACCGTGAAGCTCGTCTCGTAGGGAACCATCCGGAATCTGATCAATACTCTCGCGAGTTGCTTGCGCGATTTGTTCCTGCGCGAGCGCCGTGTCCTCATTAATTGCCCCGAGATCGAGCTCGACTTGACGAATCCCTCGAATTGGTCGAGAAGGGGACATCACTGGCGCTTGAGGCTTGGTCGTCATTCGCGAAGGCTTCACCGGCGACATGGGAATACCACCAACCGAAGTGAGGGCGTCGAGGAGAACACCCATGCCGGCGTGCTGGTCGTCGTCCGACGTGTGCTCGGGCGTCATTTCTCCGTGTACACTCGACAGCGACTGACGGGCCTTCTTCCGGCTTCGATCTTTCGCGGCAAGCGTGGACTTGGGAATCGCCGTCGGCATCTGCGACGGTAGCACGAAAGCTGGGACCGTCCAGTGGTTGGACAACCCCTTGCGGTTGCTTCCGCACCCGCATTCAAGCTTGTCCGCGGTGAGAAGAACGTCGTCGCAGTTGCCCTTGGTACCGATGATCTGCACCTGGGCGAGCAGTGGGCAAAGCTCGAGCGCTTGTAGGTTGAATCGAGTGACAGTCCACAAATAGTTATCGTCGTTGCCATACCTGTTCCTGTCGAGGTTTGTTGAGTACTCGTTGCCTTCCGCGTCGGACAACTGATGACGCCTAAGTTCTTCTGGCACTCTGTGCGTACCCGAGTTCAGCGCCACAACCTTGGTACGGCGAGTGTTGACGCTGAGTAATTGCAGAATGTTACGAGCACCATCCGTACGTTGGCTTTCAGCCATATCCAAAGCGCGGAGCGTCTGCAGAAAAGCGCTCGTCACCGATGGACACGCCTCTGTCATCTTTGGCAACTGCTTTTTAACAATCGCCGGAATAGCGTGCTCGTAGTGTTCCCAATGAAAATTGATACGATATAAAAGTTGGTTGTTCGTCGGACGTTGCCTCGGCGTCGTCGCGTCCCTCGCCGCGTTGGGGGATTTCATCGTCGCCGGGCTCAACTTTTTACCGCCGCTCGCGTGCGAGCCAGCGTTGGACGATTTCCCTACGCTTCTTTGCTGCGTCGACGCCGACGCCTTGAATCCCAAACCCGACTCAATCTTCATACGTTTCGCCCCCGTCGCGCCGTTAACGTAACGCCCACCGTCATTCTCCGCATTCGAAGACCTCGACCCGCTCCTCGACATCGTCGACGTCGACGCCTCTGCCCGCGCTTCCTCCTCCTGCGTCCTCGGCCGCGTTCTCGCCACAAAATCTCCACCCTGAAGTCGGTTCATCGTCGGTTCATACTGCATTTGCCAAAAACCGTCGTCAGTCGCCATCTACACGCGACGATGATCGCCGTCGCCGTCGTCCGGCGGTTACGCCGCCGGCGTCGATCGCGGATCGTCATCACGCCCATCTTCTTCCCCACCACCGCCCACATTCCCTTCCGTTTCGCGCGCGTTTACGAGATCACACCACCACGCACCTTCACCGGCGGTTTCCTCGCGCGAATCTCCCGCATCGCGCGCTCGCAGGGCGTCGTTCGCTCGATCGGAGTCGTCGTTTCGACACGTCGGTCGTCGTCGCGCGATGATGCCGTCGCCGTCGCGCGGTTCCGGACGCGTTTCGCGCGCGCGGGTGCGGCGCGTTCGTCTCACGACTTTCTGCTCGATTCGCGCGCGGGCGAGCGCGTTGGCGTCGTCGAGGACGTCGGGCGCGTCGTCGATTGCCGCCGACCGCCAATGCCGGAACGAAAAATTTGAATTTTGGCGGCAAAAGTGCAGAAGTGGTCAATTCGGCGGCGATCGATCGATCGAGCGGTGCGACGAAGGGCGAATGACGCACGCGCGACGAATGATTGACGTAGAATACAAAACGGTGAAGATGACTAGGAAGCGCCGCGGTCGCCGGCGGCGACGAGGGCGCGGAGCTCGGAGATGCGCTGTTTCGACTTCTCAGCGGCAACCATGAGTTCGATTTCCTTCTCGCCACGGGCGCCGGGTTCGTATTTCATCACCGCCTTGGCCTTCTTGCGCTCGATCTTGCGGCGAGGCTCGATGATCTCGCGACGCTCGTACGATTTGAGGCGATCGCGAAGGAGAGAGACGCCTGGCTTGAGGGTGCGGAGGGAACCGCCGTCGAGCTCGTCGGCGAAACGGACGTCGGCGTCGGCTTCTTTGTGACGAAGCTTGCCAAGACGTGAAGGCTGAGACGCGCGACGTTCGGCGCGAACGGCGTTGCGACGCGCCAGGTTTGCCTTCCTTTCCTCTTCCTCGGCTTCGATCTCTTTGTTCAAAGCCTTGAGGTTGCTCAGGTCTCGTCTGAGCTGCTTCGCCTTCTTGTTCGCCTGTTCGATCGCCTCCGCCTCCGCGCGTCGCTTGAGCTTGTTTCGCTTCGTTCTAGTGTACTTATCCGCGTTTACCGCGGGATTGATGCTGAGCTTACCGTCGCCATCGCCGTCTTCGTCGTCCGTCTCGTCTTCCCCGAATCCGCTCTCGAAATACAACTCGTTGACCAAATTCGCCTCCGCCACGACGTTCGACACGGGCACCGTCACCGGATCTAAATACCTCGCCTGCTTCGCCTTAAACTCCTTCGCGAGCGCAACCGCGACGACGTCTTCGCGCGCATCTTTCGGGGGATTAAACGAACACCCCGGATGTTCGGGCGCCACCGCCTTCGCGTTCGTCGTCGGCGCGGTGAGTTTCCTCGCCAATTTATTCACCCCTCTCGCCCGCGGTGCCTTACTCGCCCACACATCGAACACGCCGTCCGCTTTCTTTCCTTTCGAGCCCGCGCCCTTCACCACCGGCTTCGCTTTCCCCTTGACCCGCACCGCCTCGAGCGCTCGACTCGGCGGCGGGTTACACATCTTCCCCGCCCGCAGCTTCACCGGCGTCGGGTACGCGCGCGCCGCCGGCGCCTTCTCACACGCCGCATCAATCTTCAGCGCGCGCTGTCGCGCGCGCTCGCGCTTCGTTCCCGCGTTGTCGCGCCCGCGCGCGCCGTTCGAGTCGCCGCCGCCGCCGCCGGCGCGGTCGACGTAAAACAGCGCGTCGTTCGTCTTCGTCGCCGCGTCCTCGCGCGCGCTCGGCGCGCGGACGGCGTCGGCGACGTCATCCGCGAGCGCGCGCCAGGCGGCTTTGCTGTTTCGTCGCTTGGGCATCGCGCGGCGGCGCCGCGACGTCGCGATGTGGCGTCTCGGCGTCTCGGCGGCGTCACTTCGCGCGCCTCGCGCGCGCGACGCGACGCGATTCGAGCGCCTCGAGCGCGCGGCGCGGCGCGATTCGCGCGGCATGCGTCGCGCGGCGCGAGAGACGATATACGCCCTCGCCACCGCGCGCGGGCGCGCGGGCGTGAGCGTCGTGCGCGTGAGCGGGCCGAACGCGCGCGACGCGCTGCGGCTGACGAGACCGCCGGGAGGCGCGAATTCGAGCGACGGCGCGTCGTCGACGAACGCCGCGGACGCGCGCGCGCGGTCGCGGGCGGCGGAGACGAGCGCGACGGCCGCGGAGCACGGACGGTTGCGGTTGGTTGAGTTCGCGCGAGGCGACGCGGCGCGCGACGAACCGCCCATCGATGTGGGATTTGTCGCGGTGTTCGCGTCGCCGAGGTCGTTCACGGGAGAAGATGTGGTAGAATTACACGCGCACGGTTCGGCCGCGGTGCAGCGCGCGCTCATGGACGCGCTGGGGACGTTGGATAATTTTCGCGTCGCCGAAGCCGGGGAGTTTTCGAGGCGAGCGTTTAGAAACGGGAAGATGGATTTGACGCAGGCTGAGGGGTTGGCGGATCTCTTGGACGCGGATACGGAGGCGCAGAGACGACAAGCGATGATGTTGTCGCGGAACGCGGCGCAGAGATCGATGTATGAGACTTGGAGGAAAGAGTTGTTGACGTGCGCCGCGTATTGCGAGGCGGCTTTAGATTTCGGCGAGGAGGAGGATATAGCGAGCGACGTGGTGGAGAGGAAAGTGCGCGAACGCGTCAAGGCGCTTCGCGATACGTTACAAAAGTATTTAGACGCACCCGCGCGTGGGGAGCTGATTCGTCGGGGCGTGCGCGTCGCCCTCGTGGGCTCGCCTAACGTGGGCAAGAGTTCGATGCTCAACGCGCTCGCCGGCCGCGACGCCGCCATCGTTTCGCCGCACGCGGGGACGACTAGAGACGTCCTAGAGGTGTCTCTCGAGCTCGGTGGGTACAAGGTCATCGTCAGCGATACTGCCGGTCTTCGTGAGACCGAAGACGACGTGGAAAAGCTTGGCATCGCTCGAGCGCTCGAGCGAGCCGAAGACGCCGACGTCGTCGTCGCCCTCGCGGACGCCACTAACGACGCATCCAACATCGATCTCAAGGCGCTCAATTTATCGAAAAAGACAATCGTTAACGTATGGAACAAATCCGACGCGCTGAGTGACGGACAAACGCGCGAGTTGATGGAGATTGAAAACGAAACCGCCGCGGATGGCTACGAAACCGCCGTCGTGAGCTGCCTCACCGGCGCCGGTCTCGACGGTTTCATCTCGACTCTCACGCGCATCGTCGCTCAAAAGTGCACGATCGGCGATGACGCATCCGACGCCAACGATTCCACCCTCGCCATCACGCGTTCGCGCCATCGAGTCAACCTCGCTCGGTGCGTCGCTTCGCTCGACGCCGCCGTCGCGCGCGCTCGCGCGTCCTCCGCCTCCGCCTCCGCGCTCGAGCTCGAGGCCGAGGAGTTAAAGCTCGCGGCGCGCGCCCTCGGTCGCGTCACCGGCGCGTACGACGTGGAAGACGTCTTAGACGTCGTCTTTCGCGATTTCTGTGTAGGAAAGTAGCCCCCCTCGCCCGCCTCGCCTCCGAGTCGCGCCGCCGCTCGTCGCGCGCGCGAAATCTGGAAATCGTCCGCGCGGCGACCCCGCGCGACGTCGCATCGCGTCGCGTCGTGCGCGTTCGCGACGACCTCGCGCGTCACCGCGCCGCGACGACCGGCGCGCGCGGCGAAACGCACGAATCATGGTGCGACGCGCGCGCGATCGATCCGAGCCTCGCGCGCGCGACGCGACCGCGCGCCGACGACGCGACCGGTGTCGAAAGATGAAGATCGAAGATCTCGACGAACGCGCGGTGATGACGAACGACTGACGCGGTGTGACGCGACGCGAACGCCGAGCAGGGGTTCGGAGACGCGCAAGAAGACGTCACGGACGCCGAGGGAGCGCTGTTTCCGATATTCGTCGTGAGCATGCTCGGGACGTTTTTGATTCCGGCGACGATCGCGCGACTGGCGAGCGCGGCGACGAAGACGGAACGCGGGAGCGGAGAGGGGAAGGGTGACGCGGCGAGCTCGAAGAAGCAGACGCAGACGATATCGACGGAGATTAGTGACGTAGAGAGTGAATGGGGAAAGGCGGCGATGGCGTCGATGAAACGGCGTAAGATGACGACTGGGAGGCGCGTGGGCGGATTGTTTCGAGGGACCAATTTGTGGTACACGCTCGGGTGGATCGTGATGATCGCGCTGTCCGTGTACATCACGAGAACGCCGTTACAGGAGAAACGGTTCGATCCGTACGATATCTTGGACCTGCGCGTGGGGGCGAGCACGAAGGAAATTAAGAGCGCGTACAGAAAGTTGTCGCTCAAGTATCACCCAGACAAGAACCCGGATCCCGCGGCGGCGGTTTATTTCGCCGAGTCCATCGCGCCGGCGTACAAGACGCTGACGGACGATGTCGCGCGAGAGAACTACGAAAAGTACGGTCATCCTGATGGTAAACAGAGCACCAAGCTCGGCATCGCGTTGCCCGAGCAACTTTTTGGAAAGGGTGGCATGGCGCCGGTGATGCTCATCGTGCTCGTTGTCGGAGGTATCATGCTTCCGCTTTTCATCGCTATGTGTTCGATCCGTAAAATGAACAAATTTGGTGGAAACAACGTGCTCAAGCAGACACAGGTTAATTACGCGCGCATGTTAAAGCCGGTGCTCGCGCTCTCAAAGGTTCCGGAGACGCTCGCCGTGGCGCACGAATTCATCGAGACGCCGTTCCTCGATGGACAAGATGCGGCCGTAAGCCAGCTTCTCAAAGATTACAAGAACGAGTACGAATCGAAAGATCAAAAGCTCATGAAGCGGTTGCCGACCATCATCAAAGCACACATGTTGATCCTTACTCAGACGTCCCGGCGTGCGGCTTCGCTTCCACCTGTGCTCTCCGCGGATGCTAAAAAATTGGTGCTCACCCTGCCTCGATTGATCGAAGAGTTGCTCAAGATCGCAGCGATGCCAATCAACCGCGCCGGTCATTCGTACGCGCGACCGCAGATCAGCGTCATGGAGTTTTACCAATGCTTCACTCAAGGCGTGCCTCTTTCTTCGCGAAAGCGAGATGAAGACGGAAACGCGAGTTTGCTTCAGCTCCCACATTTCTCCACGGAAAACCTCAACGGTGTTGCAAAAAAGTGCAAATCCCTGCACGCGCTGATGAAATTATCGAGCGAGGATCGCAAAAAGCTGTTGATTGGCGCAAGATTTTCTGAGGCCGCGACGAAGGATGTCGAGCGTCAGCTCGCGGTGATCCCACGTGTGACGACTTTTGAGGCGAAAATATCTGTCGACGACGACGACGACACCATCATGGAAGGAGATTTTGTCACCGCGAAGCTCAAGATTAAAATTGGACGATCTGGTGGACCGCTAGGTGGCGCGTTGCCTCCGTTACCGTTTTGCGCCGCTGATCGTACAGAGGGTTGGCGCGTGTTCGTGTACGATCAATCCACGAACACCCTCTTAGCTAGCTCGACGTTAAAGCAGCGCGATGTAGAGAAGGCTGAGCGCGGGGATGAACCTTTGGATTTGTCTGTCCAGTTCGTCGGCTTGCCGAGCGGTATGTACAACGTGGGCGTGTCGCTGATGAGCGACTATTGGATTGGTGTCGACGCCAAGGTTTCGTGCATGATGAAGGTGCTGAAGCCCACCGCGACGAACGTGGCAGCGCGCGAAGCCAAGTCCGCATCGCGTTCGGACGTCACGAAACCGAACGCTGAAGTGGAGGAGGAAGAATCGAGCGAATCGGACTATAGCGATGACGACGAGGACGATTACAGCGATGAGGACTATCCTTCGGATGAAACGGGAACGTCGGAATCCGATGATGAAGCCCGGGCTAGAATTGACGCGATGCGACGTCCTGAACAGACCAAAAACACAGTAAAGGAAGGTGCGACCGCTGCAAAACCGGCGTCAGTGCCGCAGCGAAAGACATCGACATTTGGACAGAAGGCGGCAGCGGCACGTCCCTCGATTCCAGGGCAAGCGGTTGTCCAGCAGACGCCGGCCACGGAAAAACCGGTCGTCGCCGAGGAAGTAAAGCCGGATACTGTTGATAACGTAGACTAAAACACTACACATTGTTCAATGCAACTGGAGCTAAGAACTAAAGATACCTACGTTGTTTGGGAGCCTCTCCCTTCACGAATGATACCAACGACCCATTCCGGATCCGCGCGCCGGGAACCACACGCCAGCGATGTTTTCGACGTATGGGTCCCAAATTAGCGCACAATCACATGACTGCACGAGCTTCAACCGCGACAGCGGACGTCGCTCGCACTCCACTCGCAACGCGTCCCAATACTTTTTCGGATCGCTCGCCCGCGAGCGCTGCGCCGAAGAGAAATCAACCAAATTCCCGAGCACGACGACGACGACCCCTTTCGCCGCGGCGTAGTCCATCGCGAGCTTGAAATCATTATCGGACGTCACTATCAACACCACACGATCGCGACCGCGAACGATGGCTTCTATTTGCTCCTCCCGGACGTCCCAGCCCGTCGGCAGCGCCGCTCTCGCCTCGCGCGCGGCGTCCGCCCAAAACGTCGCCTCCTCGATCGCCGACGCGCGCTCTGTCGCCATCTCGGCGTTCACCCCGCTTTCATCGACCATCAGCCGTTTTTTCCCGCTGAACACGGGCGCGTCTTCGCCACCGACCGCGCGCGTCAACGCGTCGCCGAGCGCGTCGTCCGCCGCCTCCGAGCTCGACGCGCACGCCGTCACCTCAACCACCCCTTCCAGCCACTCCCCGTCCTCGGCCAACCTCGCCAGCGTCTGATCGTTCGCGTACGCGCGCACCGGGTGGTTCACGCGCCCGAACGCGGCGCCCGCGGCGAGCACGCGCTCGAACACGACCGCGGCGGTCGCGCTCTTCGGGCATAGATTATCCAAGTCCCAGTACACGTCCACCGTGCGCGTCGACGCGGCGCGTCGCCATCTCGGGCGACGCGCGCGTCCGCGCCGCGTCCTCGCGGGCGCCGCGCCCGCCGCGCGCGCGCGCGCGCGCGTCGCCATGTGCGTCGAATGTACGGACTGTTTACACATACGACCGGGACATTCGGACATTTGGTCACGTTCCGTGTGTACGCTCGTCACGACACCTCGCGCGCGCGCGTCGCGCGCGCCGTCTTTACGACGCGCGACGACAGGTGCGCCGGCGACGACGACCCGACGCGACGCGCGCGCGGCGAAGACGACGCGCATCGATCGTTCGACCGCGCTTCGACGGCCCGCGACGTCGCGCGCGACGCCGAGACGCGGTCGAACGCGCGCGCGGTCGATCGCGCGCGGGCGCGCGCGACGATCGCGTCGGACGGCTCGCGTGACGCGCGCGATCGCCGCGCGATGACGCGCGCGCGATGATGCGGTCGGGAAAATCATCGTTCGCGCGCGGTCGACGCGCGGGCGGTCGATCGCGCGCGGGTGATGGGTGAAGCGCGCGCGATGGGGAGGCGCGCAAAGCCCTAGTGAGAAGAGGGTTGACGCGACGGAGGCGGGAAGGGCGAGGGACTGACGAATGACGCGCGCGTTCGAAAATCACAGAAAGATGCCGCCTAAGTTCGACCCGAACTCCGTTTTGGAGATTTTCATGCGCGCCACCGGCGGTGAAGTCGGCGCTGCGTCTTCGCTCGCGCCGAAGATCGGTCCGCTCGGTTTGTCGCCGAAGAAGGTCGGGGAAGACATCGCGAAGGAAACCGCCAAGGACTGGAAGGGTTTGCGCGTGACGGTGAAGCTCACCGTGCAAAACCGTCAAGCGAAGGTGTCTGTCGTGCCGACGGCCTCCGCCTTAGTCATTAAAGCGCTCAAGGAGCCGTTCCAAGACCGCAAAAAGGTCAAGGGTATCTTGCACACGGGCAACTGCTCTTTGGACGACATCATCGAAGTCGCGCGCACTATGCGCCCGAGGTCTTGCGCCAAGTCGCTCGCCGGTACCGTCAAAGAAATTCTCGGTACGGCCAAGTCTGTGGGCTGCACCGTCGAGGGCGAAGACCCGTCGGACGTGCAAGAATCGATCGATTCCGGGGACATTGAAATTCCGGAAAAGTAGATTTCGCGTTTTGCGTTCGTTAGCCGGAGTGTTATGGAAAAGAGTGATTCCACATTATATCGTCGTCCGCTCGTCTCGTCGCACGAATTCTCGTCAAGTGCTTGCGTTGTGTTCAATGTCTAATGCGGCTATTATGCGGCGCTACAATAAATCGATTTTGGGATCTTGTTGCGGGCGGTGGTGCTATGTGTCGCTTTCGTTCGCGTCGACCAAGGACGACGACGACGACGACGAACCGTTCTTCTTCGAACCGTTCTTCTTTCCGTTCGTTTTAAAGAAGGCACCAATACTTCCATTCTTCTTCGAGCCATTCTTCTTCCGGCTTTCGGTGGTCTCTTGCGGCGTGAACGTAGTGGAAATATTCTTTTGTTGCGCCTCGAGCTCTTGCTGTTGAGCGAGAAGCCGCGACTCCATCTCTGCCATTTCTTCGATGACTGCGTTCATTTCATTTTGAATGGCTTCCATGCGAAGCCGAATGGCCTCAGAGTCTTCTTCTTTCGCCGGAGTTTGCTTGGAAATTCTAGCGAGCATGGACGACACCTTGTCCTTTGTGTTCTCGACCGTCTTTCTCATCGCCGGCGCCTTCGGAGTCGTCTTTTCTTCTCGCTCAACGTTTTCTGAAACTTGTCTTTCTTCGTCTTCGGCATCTGGCGCGTTAGGGCGAATCGCGCGCAAAAGCGTGTTCATGCCTTCATCGAAGCTCTTTCTCGTGTCCTGAGCGGCTCGGTTGACGCGATCATTGATGGACTGCATGCGTGTCTTCCCGATGCCGTTCGAGGAGAGATTCGACAGCAAGCCGTCGTACTCTTTCGACGTCTCAACGCCGCTCTCCTTGGCCGCTTTTTTCAACTCGGTCGCTGCGGAAACCATAGTCGTGCGCGCTTCGACTTCCTTGAAGCTCATGGATCGAACCAAGCCTTGTAATCCAACGCGCATCTTCTCGAGCGTCTTTTCCTCCTCTGCGATTTTCTTAGCGTCCTCACCGTCGTCTCGCATGCGCTGGATCGTCGTAGATTGTTTGGCTATGTTGACTTGCTGGCGTTGGATACGTTTTTCTAACGAAAACATATCAGTCAACATTCCAGCGGTCTCCGCTACCCAGTTATCACCGCGGCCTTCCTTCACTTCGACCTTGAGCTCGGTGGGGTCGACTTGGAAGAAGCGATGCTTGAGCGCTTGCTCTGCGCTCGGGCGCTCGCGGGCTTCTTGATCATCCTCGGCTTCGTACGGCCTCGGACGGAGTAAATCTGCCGCCAACTCCCATCCCGCGCCATCACCAGCGTCGAGAACAGCCGTCTTCGATCGACTAAGTTGACCTTTGTTCGCTTCTCTCCACTTTTGCAAGTCGTACTTGAACTTTTTCAATCCGCGGTTGAAGCTTTGCAACCCACTGTTCGTGCGCAAGCTCGGCATGGCGAGCTGCATTAGTACGATTCCAGTGCTATACATATCGAATCGATCTGGTCTGTGTGATAGCCATGCCGTGGTACCGGCCGCGAGCGCGACAGGTGCGAACATCTTTCGCAGATCGGGGGCGTCGTCCGTCGGAATTAAAAATTCCTCGGGAGGCGCGTATTTCGGATCCATGATGGTTTCATCCGGGGTGAAATTCATCCCAGATCTGAAGCACGCACAAGCGCCGAGATCGATCACTTTAAATTCAGGCGTCGGCTCTCTCGCGAGCACGAGATTGTGCGGTTTCACGTCGCGATGAACCAACCCGGCGCGATGCATCGCCATCAGACTCGACAAGAGCTGCGAAATCGCGCGTTGCGTGATCTCGAGTTCCACCGCAGCGTCGCCGCGATACACGTCATCACGATCCAGTAATGCCTTCGCGAGTCCAGTGGGATAATCTGGCTGCGCGAGATATTGCGCCAACGTGCGATCGCCCTGGTATCTCCACACCAACCACAAGCCTTCCTTGCTCAACGCGTCGTTCGTCCCGGATGCCAACCAATCGTCCCGAGTCACGCGAAACGATCCCACGAACTCCGCGCACGCCCCCTTCGCGTCTCGACTCACTCGATCGTTCATCCAAGACTCGATCTCCTGCAACTCCGCCGCGCCCTCGACCGTGAGCTTCGGGCGCTTGAGCACCACGGCGTCGCCTTTGCGCAACCCGCGCGCGTCGTTCACCGCCACTCGTCCCTCGTACACCACCCCGAACGACCCCTCACCGATCTGACGCTCCATCTCAAAGTCACTCTTCTTATACTTGCTCCCGTTCACGACCACCAGCCCCCGTCGTCGTCGTCCCTCGCGTCTCCGCGTCGTCGCCGCGCGCGCGTCCGCTCGCCGCCCCTCGCCCCGCCGTCCACGCCCGACGCCCGCCGCATCCCGCGCGCCCTCGCGCGCGCCGAGCGACGTCGCCATCCCACGCCGACGCTCGACCGCCTCCGCGCCTCTTCTTCGCGCCTCCCTCGGCGCTCGCGCGCGCCTCGCGTCTCGATTCAAATATCTTCGAGCTCGTTATCCGACGCTTTCGGGTCGTCTTCGCGCCGCTCGCGCGCCCCTCTTCGCCGTCGCGCGCGCGTTCGCGTCGTTTTCGAATCCGCTTCCGTTTCGCGCGTCGTCGACGCGCTTCCGCGTCGACGCGCGTCCGCGTCCGCGTCGCGATGTCGCGTCGATCGCCCGCGATGGGTCGCCGTCCCGCGACCCCCTCGCGTGGAGTCGCGACCCGTCGATGGGTGTCACGAGACCGGTCGGTCGTCACACACGGACCGACCGCGTCGTAAGGTGCGTAATAAAGTACGGCGTTTCATACACGATCGCGCGGTCCGCGACGTCGCGACGTCGCGGTCGCGCGCGCGAGACGCGCGCGCGCGCGCGACGCGCGACGCGAGAGACGCGACCGTTCTCGACGCGCGCGGATTCGCGGAGACGATCGCGGAACCGGCGCGCGACCGCGAAGAGGGAAGAAGGTCTCGAGACGAACGAACGCACGACGCGGCGTCGCGAAGAAGGACGGACGACGGCGCGCGCGCGCGCGCGATGGCGGACGCGCGACGGAGGCGCGATGTATGCGCGACGACGCGCGCGCGCGGGCGACGCGAACGACGCGGCGGGCGGTCAGACGGCCGGGAATGGGTCGGGACGGCGTCGGGACGACGACGCGCGACGCGCGAGGACGACGCGGAGACGCGGACGCGAACGCGAGGATGGGTGATTCGCGACGCGCGCGCGCGTGCGACGGCGGTGACGTCGTCGACGTCGATGGGGACGGCGGGAGGGGCGGGCGCGGGCGCGGGCGGGCGGCGGTGGAGGTTTTTGGCGGCGGCGGCGACGCGCGCGGCGGCGACGAAGGCGGCGACGGGACGCGGCGCGACGCGCAAGGCGAACGGGGGGGGCGCGAAGCCGCGGCGGCGAGAGAAAAAGTTGTCGAGGAAGGAAGAGGCGGGTCGGCGGTTGGCGAGCGGGACGCTGGCGACGGTGTGCGTGCGCACGGTGCTCGCGCCGCTGGAGAGGGTGAAGATTGAGTACCTGTTGAATCGCAGCACGCTCAAGCTCGAGGCCATGGTGGGGGGGATATTGCGCACCGAAGGCGCGCTCGGATTTTGGAAAGGGAACATGCTCAACATCGCGCGCACGGCGCCGTTCAAGGCGATCAACTTTTGTGCGTTCGACACGTATCGCGAAATCGTCAACCGCACTTTTCCCGAGGGCAGCGACGCGAGGAAAATCGGCTTGGTGTGCGCTGGCGCGGGGGCGGGAATGACGGCGGTCGTCACGTGTTTTCCCATGGATGTTTTGCGCACGAGACTGCTCACGACGGGTGGGAAGGAAAAGTACGGCTCGTTCTTCGCGTGCGTGAAGATGATGTACCGACAAGAGGGCGCGAGCACGTTTTATCGCGGCATCACGCCGGCGCTCGTGTCCATGGTTCCGAACGCGGCGGTGTATTATAGCGTCTACGACGGGTTAAAGAACCGCAGATTAGCCCAACTCAACGCAGAGCTCGCGGCGACGCGGAAGAAGAGCGGATCGAAACAAGCAGAGGAAAATTCTGTGAAAAACATCGAGCAAAAGAACATGATGCTGTACGGCGCCGTCGCGGGCGTCGCCTCGGAAGCGTCGACGTACCCATTCGAGGTCATCCGTCGGCGAATGCAAATGCAAAGCGGTCGATCGTCCACCGCCATGGTGTTCGGTCGAAAAGCGCTCCTGAGTATGGCCACGACGCTTCGCTCCGTCGCGCGCGAATCCGGCTTGAAGAGCCTCTACGCCGGTCTCGGTCCGAGTTGCGTGCAAGTTCTCCCATCCGCCGCGCTCGGGTACTACACGTACGAGATGTTCAAGCTGCTGTTAGAAGTAGATTAATTCGTCACAGGATCGTTCGCGCGACGATCTGACGATAGATTATTTTAATAAAAACAGGCGCCGAGGACGCGACCGACGGCGCCGCCCTCCACACCGCGACGCGCTCGACATGTCCGCGCAGTTCACGCGCGCGGGCGACCCGAACGATGACCGCGGTCCGTCGATGATGGTGCGACACGCCGAGCAGCGCGCGCGCGAGGCGGCGGCGAACGCCGACCGGTACCTACGCGAGACGTTCCCGAGAGCGAACGCGACGACGCTGGCGCTGGCGCTCAAAGAGTTCAACAACGACGTCGCGCTGGCGAAGGACGCGTTGAAGGAGTTCTTCGAAGAGGAAGACGGAGGCGGTGGGCGAGGACGGCGACGGGGACGGGGACGAGGCGGGGAGGAGGACGCGCGACGCGACGGAAAGCGACGGCGCCGCGACAAAAAGGAGAAGCGAGAGAAGGATAGAAAGCACAAGCGCAAACACAGGCGACGCTCGCGTTCGCGTTCGCGTTCGCGTTCGCGTTCGCGTTCGCGTTCGCGCGAGAGACGGCGCGAGCGACGACGGGACGAAGAGGCGGCGCCGCGACGCGCGTTCGGTAACGACGAAGAGGAGCGCCGAGCCGAGCTCGCGGAGGCTCGCAAGAAAGACGAAGAGGCGAGACAGAAAGAGATCGTCGCCAGACTTCGCGCGCACGGCGACGTGAGCGTGATGCGCGAGCAAGAGATACTTCGCCAGAAGTTGCAAATCGCCCATCGCGTCGGCGACGCGAGCGAAGCGGAACGCATCAAGGCTTTGCTGTCAGTCGACGACGCGCTCGCGAAAGCCGCGAAGAGTAACTACGGCTTTCGACCCGGAGATTGATCGCGCCGCGCGCGCGTTTTAGGAAAACTACGCTACTAGATACATTAATCACATTTCGCTACCGTAGTCGAGACGCCTTCGCCTTCGTCGTCGTCGCCGCGAGACGCGGATCGAGCCCCAAAACATCCCCCAAGACGACGTACGCGCACGCCGCGCACGCCCCGACGAGGTGTCCTATCTCGATCCCTCGCAACACGCTGTTCGGCCACGCGAGCCACGCGCGCTCCCAATCCAGCGCCGTCGCGCACGCGCCGCACCACGCCCCCGCCGCGCTCCCGAGCGCCGCCGCTCGCGCGCTCGCCTCCCTCGCCGTTCGCGCGCGCCCGTCCACGAACACCCGCTTCACGTCTTCCCCGTACGTTCGCAACGCTTCCTTCACCGTCTTCTCGTCGCCGTCGCCGTCGTCGCGCGCGAGCGCGAACGCCGTCGTCGTCGTCGCGCTCAGCGCGCGCGCCGCCCGCCACGTCCCGCGCGCCGTCTCCGCCGCCGCGCGCGCGCCCGCGCCGAGCGCGCTTCCCGCGAACGCCCCGGCCGCGACGAACCACGCGCACGCGCCCAGGACGTGCGCGACGCCCGCGACGACGCCCGCGACGCGCGCGTCCTCGACGCCGCGAACCGTCATCGCGCGTCCCGCGACGCGCGCCGCCATCACCGCGCGCGTCGCGTCGACGCGCGACGCGCGACGCACCGCGAGCGCCGCCGTCTCGATCGCGCACGCGACGGTCTCGCGCCGCATCGCGCGCGCGTCGCGCGGTGCGGCGGTGCCTCGAATTTCAAACGTCGCGTCACACGTCGTCGCGCGTTCGACGCGCGCGCGATGCGCGCGGCGCCGGGCGACGACGAGGTGATGCGCGACTACGTCCAGCGCCTGGCGGCGCGGCAGATGGAGGCGCGACGCGAGCGGAAACCGCGCGCGCCGCGAAGAGAGCGCGCGCGCGTCGTCGACGCGGCTCGACCGCGAGACGAGGAGGACGACGCGCGACGACGCGTCGACGCGCTGGACGCGAGCGGTGCGAGCGGCGAGGGCGACGCGAGGGACGCGGAGTACGAGCGGTACGCGCCGACGCACGGAACGATCGCGGGAGGACCGCATCCGGATCCGGTGGTGGAGACGGGAACGCTGGCCAAGGTGGCGCCGCCGAAGCCGACGTACGAACACGGGATACGGGATCTGTGCGACAGCGGTGGACTGAGCGCGCTGCAGATGGAGTGCGTGACGTACGCGTGCATGCGACACGAGCAGAGACTGCCGGGAGAGCGAAATGAAAGGGCGGGATTTTTCTTGGGAGACGGCGCGGGCGTGGGGAAGGGACGACAGATCGCGGGATTGGTGTACGAACACGTGCGACGGGGAGGGAGACGGGTGCTGTGGGTGAGCACGAGCGCGGATTTGAGGTACGACGCCGAGCGGGATTTGAACGATTTGAACGCGAAACCAAAGGTTGAGGTGATTCCTAAAAATACCGCGGCGATGCCGCGCGGAGACTTGAGCGAGCACCTCGACTCGGGCGTCGTGTTTTCCACGTACTCTTTGCTCACGCAGGGCACGGCGAAAGTCAAGAAGGACAAGTATTCGAACAATGACGAGATTCTGAAGATGATCACCAAGAACAGCCGACTGGAGCAGTTTGTGACGTGGCTCAAGGAGGATGAGCGCGGGCCGCTCATAGTTTTTGACGAATGTCACAAGGCCAAGAACTTGTACAACTCGGGTGGCAAACCGACCAAGACCGCTTTGTGTGTGGTGGCGCTGCAACTCGCGATTCCGGACGCGCGTGTGCTGTATTGCTCCGCCACCGGCGCGAGCGAACCGAGGAATTTGGGCTACATGACGCGCCTGGGTCACTTTGGATGGGCCGACACATTCGACATGTTGCAAAAGCTCGAGAGCGCGGGTCTGGGTGCGTTGGAGATGTTCGCGTGCGGGCTCAAGGCCACGGGAAGCTATCTTTGTAGGACGCTTTCGTACGAGCAGGCGGAGTTTGAACTCGTCGATTGTCCGATTTCGGAAGAGTTGAAAATGATGTACAATCGTAGCACCGAGTTGTGGGTCTTGTTCAAAAAAGTTGACGAAGCGATTTCCAAGTTACGCGGCATGGGCGGTGAAGAGTGGGTGACCGCGAACGAGAAGAGCGCCAAAGCGCTCAACAGATTGTTTTGGGCGACGCACCAGCGATTTTACCGTCAGATGTTGCTATGCGCAAAAGTTCCTGAACTCGCGAAGCTCGCTCGAAAAGCCGTCACGCAGGAAAACTTGGCTGTTGTGATCGGACTTCAGAGCACTGGTGAAGCCAGCCTCACGCGCATGGCTGACGAAGCGAACGATGAAGGTGACGAAGACTTCGTCAGCTCTCCCGCTGAGATGCTCACGAACTATCTCAAGAACAATTTCCCCACAACTTCGTGCCGCGCGTCTGCGAACAACGCCAGACTTTGGGACACTGTTTTGGCCGATGTTGTGCGCGTCGTCAACACGTGGTGCTCGCAAGAAACCATCGTCGAAGTGCTTGGTCGTAATCCGCTTGATGACAACGTCCCAGCTGCGAACGCGGTTGGTGCCGCGGCGAGGGATGATGACATCGAAGTCGTGCATGAGAAAGGGCTGGACGAGGTGCTCGCCGAGCGCTTAGAGGCGGCCAAACTCGCCGGCAACTTTCTAGATTTGACGGATGACGACATCGAACGACGCGCGCGAAATGGGGTCAACGAGGCTCAGATGCGCGATCTCGAGCGCATGGAGGAAGCAAACGCTGCGAATGAGCAGGCGCGACGAGATCGTCTGATTGCTGAGGAACGTCAGCTGGCAGAGTTGAATCGTCGACGCGTTGAAGAAGCTTTGGCCGCGGCGCCGTCGCCGAGTTCGAACGATGAAAATTTGCCGCCTCCGATGAGTCCACCGCCAGAACGACAAGCGCTCGTGGAAAATCGTCAGCAGATTTCACAGTCGGGAAATAAGAGATCTTCTCGGAGCGATGATGGTTCGGATCTGCCGCCCAATCCGCGACAGAAGGTTGCCGGCGCAATTCGCGACGTCGACATCATCGAGATAGACCTTACTTCTTCAGATGATGAGTCGCGAGATGCTTTCAATTCAAGTGTGCAGAAACGTCGAGAAGAGTTCGCGCGCAACGGTCAGATACTCAGTGGTGCCGCGCATACTATGGATATTCCGGCGCCGGCTCGTCCCGACGCTCCCGTCGCTTCTGGCTCTGGGATGCACTTTTCCCGGGCAAACGCGCCTGATCCGCCCAAACCGGCCGTGAACGCTCTTGAACGACTACGCCGTTTCGTTCCAGCAGATCACGCTCCACCGCGCGACGCGCCTCGCGCGAATGCAGGTGTTGTCCGAGTGAAACCCGAGCCTGTTCAAGGAGATCGCCGCCGCGCCGCCGCGCCGGTGAACCTTAAGGACGAGTTCGCCAACGCAGACGCGGAAGATTCAGACAGCGACGGCGCGCGAGAAGAGCTCTCGGATATGGACGAACCATTACCTGACGATGACGTCGAAAACCAGCATCTCGTGCACATCCGCGCTCTTTTGCTTCGAGCGGTCGACTCGTTGCAGCTTCCACCAAATCCGCTCGACAATCTCATCGCGCTCTGCGGTGGACACGAGCACGTCGCCGAGATGACTGGCCGAAAGCTGCATCAGGTCCGACAGGAGAACGGCAAAATTATGACTCGAAAGCGTATGGACGATACGGACGCCGCGAACGCCAAGCTGATGAACATGACCGAGAAGAGAAAGTTCCAACAAGGTGAAAAACTCATCGCGATCATCTCCGACGCGGCGAGCACCGGTATTTCTCTCCAGGCGGATAAACGTGTCCAAAATCAGCGTCGACGATGCCATATGACGCTTGAGCTTCCCTGGAGCGCTGATAAGGCAATTCAGCAGTTCGGTCGTTCTCACCGGTCGAATCAGTCGAGTGCTCCGCTCTATCGCATTCTCATGACGCCGTGCGGTGGCGAACGACGCTTCGCGTCCAGTGCAGCCAAACGTCTTCTTTCGCTCGGCGCCTTGCTCAAGGGTGATCGACGCGCGCTCGGCGCCGGCCAAAGTCTGCAAGCGTTTGACATAGATAACGCATACGGCTCTGAAGCGCTGAAGCGCATGATTTCTGATCTCAAGCGCGACACCGATCCCATGCCGACTGTGCAGTACACGGAGGCGCAGCTTGACGCCATCATCAACATCATTCGAGGCGAGCTCGTGAAAGTCGGTCTCGCCGACGAAGACAATGGCGACGGGAGGTTTACACTCAAAGGCAACAAAACTAAAAATTCTGGTCTGAAGATCTCCACATTTTTGAATCGTCTTCTCGGGATGCCTATCGAAATGCAAGAAATTGCATTCGACTACTTTACGCAAACGTTTGAAGGCGTCATCAAGGATCATAAACAACGTGGCAAGTATGACTCGGGCGTGACGAATATTACCGGTCAGAGCATCGTCTCAAAGCCAGAACACAACAAAGTTGTTCACAAGTGTCCGACATCTGGTGCTGAGACCAACGTTCGCTTAGTGGTCAGCGACTCCGGCGTTAAATATCGTCAAGTGTGCGCCATGATGCGCGATTACGAAGAGAATCGAGAGACCTTGTTCGAAGGATCAAACCAGCGTGGACTGTGTGGATTCTACATCGCGACGTACGGGACTATGGCCAAGACGAACCGACCGAACGTCTGTTACGCGCATGAAATTAGGAACATGGGCCAGCAGAATCAAAATTCGATCAAGAATCCGCAAATGCAGATCACGCGTGCGAATAAGCTCAACGCTTCAAAGATGGACCTGGACAACTTGCAGGCAAACTACAAGAGAGTAGAACTTACCGATATTGACGGCGTGCTTCGTTTTCGTGAGCTGTGGAACTTTTGGTATGACTTCTTCAAATCCACGTGTGTGCACGGCAAAACGTGTAAGCAGGGTGTAGGGAGGCGGATGTGCGACGCCGGGAAACGTTTCCGGAACGATCTGCTCATTTGCGGCGCCGTGTTACCGGTATGGAATCAGATAAATGACCAATTCAAGGGTATGGTGGCCACGGAAGAAGGAACTGTTCGCGAAACTCATTTGAAAGTGATGCGCGCGCAGACCACGCTTGGCGAAAAGATTGTCGGATTGAAGCTCGCGTCCATCGCAGTCGAAGATTTTGACGATTACGTTCGATCACTGCAAACCACGATTGAAGACAGAACCAAAGGAGGAGTTGGCCATGAACGACATGGCGGCGAAATTCACTATGACGAATATTACGATGACGACGATCTGTATTGAACACACAAACTGCGAACGGCGTAAACGTCGACGAACGCTGAAAAATGCTAAACGTCGCGTTACGTCGAAAAGCTCCGCGCGGAGCTCGTAGATAGCTACAACACTACACTAGAACGATTGAATTGAAATTTGTACACCATCAACGCACGCTCGACGCGACAGACTTCGCCGGCAAAGCGATGCAGCCGCTCGCGTCGCATCGCAACACGACCTTCGCCACGACGTCGGCGCCATACGGAATCGTCGTGTGACCAGTCATTATCCATGCACCATCGGTGTCATCGCGTTCGAAAGTCTGCGTGCAGAGTAGAGTCGCGCCATTGGCGACGGTTTCTAATCCAGTGAGCGTTGCGAGGCCCTTTTCGATCGTCACGTCGAGGTCGCTCACTATGATACCCTGCGGTCGGCGATCTGGTCGCAAAACAACGTCCCATCCATCGAGACGCGCACCCTTATCGACAAGCGGCGCCAGCGCGCTCTGTCGCGTCTTACTCTTTGACCAAATAGCCGCCATCGCTTCTTCGTCGCCCTCGCCCAGGGCGCGATAAAAGCCTTCGTGTATGGCGACGATTTCGCTCAATTCGGGCACGTCGCGTGGAAGCGCTTGCGAAATCGCGCCGCGCCCACCGCCCGAGGCGATTCGAGTGCCTTCCTCCTTCGACGTGAGCGCCTCGGACGAATCTAATGTCGCGCGTTTCCACGCTTTCTCCGCCTCTTCATCTTGTTTGTTCCCCGGCCGGTTCCGAGGAAACGTGCTCAACAAAACATCCCAATTCGGCGCGCCCACGCCAGAGCCGCGAATCATGCCGCTCGTGGAAATGGTCAAGTACCCGCCCGACGCCGCCGCGTCACCCATCAGTCGCCGGAAATACCCGCTCCAATCGTCGTTTCGCGTCGGCCACGCGAGCCATCTTCCCGCGCCGGCGCCCGGAAACGCCTTAACGACGTCCTTCAAAAGCTCCCACCGTCCCGGTCCGACGTCCGCGACGGCCGACGTCGCCGCCGCGCTCTCGCGCTCGACCACGGGCACGACTAAAATCCGACTCTGTTCCAACCGCCGTCGATACGGCGTCGCCGCCATCAAATCTCGCTCCACTTTCGCCGCGTCGCCGTACACCACCGCGACGCGCGCCACGTCCCGCAGCTCCCCCAGCGCGAACCTCGTCTCCTCCCGAAACTTATTCCTCTGAATCACCGTCATCTTCCCCAGCGCCAGCTCTCGCTGCAACCGCTCCAGATCTTTCTTCCGCTTATCCGCGTCAACCTTGGCGAGCGTCGCGCACGCCGCGAGCCCGCCCGCGTTCTCCAGCAGCGCCGCCGTCGCCTCGGCGCTCCCGCCGCTCCGCGCCGCGTCGCCGATCGAGCTCGGCAGCGACAGCGCGAGTCCGAGCGCGAGCGAGCCGACGAGCGTCAGTCGCGGGTAGAACCACGCCGCGCGCGACTCCCACGTGCGCAGCGTCGCGTCGTCGAAGCGACCGCCGCTGAGCGCATCGGTGCGCGCGTCGTCGCGCGCGCGCTCGACGACGACGTCGTCGTCGCGACGCGACGCGCGCGAGGACGCGCCGCGCGCGCGGTCGCGCGCGACGCGCGCGCGACGCGGCGTCGCGCGACGCGGCGACGACGCGACGACGCGCATCGACGTCGATGAGTGACGACGACGCGCGGACGCACTTCGCGCCGCGTCGAGCGCGCGCGATGCGCGCGACGACGGCGACGACGGCGACGGCGAACGCGCCGCGCGCGCGCGCGAGCGACGGCGACGGCGACGCGCGACGGCGACGCGCGACGCGGCGACGCGACGGCGAGCGCGCCGCGAAAAAAGATGACGACGCGGCGTCGCGGCGCGCGACGTGCGCGGCGGCGGCGCTGACGGTGGCGATGGCGACGACGACGCACGCGCGACCGGTGCGGGCGTACGCCGATCGACGCACGGTGGTGCGGCGAGAGATAAAGCGCGAGGACTTTGAGTCGCTGCGAGACTTTGAACGCGCGAGGAGCGGCGAACGCGCGAGCGAGTCGGCGAAAGATTCCGAGCGAGGGATTCCCGTGACGCTGAGCAGCTCGAGCGAGGGCGAGAACGAGAGCGCGATGATGTACACGGAGCCGCCGAGACGGGCGACGGCGCGGAGGAAGGGGGCGTTCGACGCGCGACGGGCGGCGAGCGCGGCGTTTCAATGGAGCGTCATAGGGGGAGTGGTGTACAGCGTGCGCCGGGCGCAGAGACGGTCGGAAGACGTGTCGAAGAATCTCGCGCGACGGTTCGCGTACGCCGACGCGGAGCCTGACGCGCTCGTGGGGACGCGTTGGCGCGTGTACGCGGACATAGGACGAGAATCGGGCACCTGGATGCCTCCGGCGTGGGGGCAATCCGGCATGCGTTTGGTGTGTCCGATCGCCATCGAGTTTAAAGACAACGGCGTCGTCGAACCCATCGCAACGGGCGCGTTCACGCCGACGAAGTTTGAAGCGGGCACGTGGAGCATTGACGGTGACACGCTGCGGTTCAACCTGAAGATGGTCGGCGGCTTGCGGCGAGGCGACATCGAATTCGGCGAAGAGTCGCTGTACTTTAAAACCTTGGCCTGGGGCGATAAAGTCAGCGCGAACAAAGGCCGCATGCTCGTGAACCAAACTCGGTTCTTAATCCGTCGCGAATGGCGTTCGGTGGGGACGTTTAAGACGGAGCGCATCGCCGCCGACGAAGACGCCGGCGCGCAACTCGTGCCGCCCATGCGCGTTCGCGTGCCCGAATGAGCGGCGACGGTGTACACGCGCACGAAATGAATGAATATTATCATAGTTTTAGGGTTCATACCCCCGTAGTCTACTTTTCCCCCGAAATTTGCCTGCTCTCGCACCACGCCGCGATTTCCTCCACCGTCGCCTCCATCGCGTCCGCGTCCGCGTTCGCTCGCACCCAAACCTCCTCGTACGCCTCCTTCGCCTCCTCCACGACGACTTGAAAGATGTCACACTCCACATTTTCCCGTATCTTCTTTTCCGAGTACCCTCGCGCCGCCAACCGATCGTACAGCGTCGCCGTGTCGTCCACCAGCGTCAGGCACGTCACCAAGTCGAACCACCGCTCCGGGAACAGCTCGCACGAGTGATAATCCACCACGCACGCCTCCCCTCGCGCCGCGTGCCCCTCGAGCAGGTCTTCCATGCGATCCAACAGCGCGTCCTCGTCCAGCTCGTGCGTGTCCGCGTCCTCGACGTACGCGCCGTGAAAACCTTCGCGCGCGCACAGCGCCCCGACGTCGATCCTCTTCGCGTCGATTCGCGTCGCCAGCGCGTCCGCGAGCGTCGTCTTGCCCGCGCCCGGGACGCCGGTGACGAGGATGAACGGCCTCGCGCGCGTTGCCGCCGTCGTGGGCGCCATGACGCGCTTCCGACGCGCCCGAACGTGCCGCCACTCGCCGTCGCGCCGATGGCGTCGCTCGTTCGCGTCGACCCGCTGCGACGCGTCGCGGCGAGCGCGGACGACGACCGCGGCGACGACGCGAATCACGACGCGCGCGAGCGCACCGCGGGGCCGCGCGCCGCGCTCGAGGGCGAGGCGCGCGAAGAGACGTACGCGCGGTCGCCGTGCGAGGACCTCGCGCGATTGACGCTCGCGGCGCTCCTGTCCGTCGTCCAGGCGGCGTGCGCGTGCGCGCTGTGCGCGCTTTGCGCGGTGCGCGCGGTGACGCCCGCGCCGGTCGAGCGGTTTACGCGCGCGCGGGCGTTCGACGTCGCGTACGCGGTGTACGCGAGCGCGCTGGGGCGAGCGGCGCATCGAGGCGCGGTTTCGATGACGCGAGGCGGCGGGACGCACTCGACGGCGCACCCGCCGATGGCGTGCGGCGGGAAGTCGGTGATAGTGAGCGTGCCGTTCATGAACGATAATTATTCGTACGTCGTCGTGGATTCGGAAACGCGAGAGGCGTGCGCGATCGATCCCGCGGATCCCGAGGCGACGCTGGAGTGCGCGAAGAAAATCGGCGCGCGGTTGACGACGGTGTTGACGACGCATAAGCATCACGATCACGCGGGAGGGAACGGGAGGTTGGTGGCGATGATGGCGGAGGAGGAGAACGGTGCGGTCGCGATGAAGGTGTACGGACACGCGCGAGATGGGTGTCACGGGGTGAACGCGCGCGTGGAGCACGGGGACGTCGTGCGAGTCGGGCGCGGGACGCGGTTTTTGGTGACGCACGTGCCGTGTCACACGCGCGGGCACGTGGTTTATGGATTATTAGGGCAGGAATACGAAGACGATGGCGAGACGGCGCCGTCGCTGGCGGACGTCAAGGCGATGTTCACGGGAGACGCCATCATCAACGGCGGCGTCGGGGCGTTCTTCCACGGCGACGCCAAGGATTGTTACGAAAATCTTCACGAGCGTCTGGCCGACGTCTCGGACGATTGCTTGGTGTTCAGCGGGCACGAGTACATGGAGACCAACTTACGGTTCGCTAAAGCGATCGACGTCGCGGATGAAATCACGGCAAATTGCTTTTTCGCCATTCTGTTGCACCGGCATAAGCGCGCGAGCACGATGCCGTCGTCGTTTCGCGTCGAGCGTCGACTCAATCCGTTCTTCAGGTGTCGCGATCGAGAGTACTTAAGAACGCTCGTCGAGACGAAGAAGGAGTTCGCCAAGGCAAAACAACGACCATGGTGGCACAGATACTTTGGGCCCGACGCGAAAACTCTCGCGGAACGGCGAGAGCGAGAGGTGGAAAACGGCGCGCTCGCTCGCCTCCTCGCGTCGGCGAATCACGAGTTGGCGGCGACCAAGGAAGAGGCAGTGGCGGGTATGAACATGGTGATAAATTTGATGTCGGATGTGTTCGCTGTGATAGATGCGAGGAACGGCGACGATGAGGAGCGACGCGTGTTCGTTCAGTACGCGAAGCACGCTGCCGCATCGGGCCACACGCGCGTCGTCGTTTCGCAGCTCATCGCGCCGGGGCTGGTGTAGAGAGGAGGGAGTTTTAGAAGTAGAGAAATGTATTAATCACACGTCGCACGCACGCTCAAATTTTGATTTGAAACGCTTACTTGCCGAGAACCGTCTCGTTGAAGCGTTCGACTTCCTTGGCGGAGCCGATGCAGAGCGCGGTGCGTTGGTCAACGGTGTTGATTTGGACGTCCAAAACGGAGCCGCCGGTGACGCCGTCAGACGTCTTACCACCAGACTTTTCGACGAGCAAACCGAACGGCGCGGCTTCGAACGCGAGGCGAAGCTTGGCCGGGGATTTGGCGGAGGTCGGGTTGGAGAACACACCTTGGTTCTTGGTGAATTGCTGGTACACATCCGGGACGAGGCCGCCAGAGTAGCGGAGCGTGTAGCGTTCGTCCATGTAGTAGTCCAACAACTTCTTGTAGCCTTCGGTGTCTTGCGCGGCGCGCATGTTCGCCGGAGAGAAGATCTTGGAGGTTTCGTTGATCTTAATGTTCATGCGGGAGCAGATCCACGGCTCGAAGGAGCCGTCCGGAAGTTGGCAACCCTCCGGCGTGCAGCCGTAGGAGAATTCGTAGACGCCGTCGTCGAGGGCGACGATGACGGTGGTACGCGGACCGTAAAGCGCGACGAGAGACGTGCGCTGGTCGCGGCCGGTGGCACCGAGCAAACCGTCGGCGCCAGTCCCGGAGGTCGAGTCCCAGATACCGATGATGGTACCGACGGCCCAGTTGTTGTCGACGATGGAGGAGCCGTCGAGCGGGTCCCAGCACACGGTGTACTCGCCGTTCGGGTTGCACTGCACAACTTCCGGCTCTTCTTCGGACGCACCGTACGCCACAGTTTCAGAGCTCTTCACGCAATCCCACATGAGGTTATCCGCGATCACGTCCACGGAAAGTTGCGCGTCACCAAAGGTGTTCGCGCTCCCCTCCACGGTGACGAGCGCCGAGCGCAACGCCTCGGTGATATCCGCGCAGCAATCGAGCATCTCGACAATCACCTTGCGCAACTTTTCGTCCGCGCAGTGCTTACCCAAGATGTTTTCAAGGCTCGGGTACGAGTCTTGCTTCTCCGTCGTCGTGTAGAACGACGTCGACGAGGCGCCGTATTCGTGCGCTCGCACGTCCCGGCGCACCGGCTTCGCCGCTTGGCGTCGCTTCGTCGCTTGGTGCGTCTTCGCGGAGCATCGCGCGCGCGTCGCCGCGTTCATCTGTCGTCGTAAAGATCCGCGTTCCCATCGTTCGTCAGTCGCCGCGCGTCCTCGCCGCCGTCTCCCGCCGCGCCGTCGCCGCGCCGCGCGCGCGTCGTCCCGCCGCCCCGATCGTCTCGCGCCCCATCGCGTCGCGTCTCTCGCCCCCGTCGACGCATCGCTCGCGCGCGCGCACCGTGGACATGGCGGACATGATCGAGTTCGAGTGTCTTCGCGCGCGTCGCTCGTGCGAGGCGCGGTGTGCGTCGCGCGCGCTCGCGTCGCGCGTCGCCGGCGAGTGGATAAGATCATTCGTTCCGTGTGTCGATTCGTGTCGATTCGTCTCACGTATGGGCAAACAGTGTACATATCGACGGCAGACGCGCCGACGCCGACGACGACGCGCGCACACGGCGACGCGCGACGATGTCGACGACGGCGCGCGCGACGGCGTCGGCGTCGGCGCGACGCGCGACGCCGGCGCGCGCGCGCGGCGCGACGCGAACGCGCGCGGTGCGCCGACGCGCGATCGCGAGACGCGCGACCGGGGACGGGACGACGCGCGCGGACGCGGACGCGGACGCGGACGCGGACGAGGCGGCGGCGGCGCGCGCGTCGAAGAAGTGGAAACCGAAACCGCTGCCGTCGACGTTCGGGGACGCGGCGTCGCCGAGAGCGCGGTCGCCGTTCGACGCGAAGACGGGGGCGACGTCGCCGTTCGAGAAGGCGCCGGGGACGTCGGCGTCGCCGTTCGAGAAGGCGACGAGCGACGGGACGGGTAAACCGGCGAGTCCGTTCGGGGCGGTGGCGACGCCGGTGACAGAGGGCGGGGCGGCGAGCGGGGACGCGACGACGACGCGCGCGAAGGCGGCGGCGAGCCCGTTCGGGGCGGCGGAGGCGCGGTCGCCGTTCGCCGCGGCGCCGGGCGCGGCGAAGAGCCCGTTCGGAGGAGCGAGCGCGGCGAAGAATCCGTTCAACGAACCGGAAGCCGCGCTGTACGGCGCGAAGCCGGTGGCGAAGAAGCCGGCGGTGAAGGTGGAAGAGAAGACGTCGTTTTTGGAGTCTTTGCCGCGACCGACGCTCGGGCAATTCTTCATCGTGTTCTCGTTCGTGACGATCATTTCTTTGATGCTCGGGACGTTTTGGGTCGTCGTCAACGCCGGTGGCGTGCACTTTAACGATTCTTAAGCCGAGCGCGACGTGCTCGCACTCATTTATCGCTCGCGTTGCTTTACATTATCCTTGTAGTCGGCAAATAGGTCACACATTCATCGTTTGTTTGTTTGTTCGTTTCTCGTTCATCGCGCGCTCAAGCGGCCTTCGAGGCAAAGCGCGCATACGTAGTCGAACGCATCGCTCGCCGTTTCGGGCGTTCGACGCAATCGCGGGTCGGAAAGAATGGCGGCGAGCCGCGAGCGCTGCGCCTCCAGCTGCCGAACGAAGCATTCGCGTTGGAGAGAGTCGAGCGAAAGCCGATGGAGCTCGAGCAACGCGCCTTGCAAGCGCTCGGAAGGCACGCGTCGAATCGCCGCCGTCAGTCGAAGTGTCTGCTCGGAAACCTCCCGCTCGATCGTGTTCGCTCGAAACGCGTGACGACTCGCTTCACCGTCCAAGGCTTGTGCTTCCGCGTCGACCCATCGTAGAAAACTCAAGCCGATCGTCTGCGAAGGCGTCGTTCTCGCGCGAGACGTTCGTGGAAGATTGGAAAGACGATACGTCAACATTCGTCGCCACACGTCGTCGTCATCGTCGCCTTGGTTGCATTCTTCGTCCTCATTCGTGGTGAAGGACGAAAAGTCGCCGAGCGCGTCGTGGATGCTGGCGCGCGTGCGCGGCGGAAAAATTTCAATTTCCCTCGACGTCCACGCGGCTTCTTCGGGCGACGACGAATCTTCGTCGACGTCGCCGGATGAATGCAGCGCACCGAGCGATGACGGCTTCAACGACGAGACCGTTCGTAACGATTTCACGCCCGAACGCTCGGGCGTCACGCACGTCCGCGTCGGCGATTCGGAATCGGAGCTCGCGCTCAACGTCGCCGGATCGGCGCTCCGTCGACGCATGGCGTTCACGCGCGTCAGTTTCGGCGTCTCACCCCCCACGACGACGGCGCGGTGCAAACAATCACCGCCATCAACGCTCGCGTCATCGATCGCGCACGCGAGCAGCAAAGCCGCGCCCGAACTTTCCGAAGACGTGCGCGCCGACGCCGCCGATCCCGACGTCGTCGAGTCCAATCGCGCCGTCGCGTGCGCGCTCGACATCCGCCCGAGCGGCACCACCTCGAGCGCCTCGCCCATCGTCATCGTCACCGACCGATACTTCACGCGCGCGTCGTCGTCCAGATACGCCAACAGTTTCCTCGTCGCCGTCTCGTCGTCTTCCCCTCCCTCGCCGCCTCCGATCTCGAACCCGTTCTCGGCGTCCGCGCGCATCTCCTTCGCCGTTCTCTCCAACCGCGCCAGCGTCCCATCCCGTCGCAGCGCCTCGACGAAATCCTCCACCAACCCCTCGCTCGCGATTCCCTCGCGTTCGCGTTCGCTCGTCGCGCTCGTCGTCGTCGTCGACGCCCGCCCCGACGACGCGTCCTCGTCGTCGTCGCGCCCTCGTCCTCCCGTCTCTTCCTCAACTTTCACTTTCGCCTTCGTTTTCGCCCGTCGCGTCGTCTTTCGCGCGCGTCGCGCGATAAACCTTCGCCACGCGTCGCGCGCGCGCGTCATGTCGCCGCGCGCGCGTCGTCGCGCGCGTCGGTGCCGTCGAGTCGAGCAGTGTCGACTTTCGATCGACATCGATCGACATCGATCGACGTTCCGTCGATCGATCGATGGTCTCGATCGATGGTCTCGATCGATGTTACTCGAATGAACACGGACCGCGCCCTCGCCCGGTCTCCGGACGGCGCGCCGTCGCGCGCGCCGCGGAAGGACGCGCGCGGCGACGCGGCGCGCGGCGACGCGGCGCGCGGCGAACGTCGCGGGGCGACATCGCGCGCGCGGCGCGGCGCGGCGAGGCGCGAACGGACGCGAACGGACGACGCGAGAGACGCGGTGATTTCGAAACGCGCTTCGACGGAAACGGAACGGCGCGACGACGCGATGGCGCGCGACCCGAGGGAGATGACGGGAGAGGTGGCGCGCGTCGTCATCGGTGGGGACGTGTTCCAGGTGAACGACGCGGTGTTGGTCAAGGCGCCGGGGGCGAACGAGCGGTACGTGGGGCGCATCGTGAGCGTGGCGGTGGAGAACGGGGCGGTGAAGGCGCGGTTGTGCTGGTATTATCGACCGCAAGAGACGCGAGGGGGACGGAAACGGTTTCACGGGGTGAAGGAGTTGTTTTCGAGCGATCACTACGATTGGGTGAGCGTGAACACGATCGATGCGAAGTGCGAGGTGTGGTCGCTGCGGGAGTATCAAGAGCTCGAGGCGGTGACGGAGTTTGATTTTTACGCTCGGTTTTTGTATCGAAGCTCGCGGGGGGAGTTCCGACCGGAGAAGGTGCCGGTGTTCTGTAAGTGCGCGGAGCCGTATAATCCCGATCGGTTCATGGTCGAGTGCGATCAGTGTAAGGATTGGTTCCATCCCGAGTGCGTCGACGAGACGAAATCCAGCGCTTCGCAGCTCGACGTTTGGCGGTGTTCCGACTGTCGATTGAGCAAGATTACGGGCGAGGTTTGAAACGCGAAATGAGCGCATCGAATAATTGATTGTACGAATGAAATCGCGCGCGCGGCACCGTCGCTGAGCACGCGACGGGCGCGCGACGCAAACTTATAGCAAGACGGCGCCGTTCACCCTTAGATAATTCGAGTAGCACGAAGCAACTCCATCGCTCGAATTATTGGGCTTAGCACCCAGCACACCAGTATTGGGCTTAGCACCCAGCACACCACCGAAAAATGGCACGTCTGAAATATTCTATCGCTATATCACAATGAATCCGTGCGTCGATCGCCGTCACTACTCGTAACCTTCGCCGATTTCGATGCCTGCGTCGATGAGTGCGTTCCCAGTCGCTTTCATTCGCGCGGCGAACTTGCACGCCGCGCGGAGCTTTGCCATGCGCAAACGCTTCAAAAGCTGCTTGGCGAGGTGCGCCACGCGAGGGTTGCGCGAGTTTTGCAAATAATCAACCACCTTAGTGCCGTCCTCGACAATCATGATGGACTGATTTCCGGGCGATAACATCAAGTTGGATAACGCGGTGATGGCGGCGGTTTCCGAGCGCACGTCCCCGGTCCGAGCGAGCTGAATGATCCATTTTAACGCCCCTTGCTTGCAAAAGCGCTCACCGTTTGGCTCGTACAGCGCTAATTCTGCGATCGCGAGCGCGGCGAACCGCTTTACTTCCTGCTGCGGACTGCGCAACATGAAGATGCACGCCTGAATGGCGCCCGTTTTTCCGGCGAGCGCGCGCAAATCGAAATTCGACGCCAAATTTTTCAACCCGAGCGCGGCGACTAATTGCATCTCCGCCATATCGATTCGTTCCGACGTGTTCATCGCAATCGTGCAAAACAACTGAATGGCGCGATACTTGACGAGCGTCTCGCGCAAATCCTTGTTGCGCGCCATGTGCGCGATGACGAGCGCCGCCGCCAGCTTCCGAGCCGGAATCTTATCTCTCGAGAGTTCGAACAAAAAAGGCACGTAACCTTTTTTCTCCATCAAATTACTAAATTCGTCGTTCATCGCCAAACGCGCGATGGCGATGAGCGCCCACTTCTCCGTGTCCGTGTCGTCCGTCTTATCGACGAAGTCGAGAAAGTTTTTAATCAATTGCTCCGGCGCCTTCGCGCTCATCAGCGACGCCACCTCGGGATCATCCGCGATTCTCGCGAACGTCACCACGCAATTTCTTTTAACCCTCACCCCTAACCCCTTTTCCGTGATCAGCGCCGTCATGCTCTTATCCAGCCCCTCGTCGCTCGCTAAAAACCGCGTATCGTCGTGATTCACCAGCGTCGTCAGCGCCCCGCTCGCCGCCACCGCGCGCTCTTTATCTTTCCCCTTGATCGTCGCCACGCACAGTTTAAACATCTCCTTCGTCGCCAGCGCCGTCGCGCAATCATCGTGCAGCGCCAGCGTCTGCACCAGCCCGAACGCCGCGATCTGCGCCTCTCGCTCCTTAAACTCGCACAGCCGCGGCAGGCTCTCCCTCAGAAACGTCCCGCGCGTCCTGTGCGTCAGCTTCCCCCACGTCGTCTCCACCTCTCCCGCGATCGCCGCTCGAAGCGCGCGCATCTGTCGCAGCAACTGTCGCATCTTCCCCGTCGATCGCTTCCATCCCGCGATGTCGTCCATCATCGCGTGCACCTTGGCGTCCGTCATCGCTTCGTCCACCGTCTCGCGCGCGCACGTCACGAACGCGATGAACGCGCGCACCGCGCGCACCATGCGACGCCGCGCCACGCGCATCGCGAGCGTCTTTCAGCGTTCGTCTTTCAGCGTTCTGTGCGTGTCCGCGTTCCGTGCGCATCCGCGTCGCGCG
>Ga0206682_10000420_pt1 | contig 46282 bp, 30 predicted proteins | sample M240m12015metaG_FD_155444 | JGI IMG/M metagenome (GOLD analysis project Ga0206682, IMG submission 155444) | Ammonia-oxidizing marine archaeal communities from Monterey Bay, California, United States - M2 40m 12015 | ecosystem: Environmental > Aquatic > Marine > Intertidal zone | place: USA... | reverse complement strand
GTGCGGGTGACATAACAAGTTGGAGTGATCAAAGCATCGTCTAGTCCAAAGCGAGCACGGTGATATCCGAGCAATCGCGGCCGTCATCCGCGAGGACGCACTCGAATCGAGCTAACATCGTCTTCATTTTACTCCTCGTGATGCTTGCAGGCGTGAGTTTCTTGAGTCTTTCCTGGTCGCCGAGACTCGCCCCGCGTTCTTCTTTCATCTTCTCCCAGTCCTCGGCGGAACGGATTCCAACACACAACTCTTCGGAGTTATACTTCGCGAGGCATTCTAAACGAGCTTCAATCATTATCATACCAGGCGACTTGCCTAAGCCACAGTCGCAGTGCAGCGTCGTCCAGGATCGCATGTGACGCAAGACTTCTGGGCTCCCGAAATCCCAAGTCTCGCCCGGGAGCTTGTTGACATCGGCACACCCTGAACCGTAGTCATCGTATGACAGTGCGAACGCATGCGCTTCGCCTTTCATACTGAGTTCGTTGATGGCCTGCGCTACACGTTCTTGTTCCATCGGGTGAGGACCGTAATTCAAAGCGAGCCGCTGGATTTTCAGCGTCGTCGGCGACGCGCGCCAGAAGACTTGGCCCGAGTTGAAATTCCAAGCGTCTTGATGGTGTTGTTTAGCGTACTCATTCTTTTGCATATATGGGTAGCGTCCACGGTACAGCGCGTTATATCCCACCTGGCCTTGTTGATAAAACACATTTGTGTGCGGATGTTCGCGGAGTAAACGCCCCAAGTCTGGGACTTTAAAAAGGAGAACATCCGTGTCGAAGATGAAAAAGTCCACATTCGCGGCGAGCAAACCGAGAGTGACTTTTTGTTTGAACCAAGTCAGCTGTTTGTATTTGAGGTCGTCGGCGTGCCCGCCCGAGTGCACCAAGCCGTCGAACGCGTGCCCGTCGGCGTATTGCAAGCAGTGAAACAGCTTCTCGCTTTCGCACTTCCTCGTCGCGTCGGCGTCCAGCGTGATCAAAATGTACCGCTCAATGAAGCACTTTTGATTCACAACGCGCTGCGTCGATAATTTGGCGGTCTCATAGTTTTCCGAATCCGCGATGGAGACAAAGAGCGTGTTCGCCGGCGCGCACGACGACGGCGTCTTCGCGCGCTGCTGCGCAAACGGGTGCAACTGTTTATACCACGAGCAATCCCTCGGCGTGATCTTGTGTTCGGTCTCGTGTGCCCTGTCATCGTCTCCGTTCATCGCGTTCGGGTAGTCGCTCGTCATCGCCGGCAGGCACGACAAGTTGCCGCCGACGCGCTCGAAGTCGTAAAAGTCGCCGCCGAGCGTGGCGGCGTCCCCTTCCAAATCCATCGCGTCCGCCTTCGCCGAGCGCGCGCGCGCGCCGAGCGGTTGGACGGACGCATCGCGCGCGGAGTTGACGCTCGAGACGATCGCCGCCCCGACGAGGAGCGCGCACGCCGAGCCGACCGCGAGCGTCGTCTTCAGGCTCAGGCTCGAGCGTCGACTTTGGTGTTGCGCGCGATCCGTCGCGGTCAACGACGCCGGCGCGTCGACCAAGGGCGCGGACTCCTCGAGCGAGCCCGACATGGTGATCTCTTGGATATCCTTGGATCTCTTGACTTAGAGTCGACGGACGAGCGAGCGATGTGCCGAACTGTGCCGCTCGCTCGCGGAGGGTGTTCAGACGGAGTGCTCGTCGAAGCGGTTCGCGAAGCAAACAGCCGCGTCGGCGGAAACGAACGAGCGAAGTCACCGCTCAGCTCGAGACACGCCTGGATCTGACGATATTAAACATGGACACAGGCTTAGCCGAGGCGAGAGGCGTAGCTCGAGCGTCTAGACCTCGGCGACGATCGCTTTCGCCACCGCCGCGCTCGGAGGCGCTTTCCCGGTGCGGGTGACATAACAAGTTGGAGTGATCAAAGCATCGTCTAGTCCAAAGCGAGCACGGTGATATCCGAGCAATCGCGGCCGTCATCCGCGAGGACGCACTCGAATCGAGCTAACATCGTCTTCATTTTACTCCTCGTGATGCTTGCAGGCGTGAGTTTCTTGAGTCTTTCCTGGTCGCCGAGACTCGCCCCGCGTTCTTCTTTCATCTTCTCCCAGTCCTCGGCGGAACGGATTCCAACACACAACTCTTCGGAGTTATACTTCGCGAGGCATTCTAAACGAGCTTCAATCATTATCATACCAGGCGACTTGCCTAAGCCACAGTCGCAGTGCAGCGTCGTCCAGGATCGCATGTGACGCAAGACTTCTGGGCTCCCGAAATCCCAAGTCTCGCCCGGGAGCTTGTTGACATCGGCACACCCTGAACCGTAGTCATCGTATGACAGTGCGAACGCATGCGCTTCGCCTTTCATACTGAGTTCGTTGATGGCCTGCGCTACACGTTCTTGTTCCATCGGGTGAGGACCGTAATTCAAAGCGAGCCGCTGGATTTTCAGCGTCGTCGGCGACGCGCGCCAGAAGACTTGGCCCGAGTTGAAATTCCAAGCGTCTTGATGGTGTTGTTTAGCGTACTCATTCTTTTGCATATATGGGTAGCGTCCACGGTACAGCGCGTTATATCCCACCTGGCCTTGTTGATAAAACACATTTGTGTGCGGATGTTCGCGGAGTAAACGCCCCAAGTCTGGGACTTTAAAAAGGAGAACATCCGTGTCGAAGATGAAAAAGTCCACATTCGCGGCGAGCAAACCGAGAGTGACTTTTTGTTTGAACCAAGTCAGCTGTTTGTATTTGAGGTCGTCGGCGTGCCCGCCCGAGTGCACCAAGCCGTCGAACGCGTGCCCGTCGGCGTATTGCAAGCAGTGAAACAGCTTCTCGCTTTCGCACTTCCTCGTCGCGTCGGCGTCCAGCGTGATCAAAATGTACCGCTCAATGAAGCACTTTTGATTCACAACGCGCTGCGTCGATAATTTGGCGGTCTCATAGTTTTCCGAATCCGCGATGGAGACAAAGAGCGTGTTCGCCGGCGCGCACGACGACGGCGTCTTCGCGCGCTGCTGCGCAAACGGGTGCAACTGTTTATACCACGAGCAATCCCTCGGCGTGATCTTGTGTTCGGTCTCGTGTGCCCTGTCATCGTCTCCGTTCATCGCGTTCGGGTAGTCGCTCGTCATCGCCGGCAGGCACGACAAGTTGCCGCCGACGCGCTCGAAGTCGTAAAAGTCGCCGCCGAGCGTGGCGGCGTCCCCTTCCAAATCCATCGCGTCCGCCTTCGCCGAGCGCGCGCGCGCGCCGAGCGGTTGGACGGACGCATCGCGCGCGGAGTTGACGCTCGAGACGATCGCCGCCCCGACGAGGAGCGCGCACGCCGAGCCGACCGCGAGCGTCGTCTTCAGGCTCAGGCTCGAGCGTCGACTTTGGTGTTGCGCGCGATCCGTCGCGGTCAACGACGCCGGCGCGTCGACCAAGGGCGCGGACTCCTCGAGCGAGCCCGACATGGTGATCTCTTGGATATCCTTGGATCTCTTGACTTAGAGTCGACGGACGAGCGAGCGATGTGCCGAACTGTGCCGCTCGCTCGCGGAGGGTGTTCAGACGGAGTGCTCGTCGAAGCGGTTCGCGAAGCAAACAGCCGCGTCGGCGGAAACGAACGAGCGAAGTCACCGCTCAGCTCGAGACACGCCTGGATCTGACGATATACGCAACGCTATCGCGCGATCGCCCGCCCGGCTCGACCCGTCGTCGCGCGGCGCCAACGTGTGCGGCGGCGATGAAACCACGCGCGAGCGCGGCGCGCGCGCGAGAGCGGCGCGCGCGGCGCGCGCGCGGGCGATGAAGCGACCCGGGATCGCGCGCGCGGACGCGCGCGACGCGCCGTCGACGTCGTCGGACGCGATCGACGCGCGCGCGGCGAAAAAGGCGCGCGCGAACGCCGCGGGTGGACTGCTCGCGAGCATCCTCGGCGACGTGAAGCGATCGAACGCGCAGCGCGCGAAGACGGTCGTCGCGAGCGGCGGACGCGCGATCACGAGGGATGACGTCGTGTCTCGGGAGACGAAAGCGATGGAGGCGCGAAGGAAGTTTGAGAGGGAGGTGCGGGAGAGGATCGAGCGAGAGGTGGCGGGGAGCGAGAGCGCGGAGGCGTTTTGCGAGTTTGAGACGATGGAGAAGCAGTGGAGGAACATCGTGCACGAAATCGCGGCGGAGATGAAGTTGTTTTCGGAGAGCGTGGAGGTAGGGGCGACGGGGGAGGAGAAGTTTGTGATTGTGCATAAGAAGGCGCCGGAGGTGGAGCGAGACGCGGAGTCGTTGCGAAACGAAATCGCGGCGAGAGAGCGGGCGGGAAAACACGGTAAAAAGGGAGAGGGGTTGAGCGATAAAGCGCCGACGTACGCGGCAGATGCGGTTGAGTTGACAGTTGTGGGTACGGTGAAGCGAGACTTGCGGTCGGTGGAGGAAACGATTGCGGATATGCGCAAAGCTCGCGAGAAGACGGACGCTTGAGTCGAGACCCTTCTAATAACAAATCGCTACGACGTATTAGGCTTATTTACAGCTCATCTTTCACGTCTTCTGTTTTATCGCCGACGCGCATGCGTTCTTCGACTCGTTCGGTGAACGCGCGAACCTCCGCGTCCAAACCTGGCCACTCTTGAACGATGCGTCGCGCGCCTTCAAGTTTTGGCTCCTTCGTGAGCGGGTTGTTACACAAATCGATCGTCTTCGCCGCAGATTTGGTCTCATTCCCACACCACGATTCGCACCACAGCCAGGGCTGCGGTAACGAAAAGATTGGCACGTCGTGCTGCGCGTAGTTTGGCAAGTCTTGATCGAGGTTCGCCAACGAACCCGGATCTCGCGAAAGTTGGTCGTACATAACTCTCAATCTATCGCCAGCCGCCATAGCGCGAAAACGATCGAGATCCACGACGTACAGCGCACTAATATGGTACGGCCTACCTCGTAAGTGATCTCGCCAGAAGCCCTGTTTCCAAAATCTAAAGCCTTCCATTTCTTTGTTGTTGTCGCACATCGGCGTGTACCCGTACGGCGCACCGTGAAGATCCATGGTCCAAAGTTCGCTCATATCCGCTCGAACAATTTGATCGGCATCGACAAAAATAACTTTGTTGAGCTCGAGTGGGAACAGTACGTCGAGGAACAGAATCTTATACGCCCAGATGATTCTTTGCTTCTCCGTTTGCTTGTTCAGCCACGTCGGCCACTTGTAGCTCACGAGCTCATACTCAAAGTCGTACTCCTTTGCCATGTACGGTAAGAAATCTTTAAAGGACGGCGAAAGCCAGTTTTTGATGAACCAGAATTTCACCGGATTCTTCGTCGAGCGCTTGACGGATGCCATCATAATTTTCAAGAATCGCTCGTACAGATGACCGGAGGCAACGCTAAAGATGTGAATACGGTCTGCCTCCTTCGTCCTCTTGAATACACTCGACAACCATCCACTATTGTCTGAGGTTGAAACTTCGTCGAGTACGTCAAGATCTTCCTTACCTTTCCGTCTCGCAAGAGATACGTCAAGTTGCCGCCCTCTGAAAGAGTCCACTAATACGTCGACGGTGGATTCGTCGTGCGAAAGCGTCAAGTCTCGCGCCTCCGAGTCGAGAAGATCTTTCACCTGAAGAAATGCGAATATGTCCGACGATCTACCAGCTCGAAGTGACAACTTGTGCATTCCAGGTGAGGCTGGAAGCTGAAAATAACCCAAGTTCGACATCACGATTGTGCCTGGATTCACGGCCACGCTCTTATCCTCGAGCACGAACTGTGTCCCTCTCGCCGGTTGACCCGTGTTGTGATCACTTGCGTGGCCAGTGACTAGCAGAGACTCGAGCAAGTACTCTGCGTGCACAGTCTTCTCCTTGATGTCTTTGAGAATCAGGTTATCCAAATCATATGCCGCCCTGTGAGTCGTCACCATCCACGCTTCTGGGAAATCTACGTGCATCGTGAGCGTCTTGTGGGTCGGAACATTGGTGATGAATGCACGAGGTGATTCCGTCATCGACGACGGTGGCGCAACATAGCGGTAGTACGACTTCAACGGTAAATCCTGCAAATTCGTCATGGGATTAAGGACGACTCGAATGGTCACCGCTTCTGGCAATCGGTCTCGAAGTAGCGCGAGCACCGGCGCGACGCGTTGCGCCTCCTTACTCAAAGGATCGAGAATGGCCTCAATCTGAACGATAGTTCCGGAGCCAGTGACAAAACTTGTTGCTTTCGCGTCGTTAATGATTTCCTCCAAACTTTCCACCGTTCGCTTCGTGGATGCGCCGGCTTGTTTCATCGCAACAATTGCTGCGGCGTCTGAGATGATGGTCGACAACAAAGCCGGTTCCATCTCCTCGGCGTCTGAGAGGATTTCTTCTTTCACCACGTCGAATACCATTTTAGATGTTTTTGTCATCTCGATGGCGGCGAGAACGTCCAGGTCTTCGGCATCCATTTGACATTGTCTGGCCATCAGATCCAGGACCCTTCCATTCGCAATAACGGCGCACTTCGATGTCAAGTCGTAATGAGCCAGTAGTCGAAGACTTTGCGTCGCGACGTCGGCAAAAAGCGTCTCGTCGCTATACAGTCGCTTAAAATCGACCAAATTCAGCCCCATTCGCTCCGCCGCATCCTCGGGCTTCACATCTTCTGCCAAGAGTTGCTCAACGAAATTGGCAATCTTAGCCCGTCGCGTAGGCAGATGCAACGCGGCTTGAATCGCGCGCGAGCGCGCTCCCATCGTCGCAGCTGCCGATGGATGAACTACTGTAAATCGCGAAAGCGAACCAGATTCGGACAACACGTGCTTTGCAGCCGCCAGGATCAAAAGTGCGCCCCTATCACTGTCAGCGTTGGCTACGACGACGATGGACATACCTTTCACTTCGTCTGCATCGCCGCCTTGAGCGTACTTGAGCGAAGCGATTGACGAACGGTCGATGGGTAATCGATACACCGGTGCGACATCATCCTCATCCAATATCCAAGGAACATACTTAGACACCGCTCCTTCTTGCATGAACTTCGCCACATTTTCGAGCAGGGCGCCGGCAAGTTTTCCCGCAACAACGAGTCTTCGAACTTTCTCCATCTCCTGGCGCAAGTGGTGCGATACCATTTGCTCCAACGATGCGCGATACGCCATACCTTGCGATTCATCGACGTACACACCGTTCAATACGAACGACTGTGTCATCAAGCCTTTCGCCTTCACGGCGGCGCGGACTTCGTCGATGTACTTGTCGATGCTCGTTGACGAACGAGATGCGAACTCTTCGAGCAACGTCACCGCATCAAATTCGAGATCATCGGCAAATTCTGACAGTGTTTTCTCGAACGCATCCATCGCACCTTCCCAAGACGGCGGAGAATATACCGCGGGCGCGAAGTACGACGGTGGTCTTTCTTCCGTACGACTTTGCGCTACGTAAGACATGAAATTGTGCTGTGCGACAGGCCCATATTCGCGCAATAAGTAATTTGCGGCACGTGCAACGCGACGTCCGAAAACTAGGTCCGTTTGCTTCGCAAACGTCTGAGCGAGGACGGGATCAGGGTTATCTAACCCTGTGACGACGACTTGAGCCATTCGCACCGGTACTTTGTGATCGTAGAAATGGGACATCATCCCAACCATATCCCACGTCGACATGTCTGACGGATCCAGGAAAACGGCCATATTGTAGAGATTGTACCTCACTTTCGGAAATCCGCCTCGCGAAGGTTCGAGCAACGTTTTCAAATTCCTAGTCCACGAAGCGAACTTCGCGTCGGCCTCGATGTCGTTGTAAAACAGGATTGCCGGGTTCGTCACGTCAATCTTGACCTCAGAGCTTCGCTGCTTTTTGGGCAAGCGAAGAAGCCTTGAAACGCTCGATTGCGGTAACCCAAGACGACGAAGCGCAGCGGCGTGCTGTACCTCCTTTGATATGGTCTCCGTCAAGGTGTAGATGTCGATGGTGTCGAGTTCTAAATTCTCGCCGTTGAGCGACATGATCAACCCTCCGGGACGCATGTTTTTGCGATTTTTCGTCACTTCATTAACGATTGTCGAATTCAGTTTCATGCGAGACAATGAGTTCGCTAAAGAAGGGAAATTTTGCGAGAGCTCGACCAGGGCTCGGAGAGGATCGTCGGAGAGCGAGATGCGCTGCGTCGCCTGCAAGCCTAAATCCTTGATATCCCACAATTTCAGAGGCGCATCCGAGGTCAGCTCCGACTTTCCAACCATCTCGTCGCGAAATGCGCGTAGACCATCGACTTCGTTCGGATATCTCTTTGCTAATGTAGCGAAATTAAATCCCGACACGCTCTCGTCTGCGAGCTCGTCGCCGAGCGGCGCCGACGCGTCGTCGTCCGCATCAGCCTCTTCGGCCTTGACCTTGCTATCATCAATCGCCTTGTACTCCATATTTTTCACCGCGAGCTCGACACCGAATCCGGCCAGGCGCAAGTTGGCGTCGTCAGACGCCCCGAACGCAGCGCACGAATCTCTTCTCGCGCACGCCGTCTCGAACAGTACCGGTCTTAAAACGTAGTTCACCAGACCGGACTCGCTCGCATCGACTAAAACGCGGTGCATCGAGTTAAAACACGCCGTCCCGGGCGCGGCGTACGCGAAAGCCGTCGGCAACGTCGCATTGAGCGCACCGCCGTACGTCGCGTCGCGTTCCGTCGCGCTCCCGCTCGCGCTCGCCGCGCCCGCGCGCACCGCCCCCTCCAGCGCCCCCGCGTCGTCATACACCGCCCCCCCCAACTCCACGCGACAGCATCCACCGCTCGCATCGCTCAGCGCCGCCGCCATCGTCCGAAAACTCGCCAGTCTCGGCGAGTACGCTCGCGCGCCGCGCGCCAATCCCAACGCCCGCGCGCGTCCATCGTCCCCGAGCGCCCGTCGTCCCGCCTCGTCCACGCGCGCCTCGCACGTCGCGTCATCGCTCGCGTCGCCATCGATCGGCGCGTCCAGATCGTCGACGAGCGTCCAGAACGCCGCGCCATCGACGTCCGCGACGCCGACCAGCGTTTCCAACGCGAACGACGTCGCGCGCCATCCCGCGCGCAGCGCGACGTCGATCGATTTCGCGCCCGCCGCGCCGCGCGCGAGCGCGCACGCGACGAGCAGCGACGCGATCGCGCGGCGCGCGCGCGCGCGCGGCGTCTCGACGCGCATCGCCGCGCGGATGAGTGACGCGCCGGCGCGCGCGGCGTCATCTCTCGACGCGCGACGCGTCGCGCGGACGCGCGCGCGCGCGACGCGACGCGATGGTGCTCGGCGTGTCCACGACGACGCTCGTGCTCGCGATCGGCGCCGGCGCGCTGGCGCTCGGGCCGAGAGACGTCCCGGTGGCGGCGAAATTCTTGGGAAGACTCACGGGACGCGCGGTGGCGCACGTCGGCGGCGTCGCGCGCGCGATCGAGCGCGCGACGAACGAGCGGGAGCTGCGAGGGATACGCGCGGAGGTGCGAGCGTCGATGAAGGACCTGCGAGGGGTGGCGCGGGAGATCGAGCGGGAGTTGACGCCGTCGGGACGGCGCGGCGAGGACGAGGGCGAGGGCGAACGCGAGGGCGGGACGAGCGCGACGGCGACGACGGCGACGTCGAGGGACGATTCGAGGACGTCGACGTCGGCGAGATACGAACGGGTGATTCCGGTGAGCGCGCGCGCGGTCGGGGCGACGCCGGCGAGCGGCGGGTTCGGCGTCGCCGGTTCCGAAGTGCTCGCGGCGAGTTTTAAAGAGCGCGAGGTCGCGCTCAAGGCGGCGCGGTTGATGGAGAGCGGCGCGATCGATGACTATTTAGCGAAGCGCGAGCGCGAGGGGGGCACCGAGTAGAGACGCGGACGAAGCGCGCTGCGGTAGTAGGGACTTAGACGAATAGCAAAGAAACGGTGTGGTAAAAACATACTTGCCAGTATCAACGAAAATCAACTCCGCGCTCTAAAGCTTGTCGAGAATGTGCTCGGTGACTTGCTTGCGAGTGTCCTCGGGCGACGTCACGGTGTGCCCGATCGTCTTCGGAGACTCGAAAATCTCGTGGTCGTTACCGCCCGGGTACGTCTTGTCGCCGAAGAAGTGAATGACGTCGAAGTCGTTCTCCACGAATTGCAAGCAGTACGTCTTATCCCAACCCTGCGGGAACACGTCGAACGAAATCTGTCCCCCGATGGAGTACGTCAGCCCGTAATCCGCGAATTCTTTGCGCAGAGTCTCCACCATCGCCTTGCGCACGCCCGCCTTTTCGTCAAAGCGCTCGAACTCGTCCCGCTCCTCCTGACTGCAATTTCTCCCGATCGGCGACACGTTCAGCATCCCCGCCCTGAACTCGATGAACGTCCCCCGCTTCACCGGGACGTCCAAATCCGCCACGTAGTGCAGCACAAAGTTAATAAACCGCTTCAACTTGTCCTCGCCCAGAAACGCCTTGAGCGACTGCTTCGCCAGGAGCGCGCCATCCTTGTACGCCACCAGCCCGTTCTCCGAGAACAAGTACGCGTACTCCCGCTCCACGCCCTCGCCGAGCTGTTCGGAGATCTTCACCAGATCCGACCCGCCCACGATCCCGACCGTCACCCTCGACCGCAGATCCTCCATGAAGCGCTTCATGACGTCGTCCGCCTCCTTTCGCGGCACCGTCAGCGTGCCGTCGACGTCGAACAGCGCGAGCACGCGCGGCGACATGTCGCGGTGCGTTCGCGCGTTCGCCGTATCTCTCGCTCGCTCGCTCGCGTCGCGTCGCGTCGCGTCGCGTCGCGTCCACGTGTGCGGCGCGCGGACGGCCGCACCGCACACCGCACGCCGCACGCCGTCGTCGTCGTCGTCGCCGATCGGTCGCCCGCGCGTCGGTCGGTCGGTCGGTCGGTCGGTTTCGTTTCCGTCGCGCGCGCGTCGTCGTCGCGGCCGCCGGACCGCCGGACCGCCGGACCGCCGGACCGCCGGACCGCCGGTCGCGCGCGCGGTCGCGTCGGCATCTTGCGGCGCCACCGCGCGCGCGTCGACGCGCGGCGCCTCGGCGAGGTCCCGCGCGCGACGCGGACGCGCGCGCGTCGTCGACGCGCGTCCGACGCGCGCCGTCGCGCCGTCGCGCCGTCGCGCGCGTCGTCGCCGTCGCCGTCGCGCGCGGCGTCGCCGTCGGCGACCGACCGCGCGTGGTCCGACCGACCGCGCGGATAAGCCGGAAAAACCCACCGACCGAGGGTCGCGACTCGATCGAGACCCCCTCGGGGTGACGACGTATGCGCGCCAGTGCGAACGCATATATACCTCCCGCGCGCGCCCCACACGGGCGAAACGCGCGCGCAGTACGCCACCGCGCGCCGCGGTCGCCCGCGGCGCGCGAGGGCTTGCGCCGGCGCGCCGTCGCGGCGCCCGACGCCGCACACGACGACGCGACGCGCGCGATGAGCGTTCAGGAGTACATCGAGAAGCACGATCTCACGAAGAAGATCGAGGAGGCGCTCAACGCCGCGGTCAAGGCCAAGGCGGATGAGCCGCTCGCGTTCGTGGTGCGCGCGACGCGACGCGATTGACGCGCGAACGCGATGGATGCGCGCGACCGCGGCGCGACGTCGAGGGCGAAGGGCGACGCGCGCGAAGGCGCGCGAAGGCGCGCGAGCGATGCGTTCGATGGCGTGGAAAACGTGCGGGCGAATGGGACGGGACGCGGGATCGGTGCGAGCGCGCGCGCGCGGGGGGGGGGTCGTTACGATCGCGGGAGGCGATCGGGTGTCTGGATAAAAGCGCGCGGCGGGCGCGGGGGGGGGGGGTCGTTACGATCGCGGGAGGCGATCGGGTGTCTGGATAAAAGCGCGCGGCGCGCGCGGGCGATCGCGCTCGCGGAGGGGTGGGCGGGGCGAACGCCGTCGCCGTTCGGGATCGGGCGTGGAGGATTCGGGCGCGAAGATGCGTCGCGCGGCGACGCGGCGCGACGAAAAGACGATTGACTGACGATTCGACGAATGCTTACGACGCGCGCAGAGCGAGTACATGAAAAAGCGCACGACGCCCGCCATCACGAAGGTCGTCGGTCGCCAAATTTTTGACTCTCGCGGTAACCCGACGGTTGAAGCCGATGTGTACACGCACAAGGGTATGTTCCGCGCCATGGTGCCGAGTGGTGCGTCCACGGGTATCTACGAAGCCGTGGAACTTCGCGACGGCGGCAAGGAATACATGGGCAAGGGCGTCATGCAAGCCGTGAAGAACTTGAACGAAATCATCGCCCCGGCGCTCATCGGCAAGGACCCGCGCGACCAAAAGGCGATCGATGATTTCATGTGCAAAGATCTCGACGGTACGGACAACAAGGGCAAGCTCGGCGCCAACGCCGTGCTCGCGGTTTCCATGGCCGTCGCCAAGGCTGGCGCCGCCGAGAAGGACGTGCCGCTCTACCAACACATCGCCGACCTCGCCGGTAACGGCAAGTTGGTGCTCCCGGTGCCGGCGTTCAACGTCATCAACGGTGGTTCCCACGCTGGTAACAAGCTCGCCATGCAAGAGTTCATGATCTTGCCGGTCGGGGCTTCCTCCTTCAAGGAGGCGATGCAAATGGGCTCCGAAGTCTACCACAACTTGAAGTCGGTCATCAAGAAGAAGTACGGCCAAGATGCGTGCAACGTCGGTGACGAAGGTGGCTTCGCCCCGAACATTCAAGACAACAAGGAAGGTCTCGACCTCCTCGTTGAAGCGATCGAAAAGGCTGGCTACACCGGTAAGATGAAGATCGGTATGGACGTCGCCGCGTCTGAATTCTTGACCGAAGACAAGTGCTACGATCTCGACTTCAAGACCGAAGGCAACGACGGTTCCATGAAGAAGACTGGTGCCGAGATGATCGACTTGTACCAAGAGTTCATCAGCGAGTACCCGATGATCTCCATCGAGGATCCGTTCGACCAAGACGACGCTGAAAACACCGCCGCGCTCACGGCGAAGAACAACTGCCAAATCGTCGGCGACGACTTGTTGGTGACCAACCCGAAGCGCGTGCAAGCCGCCATCGACGGCAAGTGGTGCAACGCCCTCTTGCTCAAGGTGAACCAAATCGGCACCATCTCCGAGTCCATCGAGGCCGTCGGCATGTCCAAGAAGGCTGGCTGGGGTGTCATGGCTTCCCACCGCTCCGGCGAAACCGAAGATTCCTTCATCGCCGATCTCGCCGTGGGCTTGTCCACCGGTCAAATCAAGACGGGCGCCCCGTGCCGCTCCGAGCGTTTGGCCAAGTACAACCAGCTCTTGCGCATCGAAGAAGAACTCGGTGACAAGGCTGTCTACGCCGGCGCGTCGTACAAGCACATTGCTTGGTAAACGCGCGTTAGGACACGCTCGGCACAATTACGTTTGTGCGCGCGTCGAGCGCCCCAGTCGCTCGTCGCGCCCCGCGATCGCGCTTTGCTTTGCCTTTGCTTGCATTAGAGCCACACCTTTCATATAATCCAACACAATTAGAAAAGCAACTCTACGCGTCGCCGTTCGACGCCCGAGCTCGAAAACGCGGGGGCAGGGTGCCGTTTTCTGTCCCGATGGAGGCCCCCAAGATGACGTTTCGCCCAATCGCGTCGACGCGACCGCACAGCGCGACGCGACCGCGCAGTGCGAAGGCGCGCCGGCGGTGGAAATGTCCTCGCTCGAGCGCGCGTCGCGCTCGAGCGCGCGCGCGGCGTCCGCGCGCGAGGACGCGACGCGCGACGTCGCCGCGACGATTCAAGACAAAGATATTTTCGTCAAAGAATCCGCGTCGAAGGCGGCGTCGAACGCGCGCGACGGCGCGCGCGAACGCGAGTACGCGCGCGCGATGAAAGCAGACGTCGTCTGCGGCGGCGACGGACGCGCGGGAAAGAGTCGAAGCGCGCGCGGACGGGGACGGCGACGCGGCGCGAGGCGGTTGCTCGACGAGGCGTCGGCGTCGACGTCGCGATCGAGCGATCCCGGCGCGGACGCGCGATCGATGGTGAAGAACGAGGCGTTACTGGCGAGAGAGCGCGAATGCGCGGTGCGCGACGAGATCTGGGCGACGAGACTCGAGGACGACGAGACGACGGGGTACGACTTCGAAGCCACGCTCGAAGAACTTTGGATGGATTGGTGGTGGAAGATGAGTCGAGGCGAGCGTCTGAGCGCGGAAAAGGCGTCCGTGATGGACATGCTGACGGCGATCGTCAACGGCACGAGCTCGAGGGACATCGAAACCGGCGTGCGTCGCGTGAGCGTCGCCGAGGCGTCCGAGTCCTCCGACTGCCCGGTGTGTCTCGAAGACGACGACTCTCGCGCCGACATCGTCCGACTCACGCGCTGCGAGCACACGTTTCACATCGACTGCATCGCCCCGTGGCTCCAACGACACAAAACCTGCCCGAAATGCCGCGCGCGCGTGCGTTGACGCCGTCCGCTCGCCGCTCGCCGCCGTCGCCGACGCGTCGTCGACGCGAATAATTCATTGTAACGCTGTACCGCTATCCACCTCGTCTCTCGTTGTCATCCCTCGTCTTCCTTCGTCTTCACTCGCCCGCCGTTCGCCGTCGTCTCGCGCGTCCCTCGCCCTCGCCTCGTCTCGCTCGGACGCGCCGCGCGCCGCGCTCGCGGTTTCGAATGCCCGGCGCGCGTCCACCAGATTTCTCTCGCTCGCGTCCGCCGCACACCGCCCCGTCGCGAGATGTCGCGCGCGCGCGCGCGCGACGACGCGCGCGCTGTCGACGTCGCCCTCGCGTCGCGCGCGCGCCTTCGCGCGGGCCTGTACAACGCGTCGAACACGTGTTACCTGAACGCCATCCTCCAGGCGCGTCCGCGCGCGCGATCGCTCGCCGCGCGATGGCGCTCGCGCGGCCGCTCGGCGACGACGGCGACGACGACGACGACGACGCGCGACGCGAGCGACGACTGACGACGACGACGCGCGCGCAGGCGCTGCGACACGTGCGCGCGTTTCGAGAATATCTGCTCGGCGACGAGGCGGCGGCGTTTTTATCGGCGCGCGCGACGCGAGGACGCGCGCGCGCGCGGTCGTTCGACGCCGGCGATGAGGTGCTGACGTTCGACGCGTCGCTGAAACGGAAGCGACGGACGGAGGGACGGTCGGGACGAGGGACGAGCGAATCGACGGCGAGCGAGGGCGACGCGGGACGAGACGACGCGGGGACGACGAGCGCGAGCGAGCGGGGAGGGGCGAAGAGGAGGTTCGCGATGCGACCGCCGGCGATGACGCGAGAGAGGCGGGCGGATATGGCGAGCGCGGAAACGCTGGACGTGGGGGCGGAGATGCGGTGCGTGATGCGGACGCTGATGGATGGAGAGTACGAGGCGTTTCCGCCGCACGATTTGTTGCGAAGCGTGTGGAGGCTCGTGCCGTCGTTCGCGGGGAACGAACAGCAGGACGCGCACGAGTTCATGCGGTTCTTGTTGGATAGGTTGAGAAAGGAGTTGAGTAGTGGGAAACACGCGGTGAAAATGCGAGGGACGCTGACGCCGCGGCGGAAGGAACACTCGCCGTGCGAAAACGGCATTCCGAATCCTCCAACGCGAGCGAGAAGCGTGAGAAGCCGCAGCGGAAGATCGAGCCCGAGCCCGAGCTTTTTGAGAAACGACGACGACGACGACGACGACGAGACGAAAAGTAGCGGCGCTGCACGCGGCTCGTCGCCGGTGAATGGGCTGTTGTCGAACGAAGATAGGCGAGTGGACGACGGCGACGAAGACGGAGGATACATCATCATGTCTCGTTGGGGGCCGAAGAGACACGACAAGGGTTGTATTTGCCGTCCTTGCAAGGCGCAGGCGAAGAAGGAAGCGCAAGAAGGGGTGCGCTGCGAAAAGTCCAAGACTACCACCGCCGATGCGAGCACGCATTTGAGTTCGCCTTCGAGCACGTTTGCGTCGCCGTCGCGGCTGTCGCGCGGGGTCACGGCGAGCGAGGTGAAGAGGCAACTCGAGGAGTCGCTTAAGGGATCTCAAACGAACGGATTGAAGGGTGGATTGTCACCCACGTCGCCGAAGACACCACAGGGGAAATGTGAACAAGATGACGGCGTGACGGGTGATAAAATCATGGAAATCTTCGGCGGCGTTGCGGTGACGACGGTGACGTGCATGAAGTGCGAGCGATCAAGCGAACGTCGAGAACCATTCATGGATCTTTCGCTTCCCATCCCTCCTGTCGTCGGGAAAAACGGCTCCGTGCCGTCGACCCCGGTTTCACCTTCGGTGGAGATCGAAGAAGGCGAAGGTCCTAACGGAGAGGCCACCCTGCAGCAATGTCTCGCGGCGTTTGTGCGCAACGAAACCCTCAGCGGACACGGGCGATACTTTTGCGACGGATGCGGTAAAGTTCAGAGTGCGACGAAATCTACGCGGATCGCCAAGCTCCCGCCTGTTCTGTGCTTGCACTTGAAACGTTTCACGTGGAAAGGTCACGCGATGCGCACCAAGCTCACGCACGACGTGGACTTCCCTTTGGATGATTTAGACTTAGCTCCTTACTGCGAGACCAACGGCGAAGCGGTGCAAAAACCTGAAAAGGTGCCGGCTTCGACGGGAAAGTCTCGTCGCACACCGAGGAAGAGCGCCATCCCCCCTGCGCAGGTTATGCGCAGCGATAAGATGTATGATCTCGTGGCTGTCGTCACGCATCACGGTTTGAACGCCGGTAGTGGGCACTACACCGCTTGCGCGCGAGAGTTCACCGCTGAAGGAAACAGCGACTGGCAGCACTTCAACGACGACGATGTCAACTCACTCACCGCGGAAGAAGTTCGAACGGGTCAGGGATATATCTTTTTATACGCGCGTAAGTAAGAATAGCACGATTTGCTTTGCTGTTATATCGAAACGACATTCATTGAAATTGCGATTTCCCGCGACGCGTGTCAAGGTTAAGCTTGATTACAACAAGTACCGCGCTTTTAAAGCGTTCTGTAAAGGTCAATATATGACTGAGCCGGTTCCGTCCACGTGTTGTCGACGTTCATCGCGCGCTTCTGGTACTCCTCAAACGTGGAGCGTTTGGATTTGTACAGATTGAATGCTCGCGAGAGCGCGACGTCGATGTCTTCAGCACCCGTGCCATCAAACACGAAACCGTTTCGTTCGTTTTCGTCGATCGAAGCGTCATCGATGTCGAATACGGTATCCGCGAGACCGCCCGTGCGACGGACGAGCGGAAGTGCGGCGTAGCGCAACGCGATCATTTGCGTAAGTCCGCACGGCTCGAACATCGAGGGCACGATGACAATGTCCGCTGCGGCGTAGAGTAAATGGCTCAATGCGTCGCTGTACATGAGCATAAGCCGCGTCGAGTCGGAATTTTCTCCGAACTCTTCCGTTTCAGCCATTTTGCGGAAAACGCCGTCTGAATGGCCGGTGCCGAGAAGCACGAATTGACCGCCGTTAAAGCGCGTCGTGCGAATCGCTTGCTCGATGAGATTTACTCCCTTTTGCGGCACGAGGCGCGACACGCACACGACCAGCGGCGCGTCGGGGTCTTCCTTCATACCTAATCCGCGCTGCAGATACTTTTTGCACAACGCCTTTTGCGACTTGACGTTGGTAGAGTCATAGCCGTACGGTATGAACGGATCGTCGCTCGGGGTCCAACTCTCCGGATCGATTCCGTTGAGAATCCCGCTAAACTTGTGCTTGTTTCCAACGAGATTCTTCCCCGTGAATCCGCCACCGCCGGCGAGAATTTCCGTCGCGTACGTCGGAGACACCGTGGTGACGTGATTCGAATACACGATGCCCCCCTTGAGCAAGCAAAGCCTTTCTGGGTTGTGCCCGATGGTGCGTTCGTCCAAAGCCTTGTCGACGGTGGCGAACATGGAGGCGTCCACGCCCGTGGCGCAGAACTCTTCCTGTCTCGCTTCGCCGTTGGAGTCCAAGTTATGAATCGTCAGCATGATTTTCGCGTTGGACATACCGTCGCAGTCTTGCCCGTACGCATCGCGAAGTCCCCAAAAGATCATAGGAAATCCGCACGCTTGCCACTCGTGACAGTGAATGATGTTTGGATTCTCACCAGAGGCGATTAAAAATTCGCGCGCCGCGCGACAAAAGTACAAGTACGCCTCACGTTCATCGTACGATCCGCCGTAAATCTTCGAACCTTGAAATATATTCGAGCGCTCGTCGTCGTGTGGCTTGAGAAGTATCACGTCGATGCCGTTCACTCGCCCTCGCATCGCCGTCGTGCGAAAGTTGAAATATCGCGTCTCGCCGTCTTGATAACGACCCTTGGTGACGTCGTAATCCATCACGTGCGTCAAGCCGTCGATCTTGTCCGTCGGTAAACACGAGTAAAACGGAAGAATCACAGTCACCGCGTGTCCCATCTTCCCGTGCGCGCGCGCCAGTCCTTCGACGACGTCGCCCAAACCGCCAACCTTGGCGATGGGCGCCAACTCGGCGGTGATGTGCACCACGCGCAACGGCGACGTCGTCTTCGTCACTTCCGCTTCTCGAGCGTCCGCTCTCGTCGCCCGCGGCATCGCGTTCCAAAACGCCGTGCCCGGCGTCGGCGCGCGCGCCTCGTCCCATCCCTCGACGACGCTCGCGCGCCGTTCGACCGGCGCCGCCGTTTCCGCCGGCGCGGCGTCCGCGCGCGTCTCCATCACCGTCTCCGCGACACCACCCTCCTCGCGCGCCTCCGCGAACGTCGCCTCCGCTTCTTCCACCGCGCGTCCCTCGACCGTCGCCTCCACGACCGCCTCGATCGTCGCCGTCGCGTCTTCGTCTTCGTCTTCGCCTTCGCCTTCGCCGCGCGCCGCCAGCGCCTCCTTCACCCGCGCCGCGAGATCCGCCTTCCGCCCGCTCACCGGCAGCGCCATCGTCCGCAGCACGTCCTTCAGTTCGTCCACCTTGAGCCCGTCGACGTCGTCCTCGCGCAGCGCGCGCGTCGTCGCCGCCGCGCGTCGCAACGGTTTCGAACCATCGCCCATCGCATCTTGCGCCCTTCTCGCGCGCGCGACGCGCGTCGTCGCGCGTCGCGCCCCCCCGCGCGCGGTCGACGCCGTCGCGCGCGCCGTCGCGCGCGCCGTCGCGACGCGCGCGCGCGCGAGCGACATCGCGCGCGAGTCTGACGCGACCGACAGGCTGGCGCCACATCGCGTCGCCGATGCGCGTCGCCGCGCGCGCCGCGGCGCTCGCGCGCGACGCGGACGACGCGGCGACGTCGCGCGGGGCGTCGCGCGCGCCGCGCGCGACGGCGTTCGCGGCGCGCGGCGACGTCGTCGTCGTCGGGTTCGACGACGGGTCGTTGGCGCGCTTCGACGCGGCGCCGCGGCGCGACGGCGCGCGCGACGGCGATCGCGCGCGCGCGACGTGGACGTCGATCCCGCGCGACGCGCGCGCGCGGGCGGACGACGCGCGCGACGGCGGAGGCGGGGCGGTGGACGCGTGCTGCGTCGGGACGGCGGCGGCGGCGGGACGCGTCGCGCGGTGCCGCGGCGATCCGACGTGCGCGGTCGACGTCCTGGACGGGGCGACCGGAGACGTCGTGAAGACGCTGACGATGCCGACGGCGTGGCCGGCGACGGGACGGTGCGCGGTCGGCGGGTGCGGGACGGCGGGGGAGTACGCGTGGGCGCGCGCGGCGACGAAGTGGAACCACTCGGGCGACGAGTTCGCGGGAAACGGGTCGTGCTTGGCGATATGGCGGTTGCGTGGGGATGAAGCGACGGCGTGTGCGGTGTTCACGGCGAACGCGGACAGGCGAAGCGCGCGGGGAGGGATGGAGGAGGAGAAGACGCTCGCGCCGTTCGCTCGCGTGCGCGCGCTCGACGGCGGCGAAGGATTGGAGTACGTGACGATTGCGATTAATTTCGACGAAGAGTACGCGGTGCTGGAGCGAAAGGCGTGCGCGTTCACGTTGGATGAGCGTGGGCGGACGCGCGTGCGCGCGATCGAGGCGACGTCGTTGAGGGTGGATTTGGGATGGATGCCGCGATTCGGCGCGGTGCGAGGTCGAGCGCTCGAGCTGGCGGCTCGAGCGATGCCTACCGTGCCGTCGTGCGCGATTTCGAGTCAATTCATCGTCGTCGTTTGGCTCGACGGCGAGCGCCCGGTGCACGTGATCGACTCCAGGGCTGAGGGGTCGACAGACTCGCGACGGGGCTTGCTCGAGGCGTTGCGCGTCAACGTGGAGGCGTGCCTCGCGAATCCCGACGCGAAGACGTCGAGAACGGTTTTAGACGTCACCACGTACGACGGCGATGCGTACGTCATTGTGGTCACACGCGATGCGCCGATGCCGCAGAAATACGCACCGACGCCGCGCGAGGAGGATATACATTGCAAAGTCTTCGCGATTCCCACCGGTTTTCGCAGCGCCAAGCCGTCCGAGACGACGACGGAGACGACCCCGTTGATTGATTTAGACGACGAACTCGTGACGCGCGATGAGTCGTGCACGATTTGCCTTGATGTGTTATCGGGCGAAGCCGCTCGCGCGCCGTGCTGCGGGGCGTCTTTCTGCGAAGACTGTCTCGCGTCGTACGTCGCGCTCTCAGCGGCGAAAGGGTGTCCGATGTGTCGCGACGTCGACGTCTTCTTGACGTCTCGTCGACCGCATTCGGCGTGGGGGCGGGCGTTGACCTCGTTCGAGCTCGACCTCCCGTTCCGCGCGCGTCAGCAATTGAAAAAGTATCGCGTTCTCGAACAAGTTTTAGATGGAGACTACGCGACGCTCGACGATTTCCACCTCACGGGCGACCGGACACCGTTCGCGCTCGAAAACGGGCGCGCGCTCACCTTAGCCACATCCTCCGACTCAAACTTCGAAGGCGTCGAAGTTCGCGAGCTCGTGATCGATTAGACTTTAGTTTAGTTTCACTACGGACGTTTCTGTCTGGATTAAATGTCTTTCTATGCGTCCCGCCGCGCGCGTTCGAGTCCTCGATCACTTTAGCTCCGTCGTCGCCGCTCCGAAATCCGGCATCGCGGGCGACCCGCTGGACTCTTCTTCGGCTTTTCGTCCACCGCCGAACACGTTCCCCCAGATCGACCCGCTCTCCTGCCCCCCCGCGTTCGCGTTCGCGTTCGCGTTCGAGTCCCCGCTCGCGTCCCCGCTCCCGCGCCCGCTCCCCGTCTCCGGTCCTCCCGCCATCGCCATCACCGGCGGCGGCGGCGGCGGCGCCGTCAACCGCGTCAACATTATGCTAATCCCTTCGATCACCGCCAACAGGAACCCTCCGAACGCCGCCGATCGCGCCGCGCTCGGCAATCCGTACCTCAGCTGCAGCGCGCCGCCCGTCGCCGCGCCGCTGATGATCGGATTCCACGGATCTTCCTTCCTTCGCGCCGCCACCAGCGCGCAATCGAACGCGCTGAACAGTCCCCCCCAGACCGCGAACGAGCCACCGATTCGCGGCGCCTCGCGTCGGATCGCCTCGGCGGCGCTCGCGAGCGCGAATCCTCTCGGCGCGTTGTACGCACCCTTGACGAGATTGACGACGCCGCCGCCGACGGCGCCCATCGCGAACGCGCCGCCGACGTCGTCGAAGATTCTGTGCGGGCACGGCTCGCGCCCGTGGTCGACGGACGCCATGGCGACGCGCGCGTCGCGCTCTGCGGGCGATCGCGTGACGTCGGCGGCGACCCTAACGCGCGCGCGCGACAGAGGGCGACGCGCGGCGCGCGACGCGAGCGACGGAGGGCGCGCGCGATGGCGGACGCGACGCAGCGCGACGCGAGCGACGCGAGCGCGGGCGAGACGTCGATGAGCGCGGCGAAGAAGGCGCTGAAGGCGGCGGAAAAGGTGACGAAAAAGCGACCGGATCCGAGCGCGCTCGACGCGATCGCGCGCGGGATGGCGGCGATGCGGGTGAAGGCGTACGGCGAGGCGAAGGCGGCGTTTGAGAGCGCGGAAGCGATATGCGCGACGACGACGGTGCGGGCGGAGGCGAAGGCGAAGGAGGGAGGAGAGGGGGGGAAGGCGAAGGCGAAGACGAAGGCGAAGGCGAACGCGGCGGAGACGCAGGACGCGCTGGACGCGACGCATTTACCGAAACCGGGGAGCGAAGGACACGTGACGGCGAAACAAAAGGAAAATTTGCCGCCGGGGGCGAAGAATTACGCGATAAACTCAGTGGCGGCGATGGCGGATCACTTGGCGGCGACGGGTGGGAAGTGGCGAACGCGATTTCCGCCCGAGCCGAACGGGTATTTGCACATCGGACACGCGAAGGCGATGTACTTTGACTTTGGAGTGGCGAGAAAACGAGGCGGTGAGACGATTTTGAGGTTTGACGACACGAATCCCGCGGCGGAGAAGCAAGAGTACATCGATAGCATTATTAGTTCGGTAAAGTGGTTGGGACACGAACCGGCGGCGACGACGTACTCGAGCGATTATTTCGACAAGTTGTACGAGTTTGCGGTAGATTTGATCAAGTCTGGCAACGCGTACGTGTGCTTTCAGAACAAAGAGCAGACGTTCAACTCGCGAAAGCTACTGCAGTCGTTTCAAAAGATGTGCGCCGACGGCGGCTTGCCGCGTTACGAGACGCCGCTTCCCGAGGGCGCGGAAAGTCCGTGGCGAAACACGAGCGTCGAAGAGAACTTGTCGCTTTTCGAGAAGATGAAAAATAGAGAGTTCAAGGAGGGCGAGTGCTGCTTGCGAATGAAGGGGGATTTGCGAAGCGACATTCCGAGCATGTGGGATCTCGCGGCGTATCGCATCAAGTACGAGACGCACCCTCACTCTGGCGACAAGTGGTGCATTTACCCGACGTACGACTACACGCACTGCTTAGTGGACAGCCTAGAAAATATCACGCACTCATTGTGCACGCTCGAATTCGAGTCTAGACAAGCGCCGAACGGGTCGTACTATTGGCTGTTGGACGCTCTCGACACGTACAAGCCGGTGACGTGGGAGTTTTCTCGATGCAACATCACTTACAACGTGATGAGCAAGCGCAAGTTGAACACGCTCGTGACCAAAGGATACGTCAACGGTTGGGACGATCCGCGTTTGCTCACTCTCGAGGGCCTTCGCCGGCGCGGTTACACGCCGAGCGCCATCAACAAGTTTTGCGCGTCGCTCGGTGTGACACGTCACGACAACACGCAACCCATCAGCCGTCTCGAGAACGTGGTGCGGGATGAGATGAAAGATTCGGCGTCTAGGTATTTCGCAGTATTAGATCCTGTGAAGGTGAATATCACGAACCATCCCGGAGGTGAGTTGATGTGTGAAGCTCCGGTGCATCCGTCGTTTGCCGAGCGCGGCATGCGTCGCATCGATTTGAAGCCAACCATTTTCATAGAACGTTCTGACTTCAAGACGGAAGACGTGGACGGATACTTTGGTTTGGCGCCTGGTAAGACGGTTCGATTGCAGTTCGGGTATAACATCACGTGCACGGATTTTAAGACGCACGACGATGGCTCGGTATCGGAAATCAACGCAACGATAGACATGGAGTCTCGCGCGGCAAAGCCGCCAAAGGGAATTCTTCACTGGGCAACGCCGGACTTCGTCAAGGGTGAGTGCAGATTATACAATAATCTTTTCACCGTAGAGATCCCCGGTAAAGTTGACGCGAACGCCGAGCAAAGTAACGCACCGACGGCGACGGCGACCGACGCTGTTGAAGGCGACGCCGAAGAAGACGAAGAAGACGATGGAAGCGTGGACTGGTTGACTCAAATCAACCCCGAGTCGCTCGTTGTCCATAGAGATGCGCTCCTCGAACCGGGCCTAATCGAATTCGCCTCCAAACCATTGGAAACGCAAGTGCAGCTGCAGCGTCTGGGTTTCTTCACCTTTGACAACGATAGCACCGCGGACGCCCCGGTGCTGAATAGAATCGTCACGCTCAAGGAATCTGCGTCGAGGAAAACGCTCGGAAAATGACTCAACTTGGACTTTGGCGAATAATAGGGTGATTATTAATACCGAAAACTCTTTCGTTCGCTTCGCTATCGCTACTGCGCGTACTTCATATTACGTGTCGGTTATTACTTGCTGAAAAATTCAGAGTGAATCGCTCGCACGGCGTCGCTCCCTTGTTCTTGGTCGACTAAAAGAGAGATGTTCGTTTTCGACGCCCCTTGAGAAACCATCTTCACTTTGATATCCTCGGAGCCAAGAGCGCGGAACGATCGCTCCATGATTTCGTTGTTTCTTTCCACGTTACCGATGAGAGAAATGATGGAATGTCCGCTGCTCACCGTCACGTGCGCGATGCCCTCGTTTTCGAAATCTTGCACGAGTTTTTCCAGTTCCTCCTTGGCCAAATCTCGGCTCCACAACTTGGATGGGTCGAGCGTGAGCGACACGCTCACCTCTGATGTCGCGACGACGTCGACAGAAATTCCATTGGACGCCATGACGCTGAAAACCTTGGCCAAAAAACCGTATTGGCCGAGCATGCGCGTCGACGTAATGTCGAGCATGGTGACGTTTTTCTTTTGCACGATGGATGTAAGAAGCCAATTTTTGTGCTCGTCTTCGTCGCGCACGTGCCCAATAACGGTGCCGGGCGCTCTAATGTTATACGAGTTTTTCACGCGCACGCACAAGTCACTGGAATCCATCGCCGGTCGCATCGAGTGCGGGTGAAGCACCTGCGCGCCAAAGTACGCCAACTCGGTCGCTTCTTGAAAACTCAAAAACGGCATGGGAACCGTGCCCTCAACCTCGCGCGGATCCGCGGAGAGCACGCCGTCGACGTCTTTCCAAACCTGGACCTCTTTTAACCCGAGCGCCTTGCCGATCACCGTCGCCGTTAAATCACTACCTCCCCGTCCGAGCGTGCACACCGCCCCCGTCTTTTCGCCTCTACCGAGAAATCCCGTCACCACGCGCACGACGGGTTCGTCCCCCGGCCCCAACGTCAATCGCGCCTTCGTCTTTGAAAACGTCGCGTCCAGAATCATCCCATTTTCAAACTCATCCGTCGTGACGAACATGTCGTCGATCGTGTCCACCTGCTCGGTTCGAGCCCCCAACGACCGCAGATACGACGCGAAGATTCTCGTGCTCATTCGCTCGCCGAAACTCACCAGCAGCGCCCGCGTCCGCGACGTCACCTCTTGCATCAGCGCGATCCCCGTGCACACTTGCTCCAGCTTCTTCAACAACTTTTGCACCTCCGCCTTCGTCACCGCATCCGTGCCCAGCGCTTCCATCGTGTCCTCGTGCAGCCTTCGTATCGCGCGCAGCGGTTCCAGCGCCTCGACGCCCTCCTCCGCGCGCATCGCCATCTCCCCCGCCGCCAGCAGATTATTCGTCGTCTTACCCATCGCCGACAGCACGAGCACCGGCATCTCCTCCGGAAACGACAGCACGATCTGCGCGACCTCTCGCACGCGCGCCGCGTCGGCGACGGACGAACCGCCAAACTTCATGACGACCGAGTGCTGATGAAGCCCTCGACCGGGCGTTTTATTCGCCGCGTCCGTCGCGATCGCCGCGCGCGTCGCGCCCGCGCGCGCGCCGCGACGGACGCGACCGACCGCGCGTCGATCGAGCGCGCGCGCGGGCGCGCGCGCGGGCGAGGCGACGCGCGACGCCATGCTCGCGACGGTTTGTGACGCGCGCGCTGTGTTTTGAATCGCGCGCGTCACATCGGGACGGCGCGACGCGCCCGTCGAGGGCGCGCTCGATGGTGGGACTGCTCGGCGAGTTCACCGAGGACGTCATCCATCGCGCGCGGGCGTCGGAGAGCGATTCCGACGCCGATTCCGACGGCGCGGCGTCGAAGCGGGCGCTGCTGGCGAAACAGCGCACGCTCGAGGAGGTGCTGCGAACGCTCGGCGCGCGGGCGACGAGGCTCGAGGACGACGCGCGACGCGCGGATAAGGAGGCGAGAGCGGCGAGGCACGCGCTGGAGGACGCGCGACGAGAGAACGCGGCGCGAGAGAGAGATGTGGGCGCGCTGGAGGAGGCGCGGGACGCGGCGGACGGCGCGGCGCGCGCGGCTGCGAGCGAAAGGGACGACGTCAAGGCGACGCTCGCGCGCGCGGAGCGGGATTTAGCGCGCGTTCGTGAAGAGCGTAATGCGCTGCGGAAAGATTTAGAGGCGAAGGCGAAGGCGTGGAGGGATATGGAGGAAGAGCATCGACGACGGGAGCGCGCGGCGAGCGACGACGCGGCGTCGGCGAGAGCCGAGTCGGCGAAGAAAGACGTCGAGTTAGAATCGCTTCGTCGGCGGTGTGAGAGTGCAGAGGCGTACGCGAACAGTGTGAATGCGCGCGTAACCGAGGCGGAGCGCGAAATCGATGCGTTCAACGAGGTTGTGGTGTCGAGCGGCGACGGTTTGTCGCGAGAACTACGCGAACAGCTCGCGCGCGCCGAAGAAACGCGCGTGGCGCTGGAGAACGAACTCGCGCGCGTCACGGCGAACGCGATCGCGCAAGAGGGCGAGCTCAAGAAGCTGCGCGTGATGGTCGAACACGACGCGCCAGGAGTTGCGGAACTTCGCGCGCGAGTGGACGCGATGGACGTTCGCGAGCGAGACTTGGTCTCGGCATTGCGATACGAGGAAACCAAAAAAGATGAAGCCATTCGCGAAATGTATCGCGCGCGCGCGGCCGCTGCAAAAGCTGAAGCTCACGCATCGCGTCTCTCCGCGAAATCTTCGCACAGTCAAGCTTTGGCGACGGTGATTGAGTCTCTCGGAGACAGCTTGTTCGATTAACAGCCCGCAATGTTACATAATATTTGTACTCTACCGGTAACGCCCTCATCGCTTAGCCTTTTCGGCGATCGCGTCGTAATGCACAGGGGAGACGTACGAGATGAAGCACATCCGTTTACTTTTAAGTTCTTCGGGTTCGTACAGCAAGTACCAATTGCTCTGCGTGCTCTGGACGCAGTGAATCTTCTGTCCCAACGCGTCGCACGCCGCGCGAAGCGTCAACTCATCCCCCCACGTCCTATCGCGTTTCATCTCCCGCAGCCACTTATCCAAGGCGCGCGGTCCATCAAAATAAATCTCAAAGTCCTCTCGTCTCTCCTCCACGCGCGTCGTCGCCAACTCCCTAATCTCCGCGTGGCGCTCCTGGTCGCGCAACGCATTCGCCGCCAACGCTCGAAACTGACAATTCCCATCCCCGACCATCGGCACTCGCGTCATTCCGAGTCGTCCCAACCGCGCATCCAGCGCTTTATTCCCGCTCTCCAACCGCGCCTCGCGTTCGCTTTCGCTCGCGAGCTCGAGTCCCACGCGCTCCGTCAGCATCGCCGCCAACCGCTCGCTCGTCGTCGTCGTCATCCGGCGCACCACGGCCAACTTCGCGTTCGCCGCGCGCCATCGCGCGTTCGCCGACGTCGAAGGGTTCACCGCGCGCCGCGTCGCCAGGCTTTCCGGCCGCATCACGGTCGGTTTCGTGTTTTCCAATTTCGCCAACTTCGAAAACTTTCGCGTGAGCGCGCGCTCGATCGTCGTCGTCGAGCGCGCTTCGTCGTCGTCGTCGTCGGCGCGCGGCGTTTTACAGCACGCGGCGGCGCGCGCGCGCTTGCGCGGCGTCGCCGCCATCGATTCGATCGGCGCGCCGCGCTCGGCCGCCGCGCCGAGAAATGCCGACGCAGTCGTCACTCCGCGCGCCGTCGTCGCGCGACGAACGACGCCATGCCGCCGCGATCGACCGCGCGCGATGCGTCTCGACCGCGCGCGCGCGCGCGCGAGTCTCGATCGCGGTCGCGGTCGCGGTCGAGGCGTCGAGCGCGAAGGACGAAGGCTGGCGACGAGCCGACGACGAAACGATCGACGACGACGCGCGCGACGACGGCGGACGCGCGCGCGTTCGCGTTCGGACTGTCGCGTTCGGACTTTCGCGCGGTGTGCCTGCTGCTACTGCTGTACACGCTGCAGGGCGTGCCGATGGGGCTGTCGTCGTCGGTGGGATTCATCTTGCAGGAGCGCGGCGCGTCGTACGGCGACCAAGGCGTGTTTTCGTTGGCGTCGTGGCCGTTCTCGTTGAAGGTGCTCTGGGCGCCGGTCGTGGACGCGGTGTACGTGAAGTCTTTCGGACAGCGACGGACGTGGGTGATGCCGCTGCAGGCGATCGTCGGATGCACGCTGTTGTTTTTGGCCAACGCGCTCGGGGAGTTGATTAGCGCCGACGGGAGCGACGTGAAGACGCTGACGTGGACGTTTTTTTGGTTGTATTTGTTGCTGGCGAGTCAGGATATCGCGGTTGATGGGTGGGCGCTGACGATGTTGAGCGAGAAGAACGTTGGGTTGGCGTCGACGTGCAACGCGATCGGGCAAATGGTCGGGTTTTTCGTGTGCTTCACGGGATTTTTGGTGCTGAACTCGTACGGGGTAGATCTCGGGGCGTTTATATCGTTCTGGGGGTATGTCTTCATCGCTTCGTCGGTGTTCGTGTACGCCACGAAGGAGGTGCGGTGCGAGACGCAGATGAGCGTGAAGAAGGCGTACGCGCAAGCGTTTTCCATTCTGCGATTACCCGCGGTGCTCAAGTTGAGCGCCGTGTTACTCACGCGATTCGTGGCGTTTAGCGCGTCCGAGACGCTGACGACGCTCAAGTTATTAGAGAAAGGCGTGCCGAAGACGCACATTGCCACCATGTCCGCGCTAATGACTCCGCTCAACTTGGCCATGCCCATGCTGACTCGAAAATGGACCGCCGGGGCGCGGCCGTTGGACACCATCACCAAGACTTGGGTGTGGCGCGGCGTCGCGTGCGCGTTCGCGGCGCTGCTCGTGTTTTACGCTCCCGATGTGACATCGAGCGGGACGATCCCGTACGGGTACTACGCTTTCTTATTCGCCTGGCTGTCCGTGTACAGCGCATTCAGCAACGCGCATTTCATTTCATTTATGGCGTTTTACAACCGCGTCTCCGATGCGGACATGGGCGGCACGTACATGACAATCTTAAACACCGTCAGCAATCTCGGCGCCAAGTGGATGGAGAGCGTCACGTTGTTCACAATCGATCGAGTGAATACGAACGTGTGCGTCGCGAAAGGTACGCGCGAGATCATCGGCAGTTGCGCCACGGATGCGTTGAAGGCGGCGTGTAAAGGTAAGTGCGCGACGACGGATACGCCGTACTACATCGTCGTGATGCTTTCGCCAGTCATCGCTTACGCGTGGTTAAGGCTCACGCGTAAGACGATCGATTGGTTATCGCAGGCTCAGAAGTCGCACTGGCGCGTGAAGCAGGCGTAGCGAGTCTTTAACATCATTCCAAGCACTAGTCATTACACATCGCCCAACGCTCGAGCGTCCGCCGCGAATAATTCTGGGTACTTCTCCCGCATCCCTCGCGCGCTCGTCGCCGCACCATCCGCTAGCAAAAACGCGGGTGGTGCGTTCCAATCCTCCCCACTCGGTTTCCACGCATCTTCCGCGTCGTCCTTCGTCTCCGCCGAAGCCTCGACGTCCTCTCGCAGCTCCGACACCAACCGCCTCAGGATCGCATCCGCCGCCCGCACGCGCGATGACGACGTCTCCACGCCGTCCCCATCGTCCGGCGCCGCGGACGCGAGCGGTTCCGAATGTTCGTCCGCGTCGCGCGTCGCCAGCGCGGCGCCACTCGACACATCGTATCCCAACATGCGCAGTTCCATGCGTCGTCGAACCATCGCGCGAAGCGCCGCGTCGTCGTCGCGCGCGTCGTCGCTCGCGTCGCTCGCGACGGTCAGAGCGGTGGCACGCGACGACGTCGAGGGATGACCGTCGAGGTAGGCCTCGAGACGCGCGCTGGCCTCGAGACGCATGCGCGCTGTAGAGTTGCTGAGTGACGCTCTGGTTGAAATTTAAGATTACTACTCGCACTTTTCGCAATTCGAGGACGGCACGGCGATGACGAGGTCGCACTCGCCGACGTTTATCCAAACGTTTTCCATTTTGGTTTTGCTGTTCACGGTGACGTCTGCGTCGAGGTGGCTCTCGGTCGTCGGCGCATCGGCGTCCGGCGCGGAAACGTCGAATAAGTCCGTCGTCCAATCGATGAGCGTTCGAGCCGTCTTCGCGAGCTCGCGGCTCTCGCGATCGAGTCTCTTGAGATACCACGGCGGCGTTTCCGCGTGTGCGGTTTTCTCCGCGTGCGGTGGACTCGGAATCGGGCACTCCGGAGACGCCGGCGAACTCGGCGTAACGCGGACGACGGGCGCGTCTCGCGAGAAGTCGAACCCGGTCCGACTTCGAGCGCCCGCCCAAAACGTGTTCGCTTTTGAAGAATCGATGACTTTACCGGTCAACTTCAACGCCTTGGGAGGTGGTACGAAACTCACGGTGTTCGACTGAGGCAACGCGCCGTCGAGGGCGAGCGCTCTCGGGACGACCACGACGCGATGCTCGTCCGTCCCGTGGTCGTCACCGTCCTCTTCATCAAACACGTAATCATTTTCATCGTACGACGTCGAAGCCTCGCACGGCGACAACGCGCACCGCTCGAAATCTAAATTTAGCTCTTCGACGTCGGCGCTCGCGTCGATTACGTCTTCGCTCCCCGCGACCGAAGCGACTGAAGCCTCCGGTTCGCCGACGTCTTCCGGCGTCGAAGTCGCCGCGCCGACACCATCACTCGATGACTCCACGACTGCCGTCGCGCGCTCGCGCTCCGCCGCCTCGAAAGCCGCGACTTCTTCCAAACGTTCCATGTGCTCGAACCACACGTCTGGCGGCGGGAACTGCTCGCGCAGCTCCAGCTTCACCCTCCGCACCACAGCCTTCGTCTTCGCCCGAACCGCGATCTTCGCTCGCGACGCCTTCCCCGCGAGCCACGCCTTGGCCGCGCCCAGTCCCAGGCGCGCGCGCGCCCCGTTCGCCGTCGACGCGCCCTCTGCCGACTGTGACGATTCGCGTACTCGCGCGACATTTTCCGCCTCCACGCCGCCGTCGCGCGCCGTCATCGCGTCGCTCCGACGCGCGCGCGCGCGAATTAATTATTACCCGCCGCGCGCGCGCGCTGCGGCGCCGCGCGATGTCGCCGCGCGCGTCGGAGCGACGCGATGTCGCCGTCGCGCGTCGTCCCCCTAACATTCGCGCGCGGTGCCATCGAAAAAATCGCGAAATCGCGATCGCGCCGCGCCGACGTCAAAAGCACGCGCGTCCTCGACGTCGCGGCGCGTTCGAGCGCATCGACGCGAGCGCACGATCGCGAGCGACGCTCGCGAGACGGTTCGCGGCGCTCGGCGCGCGCGCAGGGCTCGACGCGCGCGAAGATTCGCGTGAGGGACGGGAGACATGTGCGTTCGAAGCGACGCGGTGACGCGCGCGACGCGCGCGCGCGGCGCGGCGCGCGACGGACGACGCGACGAGGGCGCGCACAGCGCGCGAACTGGGGTGACTGACGACGGCGCGTCGCGAACGCTCGCGCTCGTAGGTTGTTTTACTCGTACTTTAAGACGCTCGTGGGGAAGCCGGTGACGGTGGAGCTGAAGAACGATCTCGCCATCGCGGGCACGCTCGTGTCGGTGGATCAATACTTGAACATTAAGCTCGAAAACACGCGGGTGACGGATGAGGCGCGGTATCCGCACATGCGAAGCGTGAGGAATTGTTTCATTCGCGGGAGCGTCGTGCGATACGTGCAGTTGCCGGAAGCGGCGGTCGACGTGGACATTCTGCACGACGCCACGCGGCGCGAGGCGCGAGGGGCGTGATATCATCGATAGCTTACCACTACCAACTTAGCGTTTTAATGTCTCCACGTCGTGGTGATTAGGTTCATCTACGCTTTGCCGTTTCAGACGCGATGTTGCTTGCGAACGACGCGCCGCGTCTGAGCAACTAAGACGACGCCGCGTTGATGTACACGATGTATGAATGATGCGTCGATATAAATACAATGGCGCTTTACTGCGCGCCGCTAGCTAAAGATTGTTTCAATGCGATTTTCTAACCCGATTCGACCGCGATCACCGCGCGATGCCGTACGGAAGCGCCGCGGCGAGGCGAGTGATTCGACGAATATCCACCGGCGGGTAGTTTTGCAACATCTTCATGCACGTCGCAAAATCGCCGTCGATAAGTTCTGAGCCGATGTTCAGCACACACGCCACGCACAAGCGTAGCAGACACTCTTTGCGAGAACGCGGCGACGCGAGCATGACGTCCCACAGGCGCAAGACGTCCGCGAACTCAAAGTCCTGCGTGAACAGCAGCGTGATCCACCGAAATGCGTACATCGACGTCGTCAGGTTCAGATCTTCCAAGTGTCCGTGCACCTCTGGCCCGTGCACGGCCAGCATATCGCTCAACTCGTCCAACAACGCGCGGACGCCTTGATCCGTCGCGTCGAGCTCCATGACGAAGACGTCGCGAAACTCGCCGAATATCTCGGTAAAGCAATAAAATGCATCCGCCGCGGCGGCGTTCGGCGCGGCGTGCGCGTCCGCTGAATTCGCCAATACGTAATATATGCATCCATACATCTCGTGCATACCCTGCACGTACCCGACGCCCGGATTCAACTTGGCGAACACGTACAGCGCGTTTCGCATCTCATCCTTCCTTCGCCCTCCCTCACCATCCTCACCCTCGTCGTTGAAGAAATGCATATCCGGATGCACGCGCGCGACGTCTCGATCGATCTGCTCCGCCAACTCATCCCCTCTGCGCGCGTCGATCCACGCGCCGCTCGTCGTCGTCGTCGTCGTCGACGCGCAAAACTCCTCCAAAAACCTCCCGTACTCCTCTCGTCTCGCCCGTTCCGTCGCCTCCCACCGCGCGCGCTCTTTCGGCAGGTACTCCAAGCACACCTTCCAAACCATCGCCCGCGCGCGTCCACCGTCGTCATCCGGCACGCCGCCGTCCGACGCCAACAGTTTCAACCGCCGCGCGTCCACCTCGTCGTCCCTTCCCAGCGCCTCCATCAGCGCCTCTCGTCGCGACGTCCCGCGCGCGCCGCTCGCGCCGAGCGCGTCCTTTTCGTCGCTTCGCGCGATCGCGCGCGCGACGCGCGCGGCGTGCGCGCGCGACTCCTCCTCGATCGTCGCCGCGCGTCGTCGCGCGCGCCGACGCTCGTTCGCGTCGCGCGCGCGCGCCACCGTCGCCGCGGCGAGCGCCGAGCGCGCGACCCACGCCGCGATGCCGCGCGCCGCGCGCCGCGCGTCGCCGTCGCCGTCGCCGTCGCCGTCGCGCGACATCGCGCGCCGCGACGTGACGCCACACGCCGACGCGCGCGACGCCGACGCGCGCCGATCGCCGACGCGATGGCGACGGCGACGGCGACGGCGACGACGCGCGGCGCGGCGCGCGCTTCGGCGCGACGCGCGGCGCGCGCGCGACGCGCGGCGCGCGGGACGATCGTCCGAGTCAGCGCGCGCGACGGCGGCGACGACGACGACGGCGCGCGCGCGACGACGCGACGCGCGACGCTGGCGACGCTCGCGTGCGCGGTGACGACGACGACGACGGCGCGCGCGCGCGCGGATTACGGCGACACGGTGTACATGAACGCGCTGCAGGGGGAGGGGAAGGATTACGGAAAGAAGGAGGTGCTGTATCCGGATTTCGAGCGCACGTCGAGCGGGCTGCAGTACAAGGACATGAAGCTCGGAAACGACGACGCGGCGACGTACGAGGGTAAATCTGGGAAAACGGCGGTGGTGGATTGGGATGGGTACACGATCGGGTACTACGGACGACCGTTCGAGGCGAGGAATAAATCCAAGGGCGGGGCGTTCACGGGGGACGAAAAGGACTTTTTTCGATTCAAGGCGGACGACGAGAAGGTGATCGGCGCGTTTCGAGAGGCGATCGAGGGAATGAAGGTGGGGAGCATTCGAAGGATTATCGTGCCCGCGAATAACGCAAAGTTGGGGTATCCCGATGGAAAGAAGTGGCGGACGATGCAGCCGCAACCGGCAAACTTTTCGGGCGAGCGGGCGTTGGGATTCGTGCTCGAAAATCAGGGCATGATTGACAAGACTCTATTGTTTGACATCGAACTCCTCGCGATTCGCTGAGGAGCGCGCGCGTCGTCAACACGGGTTGGGGTCAACTTTTTGTACACCAAGCGCTTCGCGTCGGGCGCGAAGCGGGCAATTACCTTGTTTTAATAAACATCCATCCAGTTTGGCGTCAATTCGGCGGGTACATCGGAGCGTACACGCCCGCGGCGAACATCGGATGCATCGCCGGCACCGCGCCGTTCGGCACGCCGGCGGCTGGCATTTCCCCCGCGGCGAAGGCGCGCACCAGGCTCTTCGCCGCGGCGATATTGCTCTCGTGGGGACCCTTGAGCTCGACCGCGCTCGTATTCGTCTCGGGATCGGTTTCGATGAGGGACACTTGACATCCCGAAATTTGCGCGATGGTCGAAATGTTGTTCCCATGATCGCCCAACACGTTCGACACGGCCTCGCCCTCGACTTCGACCGTTTCGTGAATCATCGGCGGCGGCACCGCGGACGGTGGAACCGCGGGCATCATGTACATCGGAGGCATGGGCGGCGCCGCCATCATCGCCGGCGTGATGCCGACGATGGCGGGATCGGCGAACGCCATGGCCGCCGCCGCGTTCGCCGCGTACTCCGAGCGCATGTCCCTCGGCGCCGCGACGGTCGGCTGATAATACCCCAACACGCTCGAATCCACCAAAAAGTCTCTGAGCAAATCAAACACGAGCTCCGCCGCCGCGCGCACGTCCTTCCTCGGCCCGTGAATCTCCACCACGCGGTCCTCGCTCGTGGCGCACGGAGGCACCTGCCCGACTTCTTGCACCGCCACGTGCGCCCCGTTCGCGAGCAATCGAATTTTTCTAATATTTTCCCCACCCTTCCCGATGAGATGCCCCGCCTGACCCGCCGGCACGAGCAATCTCAGCGCCACGTGCGTCCTTCGCGGCGCCCCCGTCGTCTCGCCGTCGTTCAACCTCTTTTCCCCACCCTCGTCCCCCAAATCCGTCGATTCCCCGCCATCGCCGTCGCCGCTCGCATTTTCACACCCCCCCTCGTCCCCATCGCTCCTCTCCGCGTCCTCCGTCTCGTCGTCCGACCCCTCGCCGCCTCGCCTCGCGTTCGACGTCAAGAATTTCACCACCATCATCGCCGCCGTCTTCGCCGCGCACGCCTCCTTCCGCGCTTCCCGCCCCCTGGGCGCGCTCACCAACACCGCCCGCTCCAACCCCTGCGTCGGCGATTCCAGCACCTTGACCGCCGCGCCCGTCTCGCCGACGATTCGTTTGACGTTCGCGCCCGATTTCCCGATCAATCCGCCCACGCGCGTCTCCGCGCACAGCACGCGGAACACCGCGTGCCCGAGCGTCGCGCGCGCGTCGTCGTCGCCGTCGCCGTCGCCGTCCGCCGTCGGCGTCGCCGCGGTCGTCATCGCGGCGGCGCGCGCGCGAGTGTCGCCGGGGGGGACGGCGACCGTCCCGGTCGGTCGGTCGGTCGCCGCGCGCGTCGCGCGACGACGACGCGCGCGCGCCCGCGGCGACGCGACGCGACGCCGCGCGCGGGTCACCGAAGGCTCGATCGTCTCGGAGAATTTCGTCTCCATTTTCGCGCGTCGCGCCGCGGTCGGCGCGCGCGTCGCGGGCGTCGCGGTCGGTCGGTCGCCGCGCGCGCGACGACGACGCCGCGCGCGCGCGCGCGACGACGGCACCGCGCGAACCGCGGCGGGCGAGACGCCGGCGCGCCTCGCGCGCGGGCGACGGATTTTTCCCCGACGGTTTTTCGCGCGAATCCGCGCGTCGCGACGACGCGCGACGACTCGGCGCGTCACATCGCGACGACGCGAACGACCGATGGCGCGACGAATGACGACGACGCGCGCGGCGACGACGACGCGCGCGGCGACGACGACGGCGGCGCGACGGCGCGCGCGAACGGCGACGCGATGTCGCGCGAACCGCGACGACGCGCCGTCGGCGCGGACGACGCGGTTGCTCGAAGACGTCGCGACGACGAACGCGACGGCGACGACGCGCGACGCGCGAGGCGCGGGCGCGCGGACGACGCTGGACGGATTGCGCGCGCTGGACGCGGCGTGGGCGAAGATGCGCCGCGGTGACGCGACGGCGACGGCGACGGCGACGGCGGCGTTCGCGAAGCGACGGGAAGGCGCGAGCGACGCGCGCGGGGAGACGTACGACGTCGCGGTGGCGGGCGGGACGCTGGGGGTGCTCGTCGCGGCGGCGCTGCAGAGACGAGGCGCGAGGGTGGTGGTGGTCGAGCGAGGGGAGCTGAGAGGACGCGAACAGGAGTGGAACGTGTCGAGGGAGGAGTTGGAGCGGTTGGTGCGCGTCGGTGCGATCACGACGGAGGACGCGGACGCGTGCACGCGCATCGAGTTTAATCCGATTCGGTGCGGGTTTCACGGCGGAGGGAACGGGAACGGGAACGCGGGCGATTTGGTGACGAGGGACATTTTGAACACCGGGGTGTCGCCCGCGGCGCTCGTCGAGGCGTGTCGGAAGAGATTCGAAGAGGCGGGCGGCGCGGTGCTGGAACGAGCGTCGCTGCGCGGCGTCGAAGTGTACGACGACTGCGCGGTTCTCGACGTGGACGGCGCGCCCGTGCGCGCGCGGCTGGTTTTAGATTGCATGGGGTTTCAATCGCCCATCGTGCGTCAAATCAGAGACGATAGAAAACCGGACGGCGTGTGCGTCGTCGTCGGAAGTTGCGCCGAGGCGGACGCGTTCGACAACTCGTCGGCGGATTTGATTCGCACCGTCACGGACATCGAGGAAGACTATAGAGGACAATACTTTTGGGAGGCGTTTCCCGCGAGCACCGGGCCGCGAGATCGCACGACTTACATGTTCACGTACATGGACGCCGATGAAAGTCGCCCGAGCATCGCGTCGATGCTCGACGATTACTGGGACCTCATGCCTTTGTATCAAGGCTTGGATTCAATCGAAGACGCCAAGCTCAAACGCGTTTTATTCGGGTTGTTTCCGACGTACAGAGACTCGCCGCTGAAGACGGAGTTCGATCGCGTGCTCGCGATCGGCGATGCGAGCGGCATCCAATCTCCGTTGTCCTTTGGCGGCCTCGCCGCGATTTTGCGCCACATCTCGCGAATCACGGGCGCGTGCGAAGAGGCGTTGGACGCCGACTGCCTCGACCGCGAAGCCCTGAGAACGGTGAACGCGTACCAGCCGGCGTTATCGGCCGCGTGGTTGTTCCAAAAATGCATGAGCGTCGAGGTCGGATCGCGCCCGAAACGCGACTTCATCAACCGACTCATGCGAATCAACTTCAACGTGATGAGCCGCCTCGGAGAAGACGTCTTGCGCCCCTTTCTCCAAGACGTCGTCACTTTCAAAGGCTTGGGCAAAACCTTAGTCTCCATGACCCTGACAGAACCGTTATTCGTCCCCGAGATCCTCATGAACGCCGGCGTGGGTCCCATTTTAGATTGGTTCAAGCACTTCGCCGCGCTCGGCGCGTACGATTTCTTGGCTTCGCCAGCCGCCGCTCTGGCCGATACGGTCAAAGACTTCAGCGCGGTTTCTCCGCGCCGTCGTTTCATCATTCGTCGTCAGTGCGAAGCCATCATTTACGGCGCCGGTCGCGACGTCATCCCTTAATTCGACTCGACTCGACCGTTCTCGTAGTCGTAGCGCTGTAAAACACGCGAGCCCGCGCGAGGCGTTTCCCGCAGCCAGCCCGCGCGGACGTCATTCGCGCGCACGCGGGATCACCATGGGCGTCTACGACGACGACGACGCCATGCGCGTCGACTCCAGAGAAGACGACGAGGAAGAAGAGATCGGACAGGTGCGTTTGAACGCCCGCGCGCGACGCGCGAGCGCGCGAAGGCGACGCGAAGGCGCCGAGATCACCGAACGACGCCCGCGATCGACGCCGCATTCGTCGCGAATGCGTCGTCTTTCGCGACGCTCGCGCGGATTCGAGCGCGCGCGGACGGTCGCGTGGACGCGACGTCGCATCCGTGGTCGCGCGCGGTGACGAAACGCGCGCGGAGGAGGCGCGCGAGGACGAAGATCGCGGAAAAAGATCAGAGACTGACCGAATCTCACTCGTTTTCGGAGCGCGCAGGAAGACGCGTGGGTCGTCATCAGTTCCTTCTTCGAGGAGAAGGGTTTGGTGCGCCAACAACTCGACTCTTTCAATGAGTTCATCCAGCACACGATGCAAGAGATTGTCGGTGCGTGCGATCGAGCGAGACGCACGACGCGACGCGCGGGTAAAACGCGGGGTTTAGGGTAACGTATAAGATCGCGGAAACGAGAGACTGACGTGCTTTGGATTCGTTCGACGACGCAGATGAGATGCGGGAGATTGAGTTGACGCCAGAACATCAACACATGCCCGGACAGGATATCGATTCGATGGAGAAGAAGACGTACAAGATTAGCTTTAACCAGATTTACCTCAGCAAGCCGATGGTGACCGAGGCGGATGGATACACCACAACGCTGTTCCCAAAGGAAGCGAGATTGCGTAATCTCACGTATTCGGCGCCGTTGTACGTCGATATGGTGAAGGAAGTCACGACGGTGCAACCGGACGGGGAAACGACGGTGGAGAAGGAGATTTTGAACAAAAACTTCATCGGCAAGGTTCCGATTATGCTGCGCTCTGATTACTGTTCGCTTCACGGACACACGGACAAGGAGTTGACCGAGCTCGGGGAGTGCCCGTACGATGAGGGTGGTTATTTCGTCATCAACGGTAGCGAGAAGGTGCTCATCGCGCAGGAGCGTATGAGTACAAACCACGTGTACGTGTTCGAGAAGAAGCAACCGAGCAAGTTTATGTGGCAGGCTGAGTGCCGCAGTCAACCGGAGCGCGGGTCTCGCGGCGCGAGCTCGTGCGTGATGCGACAACTTCACGCCCCGGGGACTAAGGACGCGCCTGGTCCGATTCGATGTACGCTACCGTACATTCGAACGGATATTCCCATCTTCGTCGTGTTCCGCGCTCTCGGCTTCGTCGCAGACAAGGATATCTTGGAGCACATCGTGTACGATCTCGCGGACAATGAAATGATGGAGATGTTGAGGCCGTCTATCGAAGAGGCTTTCGTGATCCAATCGCAAGAAGTGGCGCTCGATTTCATCGGTAAGCGTGGATCCGCCGTCGGCGTTTCTCGCGAGAAGCGGATCAAGTACGCAAAGGAGATTTTGCAAAAAGAGCTACTTCCCCACGTCGGCGTGCGTGAGGATTGCGAAACGAAGAAGGCGTACTTTTTGGGTTACATGATTCACCGTTTGTTGCTGTGCTCTCTCGGACGCCGTCCGGAAGACGATCGTGATCACTACGGCAATAAGCGTTTGGATCTCGGCGGTCCGTTGTTGGCACAATTGTTCCGACAATTGTTCCGCAAACTTACCAAGGACGTGCGTCTGTACTGCCAACGCTGCATTGACAGCGGCAAGGAAATTCAGCTCCAGCTCGCGATCAAGGCGAAAACGATCACTCAGGGCTTGAAGTATTCCCTCGCCACCGGTAACTGGGGATCGCAAGGAGCTGCAGATATTCGGGCAGGTGTCAGCCAAGTGCTAAACCGCCTTTCGTATTCGTCCACCTTGTCGCATCTTCGTCGCATCAACTCTCCGATCGGTCGTGAGGGTAAATTGGCCAAGCCTCGTCAGCTGCACAACTCATTGTGGGGTATGATTTGTCCCGCGGAGACTCCCGAAGGCCAAGCTGTCGGTTTGGTGAAGAACCTCGCGCTCATGGCTCTCGTTTCCGTCGGTTCTCCCTCGGAGCCGATCTTGGAGTTCTTGGACGAGTGGACCATGGAAAACTTGGAAGAAATCTCTCCGTCGTTGATTGCTGAGTCGACGAAGATTTTCCTGAACGGCGTGTGGGTTGGCGTGCATCGGAACCCGGCGGATTTGGTCAGAACGCTGCGCAAGCTTCGCCGTCAGTGTGACATCGATTCTTCAGTGAGTGTCGTGCACGACATTCGGTTGAAAGAGCTTCGATTGTACACCGATTACGGTAGATGTACGCGTCCGCTCTTCATCGTCGAGGACGATCAAAAACTCAAGATCAAAAAGCAACACATCGAATTGTTGACGGAGAAGGACGTCACAGGGTACACCTGGAACGAACTCGTCACGTCGGGTTTTATCGAGTACGTCGACACTGAAGAAGAGGAAACGACCATGATTTCCATGACCATCGATGATCTTGTTGCCGGTCGCCACGCGGTCGAGCAAAACACCGGCGTTGCGATCAACTACACGCACTGCGAGATTCACCCGTCGATGATTCTTGGCATCTGTGCCTCCATTATTCCCTTCCCCGACCACAACCAGTCGCCGCGTAACACTTATCAAAGTGCGATGGGTAAGCAAGCGATGGGGATGTACGTGACGAACTACCAAATCCGCATGGATACCCTCGGTTACGTCATGTTTTACCCGCAAAAGCCACTTGTCACGACGCGCGCCATGGAATACTTGCACTTCCGCGAGCTTCCCGCTGGTTGCAACGCCGTTGTCGCCATCATGTGCTACACCGGTTACAACCAAGAAGATTCCGTGCTCATGAACCAAAGCGCCATCGATCGCGGCTTGTTCCGTTCTCTCTACTACAGATCGTTCAAAGACGAGGAGAAGAAGCAAGGCAGCTTGAGCCGAGAAGAGTTCGAGAGACCAGACAGAGACACGTGCTTGGGTATGCGTCACGGCACTTACGACAAACTCGATGACGATGGTTTGATTTGCCCGGGTACGCGCGTGAGTGGTGATGATATCATCATCGGTAAGACGGCGCCGCTTCCCGAAGATGACACCGCCGTGCTGTCCAAGCGCTTCTCGAAGAAGGATTGCTCCACGGGCATGAAGCACGCGGAGACTGGCATCATCGATCAAGTGCTGCTCACGACGAACGATCAAGGTTTACGTTTCGTCAAGCTTCGCGTCCGCTCGATGAGAACGCCGCAGGTTGGCGACAAGTTTTCTTCGCGTCACGGGCAGAAGGGTACCGTCGGCATGACGTACACGCAAGAAGACATGCCGTTCACGTGCGAGGGTATCACGCCCGATATCATCGTGAACCCTCACGCTATTCCTTCGCGGATGACAATCGGTCAGCTCGTGGAGTGTATCATGGGCAAGGTTGCGGCGTGCATGGGCAAGGAAGGGGACGCTACGCCATTCACCCCGGTTACTGCAGAAGACATCTCTTCGATGCTGCACAAGTGTGGCTACCAAAAGCGTGGTAACGAAGTCATGTACAACGGTCACACGGGGCGCATGCTGGACGCGCAAATCTTCATCGGTCCGACGTATTACCAGCGCTTGAAGCACATGGTAGACGATAAGATTCACTCGCGCGGGCGCGGGCCGGTGCAAATCTTGACTCGTCAACCGATGGAGGGCCGCTCGAGAGATGGTGGTCTTCGTTTCGGGGAAATGGAACGAGATTGCATCATGAGTCATGGTGCTGCCTCTTTCCTCAAGGAACGATTGATGGATCAATCCGACGCTTACAGAATCCACGTTTGCCAAAAGTGCGGGTTGATTGCCGTGGCCAACTTGAAGAACCAAACGTTTGAGTGCTGCAAGAACCCGAGCGAACGTACGTCGGTCGTCCAAGTCATGGTTCCGTACGCTTGCAAACTTCTGTTCCAAGAGCTCATGAGTATGGCGATCGCCCCGAGACTCATCACCGGTTAACGCCGGAATATTAGAAAAACGCAAAAAAAAAATTGTTAGAAATCACGAACCGTTAGCCTTCAACTACAACACTCTCGCCGCCTCTAAGTTCAGCGCGCACACACCACGCATGAACGCCCGCCGAACTTCCGACTCCGAATCATTGCGATCGCCGCTCGCGTTCGCACAAACGGCCGCAGGGTGTCGCTTTCGCGGCGCGAGTTTGGCCACGGCGTCGTCGCACCGTTCGCGGTAGAACGTCGTCTCGCGAGTCAACGTCTCTTCGCGCTTTGAAACTTTCACACGAGATGCTCGCCGCAAAGCGCGCCACGCATCGAGCACCGATCGTTTCGTGCGTAAACGTGCTTCGCGCGCTCGCGCGCGTTCTTCTCGTCCCACGTGAACCGCTTCGCGCCATCGCCGAAGCAGTCTGCGCGCCTCGTCGCGTCGCGCGCGCCGGGCCAACGCCTCCGCGCACCGCGTCGTCTGCATCCTCGCCCGCGCGCACCACGCTCGCCACCGCGTCGTCTCTTCATTCGCCGTCCGCAAGCTCTCGTCCCCCTGCGCGTCCCGCCGTCGCGCGTTCGTCTCCACCGCTCGCGCGCACTCGCGCACCGCCACCGCCAGCGCGCGCTCGAGCTCGCGAAACGTCGTCAGCAATCCCGCGTCGTTCGTCGCGCGCTCGTCCTTCCGCCGTCGACTCGACTCCATCGCGCGCGGCGCCCGGACCGTTCGTCGGACCGCGGACCGTTCGGTCGTCGGATCGCTCGCGCCGTTCGCGCGCGACAGAGCGCCGCCGTCGCGCGTCGGTCAATGCCGACGCGTCGTTTCGTCTCCCGCCATTGACCGCCGCCGCGATGGCGGCCTCGAGTCCGAGCTATCACGGCTCGCGCGCGCTCGACGCCGACGCGTACGAGCGCCAGCTCGAGGAGAAGGTTGCCGAAATCGCGCGCGCGTTCGCGCCGTTCGTCGACGCGTCGCGCGCGCGCGTCGCGCGCTCGGAAATCGTCGAGTTCCGCTCGAGGGTACGGTTTCAAGTCGTTCGCGACGTTGACGGCGCGTCGCGCTACGCGATGTGGGACAGAGGCGCGCCGACGGTGATGGTGGATGATTTTCCCATGGCGCGACGGGCGATCCGAGACGTGATGGGGCGATTGCTGCGCGAGGCGAGCGCGGTGGCGGCGCTGCGGGACGGGCTCGAGGCGACGCACTTTTTGTGCGGCGTCGCCGAAGGCAAGGTGTTGGCGACGCTCGTGTACTCGACACCGATCAACGTCGACGCGTGGACGCTCGCGGCGCGTCGTTTACTCGCGACGAAGTTCGACGACGTGTCGCTCGAACTCATGGGACGATGCAAGGGCGTCGTCGCGAAGACGGGGGATGATTTCGTGTGGGAAGAGTACGAGCTCGGCGACGGTTCGGTGTTGACTTACAAACACACCGAGGGCGCTTTTTCGAATCCTAATCGAACGATCACGATCGCCACGATGGAGTTCTTGCGCGATGCGGCGAAGAAGAAGTTCTCGAGGCGAAAGATGCTACTAGAGCTGTATTGCGGCAACGCGAATCATACGTGCGCGCTCGCGAATTTGTACGAGCGCGTTGTCGCGGTTGAAGTAAACCCCGTTTTAGTCGATGCCGCGCGAGAGAGTCTGGACATGAACTCGGTGTCGAACGTCGATATAATTTTGAGTCCGAGCGAGAGCGTCGCCAAAAGTTTGCTGCGCGGAAAGTTCAAAGACGCAGCCGGCGCTACGATTCGCGTCGAAGACTTTGACGCCGTCCTCGTCGATCCACCTCGAGCGGGTCTCGACGCCGACACGTTGGCGCTCGTGTCCCAGATCGATCACGTGCTGTACGTGTCGTGTGGACCTGAAAACTTGCTCGCCAACATCAGGGATGGACTGGACGCAACACACGCGGTCGACGATTTCATAGTATTGGATCATTTCCCGTGGACGCGACACATCGAAGTCGCCGTATCCATGCGCAAGCGTTAGGTAGTTTAGAGAAATCCAATGTAGGTAGAACGGTAGTACAACATAAGCAATTCTTTTAGTAGTCTAGTTAGGGTCATCCCTGGTCCATATCGCCGAGCGCGGCGCCAGACTCGCTCGCGTAAGCGTTCGATTTGTGCTTTGGCTGAAATGCGAATCCTTCAGGCGGCGGGCCGAGGAGCATTGTGGAGATCTTCACCCAATCGCTACTCGCCTCGCTCGCCATGAGTGTCTCCAAATCGTCCCGTCCAACAAACGCCGGTGGGCGCTGTGTCATCGCGGCGGCGCCGTAACTGTGATCCAACAACCCGATGGGGGTGTAGCGATACGTAAACGACATCCACTCGAGCAAATATTTGCGCGTCGACTCCACGCCTCGCGTGTCGCTTCCCCAGTGTTCAAGCCCGAAAGAGGCGAATGATTTCAAAATATCGAATCGCTCACGCGACGAAATGTCCCAGTCGCGACGCTCTTTGATTTCGGTGAACAGCCACGGCTTGATGAGCGCGCCGCGAGCGAGCATGCACGTGTCCACGGAGTGTTCCTCCAGATGGGTGTAGTAATCCTTTTGCATGTATACATCGCCGTTACCTATCAAAGGTACCGAGCTCGACTCTTTTGTTAATTTGATGTACTCCCAATCCGCCACGCTCCGGTATCGCTGCGCGCGCGTGCGTCCGTGAAGCGTCATCGCCGCCGCGCCCCATTCGGCGACTTTCGGCGCAAACGTGTGCGCGACTCGACTTTTATCGGTGTACGCCATGCGCGTTTTGAACGTTAGCGAACACTTGCCAAGCGCCGCGCTGGCAGCACGAATGACTGTTTCCATCTTCTTGGGTTTCTCGAGCATCATCGACCCGTATCCTTTCTGGCACACGGAGTCGATCGGGCACCCCATGTTGATGTCTATAAAGTCGACGTCTATCGTGTCTTCGAGTAATTGGCAGCACCTGGTGACTGAGTCTGGGTAACCACCACATATCTGCACCCCAAAAATGTCTTCGCTCTTATGACGACGAAGAAGCGCCCACTCACTCGGGAGTCCTTGCAGTAAACTCGTACACAACGCCATCTCACCGCACGTGATGTCGGCGCCAAGCGTCTTGCAAACGCGACGAAACGGTAAATTTCCGACCGTCGTCAAAGGAGCTAGGTACAGCTTGTCTTTGAAGTCGATTGTTCTCTTCTCTTCGACGCGCGCTTTCGTAAACGCACCCGTATCCGTACGGTTTTCTTCGTCGACTTTTGCGCGTTTCGCCGCGCTCTCCTCGCCCGCTTTCGTCTGCTCATCCTTTTTCGTCTCCATCGCCCTCAACACGTCCTTCACGATCGTATCCGCCCTAGAAAAATCATACTTCTTCTTGCGTAACCGCACCATCACGTCCTTGTCCACGAAATTCATCTCCTTCTCCACCGTCTTCGGCGGCTCGAGCGTCGTCGTCGACTCGGCAACCGTCGCGCCGTCCCGACCCTCCCCCGTCGCGTGCGTTCCGTAATATCGACAACGCACCCCGTACGGGCACCCGCCCTCTTTATTCACGAACGTGCACGTCCCCGGCAAATCGGGAGGTTTCGTCTTCAAAAACGCGTCGACGTCGTGCGAATATTTACACGCGTCGCCAAAGGCGCACTTTCCCTCGCGCGTCAACTGATTGCACAGCCCGCGCTCGCGCGGCTTATCCGCGCGCGACTTTTCGGCGAACTTGGCGCGTTTGTTGAACGCGCCGAACGTGCCGCCGCCCGAGATCGGCGCGGCGTCGCCGGCGTCGGCGTGGGTCGCCGCATCGAGCGGCGGCGGTGGTCTGGGCTCGACGAGAAACTCGCGCTTGACGACGACGGTACCGCTCGCGAAGAGCTCCGCGGACGTGGGCGGAGTCCACGGCGCGCCGACGTCGCTCGACATGCGCGCGGAGAAGCGCCGCGGCGGCGCGCGCGGCGCTGTGTGTCGTAACCGACTCTCTACACCTAATCGCTACAAAGACGCCGCGCTAACCGCGCCAATTTAATTTTTCCTACGGCGTAATTTTCGCGCGCGCGCGCCGCTCGCGGCGCACCGATCGTCGTCGTTTTCTTCGTCTCGTCCATCGACGACGTCGTCGTCGTCGTCGAGATGGACGCGAACGTCGGCGCGCGTCGCGACGCTCGATTCCGGCGCCGCGCGCTTTTTCGTCTTCGACTTGGCGTTCGCCGCCGCCGCGCGAGAGAATCGCGGTTTCGGCAACGCTTCGACGGACTCGCGTTCGACGTGTATCGTCGGTGTGTTCGGGTGCTCGTCGCCCGTCGCCGACGACGGACCGCGCGCGTTCGACACTCGCCCGCTACCGACGGTGAGCTCTTCGTCGAGCGCGTATCGCGTGTACTTGGCGGGATTCGCCACGTGATCCGGCACGCGGTCCACCGCGCTCGGCGCGCCCACCGCGCGCGCGCGCTCGACCATCGACGTCACCCCGTTCATCGATCGACGCTCGCGCGCGTCGACGCCGAGCGCCAGGGCGTCGTCCTCGTCGAAATCCGCCTCGCCGTCCAGCGCGCGACACCGCCCGACGCTCGCCGCCAACCGCGTCATCTTCCGCGCGTCGTCGTCCCCCTCCTCGTCCGATTCCAGGCAATCCAAATCGTCCCCGCATCTCTCGCTCGCGCTCTCGCTCGCGTCCTCGCCGTCGCCGCCGTCGCCGTCGCCGCCCCGTCGCGTCACCGCGTTCGATCGCGGTCGCCACCCGCCGCCGTCGCCGTCGCCGAACACCGCGCCGACGCGCGCGTGAAACGTCCCGTACTCGATCGTCTCCGTCGCGCCGCGCGACGTCGACGCGCGCGCCGATTCGCGATTCAAGCGATCCTTCGC
>Ga0206682_10000418_pt1 | contig 46312 bp, 34 predicted proteins | sample M240m12015metaG_FD_155444 | JGI IMG/M metagenome (GOLD analysis project Ga0206682, IMG submission 155444) | Ammonia-oxidizing marine archaeal communities from Monterey Bay, California, United States - M2 40m 12015 | ecosystem: Environmental > Aquatic > Marine > Intertidal zone | place: USA... | reverse complement strand
GGGAAAATGAATCGTTACAATTCGTCCCGGACATGCCACCGTTAAGCCCACCGCCAGGTGGTAAACTCGAAGAAGAGTAATCAAGCGAAGTCCCAAGTTGGACCGTCTGGCGTATCCTTCACGACGACACCAAGTGCTGCTAAGTCATCCCGAATAGCATCAGCACGCGGCCAATCCTTGTTGCTCCTTGCATCTGTTCTCTGGGAAAGAAGTTCCTCGACCTGAGGAGCGATTTCTGCTCGTCGTGGATCTTCCTCAGGTTCTGCGAGCACGACTTCAGGCTCGGGCAAGATTCCGAGAATTTGTCCTGCTGTTTCTTCAAGCCAATCCTTTGCATAGTTAGCAACTGCTCGAGAATCGACTTCATCGAGTTCCATTGAAAGAATACGTTGTAGTTCCTTGGTTGCAGCGAGAACCTTGGCAACAGCTTCTCGGCTATTGAAATCATCATCCATTGCTCTAGCAAATCCTTCCCCCATCTTTTCAAGAAGACCAAGTGATTTTGAGAGTGGGTTCATGCTCGTGATATCTGCCATTGGCAAATCTTGGATTTGACCTTCAGTACATCCACGGAGAGCCGAAGCATAGGCCTCGATGATGCGATTGTAATTCCGTTCAGCATCTTTCAGGAGTTGTTCGTTCATATCAATAGGCGAACGATAATGCGCATTAACCAGTGCAAATCTGAGTACCATTGGATTTATTTTCTTACGAATCTCTTGTATTGTCCAAAAGTTACCAAGAGACTTACTCATTTTCTCTCCATCGATGTTAACAAAGCCATTGTGGAGCCAATATCCTGCAAGAGGGGAATGGCCAGTATGGCATTCACTTTGGAAAATTTCAGCCTCATGATGGGGGAATCTCAAGTCATGGCCTCCTCCATGAATATCAAAGGAAACTCCAAAGTGGTCGAGACTCATTGCACTGCATTCAATATGCCATCCAGGGCGACCTTCCCCCCATGGAGAAGGCCACGTGGGTTCACCAGGCTTTGCTTGCTTCCACAATGCGAAGTCTTTGTGATCTCGCTTAGTATCTCCAGTGCCTTCCACCCTTCCACCTGCTCCTTGTCGAACTGCATCAATCGATTGACCTGTGAGTAAACCATACTTTTCCGGAGCAGATTCTACATGGAAATAAACACCGTCTTTTGCAGCATATGCATGCTCTTTAGCGATTAAATCCTCAATGATGTGAATCATTGAATCGACGTATTCAGTACATCTTGGATAATGATCAGCTCGAAGAATATTGAGTGAATCCATGTCTTCATAATAGGTTTCAATGTTCTTTTCAACCAACACTTTCCAATCTTCACCAGATTCAATAGAGCGCTTGATGATTTTATCATCGATATCTGTAAAATTTTGAACATAATCTACGTCATATCCTGATGCTTCAAGCCAACGATGAATCAAATCGAAAGCGATGTAGCAACGGGCATGACCCAAATGACATCGGTCGTAAACCGTCACTCCACACACGTACATACCTACTTTACCAGGAGATTGCGTCTTGAAATCGACTTTTTCTCTGCGACGGGTATCGTGAAGGCGAAGTGGCATGTGAACAAGCCAACGGTGTAATCTCTCTCACTTGAAGGTTCATACGCAAGAGGTCCTACGCAGGTATGAGACTCATGTTGGATTTGACTTCGACTGATGGAATTGGGTATTTCAACAGAAAACTCAAGGACACGGATTTAATCCAGATTTCATGGATTTTACCAACAGTATCGATCATTTTAGCCTCGTTAATCCACTACTTTTCGGGAAATTACCGAGATATTCCATTCTTCATTTCCGAAACAGACCATCCTGGCTTAGAAGATCACGTCTTTTCGATAGGGTTGTTCTTGTCCGCAGTAATACAATCTGTTGTTTCATTCAGGCTTTACATTTTGTTCAAACCAGTCGCTTCGCCCAAATTACATCTCGTCGCTCTGCTTTGTGGATTAGCAACTTCGACTCACCTAGCAGTGTTAGCATTTGCAACAATGGATCAATATCTTGAGATTCACATATACACTGCTATGGTGGTCTTCCACGGTGGCTTCGCATGGGCTTTTGCGACGCATTTCTCATTACCAAAATCAACATCCAAGGGACGTAAAGTGCGCCTCTATTCTTTAGCACTAGCCTTTGCATCTCTTGTCGTGATGAGTGTTTCAATTCGAGAAGGAATAAAGTCCGGAGAAAAGGAACTCGGAGTTCATTCTTCTGAGATTGGTTTGGAATATCTACAACCGTGGGTTGATGTCGCTGCGCCAGCAGAATTTCTGCTCTTCTTTGGGCTCATAGGATGCCTCGCATCATTCCGCTGGGACATCGAGGAACACGCCTCCAAGGGTCAAGATACGCCTATCGAGAGTTGAAAGAGCAACTGTGTTGGGATCAATTCCCTGTTCACAGGAATCCTTCCATACATGAACGTTCATTGTCCGATGAGAGAGTATGTGTTTGATGCACCCGATATATTCTAACCCTTCAATAACAACATCTTCCTCGATTTGAGGACCCCAGAGTCCAGCAAATAATCCCGAATTCGGTCGCTGAATCAACTCGGGTTGACCTTGAGCATCTATCTTGAGGATGCACTGTAGTTCCACGGTCTTTTTCTTCTGCTTCTTTGGACGTGGTAATTCAATTGCTCGGAATCTCCCCTCACAAGATTCACTAATTGGGCATTCACCACACATTGGTTTCCTTGGCCGACATATCAAAGCGCCGAGTTCCATCATCGCTTGATTCCAATCACCTGGATGTTCGCGTACGAGAACCGTATCTGCATACGCTTGAACATCACCAACTGAGGGATCCTCATTGTTCGTTTGACGTGCCATGACTCTTCGGACGTTTCCATCAACGCAAGCAACAGGATGAGAGAAAGCAATGGAAGCAACAGCAGCTGCGGTGTAGGGTCCAATTCCAGGCAAGGCAAGGAGTTCATCATATGTTGAAGGAAGCCTACCTTCGTAATCGTTTACGACGATTCGGGACAACGCATGAAGCCGTCTTGCTCTTGAATAGTATCCTGCACCTTGCCATAGAAAGAGGACTTCATCAACTTCTGATTTGGCCATAGCGGATGGTGTTGGAAATCGTTCATACAGTCGCTTATGGAACTCTATGCCACGTTCCATCTGGGTTTGTTGGAGAAGAATCTCCGACAACAAAATAGACCAAGGTGATGGATTTATCCTCCACGCTAAACTTCGCTGGTTTTCAGTAAACCACTTCAAGAGAGCATCTTGATTCATTCGTTCATCACCTGAATGAGTAAGTGTGAAATCACTCAAGATGATTTCGCAGCTTCAATTTTAGCATCGTTTGCTTTAATTTGCTCCCAAACAAGTTCTGCAATATCCTTCACTTCAATGTTTGAATCAATGGCAGACAATCCATCAGTAACCATTGTCGAACAGAACGGACATCCAACTGCAACAGTATCTGCTCCAGTTGCTGCAAGTTCCTTTGCTCGAATGATATTGACTCTGTCGTTGCCTTCTGGAACGGACTCTTCCATCCACATCTGGGCGCCACCTGCTCCACAACAAAAAGAGCCTCGGCCATGACGTTCTGCTTCCACATCAACGCCACCAATGATATCACGAGGGGCATCGAATTCTCCTCCAATGCGTCCAAGGTAGCATGGATCGTGATAGGTCACTGAACCGTCGTGCTTCGGTTCTGGCAGTTTACCTTCACCTTGGAGATGAGCAATCAATTGCGAATGGTGCATGACTTCGATGTCTTCTCCGCCATAGTCCTTGTATTCCTTTCCAAGTGTATGGAAACAGTGAGGGCAAGATGCAACAACCTTCTTCACACCAAGTTCGTCAAATGTTTCTAGATTGGTTTCAGCAAGCATTTGGAAGAGATATTCATTTCCTGCTCGACGTGCAGCATCTCCGCTGCATCCTTCTTGCATCCCAAGGATACCGACATCTAAGCCAGCTTCTTTCATAATCGAAATCGTATCACGAGCGACCTTCTTGTTTCGCTCATCAAAGGAAGCAGCACAACCAGCGAAGTAGATGTATTCAGCAGGTTCTGCAACCTTGACATCGAGATCAGCAGCCCAGTCACCTCGCTCATGCGATGGTAATCCGTATGGGTTTGAATCGGATTCCAAATTCTCGATTGTTGCCATGAGTGGCATGATTGTGTCTTCAACTGATTCGTCGAATTCCATTCTTTCCATCATGAGGTGACGGCGAGCGTCTGTGAGTTTGGGTACATGTTCGATGTTCACAGGGCATACATCGACACAAGCGTGACAAGTTGTACATGCCCAAACTGCTTCTTCACCAAAGCGAGCAATGATGTCTTCATCAGGCGTTTCTCCAGCGAACAATTGTGAGGAATGCTCGTTTGCGTAATTTCTCACGTCATGAATAATTTGCATTGGATTGAGTGATTTACCCGAAGCATAGGCTGGACATACATCCTGGCAACGAGCACAGGAGGTACAAGCCCATCCATCGATGAGACTTCTCCATGTGAGTTGTGTAAAACTTGAGGCCCCAAAGGTTTCCAGTTCCAAATCATCCAATGCGACAGCAGAACCACTTTCATCAGTTGCAAGCGGTCGCATTTTCGCCATTGGTTCAGTATCAAAAAATGCAACGTTTGGTAGTGCCATGACAAGATGCATATGCTTTGACAGTGGAATCAAGAAGAGGAAGGTGCATATGGCTACCATGTGAGCCCAGTAAGCGGCATTAATCGCACTTTGACCAGGTGAGAATGTATCGGCAACCCATGCTCCAATCATTTCCCAAGTCGGATCGGGATTCTCTCCTGCTTCGACGATGTAGGATGTTGTACAGATGGTCATAATCAAGAGTAAAATGACGTTTCCTTCAAGTTGAGACTTTCCTTTCAACTTCTCAGGAGTGAAGAGAATCCTACGGTTGAGCGCAAGGAAACAGCCAAGAAGAGCGCTTGTATATCCAAGCTCAACCATTCCATTCCAGATTCCATTCAAGAAATCAGGAAGTATATGTTCACTGAACCTATTTGCCGTTGCAAGGTCAAGCATATCGGAGGAGAGCATCAAAAAGCCCCAGAACATCAGTACGTGCATTGTTCCTGCAACCTTATCTTCCAGGACTTTCTTCTGACCAAGCCAAACTGTAAGCGTTTCTTTCAGACGCTTACCCCATGAATCAAAACGCTTGTCAGGAGCGCCAAGAAGAACGAGACGTGTTGCTTTTTGGACCTGATAGGTAAAGAAAGCAATAGAGACTCCGCCAAGCACCAAAAGGAGATAATACCCTTTGATTCCGACATAGTCAACGTCAAGTGGATGGACCATCATATTCCAACCCAAGTGCATTCAATCCTTCAACCCAACGATTGAATCAACACCAATCCTAATGATTGTGAAACGACTGGAGCAACCATGGTGAAAGCAAGCGCTCCTGGAAAGTGTATTCTTTTCGGAGAGCATGCTGTCGTTTATGGACAACCTGCAGTCGCTTGCAGCATCAACCAACGAATGGTTGTCGAACTTGAAGAGGAGCATAAATTCGAATCATGGCGCCTTGACGGAGGTATTTTGAACTTCTCAAAACATCCACATATTCGGTTTTTGAAAGATCAACTATGGCCTGATGGGGAACATTCTCCACTCAAAATTAGGATACGAGGCACTGTACCTACTGCATCTGGTTTGGGTTCATCTGCTGCATTGTCCGTTGCTCTCGTCGCTGCTTTACAACAACTCAAAAAAGAGAAGGTAAGCGCAGAAGCAGCTGGCCTATTGTCACATCAAGCCGAGGCGTTCGCACAAGGTGGCAGAGCAAGTCCGATCGACACAACAACAAGCGCTCTGGGTGGGTTTATTGTACTCTCAGATCAAGTCGAAAAAGCGCTTGATCATATCGGAGAGCGTACGTTACAGCAAGGAGACGAAACAACAACGTGGCAATTGCATTCATTCCAAGCCGAGATTCCTGAGGATACCTTTCTCGTCATAGGCAATACTGGCGTGCATGGTTCAACTTCAAAACAAGTAGCAAAGGTAGCCACATTACTCGCTGAGCATCCCGAACGATACGTCGAGATAGAAGCGATCGGATCTATTGCACGAAAGGGCATTGAAGCACTCCGGACAGGAAATATGAAACTGGTGGGTAAAGCGATGACTGAAAACCACATAGTATTGCGGTCATTAGGCGTCTCATCGCCTGATTTAGAGAAACTCATCAAAGCAGCTGCTCCATCAAGTTTGGGAGTGAAATTGACAGGCTCTGGTGGCGGTGGATGTATGATTGCTTTAACGAAAAATCCTGAACAAACTGTTGGAGCAATCGAGATGGAAGGTGGAAGAGCATTCATATCTCCTTTCAATTCACCAGGCGTTCGTATTGAAACCCTCTCATCACAGGATGATAGTGTTCAGTGAAGTGTTTCTTCAAATCAAAACACCCATTGAAGCCAAGCCGTCAGTTTATATACTCCGGGCAGAAGGATTGTGACATGACCACCGATGAAGAGCGTTTGACAGTAGTCAACGTCGTTGCTAGTACCCGTGTTGCCGAAGAACTTGACCTCCCTGACATCGCAATTCAACTTAATTGCGAGTATGAGCCAGAGCAATTCCCTGGTGTTGTTTACCGAGTCACTGAACCCAAACTAGCAATCCTCATGTTCCGCTCTGGACGTGCAGTTTGTACTGGTGGAAAGAACGAAGACAACATCCATACAGGTATTGATCGAATGATCAATGACCTACGTGATGCAGGAATTACCACATGGGACGTTGAAGACGTAGAGATTGAAGTTCAAAACATGGTTGCGACCTACGCACTTCACTACCCAGAAGACTATGACGGAAAGGACAAATTCACAGGAGCCGACCAAGCAGGGGAACCTCGTAAGTTGAACCTAAACAACCTTACCTTCCACCTTCCATTCGACAAAGTCGAATACGAACCTGAGCAATTCCCTGGATTGATTTATCGTCTTGACTATCCAAAGGTCGTTTGCCTCATTTTCGGCAGCGGAAAGATGGTAATCACCGGTGCTCGACACAAGGATGAGATTCTGGAAGCTGTTGAAATCATCAAGGACGAACTTGCTGATTTACTCTGAAGAAGTCATCGCATCTTTCATTTGCTTGAACGCTCAAGGCCATACATGGGCGAAGCACGTCTTCAAGCAGGCATCCCCCTGTTGTTGGTGCTCTTGCTCTTGGGAATGTCCCAAACATCTTTTGCAACATCGTTTGTCCTTGAAGAAGACGATACAGTCGTAAAACACGCAGGCAGCGACCCAGGTGTTAGCGATGTCCCCACCTGGAGAATTGGGGACAAATGGGTGTATTCAGGAACATTCGATCCTTCCATACTTATTACGGATACAGGGGTTTCTGCAAACGTTGGTGAAATCAATGGCGATTCAATTGCAGAAGTTACTGAAATCCTTGAACTCCAAGTCGATAATCGCTCAGAATGGGTCTACAAACTACGAATGACAGCGGATTTCGATAAGAGTGGTGTTGAACTTGAGGGATACACAGGTAACGCAGAGATTCAATTCGCTCAAACTGAATATCTTCGAGTAAGTGATTTTGCATCCGTTCGGAATGATTTGGATTTATACATCAAATTTGTACCGTATGGAATTGGATCATTAACTCAGCTCCTCGGAGACATCACCATCACCAATACATACAGCCCTAGTGCTGAAACCTATGATTTCCCGATTCGAGATGGTGAACGTTGGACTGTACTGACAACAGCATCGGCAACATGGTCTGGGCAGAGCGATTACATCACCCCGTTCCCCCCTCCAACCTCCGATACAAACACAACCACTTGGGAAGTCACAAAGGTTGGACAACCACGCAATGCATTTGGTTCAGGAATCGCCTACAGCGGATGTGATTCTTCATACGAACTTACATCATGGAATTCTGCCGGTGAATCAACAGGCTACCGGTGGTATTGTCCTGCTGTCAATAACTTCGCTTGGAGACATTCCGAAGAAGATGTTGGACTTACGATTGATTTCAGGTTGAAACAGTACATGCCAGTTGGAGCTACAGGAACTGATAGCAACAGCGACCCAGGCATAAGAGTAGAATGCATTGAAGTTGAACCGGAACGAACCCTAACTGCCTTAGACACACCACTCGATGTTTGGGTTACTCTCAATCCAAGTTGTTTTGGTTCGATTAGTGGAGTGAATGTAGAACTCGATTTCGTAGATACTGAAACCACTCTTGTAACCGGTTCGAATGGATCTGGCATGGCTACCATCAATGTCGGTAATGCGCTTGATTATTCTTCGACAAATACTGATTGGGCAAGTCATGGCGTTGTTGCCAAGGCAGGAAATTATGTTGGCTCAACTACAATTACGTTGGATGAATACCTAGTTGGCCTTGACCTCATTGCTGACGAGGAACGTGCCGTCATTATTCGCAACCGCAGTGGAGAGTTGAGTACTGTCAGTTCACTTTCCGGATACAATGTCCTGCCGGGAGACGAACTTGTTGTTGAAGTCGCTGTGGTAAACAAGGGAATTACTGCATCGACTCCGACACAAATGCGAATTTATCACCCCGATGGATCAACGTTTGACCTTGGACTACCAAGTCTTGCAACATACGAGTCACACAAAGTCGATTTCTCATGGACAGTTCCTCTTGACCAGAGTGTTGGCGATGTACCGATACGATGGGAAGCTGACCCTATGCAAGTCAATTCTGCAGACGCAAATTCGGATAATGATTTAGCAGAAATTACGCTCTTTGTTGGACGATTGCCTACTGCTTTGGCTGAACCTATTGAGGAATTTACCAACGTCCAGACAGTCATCAATGCAAGTGGTAGTTTTGATGAAGATGGAGGGGATGTCTCTTGTCTCTTCAACGTTCCATATGATGATGGAACACGTTCGTTTTCCTACATGAAAGTAGAATCACTCGATTGTATGCTCAATTTCACTTGGACTGACGATGGAATATATCCCGTCACAATAACCGTTACCGATGAAGAACAGGACCAAGCGGTAACGACATTGAATGTGAGTATACTCAACAGAGCACCAAACATCGAAGTTGTAAGTGCAAGAACTGAGGTGAAGGTCGAACATCCAGTCACGCTCTATGCTTATGCAAACGATACTGATTCAGAAGATGTATATCCTGGTGTAGTCGATGTGTATTGGCCCAATGCCGAGTGTGAAGAGGGGTATTACACCCGTGTTTGTACCACGACAGCACCTACCGAAGGATGGCATACCTTCCTTGCAGTTGGAGTTGATGATGACAGTTCAATGACATCTGCGAGCATCGATATCAGATTTACCAACATCAACCCTCATGGTTTGTCAGTCACTGTTAGCGATAAAGGAACTCCTATCGCAATGGACGTGCAACAAACATGGCACGTTGAAGAAGATCAAATGGTACGGGTTCGTGGACAAGCTCTCGATTCGATTGATGATCTAGAAGGGCTTACTCATCGATGGTGGCCTGATGATGCTCAACCGAATCTCATCAAGACCTTTGATGGACGTGTTTCAGAATATGACATGATGTGGGAAACGTCAGGATTACATCGAATGCGTTTGGAAGTCAGCGATTCAGAAGGAGCAAGCAGCGGAACATACGAACGATGGGTTAGCGTTGCCAACGTGCCGCCAGTGGTTATGCCACTCGAAGAAGTTCTTCCAATTGCTGAAGGGGAAGAAATCAGATTAACAGGAAATGCAACAGATACATCCTCAGATTACGATTCATTAGTCCGATGCTGGGATATTGACCCAGGTATTGATTCCAATGACATTGGCGGTGCTGATGATGATTGCGACATTATTGGTGACGACCTTGTATGGCACTGGAATACCAGTGGTATGCACACTGTTATCTATCACGTGACAGATGATGATGGAGTTCGTGTTAGCGAAATCATCACGGTCGAAGTGTTGAACATACCTCCTATTGTTCGCTACAAAACAATCGATTGCCTCGCATATGAGAATTGTATTCTCGATGCTACAAGCACCATTGACTCTGCAAATGATCTTGACCAGCTGACTATCATTTGGGACCTTGATACAACAACCGATTCTAATGGAGACGGAATCAAAGACAATGATGCTGATGCTGTAGGGAAGCGAGTTGAACACATGTTCAAGCAAACGGGCTCAACGACGATTCGTGTCATGGCTTGGGATGAGAATCCAGAACGGCCAGGCTCGAAAATTATTAACATAGAAATTGGCCCACCAGACCGAACATTCACTGAAGACCTGGGCGCACTAATGGTGGGAGAAGAAGCCAACCCTCTTGCTCAACTTTCCTTACTTCTTATTCTGCTTGTGGGATTGGGATATATGACGAGACAGCGACGAAAGGGTGGACGAGAGCGGGCCATGGAACGTCTCGATGAGCGTCAAAATGCAATCTTTAGTGATGAAGAAGTCGGGCTTATGCCTCACGAAGTATCTGCACGCCGAAATAGACCTCATGATCCTCCTGTGAACAATGCTTTTGATCAAGCAATAGAAAGCCAGCCAGTCATCCAATCTGGCCCAGAAATACCAGAATCTGGTCTCCCTGAAGGTTGGACTATGGAACAATGGGAACACTATGGCCAACAATGGTTAGAATCAAACTCCGAAGACTAAGCAGTAAGACCTCAATGAGTATATCCTAAGTACGAGGAAGTACACATCAGAGCATGGCGAACCGAGCAACCGCAGTATTTGTCTTGTTCTTGCTGATGACAACCTCAATGATGGCGTTATCAAAAAATGCATTCATTCTTGAAGATGAAAAAACCATTGAATCCTCATCAAAATCAACTACAGTTGCAGAAATTGCAAGTTGGCGTATAGGGGACAAGTGGACTTATGAGACTCAGTTTGATGTTGCACAACTCATTGCACAAGCAAACGTTTCTGCGAGTTTGAACACACTAACAGGAGATACTGTTTACGAAGTGGAAGACATCTTTTTCATCACAGTCGATGGCGTACAAACACTGGCATATAAACTCAAAATTGAAGGTGATTTCAGTTCAGGAAACAGTGGAGCAACGCTTGAAGGAACTACGGGTAGACTTGAGATCGGCTATTCCGGCGAGGACATTATTCGTGTCCGTGATCAGGCTGTAATTAATTCTGAATTCGAATTGGATGTTGATTTTGCTCCGTTCAATCTTGGCTTCCTCACTCAGAAAATTGCAGTCATAAATTTCGACACCTACTACGACCCGCCCAAGGAGAGATATGACTTCCCACTTCGAACAGGTGATCAATGGTACATGCCGTTCATGTCAGGAACAAGCGTAAGCGGAACTTCTGATTTTTTCGACCCATCTGAATTTGATACCAACGGTGCTGAAAACAACTCTTGGCAGGTCACAACAGATGGCATTCCAACTGAAGATGGCTTGAACATCAAATACGAAGGATGTGATGAGTCATACAAAGTAAACGAATGGAATGCTACAGGAGTGAGTTCAGGTTTCAATTGGTATTGCCCTGCTGTTCGCTTCAACTCATGGATTCGAATCTCGAACGCTGCAGGATTTACAATCGATTGGCTACTCAAGGATTACGAACCAGTTGATTCCTTTGGCGTAAACAAGAGAACAACTCCAGGCGATCGAAACGTGGACATCGAAGTAACAACTCAATTCGTAGCCACATTGCCGGACTCAATGTCCGACATTTATGCAACCTATGCAGTAGCTCCAAATAACACTCCAGAAGTAAATAAAAATCTTCAACTACGTTACGAAATGGCAGGAACGTTACTTAATCCGACAACAGATAGTAACGGTGAGATTGAAGAGAACATCAACGTATCAAACGTTCAGGATGATACCACCGCAAGCGATGATTACACCAGCAATGGAGTCATTGTATGGGATCCAGTTCAGGAAATTATTGGTGTTGCTACAATTGTTATCGATTTGAATGTTGTAGGCATTGACTTGGTTGCCCAAGAAGATTCCATTATCGTTACAAGAACTCGTGACAGTGAGATTGCAACACTCTCAAAATCAATAGGATACAATGCCCTTCCAGGAGATTTACTATCCTTCTCATTACCGGCACAAAACCGTGGTGTTCTGACATCACCATCAACTGAGATGGAAGTTGTTGTTCCAGGAGGTCAAGCAATACGCCAAGCAGTCCCTGCAATCGATGCATACAGTGAGCAACGAATTATTGTTGATTGGACGGTTCCAGAAGGAGCCACTATCGGGAGTCAAAGTCTGACCTTTACTGTCGACCCTGACGAATTGGTTGCTGGTGACGCAAATAGAAGTAATAACCAAGCAAGCGTTGATATTTTCATTGGACGCTCGCCAAATGCATCGATAAGCATCGAAACAGGAAAATACACCTTCGATGATGTTTTGATTGATGCACGTACATCATTTGATCCAGATGGTGGGGACGTTGAATGTCGGTTTGAAATCGAGTCTCGGCCAGGCCTCATCGATGTCATCACCACACCTGATTGTGTTATGTCGTGGAATTGGACAGACGCTGGTGCTTGGGAACTTACGACCATCATTACAGATGATGAACTCGATTCAACAACCCTCGTCAATTATGTGACAATCCTCAACCGAGCACCCTACATGAATCTCACTCATGCTGCCGAAATTCCTGTTGGAACGGAAATAACAATCGATGCATCCGATAGTGGTGACGTCGATACAACATCTCCATCTGGGCAACAAGTCTCTATTTCTTGGCCCGATCTTAACTGCCAAGAAGGTTTGACTCAGCCGACCTGTACCTTTACCCCTATGGAAGAAGGACCAATCGAAATCAAGGCAATCGCAACGGACGACGATGGTGCTCAGACCGAAGTTAACTCGAGCCTAAATGTACTGAATATCGCGCCAGAAGTTGGTGAAATCGAGGTATGGATTGCAGGAGTAAACACTCCATTTGACGCAAATGGAACTTGGATTTTGGAAGAAGACCAAACTGTCATTTTGCGTGCACAGGGATCGGATTCACTCAACGATCGAGACCAACTGATTCTAAATTGGAATCTCAGTGACCTCATGCCAAACATGACGGTTTCAACCGATGGCTCAGCATCAGATGTAGCCACATCATGGCCAACAACTGGTGAGCATGTCATCAGTGTACGATCTGTTGATGATGATGGCGTTTCGTCTGAGCCATCTCTTGCAATGGTCACAATCCAAAACGTAGCACCAACTATAACCGCTAAGACAAATTTCTTAGACGCTATCAATCGGATTGATGGGCTACCCGTTTGGGAAAATGAAGTCGTTGCCTTCGATGTAATTGGTATTGATACTGCCTCTGACATGGAGACATTGGAAATCTGTTGGGACATTGATGGAACAACTGATAGTGACCTTGATGGAACACTGAACAACGATTGTGATGTTGAAGGAGACCGTCTAGAAACAATGTGGGACTCATCAGGATACAGAACAATCACTGCGTGGGTTATGGATGACGATGGCGAAAAGGCCTCACTCTCAGCCGTTGTAAAAGTCAACAACCGAATCCCTACTGCAAAGATTACCTACGGAAATGGCTCCATCGACAACTTAGTCGAAGGTGATACGCTTAACATTACAGCATTCGAAACAGTAGACACAGAAGGTGATCTTCTCGATATGCTCTACGTTTGGGACTTTGAATGGGAAGATACGAATCTAGACGGTGAAGGATTAGGGGATGTCGATTCAACTGGTATTTCAATTTCAATTGACGATTTACCAGCCGGCACGTGGATGATTACGCTAACAGTTACTGATGATGATTTGGCCACAAGTACGAAGACATTGACCATTTCAGTTGAAGAAAAGCCTGCAGAAGGCATTCTGGAAGAATTCAGTGAAGCCCTTGGCGTCAGCGAAACAATGTCGATTATAATCATGTTACTCGTCGTTCTGGTCCTTGTCCTTGCTTCCTTTTTAGCAGTCACACGACGGTCACCCTCTGAAGATTTACTCGAGTCAACTGGTTCGAGTAAAATGTGGGATTCAGCTACTTTGCCAACCTATGAATCTCCTACAGAAACTCCAGCATTTGAACAACCAACACAACCGTCTCAACCTGTTTCTCAACCTTCGTATGACCAACCTCCTCAGACAAATCAAGGGCCGCCTCTCCCAGCAAGTGGACTCCCACAAGGCTGGACGATGGAGCAATGGTCGTACTATGGCGAGCAATACTTAGCAGCAAATCAGCCGCCTGCACCTGTTGCTCAACCGACACCTTCAATGACTCCAACAAGCCAAGCCACAACCAGTCTGTCGAGTTTACTTGATGATTTGGATTTGTGACGTGCATGGGGAACTTGTGGCAATTTTTTGGCTTACCCGATCCGGAAGGAGGGGCTCCAACACCGCCTCCACAGAGAGCGCTTGTAGAGCAACAACCTGCATTAGAGACACAAGAACAAATCACAGAACCCCTCGTTGAAGAAGTCCAAGAATCGGCTCAACTAAGGTCGCCCCCTTCATTCTGGACTGGCCCGGTAACCCCTGATGGTGAACCGTTTCATGACCTCTCATCGATTGGAAGGACAGAAAAGATTCGCCCGAAGAGAGCACTTCGTTATGTCAAGCCTGATTCTAAATATAGGATTTATACAAATCAGATTTCAGAACGAGTCAATCAAGGAGATACTGTAATCGTAGATTTACGACCTTTGGTTCACATGGACTCTCATCAGCAAGCATGTCGCAGAGAATTACGAACGATGTGTGAACGAGTTGGTGTCGCTATTTTTGCGTTGGATGCAGAGGAAAAACTACTGCTGATTCCAGGATCTGATGTTGTAGTTGAGCGAAATAAGCACGAACTCGGGATAACCCGGCTTCTTCGAGTTGAATGAGTGATTAGCATGACTGAACAACAGAGGGAGAAATTCGCAGGCTCATACCTCGAATTGTTTGTAGCATCAGCTGCGATGTTCCTTCTTTTTGCAATCATGATTACGTGGCTGATTTTCAAATCCCCTTATGGGTTATTTGATGATGATGAACGATTGAAAACAATAAATTTCATCTTCATAGTTCATTTTTCACTTGGACCAATGATTGCAGTTTTGGCTGGAATCGCTTTTGACACGTTTCCTTTAGTGTACAACATTCCATCATTTGAACGAACAACAATGCGTCACTTTTTACAGCTCAATATACTCGGACAACTGTTCATTCTAGTTGGTGTATTCTCAACAGACTGGGACTTGTTAATCGAGCTGTCTGGAATCGGAATCATTCTTCTTTCTCTTTCTCTACTTTCGCTGGCCAGTCCAGCGATCGACGTATTTCGAACCAAAAATGAAGTCGATGAAGTCGGAGTATTTTCCTACACGCCTGGAATCCTGCTCGTCATTTGTGGCCTTGTTGTCATCATATCATGGTTCTTGAGAGGTTTTGGCGGTATGATTGAACTTGGAGTTGCCTTTACAGTCGCTCTTTTCTCATGCATGCAAATTGCGACATGTTTGTTATCACACTTCAACCGTCGATTAGGATGGGAGGTTACGAAGCCTAAATCTCTTCAATTCAAGTTCGCTTTGTTTTTCATCATTGCTTTAGCACATATTGTAATCAGCACACTAAGAGGAAGAGGTTTGGTATCAGAAGATATTGTTGACATTTCTCTTACGGCGTTATTCATACTCATGTTCTTTATTATTGACCCGAAACGAATTCTTCAACTTTCCTTTGGCCCTCTAGCAAAGCCCCATTCGAGAATGGTCCTAGGAGGATATCTCTTACTCCCGGTTTTAGCTGTCATCTCGATTGGACCAATCTGGACAGGTCACGATGGGCAAGCGGGCATTCAACCCGCTCACTGGTTGCTTCTAGCGAGTTCTGGATTCCTTATCGTCTGGGGTTTTGCATTGTTTTTACACGAAGACCATTTGCATATTTCATTAGCAAATCGATCAACTCCTTGGATTACCTTCCTCTCATTGATGATTGGAGCAGTCCTAATTTGTTGGTCTCTCTATGACAAGAATGTGCTCACAACTGGAAAAAACTACGTTCCTTTCATTGGCTGGGCTGTGGCTCAGATCGTTGGCATTTTATCCTTAACATATCTCTTAGCAAGGCATATCTTCTTCCCGAATGCCAATTGGCATCGCATCCCAATGTTTTACAATCGGTTCTTGTCAAAGTAATTGACTCAACTGGTCCAGATATTCAAGCGACTTTTCTGTGAATCCAAGCACAGTCGATTCTGAACCTTCAACCAGTGAAGCGTGCTTACCCATTAATCCGGCAAGGTCATAGCCACCCGCTTTCCCTTTCCATGAGTTCGATTCTATGAGTTCAATCAATGCATCATCTGAAAAATCACTGAATTCAACGATTGCACACTCGATTGTCGTGTTCCATTGACCCAAGGCATATACCGATGTTGCAGACCATACTCGATGTCTTCTGCCACGTAAACGAATGAGCATACTGGTTGCATGTGAAACATCTCTGGGCTGACCGAGAGCCGTGTTTTCATCATCAGGGTCCTCGACAAGAGTATCTGCAACGATGACAACATCTTCGTCAACAGGAAATGAGACTGCTCTTGATTTCCTTAACGAAACCTCTCGAACCTGATCTGAAATCGGACCTCTTGGGACGCTTTCGTTAACGTTTACAAGTGCTCTTTGTACAACATCTGTATACCGCTCCTGCAGAATGAGTCCCCTGCGAGTTGATGCTGATGCAAGGAGGATGCGCATGGTTACTCTAAGTGGATTCCCTTCATCAGATTTTGCAAACGTTCGAAGCGTGTGTTTCAAAGGGCAGATTGTCTTCCTCAAGACGGGGCGCAACAATGGACACCATGAAACGAATACCAACCCACGTTGAAGGATTGGATGAAAAGATGCAAGGAGGAATTCCAAAAGGACACATCTGTATCGTAGCAGGTGCCTCAGGAGCTATGAAATCTAGTGTAACATTTTCCGTCCTGTATAACGCAGTTCTCTATGGCGAGACAAGTGGAATTTATGTGACCTTAGAGCAAGGTAAGGATTCACTACGAGCCCACATGTCAAACATGGGGATGAATGTTGATGACCCTCGAGTTCGAAACAGAATTGCAATTATCGATCTATCCGATCTTCGTGTTCAATTGGATGAGCAGGGAATGAGTAATCGTGTTGACTGGATGGGACAACTCATCAAACAATTAACAAACTACCGTAAGTCGATTGGATTTGAACTCCTAGTTTTCGATTCGCTCGGAGCATTCTTTACATTAACCAAAATGGAAAACCCACGTGATGAAATCTTCAGACTCTTTGAAGCTGTTCGACGACTTGAATTAACATCCTTCTTCATCTGTGAAATGACTGGCGAAGATCACAAACAATTCGGAGAATATGGGGTTGAAGACTATCTTTCAGATGGGGTTATTCACCTTGTTATGGATCGGAAAGGTGATGATGTTCAGCGTAAACTTGGAATCGTTAAGATGCGCCATACACGACACGCCTTAGGATACAAGCCATTCGATTGGAAAGAAAGTGAACAGCGATTTACTGTTCTTTAATCACTCAACGGTTACTGATTTCGCAAGATTGCGAGGTCGATCGACATCGTTCCCGAGTTTCAGTGCAGTGTGATATGCAATAAGTTGAGTCGGTAGAACAGTAATCAGCGGAGAAAGCATTGGATGAGTTTTTGGAACCGAGATAGTGATGTCCCCAATTTCTGAAATCGAATCTCCTTCTTCATGAATTAAGATAATGCAAGCACCACGCGCTTTACACTCATGTATTGCATTGAGAGTTCGGTCTTGAACGCCATCATTTGGAGCGATAACAACCACTGGCGACCCTTCTTCTATCAATGCAATTGGACCATGTTTCATTTCACCAGCAGGATAAGCAAGACATGGAATATAAGCAATCTCCATCAACTTCAGTGCACCTTCTGAAGCGACGGGAGATGACACCCCACGGCCCAAGAATAGAACGTTTTTAGCACCAATAATGGCATCAACTGCCTCTGCAATTGGTCCTTGATTTGCAAGATAAGATTCGATTTTCTTTGGTAAATCCTTCATTCCCTTTGCGATTTTCTTTCCTTCTGTAAGGTTAAGATATCTTCCACGACCTAACTTCAGTGCGAAAAGAGAGAGAGCTCCCACCATGTTTGTAAACGCCTTCGTGGATGCCACTGATTGCTCTGGGCCTGAATGGATATACACCCCTTTACCGCATTGACGAGCGATTGTTGAACCAACAACGTTGATTACACCATGAACATCAGCGCCCTTACGTTGAATTTCTTTTACAGCAGAAAGGGTGTCTGCAGTTTCCCCTGACTGAGAAATTGCAAAATGCATAGCCTTGGGATTAATGACAGGGTCGTTCATGTTGAATTCGCTTGCAACATGAGAAACTGCAGGTATACGTGCCCATTTCTCAATCAATAACTGACCAATTTGAGCTGCATGTAATGCTGTTCCACAACCAATGAGACGAACATGAGGAATCGATGTGAGATCGTGCCGTGCGAGGTCTAATCCACCAAGATTAGCCGATCCTGATGAATGGCGCAATCTTCCACTAATGCAATGTTGCAAGGATTGTGATTGTTCATGAATTTCTTTCAGCATAAAATGGGGATAATCTCCTAATTCACTGACTCCCCATTCTTCATCAATATCAAGAGGGTTTGACTCAACAGGTGTTCCTTCAGGAAGCATTATTTCGAAACCTTCACGATCAAGTCGAGCGATTTGCCCATCGTCAAGAGCAAACATTTCACTTGTGTGTTCTCGGATAGCATGAGGATCACTGGAGATGAACAGTTCATCTGAGGAACGGCCAATAATCAGTGGAGAACCATTACGGGCGCACAAAATCATATCATGATCTTTGAACAGTACACAAAGACCCCAAGTCCCACGAACTATTCGAAGAACAGCTGCAAGTGCTTCCATTGGGGACTTTCCTTTTTCCAATTCCATCGAAATGAAGTGACAAAATACTTCTGAATCAGTTTCAGAGGAGAGGGTGATTCCTTTACGCGTTAATCGTTTCCGTAACTTATTCGAATTTTGTAGAATACCGTTGTGAACGATTGCTACTTTCCCATCCTCGCTCGTGTGTGGATGCGCATTCTCTTTTGTCACACCACCATGAGTTGCCCAACGAGTATGAGAGATGCCAATGGTCCCTTCCATTTTAGGAAGGCTTGATGTAAGGTCCGATATTTTCCCAATTTCTTTGAATGTCTGAAGTGATCCATTACGTACGACAATGCCGCTTGAATCATAACCTCTATACTCGAGTCTGAGTAAACCCTGAACGAGTACTTGTGAGGCATTTTTGTCGCCAATATAGCCGAAAATACCACACACAATAATCACCTAAAGATTAAATTTCTCAGAACAAATTGGGCATTCAAGTTGAGAGCGCATCATATCCGTTACCACAAAGTTTGCTTGACACGAAGGGCAAGTCACTTCCCTTCGTAGTGGAGGAAGTTCTGGCAAAGGAGGAAGTAATGGTAATACCTGATCCCCTTCAAGTGGAGTGTTCACTAGAGGAAGTGGATTCAGTTGACCAGGAACTGGCATTGGAGGATTCTTTGAAACAATCTCGGCAATTTCACGCTCATGCTTCCTTTGCATTCTTCTGTTGAGACGGGCACTTCCATCACCTGAAGCGTTCTTGGCTTCAAGCGTATCAAGAAGAGTGGGTTCTTCCATTTCAATCACAAATTCTGTAGATGACGGTGATAATGTTGCAACCAATTCGTCTTCGGAGTGCGTAGAATCCTCTTCAATAGTAACCATAATTGCAACATCTGCATCCTCTATTTCAATAGATTTTTCTTCTTCCTCTTTGTGAGAGTACCTTAACGTGGCCATTACTGTGAAGAAGAGCAGAGAGATGGCCCCCAGTATTCCAAAGAATATGAGTCTCTTTGTCGATTCAGAACCTGGAAGTGGTTCAAGTAACTGTTGAAGGAAGGATTTCGGCTCAGCCGATTCTGCTTCAACATTGAGTGCAAATTTCTGCATTGAAATACGACCGGTCTCCGATTCAGTAAACACAATTCCGTCTATGTTATTGGTGGAATAGCCAATCAGATTCCCATTATTTCCAATCACATTTCCGAGCGCAAAAGCGGGATTTTTACCATCATCCGTCATTAAGCCATATCGAATTGTTCTACTGTAAACTGTAATCTCATCGTAAATGACATCAATCGAATCCGATTGCTTTGAAAATTCAATTTGTGTTGAACCCGGAGCTTCCACTCTGTGAATTTGTTCCACCCAATTGCCCTTGGTTGCAGTATGAGCAATTTGAGCAGTTCGGCCTTCACCCTCAATCCATGCAGCAAAAATCATATCTTCACCATCGACATCAAGAATGCCGAGTTGTGAGGAAGAGGCATAATCTCCAACTGACAACTGATACGACCAATCACTGCTGGTCAAGTCGCCACGGCTATACATGAGACCAACACGATCCTCCCCCGATATATCATCTCTCAATTCTTGATAGAGAACATGTAATTCTCCATCCAGAAGAGCGGTACTGAGTGAATCGCCTTCATCAGGGTGGATGTCAATGTTCGCAAGGTGATTTATTGGAAGCGACCAATTTTCCTTGATATCTGGAGTAAAGGATTGAATCGTAAAAATAGACGTAGTATCACTCCAAGAACCACCTGTTGAGATATTGCGGTAGTATCCTGACAAGACGTATAGTCCATCCTCTTCTGCTATATCTAAGCCCCAATATTGACCTTCAGAGATTTTGATTGGAGTTAGATGGTGATGTACTGGGAGCATCTGCCCCGTCTCTGAGAATGAAGTCATTGCAACATCATTGAAAAAGGAGCCTTGTTGATTTTCAGTTCGACTTGTCCATGCAGCATGCACGAGACCGTCACTTCGTTCAAATACAGTTAATTCACCAGCCCAATTATCATCGATCAAGGTATCAGTTTGGAGAGTTAAGTCACTGGTTAGAGAACGTACATGAAGTTCTCCGTTTGTTTCTGTAAAGACAAGTGTAGATTTGCCGATTCCAGCGAATGCAACTGGGTATTCCTCGTTTGATAATGACAGAGTGTTTTCACCAATGAATTGAATATCACTCACTGCTACTGTAAATTCAATCATTTTGTGTTCTTCTTCAACACCATTCCCCGATAATGTAGCGCGATAGAGTACTGGTCCCTTATCAGGATGGATATCTGTGAATTTCACATCAGCATAACCCGATGTTGATGTCGCTCCAGGGACGACAACAATCGATTCTCTATCGATTTCTAACCATCCGGCAACGCCAGGAACTTTTCGTTCAAGATTTACCATTAGGGAGATCGCATCCTCGGAACCCAAGTTATCTACACGTACTTTGATCTCATAGGGTTCGTTCGTAATCGGAATATTTGGGAGCGTGGTAGTAGAACCCGGTAAAAATCGCAATAATGGCTGAGATGGTCGTTCGAGAATTTCGTAGGTGAACGAAAAGACGTTGTCGTCTAAGTCCTGATCTCCTTGTACGTTATTCGGATCGAGTTCAATCGACACATCATGTTCGCCTGCAACCGTAGCTAGCCACCAAAGCGTTACTTCCACCGATTCACCCTTCTTCAGCAATGGTATGAGCCCTTGTGAAGGATAGATTTCAGAAATTTCTCCAGGGGCATTGAGCCGAACGAGAATGTCTTCGGCGTTTTTGTCACCTCCGTTGAATACGTTGAACTTCAATTCAAGCAAACTTCCTGAATAGACGGTTTCAGCGGGTAATTGTTGATCAAAAATTTCAACATCCCCTAGGAATCTAAGTCCTGGCGCAGGTGGAATGTTGTCGATATTGTATGTTCTAAAGGTGGTTGGAGAGGTCAGACCTGATTTGTTAACCATTCTGATTGATAAATCTCTTGATCCATCCTCAGCCTCTGATGAATCCCAGGTGAATTCCCAGTTATCTAACCCATCTTGACCGTTACCACTTCTGTTGGTAAGAGCGGTGCCAAATAACCAATCATGATTATCGATTCGGTATTCAATGCGATCATGTTCGACTCCTTCGACTTGACCTGTGACTTGGACAGACCCTTCTAGAACCTCTCGCAAGGCAGGTGATTGTAATGAAACAACCATCCGGGACACCTGTATTTTCCGAATGCTAGGCGATGATAGATTACCTTCATCATTAACAGCTCGTACATGAATCTGGATGTTTTCGTCATTGTTTTTGACCCAAACATCTTCGATAAGAACGTCCAAGAACCAAGCATCGATCGTACCCCTTGTTTCTGTCCAATTCATGAGCATCACAGGAGGTTTGTCATGCTTATTATCATTATTTGAATCCACGTAAGGATAATGTTGTTCTATGAAAACTTCGACTTTTGTAAAGTCTCTATCCGTGTTGTTCACATCACCTGAAATTCGTGTTGTATCCCCGCTTAGCAGCCAGGCTCCTTCGGAAGGAAAAGTTACATTCACGATACTCGTTGGTGCATTGCCACAGATTCGTTCTAGCAAGATATCAATGGCACATGCGCCATCTATGATTCCAGACCCATAGGTTTCGTTCCATTTTTCGTCAATAGAAGAACTATACACATCACCTCGTTGTTCAGCAGAATCTCTTAGAATCTGTTTAATCTTTTCCGGAGTCAAAGAGAGTCCTATTTCATCACCCACCTCTAGCATCAAAGCAACGATACCAGAGGCAATAGGTGTTGCCATGCTCGTACCGTCTTTTTCGTCATAATCGTTATCGGCCAAAGCCACAGAACCAGGAATTGCAAAGCCTATTGACGCTGTGGCTGACATAATATTTGTTCCATAGGAAGTGATGTCTGGTTTCATTTCATCAATGGAATCATCATCGCCATCATCTAAGCGTGGGCCGAAATTGGAGTATTCCGCCCATTCATCATCCACTCGATCCACGGTATTTTTGTCATCGACCGAACCGATTGTGATTGCTCCGTCAGCACTAGCAGGGGAAGGTATGCGGTTGCTTCCATCATTTCCTACAGCGACAACACAAACGATACCTTGTTCAGTGGCAGCATTGATCAAATTGGTTTCAGCGCTCGTACCGTTATCACCTCTATCACCTGGATTTAATGGAGTACCGACCGAGCCAAATGACATCGATCCAATTTGAATCCCTTGGTAGTCACTGTCCACACCCCAATTCGTATCTTTGTTGTTAATCATCCATTGAAGTCCAGCAAGACTTGCTTGAGAATTTGTTCCGCCACCGTCGGTAAGGACTTTGATATCGATAAGTCCCGCACCAGGTGCTGTTCCAATGTGGTTTCCGGTAGAACTTCCAGTACCTAGAGCAGATCCTGCTACGTGCGTCCCGTGCCCGTTACCATCATTAGGATCTTCTGAACCATCTTGTACCGGATTAAAACTCGTTGCGTCGAACCCTCCGAACCATTTCTGGTCGTCATAGGAATTGGCATCTTCATTTGGATCATCATTTGAATCATCAAAGTCGTTCAGAGAACGATGTTCATTATCCACTCCAGTATCCAATACAGCAATGACGACACCTTCTCCGGTGTAACCTTGAGCCCAAACGGAGTATGGATATTGGTCGGATACGCGAGCTTTTGTTGCCTTTGCAGCAACATTGTTTGAGGGAGCCATGACATTTTGCATCTCAACCACAACCACTCCTTCTAAGAAATAAATATCCATTAAAGCGGAAACTGGAACCTTGTCAACCACGAGAGAATCTATGCTTCTTAGTTCTGAGAACCATGCTCCGTTCTCCTCGCCAATCCATCCATGTTGATTGAGAACACTCTGGAGTTGAGAGATTTCAGTATCGGTGGGATGCCAAGCGTAGTTGACAATGATTGCAACGGTTTTCTTGCCATCGGGCCCAATTATTGCTGTTGGGGAGACAGAATCCATCCCGTCCAGAACACGTTGTAAGCGATCATCCATTCCGTTCCAATCTAAATCTGGTCCAAAAGAATTCCACCACCCGTATTCTTGGGCTGCCGGACGCCCGTCCCGTAAGTATTCTCGAAGAGGGCGTTCACAGATTTCATCTCCACATTCAAGCGGCGGTAAGCCATCAACAAGAATTGCCGGAGCATGGGTGATTTCAATTGGAGATTCGACGTTATCTTGAGAACTTACAAACGCTGCACAGGGAACCAATAGCAAGAGAAAAACCAACAAAAATGCTGGCGCTCGTGACTGTTGATAGTGTAGATTCGACATAATGGCCAACATAGACCAACACCTCGCCTATTTTGATGCTATCGTTCTAACGTTCAATCGAAGACCCTATTTTGGGCCTAATTTTGAGGCCATGAAAGATGAGATGGTTGTTGTGAGCATTGCAATTGAGGGCCGTATTTTCTCTCAACCATCCCCAACGAAGAAGAGCATACTGGGCATTCACCACTATCTGCGATGTGCTCCATCCAAGCAAGGCGCGTTTCTGCTTCATCCGAAGCCTCTCTTAATTTTCTGAAAGGATCCTTTAATTTCTTTGGCAAATCATACCCGAGTTCAGTCCATGGATCATCCCGTTCTGAGAGATCGACCATGTTTGCTTTAATTCTGTCAAGACGAGCTCGGGCGTTTCCGAATCCCTTTGGCCCTCCATCGACGACACCGAGTGGATATGGGCCACCTCTGGCAATGAACGGAACTGCAGCGTACGCCAGTACGAATCCTCCAATGTGAGCCATGTGAGCAACTGTGGAATACGTCCCAAGACCAACTGTCGAGAAGGCTCTAACCAATTCGAATCCAAAGTAGAAAAGAGCAATGATCGTTACTGGCCAAGGCCGAATCAGGATAAGAGGGAACGGAATTTCATCTCTCGGCCATCCTGAAAGGTATGCTCCAAGTAACCCAAATGCAGCACCTGATGCGCCCCAAGAAGGTGTTGAAGAGTCAATATTGAACAAGACCCATGCAACAGAACCTCCCAACAAACCCAATACATAGACGACAATGAAACGATTCGTGCCAAGTCGTTGTTCAAGTGGAATACCAACAAGGGCAATGACCAAAACGTTACCAAGTACGTGCGTAACATCACTTTGGCTGTGTAAAAAACCGGCACTAGCAAGTGTATGCAGCCAAGTAGGAGAATCAATCCGAGTAGGAATAAGCATGAAATCCGCCCACACAAACTGAATCTCAATGTCATTTTTTTCCATTACGACAAAAGAATATTGGACGATGTAGCCAAGAAGCAAAGCGACAGAGATTCCTAACGCAACAGGAGTTTTATTTTTTAGAGAATACACAATCGGAGCCGAAATTACAACAATCCATATGGCCAGTAAAACCCATTCAATAGGACCAAATGTTGCCATCAACATCTGCCCCATAATAGTCCGAATCGCTCGTTTCTAATGGGTCTTGTCCTGTCGCAGCATTCATTCATAGGCGATGCCTGGCCAGACCATGACCGAGGCGTTGCTCGACTTGAACAACGTAACCGTTCGTAGAGGAATGAAAACGGTTCTGTCAAACCTTGACCTTCAAGTTTCAAGTGGGCAAGTGATTTTATTCAACGGAACAAACGGTGAAGGAAAGTCCACAATCATCGAAACTGCAGCAGGCTTAATCCCTCTTGAATCAGGTTCAGTACTGCATCATGGAAAACTATTGATCGATGAGGCAGGTAGAAGCAACAAACCCTCACGCCCCTTCGGACTCACACTCCAAGCAGATGGATGTATGGGGAGTCAACGCATCGAAGAGCATCTTCTCACATCAATGGATTTCACAGGTTCTCGAATAGAAATGGATTCCATTTTGGAACGGTATAATCTCAAACACAGGAAGCATGATAGCATCGCTCAACTATCTGGGGGTCAGCGAAGAAAAGTGGCGATGATAGCGGGGCTCCTCCCTGGTTTCATCTCATCAGACCCTCTCCTGATTTTTCTTGATGAGCCAGATTCAGGTTTGGATCAAGCCTCTCGAACAAGTCTAATCGAGGACGTCCAATATTTGAGACAGAAAGGGCATGGGATTCTCATTGCAAGCCACAATAATGAGTTTGAACAATGTGCAACGCATCAATTTAATGCTGAAGGGATGACTGAAATGTCTCATGAAAGCACACCGGAAATTGTTCGTGACGATTCACCGCATCAACCTTCCAAGGCGATGATTGCACTTCGAAATGGAATCGTCTACAACAATCGTACTATGGCTACATTAGCATTCAATGGGATTGCTGGTTTATTGACATTAGGAATTCTTCTTGCTCTTGTCGAACCAACCAAACTTGATAGCGGAACAATACAAAGGTCTGGACTCATATTGAGTTCTGCATTTGCTGCAGGATTGGTAGGCGATAGTATGGTACAGATGCTGCATGAACACCGATCGTTGGCTTGGTGGAAAGCACACAGACAGGGAATCCCATCCTCATACCTCCATGGAGCGGTGCTTGGATTTGCGCTTACGCTCCTGACACAATTAGCAATGGATATGCCAGTATCATGGGAAGTGACAATCATCGGATCATTCCTCACAATCTCAACGATGTTTATTGTCCGTATGTTGGATTTGACTTCGTCGCGGTTAGCTCGTCCCAGAGCAGCATTTACTCGAATACTAACGCCTATTCTCATCCTCCCATTTGCATTACTGGTTCAATGGATTACTGATTCCAACCTCATCTAAGATGCAATGATTCAAAGAGAGACAACGGTTGGAAGAGACATGAGCAAGAGAGGAGCGGAAGGTTTTCTCCTCCTCGGGTTTCTAGGAATTGGATTAACCCTAGGCCTAGCCTTGCTCAAAGCCCCTAGTGTCTCAATCAATGCGTTTCAATCACCAGATGCTCAACGAATCTTCTACTGGCACGTACCCGCTGCTTGGGCTGCTTTCATTGCCTTTGGGTTCCTTTTCGTGGGTTCAGCAATGTGGTTTTTCAAACGCTCAAAACTTGGATGGAGAATGCACGTAGCTGGTGCTGAAGCAGGATTAGCAACTGGCCTTATGACAGTATGGAGCGGCATGGTCTGGGGAGCAGCGGAATGGGGTGTACCTTGGGATTGGACAGATGTTCGACTCAACACATTTGGATTACTTACATTTCTTGCACTCTTTTTGGTACTTGGCCGCCAATCACAACCAGATGGAGTTGAAACAAGAGATACGTTTTCCACTTTTGGATTGTATGGATTTGTTCTTGTTCCAGTCACATATGTCGCAACAAGATTGTGGCAAATCAGACACCCTGGACCGGTTGTTGGAGGAGGAGACGGAGGAAGCCTTGCTGGAGAAATGGCCGTAATCTTGGTCATCGGCGCAATCTCCTTTACAATATTCATTATTGGCCACATACTGATGAGCATGAGAATAACCTCTCTTGAGCAACGGCTTGAAAGGATTCAAAAGACAATGGACAAGGTGTGATGACAATGGCGGAAGGAATGACCTATCTTGCAGTTGCATATATCGGGATGCTCTTTGGCATTGGAATATGGACATGGACTGTCTTTGCCCGCAGCAAAGATTTGGAACAACGCCTCCAAGCAATTGAGCAAATCCATGCTACAAGCGAAGAGTGAGGTGATATCATGGCCAAAGGACTCGGTGGTGATTTTTGCCTCATCTGTGGAAGCGACCCCCCATTGTTTGCGGACAGAATGTGTGAACCTTGCACAAGAGCACGTACACGTATTGCAGAGGTTCCAGAAAATACAAACTTCACCCGCTGTGCCAGATGCGGCCTTATCGACATGCATGGCCGTTGGGTTGACGTTCCTGAAGACAAATTATGGGACGAACTGATTCAACGAAACGTTGCATTCCACGAACGTGCTGAAGAAATCGGGTTAGCTTGCCAACCGCAAACTGTTTCGGACAGACACACGCTTCTCCACCTCCAAGTTGAAGGTGTAGTCGACGATCTTCTCTATCAAGACGAATTTACTATGCGGGCACGAATGTCCAACGGAGTTTGTTTGACATGCACGCGACGGGCAGGCAATTACTTCGAAGCAACTGTGCAATTGCGTTCTACTGGAAGAAGACTGGAAGAAGAGGAGCTCACCACACTTCGAGCAAGTCTGGATGATGTCATTGAGAATTTGAGCGATGACCCGATGTTTTTCATTACAAGTGAAGGCTCAGTGACTGGTGGCTACGATGTGGTCATGGGTTCAAAGGGTCTTGCTCGTGCTTGGGGCCGACATTTAACAGTGAACTGGGGAGGCCAGGTTGGAGAAACCAACACAACTGTTGGACGAAAAGACGGCGTTGATGTCACTCGTTTAACGCTTCTTTATCGAAAACCGGGATACGATTTGGGGGATGTGGTCCGATGGAGAGGAGACCTTTGGAGACCGAGTTCTTGGTCAAAGGATGGTGCAATCATGGAACGTATCGCACGACAAGAACGAACCGGTGCCACATGGAGAGATCTTGACAACGTCCTTGTCATTGCTCAGATGAAGAATCATATCACTGTTGACGTATTGAATAAAGATGACTCTGTTGCAGAATTTCTCAACCCAGAGACCTGGAAAATGACTTCAGTTCGTCTTCCTTGGGATTATGATGGAGCATCGACGCTACGATTAGCAAATATTGAAGGGGAATTCATAGCACTTCATGATATGGCACTTGACCATACGGATTGATAGGAGCCCCTATGAAGGGTTAGCCTCTCAATGATTCATGGACGAAGATTCTATCGACATCGAGAATCTACTCAGCACCCTTGATTCACAAGGCATGGCTGGGTTCACTCAGGCCTTCTTTACTGATTTTGAAAAGGGCATGGATGCGGTTAATCCTGAACACCTGCCTTGGCTTCCTGAACTCCAAAAACAAACGTGGAATGGAGTTCTTTGTCTTGGAATGGGAGGCTCAGCAGCTGGTGGTGATTTCCTCGCAACCCTTTCAAGTCATGCGGGAGAAACTCCATTCATTACACACAGAGATTATACTATTCCTTCGTGGTGGAATCCCTCTTGGTTGGTCCTTGCAACATCCCACAGCGGCAATACCGAAGAGACCGTTCATGCTACCGAAACAGCATTGAAGCAAGGCGCTACCGTGATTGTAATTGCAACTGGTGGAATGCTTGCTGGTTTGTGTGAACTCTACGAGAATTGTTACCTTATTCCTTCCATCGGAGGTCAACCTCCTCGAACTGCATTCGGCCATCTGTTTTCGCGTCAACTCGCCTGCATGCAACACCTCGGCATCCTCCCTCGCCAAAGTGAAGAGGAATACGGAGCGATGATGCTCCGCCTTCATTACGCATCTGATGCGAATGATTTCCGGAAAGAAGAGGGAAGCGATATACTCGCATTAGCCCAAGCACTTTCGACACAAACACTCGCTCTTTTGGGACCTGAAGAATTGCAACCTGTCCTCATTCGATTCAAAAATCAAATTAATGAAAATTCAGGCCGATTTGCACGAATCGGAGCGGTACCAGAAATGAATCACAACGAGATTGTTGCATGGGGAGGCATTGGAGAGGATGGCGATCCTGCAAGAGAGGAACAGGCAGTCCTATTCATCACATGGGATGGAATCTCACCTCAAGTGCGTAAACGAGTCGATTGGATGATTGAACATACACCTACTGATTTCGCATGGAAAGTACACGGAGAAGGGCCTTCTCTTCTCGAAGCAATGCTCCATCACTGCATCGTCATGGATTGGTTGACAATTGCACTTGCACTTATCCACGGAAAAGACCCTGCTGCAATTGCACCAATTCTAGCCTTGAAGGGTCACCTAGCGAGCTAAGTGCTAGTAGACCATTCCCAAGATATTTCTTGGGTCAGGGAAATTGAGTAACGCTTGATCTCTATTCTCAGGAGTCACAACTCCAGGCAAGTCGGCTTTTTCAGGCTCTTCTAAACTGAGTTGAATATGTACGTGTGGAGGCCATCCACCGTTCTCATTCTCATGACCCATTGCACCAATCGTTTGACCGCGAATGATAGGATCGCCGGCGTTTAAACCATTAAGAGATTCACGCGAAAGATGACCATGAAGTACCCATAATGTGGTCGTTTGACCATCAATTTGGATGGAATGTTCTGTGATGATTGTTGGACCATAAGATCCATCTTCATCATTGTCGGCAAAAGAATGAATAAAACCATCTTCAAATGCATGTATGGGGGTTTGGGCAGGTGCACCAATATCTAAACCAACGTGAATGGTTCGCTCCCCTGCGAACAATTCCTGTGTATACATTCCCTTTCTATCCTCATCATACCGCCCGATTGTAAAAGCGTAAGGATTTGCCCAATCGATTTGAGGTCGTTGTAAATTTAGCACCCAGTAGTGATCGGGAAGAGAAACAATTGGATGAAACGAATTTTTCCCTGAACCTGCAAGGTCTGAACATCCCCACATGATTGTAAGACAGGCTTCCCACCTATGAGTTCATGGATGAAATTGATGACCCATTAGGTTTAGCCACGACTCATGTGGGCGGCATTATGCATTATTGTCCTCGCATCAATACCTCCTGGATTGGCATTAACTCGTATTCTTGATGGGGCTGCAGATACGTTTAGAAAATCGCTACTTTGCTTACCTCTGGGTTTACTCGTACTTTATGGCACATCAGGGATGTTGTTTGTTCTTCAGTTATGGAGTATTCTTTCAGTATCGGTTTCAATACTCCTGTTAAACGCATGTTCCATCGTTTTTTTACGACGGAAAATTCACATCGAAAAGACTCGACATACGCATTGGCAACGACTTGAGGCAGCCATGCATGGGCTGGTTCTTTCTGAATCTGAACCGGAACTTGAAGAAGAAGTTCAAGCACAACGTTGGTTTCAACAACAACGTAATCCAATGCTTCAGATTTTGGCTGGTTTCTTTTGTGCAATGACATTAATTCCATTATTGCTATTGGAACGACCTTTTGGAGTCGATTGGGTCGGATTTGGGACACTTGCTGCAAATGTTGGGTCATCGGGATCATTCGACCTACCCAGTCCAAATTCTGGAGTTTGGACTTACCCGCCAGCCTTCCCAAGCCTTTTGGCGTGGTTATCCGAACTAACAGGAAGTTCTATTGAGCAAACTTCAATGCTTCTAGGACACATTTCTCTCCTTGCCATCCTATTGGGAATATGGGGGAGTATGGATCGACTGGGAGCAGGCGCTTCATCTGTATTAGCAATGGGAGGATCACTCGCACTTTTCGCAAAGGTATTCGACTCAGGCTATCCATCTGTAGCCAGTCAACTCGGACTCATCGTGGGCATATTGGTTGTATTTCGACCATATCATCAATCCCTTCGTGCTCACATCATTGCATTCATTTCAACGGCTGCATTTACTGTACTCATCCATCCAACCGGAGCCATTTACCTGGCTTGTATGTTGCTGGCGAGTATTCTTATGAGGACAGGTATGGATGAAGAAGAACAAGATCGAAGCAAACACGTCTTCATCTCTTCCATTATCATCATGAGTGTCATGTTTATCATCGCCTTAATCTTCTTTGCACCGAGGATGTTGGAAGAACCAGTTTTTGCTGAATATGGATGGCAAGGAGGTAAACCGATGCTGATGTACAATGGTCCGTTAATGATGTTGGCAGCATTCGGTTTATGGCTCGGCCGAAAATCAAAGGAGATTCGGCTTCTTTCATTGTGGCTGGGCTCTCTCTGGATTCTATCATTCGTCCATTTGATTGATGGCTTTACAAATGTTCAACTCTTGAGTCTTCTGTCATACACACTCTATTCAATGGCTTTGCATGCCTACCATGTGCCACTTGCACTCATCGTAGGACTGATAGCCAGCCGTTCCACTTCGCTTACGAGTGTTGATGGAGAGCGGGCATGGCTTAATCGTGACATGGACCCCTACTACAAGCCAATCATTTCCGCCATGTGCCTAAGCGGTTTGATTTTGGGATCGATATTAACAGCAGGATTATTTGTTCAGCTTTCCCAACACGAAGAACTTCATGCATCAACATCTGGTGATGAGAAATTGCGTATGTGGCTCGAGGAGAATCCACCTGACGAAATCATTTATTCTGAAAATATTCACTGGGGACATACCTATTCATTTGCCACGAATATTAGAACTACGAGCATTCCCACACTTGGTCTATTAACGCTGGATCATGAGATTCAACAGGAGGCTACAGCTGCAATTCGAAACGATGACATCTTGCGTTTGCGGGAATTGGATATCGGATATGCTGTTTCAAGTCCAATTGGAAGCCTTGCCCCTTATCTTGCCACATCCCCTCATTGGTCTGTCGAGAGGAGTTACGATGGAACTCGTTTCTGGAAACTCTACGATGCTCCGTCCCCAGAACGCGTGGCTGTTGTGTCGAATTTATCTCAAACACCATGCATTGATGCAAGCGGATGTGATTTACAACAAGATCCTTGGAGAAACCATCGTTATAGTGACCTCCTTTCACTCGGAGAAGAAAGAATGGTAATGACAAAACAAGGAGAAATTAAATGGAGAGAAGCAATCGATGATGCTGGTTTAAGAGGTCGATTCAACGTATGTCTTCTCTATGAACAAATTGGAACTGGACTCGACTACACGATTAAATTCAATCAAGTTTCTTTTACACCAGAGGACAAAAGTGGATGGAGGTATGTATGCAATACGATTCAGTTTGATGAACAACTTAACATCTCAATCAATCTCAAAAGCGATGGTGAATGGTGGATTAACCCACTCGGCTTTTCTGGAAGAAGCGAACAAATTATTGATTCGACTGGATTAAGAATTCACCATTTCGAGGTCTTAGAGGCTGAATGAGCGAAGGCATGAAAAACAATCAAGTGAGGCTAAGGTCGTGAAAGAACTGATGATTCTCTTACCCGTCCTCAACGAAGAGGATGGTTTGGAAACAGTCCTCAATGCTATTCCTCACCAATCATTGAGAGAATTAGGTTGGTCCCCCAACATAGTTGTCGTTGACGGAAACAGTTCTGACAACTCAAGGGAAATCGGTGAAAAAGCTGGTTGCGTTGTTCTTGTTCAACCAACGAAAGGGAAAGGTGAAGGCATTCGCGTGGGATTTGAATATGCAATTAACAACGATTATGATGCAGTGGTTATGTTTGATGCAGATCGTACATACCATCCGGATGATATGTTGAACATGCTTCCTTTGCTTGGAAAAGGCCAAATTATTGTTGGAAATCGCCTTACAAATCAAATGCATCCGCATGCGATGACAGCACAAAATTGGATAGGAAATCATCTCTTGACATGGTCTGCAGTCATGCTATTTGGTTTGGAAATACACGATGTTTGTAGCGGATATTGGGTGTTCGATAAAGCAGCAATCAGTAAGATGAACCTCAACAGTATGGATTTTGAAATCGAAGCTGAAATGTATGCTGAATGTGCAGTTGCCAATATTCAATTACGCAACTACCCAATACAATACCAACCACGAATAGGTGAACCAAAACTCGGTTCAATACGAGATGGTTCCTCCATTTTGAAGAAACTCATCATTCGAAGATTGTTCCCTCGCCCAGTCGATGCTGAACTTGGAAGAGGAAAGTTATCGCTTCATCCCAATCAATAGGTCAAAGGAAACTAAACCATAGTTATGGGAATCGGTTGAAGCGGTTGGATCTGGATTATCACCTTCGACAAACAATCCATCTTGTTTAACATACACAACCCGTTTTACACAGATTCGTGAAGGATGGGTCGGGTCATTGAAGACTACGATATCTCCTTCGTTGATGACTTGATTTGTGTAAGAAACAGCATCGAAGGTATCACCGTCTCGCAGCGTAGGCCACATGCTGTCGCCGATGACGACTACAGCTATCATGGTCAATTAAAAACCCTCAACTAGCACGAATCCAAGAGACCTCTCGTCCCTTTACGGACCAGAACATTTTGTGAATGTTTTCAACTGCATCCATGAGTTCTTGAGCATGTTGTTCTGAAACTTCGACTTTACACGCTGAGCAAAGCTTTGCTGCTTGCCAGAAGGTGGTGTGGAGGTCTGGGTTTGCTTCAAGGTGTTGGGGCTTGAAGAAATCAGTCCAAAGAACAAGAAGTTCATGCTTGCACTTCTGTGATTCTTCTTCCTTGATGGCAGCGTATCTACTCATTGTGTTGATGTAGGATGCTGATCCCGAATCTGCACCGCTTTCGCTTAGAGCAACCATCTTCTTGGTCATTGATTGTACTGCTTCGGCCGCAACACGGGCACTAGCAGGATCGTAGACGCCACATGGGCCGTCACAGTGGGCAAAAGCTTGGATGGTAGATTTGTTCTCCATGGCACTGCGTTAGAAATGAAGCATTTGAAGATATGCTTTCCTACCTTATCAAACGAGCAAGGGACTAAAACTTCCATGCCTTAGTATTAACATGGCTTCGACCCGTGTTGCAGTTTTGGGTGCTGGAGGGTTTGTATCACAGCGAATGCAGCAAAGGCTCGCAAATCACCCATGGTTCGAATTAGTTGCCGTTGCAGGACAAGACCATGGACGTTTGCTCGCCGAAGTACCTTGGAGACTTCAACACTCTAGGCCTGAGGCTTTGAGCGACGTATCTGAGCCAATACTCGACGTTCATTCACCGGACCTCCATCAGATGCTGAAATCTCTCGACGTAACAATCGTATTCAGTGCGTTACCTAGCGGCCCAGCACACAAAATTGAATCTCTTTTGTCGAGAAATGGTTTGGTCGTATTTTCAAATGCAAGTGCATATCGAATGCATCCTGAGGTTCCTCTCATTGTTGCAGATGTGAATCCTGAAGCACTCGAGCATTGGCCAGGGAATTTGGGTAGACTTGCTTGTGCCACAAACTGTACACTTATTCCTGTACTTCATCCACTCCATGTCATCGCAAGTCATCATACCATCAAAGGGGTAAAGGTACGCAGTGAGCAAGCATTGTCTGGAGCAGGTTGGACGCTCTTATTTGATGAAGAAAAAAGGAAAGCAGCAATTGACAACGAAATAGAAGGCGAAGCGGAGAAGTTGATTGAAGAAGCAGAACGTATTTTACAACTTAACGCTGAATGGGATGTTGTCTGTAAGCGAGTTGATGCTGAAGAAGGGCACATTGTTAATGTCGAACTTGAACTTGAACAAGACATAACTTATGAGGAAATTAAATCCCTCCTCGTATCCAAGGAATACAATCATCTGAGAAACCTTCCGAGTGCTCCAGACTCACCGATGATAGTTCTCGACGAATCGCCAACAAGGGCAAGACATCTCTGGGGTTCTTCTCACAATTCAAACCCAGATCCTTCCAGAGAATTGGTTGCTGGCATGGAAACTTGCGTTCATCTTGAGAACGTATCGGGGAACAGCATAACATTCAGAGCACTCTCTCACAACACAATTCGCGGAGCTGCAGGAGGCGTCGTTTTGTTAGCAGAACTTGCCTTAGCAAAAGGAAAAATTCCATCAGTAGACATAAATCCAAGCAATGTTTCATCGGAGCGGTGAGGGTATGGGCATAACCGCAATGATTCCAAACATGACCATCGATGGGCTTCAATCTGAAGCAACAAAACGGTGGGGAGAAATCTATGATAACGAGGCAACTCGTATGCAGATCATGTTGATTTGTCCTCGGAGAGAACGCAAGATTCTGGAACTACATGGTGACATGGTAGAACACGGCCAACCCGTCATAGGTGTCTTCCATCGACCAAGAGCAGAAGCAAGACTTTTGCAAGAACAAGGACTCGACCCTCGCGATGCTTCATTTCAGTTCCTCGATCTCGCAACAAGTGACTTGGGGCCATGGATGCAACATCTTGTTACAACTGAAAAATGGGTTCGAGCGTCGATAACCATTCAGCCAGTCCCATTCTCTGTAGATGTCCCTGCCCAAAGAGGATTTGAAAACATCAATATGCTTTGTTTCAGACATCCTGACCTTCCTGCAATTGAACGCTATTATTTGCCGTTCCCACCCACATCCGTTCCAAACAAATGCTTCGTAAGTCTTCCTAGGAAACAGGCAGCAGAATTTGCTCGACAACAAGCCGAAGTGCTCGGTGTTGGTCGTGCTGCAGAACCAGCAACACCTGAGCCTGTTGTTCAAGAAGAGAAGGTTGAAGTTGCAGAAATTGCTCCACCTGAAATCGTCATGGAATCTGAGGTTGTTATCGAAAAACATGCCTCAGTCCCCCTCCCATCAATAGATGATGGGACTTCAAACGAACCACAAAACGTAGAGGATGCGATTACAAAGGCAACTGATACTGGATTTGGAGAAATGCAAGCAGCTGGCGAAGAGTTGGACTCTGTTGAAGAATCTGTTGAGCCTGTTGTAGAAACTGTTCCTCTCCCGTCTGTCCCAGAGGAGCCTGAACCTCAGCAATCTGAAATCGAAATCGAATTTAGAGCACTCGTTTCAGAACTGCTTTCCAACGGAATCGAGCCAAGTGAAATGATGGATGACCCACGATGGAACATCATCAACGAACGTGCAACGGCCGTTGGATTTGAAACATGGCCTGTATTTTTACAACTCACTTCAATGGGTTAACCAAGCATGAGAGAGTGAAAGGTTGATAATTGTCAGCAGACAGGAAAGGATGGTGAAGAAATGGGTTTTTGCGTAACATGTGGACAATCACAAAACGACGGAACTCGTTTTTGCCGCTTCTGTGGCGGCCAACAACCTGGCGATCAACTCATCGCAAGACTGCGAATCGAGGCTGAACAAATTCGCCAAATTGCTTTGATGATCAGTAATCAACAAGCTATGCAACAAGCAGAATATGCTGCTCGCATGCAACAGCAACAGCAATTTAATCAACAGAATTTCGGTCAACAACAACGACGTTGGTGAGGTTATGCGCCAGCGGCATCTTGCGATGCGACTCTCATCTCTCAAACCGCATCCTTGTCATTCGGTTGAACTTGAGCAATATCCAACAGAAGGAAACCTGGCTGCTGCATGGCTTACTAAAATCAATCTTGGCGATTCACTTGAAGGCAAACACATTCTGGATTTAGGAGCAGGAAATGGAGTTCTTGGAATCGGTGCTGCATTTCTCGGAGCAAAACAAGTCACGATGGTCGAGTGTGACAAAACAGCGCTTGATGTAATCGAAGAGAACATAATTGAAGTCGAAGGAAATGAATTCCTCAACACAATTCATCGGCGTGTTGATGGCACTGCTATAGAAGTCGATTCAAAGGTGGATATTGCGATTATGAATCCACCTTGGGGTGTTCAAACGAAGCATGCAGACAGGGCTTTCTTTGAGACATTATTTGCCATGAAGGTTCCATTAATTCATTTCATCCACAGCATCGATGCTGAACATTTAGCAGCATTAGCGAAATCAAATGGGTACGCATTGCATTCGATTTATCAGACCGATTTTCGATTGCCTGCCGCTTATTCCCATCACAAACAGCAGCAGGGTTCAACACGTATTCGCTGCTATCGACTTGAGCGTTTGAATTGAAACGATGCCATGTGATGGGTTGAAAAGGGGGCGTGCCTCGCAATAAAACAGCACAAGGCTTCGCATCGGCGAAGAAACAGTGCTACGAGATGATTAAAATGACGACGAGCCTCGTCACCCCGGGAATGAAAGTAGCAAACGTCGGTGACGTAGAAGCCGGCGAAGGAACAATGGTTATCGACGATACAATCGTATCAACAACCGTTGGCCAAATGAACATCAATGACGGCATTGTTAGCGTACAAGCCGGAAAGGAAATTGTCAATATTGCCATCGGCGATACTGTCATTTGCCGATTTGAAAAACTTCAGGAAAAGGGTGGAGAAGCTCGAATCCTTGTTGTTGAAGGCAAAAAGGGCGATGTCCTTCCAAGTCAACTTCAAGGCCACTTCCATGTCACCCGTCTTGTCGATCGATTCCTCCACACCGTTGCCGATGCTGTACGTCGCAGAGACGTTGCACGAGCCGTTGTCACTGAGGTAACACCAGTTGTTCGCCTTGATTTCAGAGAACGTGATGATTGCGGAATCCTTCATGCCATTTGCCCTCCATGTGGTGATACACTCGTTGCAGAAGTCAACGGAGATTGGAATGTTGCCTGTCCATCTTGCAACTATCGGAGTTTCCGTGCACTAGCCGATAATTTTGGAGCTGGATGGGCAGAACTCGAACAAGGTGCTTCTGAATTCAACCTCTCCGGAAAGCGTTGGGGTAGAGAAGCTGAAGCACTCTTTGCCCATGGTCCATCAGGACGTGCAACATACATTGCTGCAGACGTACGAGAAGATGGAAGAGAACGCACATATTTCCGATTTGAAGGCCAAGGCGGTCAAGGACGACGACAAAAAGCAGCACCTGGATGTCGTTTGTTCATTGGAGGACTTCCCCGAGAAGTCGATACTGAACAACTCAAGGAAATGTTTGGCAAACACGGTGACATGACTGATTGTATTGTTATGACTGATGATTCTGGAGCATCCAGAGGATTTGGATTCGTCACATACACTGCTAAACCTCAGGCTGAGGCTGCGATATCTGCTCTAGACGGACACAAGATCAACGGTCGAAGAATCGGCGTTCGAGATGCTGATAACAAAGAGAAGAAAACTTCTGGACCTCCTAAGGGGCTCAAACTCTATGTTGGAAACTTACCATTCGATGCTGATGAAAAAGTCGTTACTGAATTCTTTGGCGACAAGGCAACCATCAATGAAATTGCTATTGCAACCGATAAAGGTGGCAAACCCAAAGGCTTTGCGTTCGTCTTTGTGTCAGAAAAAGACAACGGTGAAGAAATCGTCAAAGCACTCAATGGAACAGAACTTAAGGGTCGAAGAATCAAAGTTGACATTTCTCAGAGTGGTGGAAAGAAGCGCTCCAAAGGCGGCGGCGACAAAGGCGGCAAATCATCTCGAGAACTCCGAGCAATGGCTGAAGAAGAAGGTCGTTCAAAGAAGCGTCGTCCACGACGCCGTGACTGAATTTAGCGAGAACATCCCTCGTTTGAGACATAAGGCTATGAGGCATAAGCCGTAGCCAACTCATGGTTGAGAGCAACGACCCATATTGGCTTGTTCTTGATGGATATGAAGACGAGCCAGCTGCCTTCGGTGTACCTCCATATGTTGGATTCCACATTCGCTATGTATGCGGCGTCTTGGAACAACATCAACTGAATTATCAATACCTCACAATCGATCAATGGAGACAGTCTCAAGACAAAATAAGCATGTTCGATGATTCAAATCTACTCGGAGTCATTTGCATTGCAGGTGCAGTCGTTCCGGGAAGATATCTACGTGGCACACCGATATCACAACGTGAATCCACTGAATTCATTCGCCAATTACCTCATGGAATACCTGCCTTATTTGGAGGATGGGCGGTACGTGGTTGGAAGCAACAAGGATGGCTACCACTACGAAGCAACCTCTTCTTGGCAGTACAGGATACGGATGCAACTCTCAACACATTCCTATCCACAGGCAAATGGAAGCACACTCGTCGTACTGCTGAGGAGTGGACAAATTGGGCTCATCACGGTGCTCAAAGCAAAGCGATTACTCAGCACCCTGACCTCGGAACGCCAAAGAAAAAAGGACCGCTCACATACGAAGTTGAAGTCTACCAAGGCTGTGTTCGTTACAAGCGAGGATGTAAATTTTGTATTGAACCGAAGAAAGGTGTTCCAATTTGGAGAACACCAGAAGACATCATCGGTGAAGTAAAACGTGCACTCGATTCAGGAGTTCAACATGTTCGCCTAGGTGGAATGACGGACACATATACCTACATGGCTGAAGGTGTGAAAGAACTCGAATACCCTGTTCCAAATCCTGAACCTATTGCAAGATTGCTCCATGGTTTGCGAGAAGATGAGCGACTTGACATCTTACATACTGACAATGGAAATCCATCAATCATAGCAGAGAATATTGAGCCATCTGAGGAGATTACAAAGACGCTTGTGGAAACACTGTCCGATGGCGCAGTCTTGTCGTTTGGCCTTGAGTCAGCGGATCCAAGCGTTCATGAGGCAAATTGGTTGAATTGCGATCCTGGCCAACTCAAATCAGCAATCCGCCTCATCAATAAATACGGTAAAGAACGTGGAACGAGAGGACTTCCAAAACTTCTCCCAGGGTTGAATTTCATTGCTGGGCTCAACGGAGAAAGTCGAGAATCCTATGCAATGAATCTTAATTTACTAACCGACCTTCGAAGCGAAGGCCTCCTTCTGAGAAGAATCAATATTCGACAAGTTGAGGGCGAAGGGTTCCAGGAGATCCCACACGACGCATTCCATGAATTCAAATCGCAAGTTAGAGAGACTATTGATCGCCCATTACTTGAGGAGTTATTTCCTCTTGGCCAACGCTTGAGCGATGTTTTCTGGGAAACGCATGATGGTCGCACACGATTGCCAATTCATCAGACTACTGCACATACAGATGAATCCGTCCATGGAAATTCTGGACTAACCTTTGGACGACAGATAGGCGCCTATCCAATTCTCATAGGAGTTCCATATCACATCCCACTCGATACTTCATCAGACATATTGGTTACCGCACACGGAGCACGCTCCATTACTGGAGTAGAGATTGGAATCGAATTTCAAGACGCTTCTCAAAAACAACTTGAAGCCATTCCAGGTATCGGAAAGAAAACAGCATGGAACCTCGTTAGTTCCCGTGCGAAATTACTTCGAAAGCAAGATAGCGTTACGATGGAAGAAGTATTCAAGTCCGCAAATGTTGAATTGAGTGAGACTATTCAAAGTGTACTTTGCGACTCGGAACCTCAATGAAGGTACGTTGTAACGAAGCCTCATGGCGACATGGGTGATCACTGGCGGCAACCGAGGAATTGGCAAGGAATTTATCCTTCAATTAATCCAAGAGAATCACACCATTATCACAGGTGTTCGAGACCCTGAACTGATGGACTTAGAACATGAACTCCTTTCAGTTTTCAAACTCGATGTTTCAAACACACAGTCAGTGACTGAATTTGCACAATCCGTTTCTCAACATACGGACCAAGTGAACGTATTGATCAATAATGCTGGACAAATGGACGGACGATGGCAATCGATTGGCGAGGTAGATCCTGACGTTTCTTTAGAAGTCCTCAATGTGAATACAATCGGGCCATTGAGAGTAGCACAAGCATTGTGGCCTTTATTGGAAGCAACGGGTCAATCAAAAGTTGCGAATATTACAAGCTTGATGGGCTCGATAGAGGATTGCCAAAGTGGAAGATCCTACGCCTATCGAACAAGTAAAACTGGATTGAATATGATCACTAAGATCCTCTCTGTTGAAGGAAAGGATGCTGATATATCGGTCTCTTGTTACCATCCAGGATGGGTCTTAACAGACATGGGTGGGGGACGTGCACCAGTATTGCCTCAAGAATCTGTCAAGGGTCTAATTGAACTCATTGAGATGCAGACCATGGAACGAAGTGGTCGCTTCTTCGAGTATACTGGGGTCGAATTACCATGGTAGAAACCATCGTAGATGATTTACTCGAGGCTGCTAAACATCTATCGGAGCAATGCAACAAAAAAATTCCAGCGTTGCTCAAACATAAAGACGTTGCACACGTCACAAATCCGCTCGATTATGCCTGGGAACTTCATGAACAATTCATCCGTAAATGGGGTGGGTTTGGAGCAAAAACATTGTTGCTTGGTATGAATCCAGGCCCATATGGAATGGCGCAAACTGGAGTTCCATTTGGAGCGACCAAAATGGCTACTGATGTTCTTGGAATGGAACCTGTTGAACTCCAAACCCCCGCAGGCGCTCATCCAAAACGTCCAATTCAAGGCCTGTCAATGGAACGCCAGGAAGTCTCAGGGACTCGATTTTGGACATTCATGGTCGACCACTATGGTTCAATTGAAGCAACATTCTCAAACATCTTCGTTGTCAATCATTGTCCTCTATTGATTTTAGGAGAAACTGGACGAAACATTACACCTGTTGACATTCCCAAATCCATTATCAATCCAATTCTTGACCTCTGCGATCAACATCTTAAATCCGTTGTGAACATTATGGGAATTGAAAGAATCATTGGCGTTGGGAATTACGCAAAGAAGAGAGCGAAGACCATTGTTCCAGAATTGGATATCGATGCAATGTGGCACCCAAGTCCTGCCTCACCACTGGCAAATCGAAATGGTGGTGCAGATTGGAGAGCAAATGTGGCATCGAAACTCCCTCTTTCATGAATATTCGGGGATGTAATTAAGTGTTGTAACCAACACCGAACGCTATGGAACAACAACTGGCATGGGAACGACAACCTGATGACCGTCAATGGCTAAAGCCTGAAGGCGATGACCCACGAACACTCTACCAAATGCTCATGACGAGCGTAGAACGCTTCGCTGAACACCAATGTTTTGGTTTCATTCCGGAAAAGGGAATGCCTCGTGTTCACATGAGCTACAGAGAATTCGGAGAACTTGCAACCTCTGTTGGTAAGCAACTCCGTGATGCTGGCGTCGGATCTGGAGACAGAGTCGCAATGATTCTCAACAACTCAGTCGAATGGGCTGCAATCTCCTACGGAGCCAATGCAATCGGAGCTGCTTACACAGCAATGTACACCCACCAGCATGGTTCAGAATGGGCATTCATTATCGATGATTCAACCCCTGCAATGATTGCAGTGTCTGATACCGAAGTTCTCGACAAACTCGTTGAAAATCTGCCTGATGATGCATCAAAGTGGCCAAAGTGTGGAATCCTCCTCCTCGGTAATGAGCCTGCGAACCATTTGCCTCCAGAAGGTGTCGTGGTTCATGAATGGACATCCTTTGTTGCAGATGGGCGAGCAAGTGAGACTGCAATCGAAATTGCTGACGACCCATTTGCACTTAACACCCTCATCTACACCTCAGGAACAACTGGTAATCCTAAGGGCGTAATGCTCACAAATTGGAACACTCTTTCCAACATTCTCTGTGTCCAATCAGCATTCAAGGTCTATGTTGGAGACAAGAACGCTGCGTTCTTGCCTTGGGCACACTCCTTTGGAAGCACGTTCGATTTGCACTGGATGATTCGATGTGGAGTACACATCAACCTTGTCTCTGATCTCACCCGAATTGCCGATGAATGTCAGGAAATTAAGCCAGCCGTTCTTCTGGCTGTCCCACGTGTATGGAACAAGTTCTACGACCGTGTCAACGCTCAATTCCAATCCTCAGGATTCAAGAGAATGCTCTCCAAGAAAGCCCGTAAGGCTGCTGTAAAACGTATCGCCCGAGCAGGTGTACAATGCGATGCAGTTCCTCCACGAGGATTCTTTGACAAACTCTACGACAAGCTGATCTGGTCCAAGGTTCGTGCTCGATTCGGTGGAGAAATCAGATTCTGTATGTCTGGTGCTGCTGCACTATCACCCGATGTTGCTTCTTTCATCCAAATGGTTGGATTGAATTGCTATGAAGGATATGGACTGACTGAGACTTCTCCGCTTGTCTCAGCCAATGGATGGATGGGTCCCGGTGGCTCAAGACTCAACACCGTCGGACTTGTTGCAAACGGCGTCAAAGTTACCATCGATACAAATGCATGGGACGATCCAGATCGACCTGATGAAGGCGAAATCATTGTTCATGGACCAAACGTCATGAAAGGATACTGGAATAACGAAGAGGCAACCAATGAAGTCATCATTGAACCAGGCGTATTCCGAACTGGAGATCTTGGTAAACTCGACTCTAAGGGCTACCTTTCGATCACTGGCCGTGTAAAGAGTCAATTCAAACTTGAAAACGGCAAGTACGTATCACCTGCTCCTCTAGAAGAGAACGTCAAACTCTCACCACTTGTTGAGCAAGCGGCTTTGGATGGACGAAATATGCTTCGGACATTCATCATCATACATCCAAACATGGATGCAATGAAGCAAGCACTTTCTGCTGCTGGAAAGGATGCGTCAGGTTCCGATGAAGAACTCTGTGCCCGTGAGGAAACACGTACATGGATGCTTAACGAATTGAAGAGTAATTCGATGATGGAACCAACTTGGAAAGGATATGAGCGCCCTGCCAACATCATCCTTGATCATCAAGAATGGACAACAGACAACGACTTGTTGACACCATCGATGAAGGTTAAGCTACGAAACCTACTCTCCCGTCACGAGAGTGCTATTGAAGCCTTCAAGTGAAGACCGATTCAACCGATTGGGTTTTGAACACCCAGTTGCGGGCTTAGCGTGGGGATACTATGGTTCGCGAACTCATAACTGTCGAAGCCGTTGACCGAAGTTTTGGCTCAACCGATGTACTCCAAGACATAAACCTCATCGTAAACGATGGAGACCGTATCGGAATCGTTGGACACAACGGTGCGGGTAAAACAACACTACTCAACACCATCAGCGAACAAGAGCAAGATGTTGGAGAAATTGTATTTGCCCCTGGAATCAGAATCGCATACCTAACACAGATTCGAGATATTGAATCCGACTCAACCATCGAAGGCGAACTCGGACGCAAAGGTCGACAATTCCAAGAATTGGAAGAAGAAATCGCAGCTATTGAAGCCCAGATGATTGAACCTGCTTTCTATGATGGTGATTGGGAGTCGGTCATGGAACGCTATTCTGAACTTCAGCAAACACTTGCATCTTCAGGCGGAGGGAATGTCGCAGGTATTGCAAAGGGAATATTAGAACAGCTTGGCCTGGATAAACACCCCATGGACATGAACGTCTCACAACTTTCTGGTGGAGAGAAAGCAAAACTTGCTCTTGCCCGCCAACTTGTTGGACTTTCTGGTATCGACGTTATGTTTCTGGACGAGCCGACAAATCACTTGGACATCGAGACGACTGAGTGGCTCGAGGCATTCCTGAAAGATTTCAAAGGGGCACAATTGATCGTATCTCACGATCGATACTTCCTCGATCAGGTTTGCACCCGCATCGTCGAAGTTGACAATCTACGTGCCTGGCCTTGGAAGGGTAACTACAGCCAATTTATCGTTCAAAAAGAAGCAAGCGAAAAGGCCCTTGGAGAACACATCGCAACCCTTGAGAAAAAGATCCAATCAACGACTGGCGCTATTCAACAAATGAAGCGAGCAAACAAATACGACAAGTCGATTTCTGCTAAACACAAGATGATCACACGCATGCAACAAGAACTCAAAGCATTGAACTCAAGAGTTTCTAGGAAGAGAAAGCCACTCATCCTTACACTCGATGCACTTGACAAGGCAAGCATGGATGTTCTCGAATTGGTTGACGCTACAATGACCTTTGAAGGACTTGAACGGCCAATTCTCGACAATCAGACCCTTGAAGTTCGAAAGGGAGATCGTATTGGAATTGTTGGAGGAAACGGACAAGGAAAGACAACACTTCTCAAAATCATCAATGGTGATTTGAAACTTGATAGCGGGAAAGTAGATGTTTCCCCAGGTTCAGTCATCGGTTACTTCCATCAAGACCACGCAACACTCGACTTTGAACTCAATGCGGTTGAGCAAATACAGAAACTACGGCCTGATTACCAATACGGTGACATCCGTGCCGCATTAGGTCGTTTCCAATTTGCAAGTGATCAAGTTGGAACGAAACTTAAGCAACTCTCTGGTGGAGAACGCGCTCGTGTTGCTCTTCTCAAACTCTTGCTCGAGGATAACAATCTCCTGCTAATGGACGAACCGACCAACCACTTGGACATGGAATCAAAAGAAACGCTTGAAGAGGCTCTTATTGGATACGAAGGTTCTCTTATCACTGTTTCACACGACCGTTGGTTCCTCGACCAATGTGTCAATCGAATCTGGGAATTAAAAGATGGAAAAATCAAAGTCTATTACGGCAATTATACCGATTATGTTCGTGCAAAACTTGGGCTTCCACCGCTTGCGGATGATGAAATATCTCAGGTATGATACCACCCTTGATTTCATGAACTCAGTCCACTTCGGACAAACATGGCCGAAGACGAGACGGAGCAACCCGTGTTCGAAACGAGTACTGGTCCAGTTCGTGTCATCACTGCTGCATCACTCTTCGATGGCCACGATGCTGCCATCAATGTCATGCGACGTTTGATTCAATCTTCGGGAGCCGAAGTCATTCACCTTGGTCATGATCGTTCTGCAAAAGATGTTGTTGATTGTGCAATCCAAGAAGACGCTCATGCAATCGCATTAACATCTTATCAAGGAGGACACGTCGAGTACTTCACCTATATTCGACAACTTCTTGATGAAGCAGGTTGCGAGCATGTTCGAATCTTTGGAGGAGGTGGTGGAACCATTACACCTCCAGAAATTAGAGATCTCCATCAAGCAGGAATTTCAAAGATATATTCTCCAGATGATGGCAGAAAGA
>Ga0206682_10000414_pt1 | contig 46621 bp, 46 predicted proteins | sample M240m12015metaG_FD_155444 | JGI IMG/M metagenome (GOLD analysis project Ga0206682, IMG submission 155444) | Ammonia-oxidizing marine archaeal communities from Monterey Bay, California, United States - M2 40m 12015 | ecosystem: Environmental > Aquatic > Marine > Intertidal zone | place: USA... | reverse complement strand
TTGAAGATTACGAACGTATCATGGATAAAGCTGAACACGCTTTTCTAAGCTTCAGAAAAATTCCTGCTCCTAAAAGAGGGGAATTAGTACGCCAACTAGGGAACAAACTCCGCGAAAAAAAATCTGCACTAGGTCAATTAGTCTCTTGGGAAATGGGAAAATCTCTACAAGAAGGACTGGGTGAAGTACAAGAGATGATCGATATCTGTGATTTTGCTGTAGGACTTTCAAGGCAGCTACATGGATTAACCATGACTTCTGAACGACCTTCACATAGGCTTTATGAACAATATCATCCATTGGGAGTTGTGGGTATTATATCTGCATTCAATTTCCCTGTTGCTGTATGGAGCTGGAATGTTGCCTTAGCCTGGGTTTGTGGAAATGTCTGCATCTGGAAGCCAAGTGAAAAGACCCCTTTATGTGGCATTGCATGTCAACAAATTATTAGTGAAGTTTTAAAAGAAAATAACATGCCCGAAGGAATCTCTTGTGTCCTAAACGGGGGAGCAGAAGTTGGAAAATGGCTGGCTGAAGATCAGCGTGTTGCATTAGTTTCTGCCACCGGATCTACTCGAATGGGGAAGGATGTTGCCCAACGAGTGGGAGCGCGACTTGGAAAATCACTGCTTGAATTAGGAGGGAATAATGCTATCATCATCACTCCCAATGCTGATCTAGATTCGGCTATGAGAGCTGCTGTGTTTGGTGCTGTAGGAACTTGCGGACAACGCTGTACTTCTACCCGAAGACTGATCGTTCATAAAGATATTTTTGACAGCTTTACAACAGTATTGAAAAAGGCCTACGGACAACTTAGAATTGGAAATCCTTTAGATGAAAACAATCATATGGGACCACTCATAGATACAGATGCAGTTGCCATGTATCAAGATGCAATTGAAAAAGTAAACGCTCATGGTGCCACATGGCTTGTTGAGGGAGGAGTTCTTGATACTAAAGAATATGGAAGTGCTTGTTATGTTAAACCCGCAGTAGCGATTATTGATCATGATTCTCCCATCGTGCATAAAGAGACATTTGCCCCTATTTTATACATTATGAAATACGAAGGGAGTGTAGAAGAGGCTATTGAAATACAAAATGAAGTAAAACAAGGACTTTCTTCATCTATAATGTCCTTGAATATTCAAGAAACCGAAACCTTTCTTTCTCATTGGGGAAGCGACTGTGGTATCGCAAATGTAAATATTGGGACTTCAGGAGCTGAAATCGGAGGCGCCTTTGGAGGTGAAAAAGAAACTGGCGGAGGACGTGAGAGTGGTTCTGATGCATGGAAAGCCTATATGAGAAGACAAACGAACACCATTAACTTTTCAAAAGAATTACCCTTAGCGCAAGGAATTGTTTTTGACTTATAAAGGTTGATGTTTTTAATGTAGATTTGTCTCATTATGGTACAAAACATTCCGTTTGTTGCTCTTTTACTTATTGGTATCACCATTTTAGTGACTATTACTGGTTTTAAAAACGATGCTTTCTTTTTAAAATATCATTTCCTCATTTCTAAAATCAAAGGGGGTCAATACCACCGTTTACTTACTTCTGGTTTTTTGCATGTATCGACAACGCATATTTTATTTAATATGCTTACGTTTTACTTTTTTGTCAACATTGTCGTTGAAGGCCTCGGGGATTTTCCTTTTTTGGTACTGTATTTTGGGAGCCTTTTAGGTGGAAATTCTTTTGCTTATCTATTTCACTATAATGATCCATACTATAGTGCCGTTGGAGCAAGTGGGGCAGTAACAGGTGTTTTATTTAGTGCACTATTACTCTATCCCGAGATTGAATTAATGCTATTTTTCATTCCTATACCTATCCCAGGATATTTGTTTGGTATTGGTTATATCCTCTACACCTTGTATGGAATGAAAGCTCAAAAAGATCAAATTGGACATACCGCACATTTTGGCGGGGCTTTAGGAGGGATTTTAATTACTATAATTTTTGTTCCAGAGGTGGTACAGAGTGCACAACTGATGCTAGGGATATTAAGTATTACTACTCTTATTGCTGGAATATTGATTTACAGAAGGCAATAAACCTAGTTATAAGGCACCCAATAATTCATCAATTTTACGCTCTAACTGTAAGCCACGAAGATCTTTTGCTATAATCACCCCTTTTTCATCCAAGATGAAGGTTGCGGGGATTGCACTTACACGGTATAATTTTGCAATGGGGTCATTCCAAAATTTCAAATTAGAAACATGGTCCCAAACTAACCCATCATCAGCAATTGCTTGTACCCATTGAGACTTTCCTTTGTCAAGCGAAACACTCACAATCTGAAGACCATTCTCTTGATGTTTTTGATACAACCGAACCAAGCTTGGGTTTTCTACACGACAAGGACGACACCAACTTGCCCAAAAATCGACAATAGTGACTTTCCCTAACTTGTCTTTAAGTGACAGAGACAAACCCTCTGGGTTAGGCCCTTGAAACTCTGGAGCAAATTGACCTACTTCAGGTTTCTCAGCAGGAATCAATTGACTCTCAATTGATTTACCAGAGCTTGTCGCTTTTATCCGGTCTGAAAAACTTTCAAAAATTTCTTTCGCTTCTGTCATCGAAATGGATTTGTTAGCAACAAAACGCTCTAAAATCAAAATTGAAATAAATGAATTTGGAGAAGAAGAAATAAAGTCCAACTCGTAGGCTTTTATTTGATCACGAACATCTTGATACTGCTCTTGTAAATCTTGTGCGAGCAGCGAATCCTTTAAAATCATGGCTTGCTGTAAATCATTCCCAATTCCATTTAAAGATGAAATATAAACTCTAGTTTCGTCTTTATAACGCATAAAATCATCATTGGAAGTAGTTCCAATAGCCTTAGAAACACCGAGACTATCTTTGAATAATTCAACATATACAGTCCCTTTTTCAGCAATAAATGGAAAACTAGCTTGATTCCCTTCAATTTGAAGAAAGTGAATACCAGGCTCTGTAATTTCAACATCCAAATTGAAAGCACCAGATTGAACAAATAAAGTGTCGACAACCTTAGGTTGGTTATTGAGGTCTGCGATAATATGAAGTATGGCGTTCCCATCATTTAAGTCTACAGTACCTCTCAAACGCAACGCATTTGAAGAACCTTGACAAGCGGTTAATAAGAGGGCAAGACCTAAAAACCCTGTAAATTTTTGAAACATAATTTCTTTTTTTTTGCTAAATTACATAATTGACGGGAATTGAAGAACTAATCCTTACTTTAGCTTTAGGAATATAAAACGATAGAATAAAACCTATATCTGTTAGTGAAAGAAGCATTACTAAATTTAAAGAAAAACCTTGAAGGAAGCCTTGAATGGGACATATTGCACAAGCAATTATATGCCACAGATGCTTCTGTTTATAAAATGACTCCATTAGCGGTTGCGTTACCCAAGAACAAGAAAGACCTTCAACTCCTCATTAGCTTTGCTAAAGAAAATAAAACAAGTCTTATTCCTCGTACTGCAGGAACCTCTCTTGCGGGACAATGTGTAGGTCCAGGAATTGTTGTGGACGTTTCAAAACATTTTACTGCGATTTTGGATTTCAATGAAAAACAAAAAACAGTAACCGTACAACCTGGAGTGAATCGGGATGCCTTAAATGTCTTTTTAGCTGAAAAAGGCTTGTTTTTTGGTCCCAATACATCTACCTCTAAGTATTGCATGTTAGGAGGAATGTTGGGAAATAATTCTTCAGGAACTACTTCAATCCGTTATGGGGTTACTCGAGATGTTGTTTTATCTGTGGAAACGATTTTAAGCGATGGATCTGAGGTGCATTTTGGAAATTGCTCCCAAGAAATTCTCAAAGAGAAATCTCAAGAAGACTCAATGGAGGGTCAAATCTACAATTCACTACTTAACGAATTAAAAGATCCAAAAGTTCAAAAGGCCATCAATACTGATTTTCCAGATGTAAGTGTTCACAGAAGAAATACTGGCTATGCTGTAGACAGCCTTTTAAATCAACATCCCTTCAATCCAGAGGGTGAGGATTTTAATATTGCTAAACTATTAGCAGGAAGCGAAGGCACCCTGGCATTTACTACTTCCATCACCTTTGCTTTAGACCCAATTTCCCCAGAACATTCGGTAATGCTGGCCCTTCATTTCAGTAGTATTGAGGAAGCGATGTTGGCCGTAAACCCTGTTATGGAACACCATCTCTACACCTGTGAATTAATGGACAAAACCATTTTGGATTGTACACGAGATCACAGTGGATATCAGAAAAATCGCTTTTTTCTTAAAGGAGATCCCAAAGCCATACTTCTTTTGGAATTAAGAAACCAAGAATTAGATGCTCTCAAAAAAGAATTAATTGCATTAGAACACACCGTTTCTAAAGCTAACTTAGGCTACGCCGCCATAGCCTTGTGGGGAGAAGAAATAGCACTTGCCAATGAATTGCGTCATGCTGGACTTGGATTATTAGGTAATATTGTGGGAGACTCAAAAGCGGTAGCTTGTATTGAAGATACAGCTGTTCCTCTAAAAGAGCTTCCCAATTATATAAAAGAGTTTCAGGAGTTGATGAAACAATTTAATCAGGAAGTTGTGTATTATGCCCATGCTGGTGCAGGAGAGTTACATTTACGTCCGATTTTAAACCTAAAAACACAAAAGGGTGTTGGGGATTTTAAAGCAATTACCCTGGCAGTTGCTCATTTGGTAAAGAAATATAGGGGTTCGCTAAGTGGTGAACACGGAGATGGAATAGTACGCTCAGAATTCATTCCAATTGTTGTGGGCAAAGACAATTACGCTCTTTTCAAACGAATCAAAACTATTTTTGATCCCAATTCAATATTCAATCCTGGGAAAATTGTGGATTCATTTCCAATGGAACAAAACCTTAGGACCTATAAAAGTGAAACACCAGTTCATGATACACTCTTTGACTTTACTTCAGATCAAGGTTTGCTTCGTGCAGCAGAAAAATGTAATGGTGCTGGAAAATGTCGCTCAGTAGCTCCCTCAGACACTATGTGTCCTAGTTATCGTGCCACTTTAGATGAAAAACATAACACCCGTGGTAGAGCAAATGTATTGCGGGAAGTGCTAATGGAAAACAAATCTCCAAATGCTTTTGACAGCAAGTCACTTAAGGAGGTGTTTGACCTATGTTTGAGCTGTAAAGCCTGTGCAACGGAATGTCCTAGCAGTGTTGATATTGCTACCTATAAAGCAGAATTTCTATATCAGTATCAAAAGACTCATGGAAGCTCTGTTAGAAATAAACTCTTTGCCTATGTTGGTAAAATTAACGAAAAGACGCAGCCCATTCGTGGGCTTCAAAACTTCTTATTTGAAAATCCCATCACCCAAATACTTTTGAAAAAAAGCTTGGGAATAGCAACAGAAAGAGCCTTACCAAAAATTGAAAAATCTTTATTTAAGTCATTTAAAAAGAGAGAGATAACTAATGTAAATAAAAGTGTTTATTTATATTTAGATGAGTTTAGTAATTACAATGAAACTAATATTGGAAGAGATGCCGTACTCTTATTGGAAGGACTTGGATATAGTGTAAATATTCTTCCTCCCACTGAGAGTGGACGAAGCTATATTTCTAAAGGCTTTTTAGACCAAGCAAAAGCTTGTGCTGATTTAAATATTGAATTATATTATGACTGCATTTCTGAAGATACTCCTTTACTTGGCATTGAACCATCTGCAATTTATACCTTCACTGACGAATACCCAAAACTCAGTTCACATCCAGAAAAAGCAAGAGATTTAGCTCAAAACTGCTATCCGATTGAATCTTTTTTGGCTATGGAACTAAAGAAAGGGAACCTCAAGGCAGATCAATTTCATATTGAATCTAAAGAAATTAAGATTCATGCGCATTGTTATCAAAAGGCATTGGGACAACCTTCAGACACTTTTTCAATTTTAAATTTACCTAAAAACTATAGCGTACGCATAATGAATACTGGCTGCTGTGGGATGGCGGGCTCCTTTGGTTACGAAAAAGAACATTACGAAGTCAGTATGAAAGTAGGAGAGGAGCGCTTATTTCCTTCCATTCGAAACACTTCTGAAGAGGTAATTATTGCTGCAAATGGAACGAGTTGTAGACATCAAATTAAAGATGGCACCCAACGCGAAAGTTATCATCCCATTTCAATTTTACGAGCCGCACTTGTTAAAAAAATCCCTAGCTAAAAGGCAATCCAAAACTTTACCTTTATCTTTGTTCTTTTAAAAGAAAGCTATGTCAGGCAATATATACGGTACACTTTTTAGACTTGCAACCTATGGTGAATCCCATGGACCAGCAATTGGCGGGGTTATTGATGGCTGCCCTGCAGGTATTGCATTGGATTTTGAAGCCATTCAAAGAGATTTAAACCGAAGAAAACCAGGACAATCTGCCATTGTTACTCAACGAAAAGAACCTGATGAAGTAAGCTTCTATTCAGGAATTTTTGAAGGAAAAACAACAGGTACACCTATTGGCTTCGCAATTCATAATACCAATCAAAAGTCTCACGATTACTCCCATATTAAAGACAGTTACCGTCCTTCTCATGCCGATTATGTTTATGATGAAAAATACGGCATCCGAGATTATCGAGGTGGAGGAAGGAGTTCAGCACGTGAAACAGCAAGTAGAGTAGTGGCTGGGGCTATTGCCAAACAATTTTTAGCTCCCATCAGCATTCAGGCTTATGTCTCTAGTGTGGGAACATTAACAATGAACACTCCACCCTCTCAAGTTGATTTTAGCACTATAGAAGAAAATCCAGTACGCTGCCCAGATCCCAAATTGGCAGAGGAGATGGAAGCTTATATCAAACAAATACGTAAAGAGGGAGATACCGTTGGAGGAATTATCACCTGCGTTATCAATAATGTCCCTGTCGGACTAGGAGAACCTGTTTTTGACAAATTAAATGCCGAATTAGGAAAAGCCATGCTTTCGATAAATGCGGTCAAAGGGTTTGAATATGGCAGTGGTTTTGAGGGAACTCAAATGAAAGGGAGTGAACACAATGATTTATTTAATACTGATGGCACCACTCAAACAAATCGATCTGGAGGAATACAGGGAGGAATTTCCAATGGTATGGATATTTACTTCAATGTGGCCTTTAAGCCAGTAGCTACCATTATGCAACACCAAGAAACTATAAATTCAAAAGGGGAAAAAGTGGATATGCAAGGTAAAGGAAGACATGATCCTTGTGTAGTCCCAAGAGCCGTACCTATAGTTGAAGCTATGACAGCCATAGTCCTCGCTGATTTTAGTCTCTTAAAAAGAACCAATAAATAAATTGCCTCATGAAAAAACTTGCCTTACACTGGAAAATATTAATTGGAATGACCTTAGGGGTACTCTTTGGAGTTCTTCTATCTTTTGTTGAAGGAGGTGACACCTTTATTGGCAACTACATCAAGCCTTTTGGTACCATTTTTATCAATTTATTAAAACTCATCGCCGTGCCTCTGATCCTTGCTTCTTTGATTAAAGGAGTTTCTGATTTAAAGGACATTTCCAAGCTTTCACAAATGGGCGGAAGAACTATACTTACCTATTTGATTACCACCCTTACAGCGGTGACCATTGGACTCATTCTAGTTAATGTTATTCAACCGGGAAAATCAATTAGTGTCGATACACGAAAAGAATTGGTAGAAGCTTATTCGAGCGACACCAAAACTAAACAGGAAGCAGCAGCCAAACAACAAGAAGCTGGTCCACTCCAAGCATTGATTGACGTGGTTCCATCTAACATCTTCCTTGCTGCATCCAACAACCGGAATATGTTGCAAGTCATCTTTTTCGCTTTGTTCTTTGGAATTGGAATGATTTTATTACCCGGAAAAAAGGTAAAGCCCGTCAAGAAGTTTTTCGACTCCTTTAACGATATTATTCTCAAACTGATTGATCTCATCATGCTTGCAGCTCCTTATGGTGTGTTTGCGCTATTGGCTGCCTTGGTAGTAGAAGCGCCAAGTTTAGAGCTTTTTCAAGCCTTAGCACTTTATGCTATCACATTACTGTTAGGTCTTGCCATTATGATTTTAGTGTATATGTTAATTGTACGGTTCTTTACAAAAAAGAAAATTTCATTCTTTATAAAGGGGATTGCACCTGCTCAACTTCTTGCCTTTTCAACCAGCTCGAGTGCGGCAACTCTTCCTGTTACTATGGAATGTGTAGAAGAAAATTTAGGTGTTGACAAGGAAGTAGCCAGTTTTGTTTTGCCCATAGGAGCCACTATAAATATGGACGGAACTTCAGTATATCAAGGAGTTGCAGCCGTATTTATTGCGCAAGCCTTTGGATTAGACCTTAGTTTAAGCGCCCAGCTTGGGATAGTATTTACGGCTACTTTAGCTTCCATAGGTACCGCAGCCGTTCCCAGTGCCGGAATTGTTATGCTTGTAATCGTATTGGCACAAGCTGGTATTCCAGAAGCTGGTTTAGCACTTATTTTTGCTATTGATCGCCCTTTAGACATGTGTAGAACTATAGTTAATGTAACAGGAGATGCTGCAGTGTCAATGATCGTAGGGAAATCAATCGGGAAACTAAAACACTAAGTGATATAGCCCTTTTTTATGCCTCTATTGCACAAACTAAACAATAAATAGGCGACAAGTATTACTACGGTAGGCTTGATGTAAGTATTGGCTCCATAAACCTCTACGGCATTAGTAAAAAATAGCCAATAATTCATTTGTACAAAAACTCCGATTAAGGATTGCAAAAGCAATCATCTTGACCACGCTTTTTGCATCAATAGTCCGATTCAACCAATAGTTCCACTAAAAACACCTATTGCAAAAGCGATGTAAGTCCAAAATGGGGTACTGTTTATTAATGATTCTTTTGCTTCAGGCAGCTTTGAAATTTGGTCTGGAGTCGAATCTCACTAAAACTCTATAAGACCTGAAAACAATGAAAAGCAATTTTATATTGAGGTTGAAAGAGATCGAGTTATTTCTTTTTGGTTTTGGCTGTTTCAACAAACTCCAATAAATCCAGACTTACCTGAGTAGTAAACATTCCATAGTTTACAACTGCTTTTTGCTTTTCAATCGCATCAATACTTCCTACAGAACGGCCATCAAACATTCGTACACGATCACCCACTTTTAAAGTCACTTTAGGTTTACTGAGCTTTGGTATTTGCTTCTTCTGCTTCTTTTTTTCCTTTCGTACAACAACCAATTCCTTTTTCACTTCCTCGTTTAACTGTTTCTTGGTTTCGCGTTCTTTTTTGGAAACTGCTGCTGATTTGCGCTTTCGTTTTGCATTTTCGGATTCAATAGTCTGCAGTAATTCAGCAATCAGAGGACGTTTTTTATTGTTTTCAAAAAAGCGTTCCGCAATTTCATTGATTTTATTTCCAAGTACTATCATGCGTTGGTTATGATCGAACAACTCTTGATAGCTCACTAATTTCGCTTTCAATTTCGCATTCATAGTTTCCATACGATCGCTTTCTGCTGCGGCTTTTGATTCTTTTTCTTTGAGAGATGCTCCTGTTTTCATCATTTGAGAACGCTCTTTTTGCAATTTTGCTATTGTTGCATCAAAACGAACTTTTCCTCGTTCTATTTTCTTTTTGGCACGATTAATAAGGCTGTAGGGCAAACCGTTTTTTTGAGCTACTTCAAAAGTAAAGGAACTTCCCGCCTCTCCCATCATCAGTTTATAAACAGGCTCTAGGGTCTTATTGTCAAATTGCATATTGGCATTCACCATACCCGGAAGTTCATTGGCCAATGCTTTTAAATTTGAATAATGCGTTGTGATGATTCCAAAAGCCTCTCGCTCATAAAAATCTTCTAAAATTACTTCAGCCAAAGCTCCTCCCAGTTCAGGATCTGAGCCGGTTCCAAACTCGTCAATGAGAAAGAGTGTATTGGCATTACATTTTCGTAAAAAATACTTCATGTTTTTCAAACGATAGGAATAAGTACTTAAATGATTTTCTATCGACTGATTGTCTCCTATGTCGGTTAAAATTTGAGTAAAAAGACAGGCTTTACTACTCTCATGAACGGGAATCAACATTCCACTCTGTAACATTAACTGTAATAATCCTACCGTTTTTAGGGTAATACTCTTTCCTCCAGCATTAGGACCAGAAATGACGACAATTCTTTTTTCTGGATGTAACAAAACATCTTGAGGGTAGGTTACTTTATTCTCCAATCGATGCGATTGCAACAACAAAGGGTGATAAGCCGCTTTGTATTCTATTCTTCTGTGTTTCCTGTCTATTGAGGGAAATATAGCCTCAATTTCTTGAGCATAACGTGCTTTAGCATAAAGGACATCCATTCCCAATAAAAAAGCGTGTTGCTGTTTTAAATAGGGTAGGTGTGGACGAAAATAGTCCGTTAGCTGACTTAAAATTTTCTTTATTTCTTCGCCCTCCTCAAACAATAAATTTTGAAGCTCTCTGTTCTGAGCATTTGTGACCTCAGGCTCCATAAAAACAATGCTTCCCGTTTTGGAACTTCCCATTATAGCTCCCTTAACTTTACGTCTATGCATCGCCTTTACCGCCAATACACGACGATTATCGAGTACAGACTCTCGGATGTCATCCAAATAATCTGCAGCTTGATACTGACTTAGCGCTTTATTAAAACTGCTACTAATTTTAGAACGCAATTGTTGAATTTGCTTACGAATTAGGTATAAGGATTCAGAAGCATTATCACGAACCTCCCCAAAACGATCAATCACTCCATCAATTGTTTTTTTAATTTCTTTATCCACATACAAATCTTCTGTATGTCTTTGAAGAGTAGGGTAGTAGGCCTTAAATTTATCCAGAAAAAGAAGTAAAGTATTGGTCGTTTCTGTATTGGCTGCAATCACACGAAATACGGATATATCCAATACACTATTTTCAATGCTTAAGAGAGAAAAAATTGATGTTAATGGGTCAAATCCATGATTCGGAATGCGATTTTCATTCTCAAAAGAAGATCGAAATTCAGAGACGGCTTGTAAATCTTTAAGGAGCTGTTCTTCTTCAGTTAGTGGGAGAATGGAGAGACAGGCCTCTTTCCCAAGAGGGGTAATGGCAAAGCTTGAACATTGACGAAGCACTTCAAAATACTCTAGATCTTCTAGGGTTTTTTTAGGAATTTTTACCATTTGATTTTTCTTAACTTAGCATTGCAAAAGTAGTAAATTCATGACGTTGCAGATACATTCCAGCTGGGAAAAACCCCTACAAACTGAATTTGAAAGCCCCTATTTTCATCAATTGACCGCATTTCTTGATTTAGAATATGAAACCTATCCCTGTTATCCAGATAGAAGTCAAATTTATAATGCGTTTGAATACTGTCCCTTTCATAAAGTCAAAGTAGTAGTGCTCGGACAAGATCCGTATCACGGAATAGGTCAAGCTCATGGACTAGCCTTTTCGGTACCAGATAAGGCGAAACCTCCTCCTTCATTGGTCAATATTTTCAAAGAAATTGAGCAAGACGAAGGCATTCCTTATCCTGATAATGGGAATTTAGAACGTTGGGCCAAGCAGGGCGTTCTTTTACTCAACGCAAGCTTAAGTGTTCGAGAAGGAACGCCAGGAAGTCATAAAAAAAAAGGGTGGGAAACCTTTACCAACGCAGTAATCAAAAAAATGTCAGAAGAAAAAGAGAACTTAGTTTTTTTACTCTGGGGAGGCTTTGCAAAAGAAAAAATAAAATATATTGACGTAGACAAACATCATGTACTCTCAACAGGACATCCCTCACCATTGAGTGCTAATCGGGGATATTGGTTTGGAAATAAACATTTCAGTCAATGCAACAGTTTCTTGAAAAAGAAAGGAAAAACACCAATCAAATGGTAGTTTTATCCTCCAATACGTTTTACTTGATGTCCCATTTCTGTTAGGAGTTTAATTAAAGCATCGCGGTAGTTCCCTTGGATAATAATTTCCCCATTCTTTACGGTACCGCCAACACCAACAGCATTCTTTAACGTCTTTGCTAAAGCCTTTAAATCCTGAAGATCACCTTCAAATCCTTTAATCAATGTCACTGTTTTTCCTGCACGTCCTTTGTTACTGAAATGTGCCTCCAATTCTTGCTTAATAAACTCTGGAGGAAGGTCGGGTAGGGGTTCAGGATCTGGGGCTAAGTTATCAAACTTTATGCTTGCTAGACTTTCAAGACTGTTGAGTTTCTTGTCCATATTAGGTGTTTTACAAGCCAAAAATACTTAATTTAGGATTTTAAACCCTACAATGCGAAATTTCATTTTAATAGTACTCACTTCAATTCAAGTTATGTCTCAAGAATCCCTCCCTTTTTCATCCATTCCTCCTGCGCCAAAAGAGGTGACGGCTGCAACAACACTAACCCGAATGGTACAAGGTTTAGGATTCCGCTATCACTGGGCTTCTGATGGGCTTAGAACAGAAGATTTAAGCTATCGACCAACACCTGAAGCACAATCTACTTTAGAAACCTTACAACATATTTATGGTTTGGCTCTAGTGATTAAAAATGCAACTGTAAACGAATCAAATCCTAGGCCCCTTTTAAATATATCGCAAGAACATAAAGTATTACGGAAAACGACATTAATGCTCCTTAAAGAAGCTTCAGAGACTTTATCAAACGCTACAGTAGAAGAAGTCACCGAGATGCAGGTGATTTTTGATCGCAAGGGAACGGTATCTCATTTCCCTATATGGAATTTAATGAATGGACCTTTAGAAGATGCAATTTACCATACTGGACAAATTGTGAGTTTCCGTAGAACCTCTGGGAATCCAATTCCTAAGGGGGTAAATATTTTTATGGGGACTAAAAAAGACTAATTTTCTCGATCTTCAAAATTCTCTTTCTTTTTATCCTCTAAACGCTTAAAAATCAAGAAAACGAGAACGACTGCGCCTGTTAGAAGAAGAAATAACTCCATTATTCTACAACGACTGCTGTGCCATAAGCCAGAATCTCTGAGCATCCTTGCATGACCATAGAGGTTGTTAAACGCACATTGACTATTGCATTAGCTCCCATTTTTTGGGCATCTTCAGTCATACGCTGTAATGCCTGTTCACGAGACTGTGCTTGAAGTTTAGTATACTCACTAATCTCACCACCAATAATATTCTTAAGACCCGCAAAAATATCTTGCCCTACATTTCGAGCACGAACGGTGCTGCCTCTGGCTATACCAAGCGTTGTTGTGATTTTTTTATCTGAAATTGTCGGGGTGTTAACGAGTATCATATTTTAATTTTTAAAAAAGGTTAAATCAATATTAGGGAAAAGACGAAGGGCATTTTTATAATATACTTTTTGCAAGATAGAATCGGGGAGACCCAATCCATACATTCTCCAGTGGGCATGACGTTTACGGTAATATTCAAAATATTCATCCTCTGTTTCTAAAACTCTAAAGTAGGTGTAATACTCACTTACTTTGTAACTGTCTTTTCCAAAAAGAATTCGGTCTTGGTAGTCTTCAAAGAATTGACGAGCTCGTTTGGGTTGCCGTCCCAATTCAGCTAAAACAGCTCCAATTTCGGTCATAACGTTAGGATACTGGTCTAAATGCTTTCCAAGTTGATCTAAATCGTTCCCCATCCAACCCAAGTGAGCATTGATAAAGGTAGTGTTGGGATGGTTTTTAAAAATAGCATGTTGCTCGGCCATCACTTCTTCAAATGATGGATTATTTTTAGGATCTCGATAACGGTTTGGTTTTTGTCGTAATTCTAACCAACGCTCGTTGTATTTGTCTTTTGGATTCCAAAAAGAGGCAGGTTCACCAGTATGAATAAGCACTGGAATCCCATTGGCTCCACAAGCTTCCCAAACAGGAGCCAGTCGTGGGTCATCTACCCGAATTCTATTTCCATTCGAATCGCGATCTGTCAATCCTAAAGACTTATATACTTTAAGTCCCATAACTCCCGCTGAGACTGCCGAATCAATTAAGGCAACTTGTTTTTCAGCAAAATCATCCTCATCAATGGTCTCAAAATCTATATTGAGAAATAACCCGAAGCGGGTAGGGGCGCTTTCTTGAATGTTTTCAAGAGACTTACGGAGGTATAACCCCCTAAAACCACTTAAGTTGATCATGAAGGCCATATTAAGGCTATCCATTTCCGCCACTAATTTTGAAAGGTTTTTGACCGGCATATCAAATTGGTGATTGTGTACATCAATAAAGGGATATTTAGCGCTCTTAATTAGACTTTGAGGAACCATCAAAGTAGACTTCGGAGAATATTCCTCGATATCCATCAAATTATTTTTCTTTTGAATTTTATCAATACAATAATACGTTATTCCACCCAAGAAAAGTATAACAACAACTGCCTTTATAAGCGAGAACAGTAACCTAAAGAATCTCCGCATTAATGAATGGGTAGGGTTATCTGTGTTGAATCCCAACGCATTCTTAAATAATTATCTACAAAATCAATCGTGAATTGCTCTAAGGGTTTTCCCAATGCTTGCGTAGCGGTATTAATTTTCATAATGATCCCGGCAAGATCCGGTTCTGCAAAACTAAATCCACCTGTTTTGGTGTGTACTACAACTACCCAGTTTTCTTTTTCCGGATAGGCATAAAGCCCATAGGTACCAGCTTTCAGCGAACGTCCCGCAACACTAATGTCTTTATTGGTCGTTAACTTTGTTGTCAAATTAGCCCCCAAACGCCAGTAGGCACCATAAGGAACTAAAGCACCACTTTCTTTTGTGCCAAAAATAAGTCGTTCATTCTTGTAGGGGCGGTAATAACGAATGCTGATTTCCGTATCCCCATCAGTATAATCAACATGTTCTAGAGGACTTTTAGGATTAATATACAGTCCGTAAACAAAGTAAATGCCTGCCAAACCAATGATTAGCAGTAGAATAAATAAGAAACTTTTTAAAATTTTCATGACATGAGGTCTTGTTACAAGCTCAAGATACAACAAATCTAGGATAAGAAATATTCTATTTTACATAATATAAATTATCGGTAACTTAAATCATTTTAAACATCGAATCAAAAATTGAATTACTACATCTAAATAAAGTTCTATTTAGAATTAAATTGCAAGTAAGTACTTACAAATTTCTCATAGAGAATACTTTTCCAAAATATATTCTGCTACTGGAAATGCATTAAAATTTGTATTCAACAACATATGACTTATGAGTCCTTTGTAAAAAATCAGGAAAGTTTCTGATTCAGATTGTGGATCAGAAACTCCAATAGTTTTAAAAGAGTCAAATACACGGGTATACAATGGTTGAAGTATTAGTTCATGTATTTGAGGTTCAAACCACTGATGAGTGTAAAGAAAACGCCAAAGTATTTTATTTTTGCCATTGATCTGAAAGGGCACAGAAAGTACTTGCTTTAAAAACACTTTGGGGTGTTCTAATGCCAGTACAGGTTCATAAAGTGAAGCTATTTCTTTTTCTGCATCTACTAAAAGTACATTGAGTAATCCCTCTTTATTTTTGAAATGACGAAAAATCAACCCCTCTGAAACACCTGATTTTGTGGCAATCATTCGTGTGGATGTTCCCGTATATCCCATTTCTGAAAATAATTGAAGTGTAGCTTCGAGTATAGCGCTTTTTTTAGTCATAAAAGTGATTAATTACTCGCTAATATATAAATTATTATCAAATTCAAGTTTATTTCCTTTCATTATTTAGAGTGTATTCCTTTAAAAAAAGATCTTATCACTCATAAATGATTGGAAGCTTTTAGAAAACATACCCTAGGTGAAATAGTACCCTACACCCCGAATATAGAATTTGCTTTAAAACATTTTGACAAGAATTACTTAAGCTTACATCTTGTTGAGGGAAAAAGGCAAGTTTTTCCAATGAGTAAAACCAAAAAAGTTCTCGAAACACTGCTGTCAGAACTAAAGCAACTCGAAAAGAAGCCTAATTAAACAACCACGCTTCACGTAAACCTAAAGCCTCCTCAGAAGCAGTAGGATCTTCTACTATTCCTGAAATAATAGCGCTTGGAGTTCCAACATTTCCACTAAGGGTCAAGCTTTCTCCATTGCGCTCTACCGTAATGGAAAATTCCTTGTCTGCATCCCACATAAAACTTGGTGAAAATATTGCGTTAATCGCTGCCCCATTTTCTTGACTAATTTCTGGAAACATTTGTCCGTCTAAGCCAGTAAAAACATCTCCTAATTGAACTCCCATTACTTCCAAAGTAGAATTCAAGCCAGTAATGACAAGAAATTTCCCTTTCTCTTCAATATCTTGTGGAGTAAATATTGGCGTAGTAGCATCTGTAAAGATTACCCCCGGAAGTTGGGATTCTGTTTCTCCTTCAATTAGCCCCACTTTTGACAAATATTCATTGTAGTTAATAGGAGTTGTTCCTTCTACATGGGTTGTAAAGAAGTCTCTTACTTCTGGATAAGTAAGCGCTACAATTTCGTCTATTAAATTTTCATCCTTAAATGGCTTTTCTTTCCCATAGCGTTCTGCTAATTTTTTCATTACCCAAAGAATTCCTTTCTCTCCTCCACTCTTCTCGCGGATTAGAATATCCAAACACATATTAATTAAGGCACCTTTTTGGTATACATTTCCATAATTAGCAGCATAGGGTTCATCTACGATGCCTGCACTCATTTCAGTAAAGGACATACTGTCATCATAGCGTTGACCATAACTTACCTTTTCATTCATTCGTCCATAAAAATCTGGAGCATCAATCAATCCCTGATTGATTTGAAATAGATTGGCAAAATATTCAGTAGTTCCTTCATACATCCATAAATGTTTGGACATAAGGGGTGTATTGTATTCAAAATTGTGAATCTCTTCAGAATGCACATTTAAAGGCGTGAGTGTATGAAAAAATTCATGAGACACAACATCAACTAAACTTTGAGTAAGTTCTCCTGGTTGCATTGCATCTACAAAAACAACTGTAGTAGAGGTATGGTGCTCTAAAGCTCCCATCATTCCACCAAAATATTGTAAATCTTCCATTCCCATTAGATGCAATAAAATATCATAACTAGGAGTATTGTTGGATTTTCCCAAAAACTTCTTTTGAGCAATCATCATTTCTTGAATTGCAGCTTGATAGTCAACAGCTTTATGAGTCCCCGAAGGAGAATAAATCGCCAAACCTACTTTGATATCATCCAAATCAAAGGAAACAGCATTGGGCTCACTATACATTATAGGGTTGTCAATAATATGAAAATACCTTTCGGCATTAAAAACATCTAAAGAATCACTTTTAGAAATTGCAGGAAGGGAGGTGAACGCTTGAAGGTGCTTTGGAGATCGAATACTAAGTCGGTAGGGACTCTCTTTAATGTTATCAAAATAGCCTATCATACTGTGCAAGTTGAGTAAGTGAGTTTTGTCTGAGTCAAAATTAGTTCCCCCCATAGGGTAAATTTTTTCTCCTCCAGGGCCATCAAATGTATCATTCACCCAGTAGGTGATCTTCCCCAATTTTTTGGCATTTGCTATTTTCCAACTATTTTCATCTACAGCCGTTACAGTTAGTGGATTTCCCTTTTTATCAAAAGCTTTTAGATCTTCTACAAAACGTCCAAAATTGGAATATTCATAGGTTCCAGGTACTATCTGGGGAAGGTAAAATAGAATTTCTTCGCCTTGAAGCGTAGTAGGTGCAATTGTAATTTGCACTTTGTCGTCATTAATGTTGACCAAATCAATTGAAGCTTCAATAACAATAGGCTTAGAAGTAGTGTTGTTTTTAAGCGCCGCACAAGCGGTGAGCAATAAAACAAAGCTAAGACTGATAAAAAGTTTAGAAAATAATGTTTTCATATGCAGGTTTTAAAGTATAGAAACACCGTTTAAATCGGTTGTAAGTACGTTAGAAAAATAATTAAATATGGGTCGTAGCGCATTAAAATGCTGGATTACTTCCGTTTGAAAATCAGAGGCTAAAATAGCACTATCATCCAATTTTTTTATAAATAAATATTGTTTTTTCTTGATGAGATCAATATTGGAGTGCTCTTTGGAAAAGCCTTTAGGAGCCGTTTTCACTTCTTCTCCTGTAAGACCACCCCATGCTTTGACAAATTGGGGATCTTTTAACAGCTTCCTAAACTCATCAGCATCCATCTCCATTTCTTTTCGAATCCGAAATAAGTCTTCTTTGTCTGGGTTCCAAAAACCAGCTGCTATGAAAGAATCTCCTGGAGCTATATGGATATAATAGCCTCCCCGTAAATGAGGTTTCTTTCGGTTAAAACTCATTCCAAAATGAGTTTTAAAAGGGGTTTTGTTTTTTGAAAAACGAACATCACGATAGATTCGAAAAAGCTTGACTTTATCTATTTCATCTGTTTCATTCATTGAGGTTTTAAGCTCCTCACCCAACACTTTGACTTCTGCCTCTAAAGCTTTAAAATGGGGCTTTTGAGGTTCAAACCATTCTCGTGTATTGTTTTTTTCTAAGGCTTCAAAAAAACGGAGTACTTCTGGGTTGATTACTTGCATATAATTACTGGTTTTTAGTGGATTGGATCCAGTGATCTATTTTATCTTCTAAATATTGAAGGGGGATACATCCAGACTCCAATACCTTTCTATGAAAAACTTTAATATCGAAGGCTGCCCCTAGTGCTGTTTCAGCACGAAGTCGTAACTCTCGAATTTTTAATTGTCCAATTTTATAGGATAAGGCCTGACCTGGATTGGCCATATAGCGTTCAATCTCAGATGTAATGCTGGCTTCGGATTCTGCTTCGTTGTCTAAAGAATACTGAATGGCTTGTTCACGTGTCCATCCTTTGGAATGTAAGCCTGTGTCCACCACCAAACGAATTGCGCGATGCATTTCGGCTCCTAGCATTCCAAAATACTGATATGGATCTTGGTAAACACCCAATTCTTCTCCCAATGATTCTGTGTACAAGGCCCAACCTTCCCCATAAGCACTATACCAAAGATCTTTTCGAAATGAAGGAAGTGCAGTGTTTTCCTGCTGCAACGAAATCTGAAAATGATGTCCCGGAATTGCCTCATGTAAAAACAGATCTTCGTCTGAAAAGAAATTATATTTCTCCACATCGGGTATGGGAACATAAAAAATACCAGGTCGAGTTCCGTCCAAGGACCCCGAATTGTACTCAGCACTCGCTGAGGCTTCCCTAAAAGCTTCGGTACGACGCACTTCAAAGGGAGTTTTAGGCTGTAATTCAAAAAGTTTATTTACCTGAGGCAATATCTTCTCTTGAATTGCATAAAAATTGTCAATGACTTGTTGTGGATCGGTAAAGGGCATTAATTCTTTCTTGTTCCTAACGTGATCAAAAAACGATTTTAAATCTCCTTCAAAACCGACTTGCTCTTTGACTTTTTCCATCTCTTGACCAATACGGGCAACCTCATCAAGACCTAATTGATGAATTTGATCTGCAGTCATAGTGGTAGTGGTATACTTTTTAATGGCGTAGGCATAGTAATCGTCTCCTCCATCCAGAGCATTAAAACCACTAGTTGTGCGAGCATTTTCATAATAGGCTGTTGCCATAAAATCATGCAAGTCTTGATAGGCAGGAACGATTTGATCCAGAACCATGCTTTTATAGGCAACTGTCAAACGTGCTTTATCTTCTTCAGAAAAGGAAGTTGGAAAATTTCGAGCTGGACTGTAAAAAAGATGTTTGCTTAAATCTGAGGTAGTCATCCCTTTCAACTGCGGAAGCACTTTTTTAATTAAAGACTGTGGCAGCACCCAGCCGATAGCCATTCCCTCTTTCATTTTTTCTTGTGCACTGGCAAGCCATTCTAAATAGCCTTGAATTCGGACCAACCAATTCTCGTAATCTTTAACCGTTTCAAAGGGTTGGGCTCCCTCAGCACTTGCTAATTGTCCCATAGTGAGTTGAAAACCCCACATTTGATCAATGGGCATCTTGTCTTTTGGAAATTCCATTGCCTTCAAATTCATCTCGCATTCCCAAATCAATATTTTTTTACTCAATAGAGCGTCCTCAGAAAGCGTATTATCCTCGAAAGTCTTTATTTGATTCAAATAAAAGGAATAAAACGTCTTCTCTTTTTCTTGAAAAGCTGTTGAAAGGAAGTTAGGAAGTGAATCATTGTATCGGGTATCCCCTTGGAAAGTAGCATTTATCTTATACAGAGATAAATTTTCTTGGTAATACGCTTCCAGTACTTCATCAAATGCTAAATTGTCTTGCTTTGTTTTTTGTGTATCGCATGAAAGTGTCAAAAACACAACTGCTAAAACTAATTTTTTCATAAGATGTATGGTTTTGTGATTTGTAAGCCTAACAAAAATACATATTTTTCTATGCTAGAAAAACGTTTTAATGACTTCTACCTTCTAATACTGAAACAATATCAGTCAAAGTATAGCCTTTTGCTTGAAGCAAAATCATGTAATGAAACAACAAATCGGCACTTTCATTTAAGAATAATTCTTCGTTATCATCTTTAGCTTCAATTACGGTTTCTATAGCCTCCTCTCCTACTTTTTGAGCAATTTTATTAATTCCTTTTCTAAACAAAGAAGCGACATAACTCTCTTCATTATTGTTTTCTTTACGCGATTTAATAGTGGCTTCCAATTCGCTTAAAAAACCAAAGCTTGACTCGTTTTTTGAATCCCAACAAGTATCCGATCCTTTATGACAAGTTGGCCCTTTTGGTTTTACTTGAATCAACAGGGTGTCTTGATCACAGTCTTCTTTTATACTAACCAATTCAAGAAAATTTCCACTCTCTTCTCCTTTGGTCCAGAGACGCTTTTTAGTTCTGCTATAAAAAGTTACGTTCCCACTTTCTTGGGTTTTAGTCAAGGCTTCCTCGTTCATGTATCCCAACATTAAAACGGTTCTTGTATTTACATCCTGAATAATTGCAGGGAGTAAGCCGTCGGCTGCTTTTGAAAAATCAAGTGTCTTCATATTAAATTCGTATTGCTAAATGCTGTTGTTTGAGTTCTTGTTTGAGTTTGGGAATTGAAATTTCTCCAAAATGAAAAATGCTTGCTGCCAAAGCAGCATCTGCTTTTCCATGGATAAAGGTAGCTACAAAATGACTACTCTTTCCTGCGCCACCCGAAGCAATTATAGGGATGTTTACTTCCTCTGATAATTGGGCTAAGGCTTGATTGGCAAAACCCTCTTTAGTCCCATCGTGATCCATAGAGGTGAATAAAATTTCGCCCGCTCCCCTCTCAGCTACTTCTTTTGCCCAGTCAAATAAGTCAAGCTCTGTGGGGACTTTTCCCCCTACCAAATGTACTTTCCATTGACCGTTAATTTGTTTAGCATCAATTGCAATCACCACACATTGACTGCCAAACTGCTCTGCACATGCATTGATTAATGCTGGATTTTTTACAGCTGCAGAATTGATGGAGACTTTATCCGCACCATTTTGCAAGAGTATTTCTACATCCTCTACAGAACTTATACCTCCGCCTACAGTAAAAGGTATATCAATGGCAGCAGCAACTTTCAAAACCAAATCGGCTAAGGTTTTGCGTTTTTGCTCGGTCGCCGAAATATCCAAAAACACCAATTCATCTGCGTTCTCAACGGCATACTGACGCGCCAATTCAACTGGATCACCAGCATCGCGCAGGTCAACAAAATTCACTCCTTTTACGGTTCTACCGTCTTTGATGTCTAAACAGGGTATGATGCGTTTGGTCAACATACTATTGATTGTTTTGTGTTAAATCTACTCCAGTGTAAAATCCCAAGTCCTCTTGAGTTAACTGTTTTACCCAAAATGCTATCTGACCAGTATGATAGGAAAAATGCTCTACGGCATGCAATACTACTCCAATTCCAGATAATCGAAAACCCTGAACCTCTCGTACAGTTTCGTATTGAAGTAAAGTGGCATTTTGTATGGTGTCTTGAGCTTTTAAAACCGTAGTCGTTAATAAAGTAAGCAATTCTTCCTTAGATCCAGCATTTGTAGAAAACTCTATATCGCGTTTACGTTCATCCTTTTGTTCTCCCAAGGAAGCACTAATGTACTGAGTCATATTGCCACAACTATGCAAGATTTGATTCCCCAATGCCATTCCACCCTCAGTCGGTCGTTTCCAAAGCATCTCTTCTGTTATTTTTGAAAAAGCAATGAAGATCATCCGCAAACTTTCTTCAAGTCGAAAAACCGCATTTTCTTTAAATTCCTTTAAAATGATCTTGTTCATTATTGAATAATAAAGTTTTCTAATTCTTTAAGCGCAATTTTATTTTCATAAATCGCTTTCCCAATAATGGTTCCCTCACAGCCCATGGCCTCAAGCTTGGGTAGTTCTTCAAAAGCAGAAATCCCTCCCGAGGCAATGAGTTTTATATTGGGTTGTTCTTGCAATAAATTTTGATAGACATCAAAAGAAGGACCTTGCAACATACCGTCCTTGCTAATGTCTGTACAAATTACATAGTGTATCCCTTTGGCATAAAAATCTTTAACGAAGTCAACTAAATGATGGTCAGAAGTTTCAAGCCAACCGTCCGTTGCAATACGATCACCTTGTACATCAGCTCCTAAAATAATTTTATCACTCCCATAGGTTGTGATCCATTGTTCAAAGGTTTTGGGCTTCTTAACGGCTATACTCCCTCCCGTAATTTGATGTGCACCACTTTCAAAAGCAATTTTCAAATCCTCATTAGACTTCAATCCCCCTCCAAAATCGATTTTAAGGCTGGTTTTAGACGCGATAGTCTCCAATACCTTATGATTCACTATGTGTTTGGATTTTGCACCGTCTAAGTCAACTAGGTGCAAATATTTAATTCCATGGGCTTCAAAAGCCTTAGCAACCTCCAAGGGGTTTTCGCTATAGGTTTTTTGGGTGCTGTAATCCCCTTTGGAAAGACGCACACACTTACCGTCAATTAGATCAATGGCGGGTATGATTCTCATGTAGTAAGGTTTAAAAAGTTTTTAAGCAACTGCTTCCCTGCTTTGCTACTCTTTTCAGGATGAAATTGAACCCCGTAAAAATTATCCTTTTGTAAGGCCACACTATAGGCTTGATTATAGGTACTTACCGCAATGGTTTCTGGAAGAAGTGGCACAAAATAAGAGTGAACTAAATACATGAACTCATGATCTTTAATTCCTTGAAATAGAGCTGTTTGTGTTTTTGATATTGTATTCCAACCCATCTGTGGTACCTTCACTTGATCTGAAAAGCGTCGTACCCTTCCTTGGATGATTCCCAATCCGTTCACACCCCCTTCTTCTGTATAATCACACAACAATTGCATCCCCAAGCAAATACCTAAAACAGGTTGCTTGAGGTGAGGAATGATTACATCCAAACCATGCGTTTTTAATTTTACCATTGCACTTTGTGCCGCCCCTTGTCCAGGGAAAATCACTTTATCCGCATTTTTAATTTGTTCAGGGTCTGCGGTTAGATGTCCAGTCACTCCTAATCGTTCAAGGGCAAACTGTAAGCTTTTAATATTCCCTGCTCCATAATCAATAATAGCGACTTCCATGTTAGAGGCTTCCTTTGGTTGAAGGGAGAATCATCTTTTCTGGATCTCGCTTTACTGCAACTTTAATGGCTTTTGCAAAGGCTTTAAAGATCGCTTCGATTTTATGGTGCTCATTATCACCCTCTGCTTTAATGTTTATATTGGCTTTGGCGCCGTCTGAAAAGGATTTAAAAAAGTGCAAAAACATCTCAGTGGGCATTTTACCTATCATTTCTCGGTGAAATGCTGCTTCCCAAACAAGCCAATTTCTCCCGCCAAAATCTATAGCTACCTGAGCCAGGCAATCATCCATTGGCAAACAAAAACCATAACGTTCAATTCCTAACTTGTCTCCTAAAGCAGCGGCAAAAGCCTCTCCTAGGACAATAGCCGTATCCTCGATGGTATGATGTTCATCTACCTCCAAATCGCCCTTAACTTGAAGTGAAATATCCATTCCTCCATGACGGGCTAACTGATCCAGCATATGATCAAAAAAGACGATCCCTGTAGAAATTTCACTCTTTCCTGATCCATCAAGGTTTAGACTTAGTGAAATGTCTGTTTCATGAGTAGTTCGTTTCTTAACGGTGATGCGTTGCTCTAATTTCAATAATTTGTAAATCGCTTCCCAAGTGGTCGTTTTTAAAGCAATAGAATCAGTTAACCCCTCTGAGGCCTCTTCGGCTCCTAAAGTCTCATCATTAGCAATAAAAATCCCCTTTGCTCCAAGGTTTTTTGCCAATTCCATATCGGTTAAACGATCCCCAATCACGTAGGAGTGATTTAAATCATATTGCTTATCTTCTATGTAAGAAGTTAGCAAACCTGTTTTTGGCTTTCGGTTAGGGGAATTATCCTCTGGAAAGCTCCTATCAATAAGTACTTCTTCAAAAACAATTCCCTCTTGCTCAAAGCTCTTTAAAAGCAATTCGTGTACCGGCCAAAAGGTGTTTTCTGGAAAACTGTCCGTTCCAAGACCATCTTGATTGGTCACCATAACTAGGCTGTAATCTAGCTCTTTGGCGATCTTCCCTAAAAAGGTGAATACCTGTGGGTAAAATATAAGTTTTTCAAAAGCATCTAATTGATAGTCCTTGGGCTCCAAGGCCAAAGTACCATCACGATCAATAAATAAAACTTTTTTCATAAGCTATTGTCCAGCGCCTGCAGCACTTCGATTAATATGTTATTTTCTTTAGGTGTTCCCACTGTAATTCTAAGTGTATTTTCACAGCCCAAACTCTTTGAGGAATTTCGAACTACAATTCCCGCTTGGATGAATTGTTTGTAACGCAGGGCACTATCATCTACTCGAATCAAAATAAAGTTTGCATCGGAAGGAAAACAGCTTACTACCCAGTGCAAGTCCTGTAAAACGCGCTCTAAGCGACTACGCTCTTTTAACAAAATTGCGACCTGTTCTTTCACCAAATCTTGTTTTTTCAACTGCTCAGACGCAGCTGTTAAGCTAAGAGAATTAATATTATAAGGTGCTTTAATTCTGTTTAAGAACGCAATTAAGGTCTTGTGTGCAAATGCCATTCCTAGCCTTACTCCAGCCATACCCTGTGCCTTTGAAAAAGTTTGGCAGACCATAAGGTTTGGATAGTAGTTTAACATAGGAAGACTAGAAGGTGCTTTTGCAAACTCTACATAGGCCTCATCAACGATTACTAAACCATTAAAGTTCTCAATTAGGGTTTTAATGTCTTCAGCTTTAAAACTATTGCCTGTTGGATTATTGGGATTCGGAATAAATAAAAGCTTCGTTTTTTGATCAGCTGAATTCAGTATCGAAGGGACATCCAATTGAAATTCTGAAGTCAAAGGCACTTCCTTTACTCCCACTCCATGGATTTTAGCCGCAACTTTGTACATCCCAAATGTGGGAGGAACAATAAGTATTTGGTCTTCTCCGGGTTCACAACATCCCATAATGATTTGAGAAATAAACTCATCGCTCCCATTACTCAAATAAATTTGATCTTCCTCTAGCTTTCTCCAACTTGCAATTTCCCTTTTAAGTTGGGTTTGCATCGGATCAGGATACCGATTCACTGAGGTTGCGAAAGGATTCTCATTCGCATCCAATAAAATCATTTGACGACCGTCGTTCACAAATTCCTCCCTAGCAGATTGGTAAGGAGACAATTCCAACAAGGACTTTCGTAAATAAAGAGTAAAATCAACTTCCATTGGACAATTTTTTTAATCGAATACTTACAGCATTCTTGTGTGCTTCTAAACCTTCTGCCTCAGCCATTAATTCGATGGTATTCCCTAAAGATTGAATTCCCTTTTCGGTTATTTTTTGAAAGCTTATGGCTTTTAGAAAACTGTCGAGGTTTACCCCACTATATTGTTTGGAATAACCATTGGTAGGCAGGGTGTGATTGGTTCCTGAGGCATAATCTCCTGCGCTTTCTGGAGTGTAATTTCCGATAAATACAGAGCCTGCATTTTGAATACTATTCACATAAAGCGATTCGTTTTTCATGCAAATAATATAATGCTCTGGACCATAAGCATTGATAAAACGAATGGCTTCGTCGTCATTTGTGAAGTAAATCATTTTTGAATTGGCAAGTGCCTTTTCAGCAATGGCTTTTCTGGGTAGTTGGATTAATTGTTCCTGTACAGAAGAAGTGACTTTCGCTATCATTTCACTAGCTGTGGTTACAAAAATCACTTGGCTATCAGGACCGTGTTCTGCCTGAGAAAGCAAATCAGATGCAACAAAGTCAGGGTCTGCAGAGCCGTCAGCAACTACCAAGAGTTCACTAGGACCCGCAGGCATGTCAATACTCACACTGTAACGAGTAGCCCATTGCTTCGCCACAGTCACATACTGATTTCCTGGGCCAAATATTTTATAAACTTGGGGGATGGTTGCTGTTCCCAAAGTCATTGCTGCAATCGCTTGTACTCCCCCTACAGCATATAAATGTGTCAGCCCACAAAGAGCTGCAGTATACCGAATGACAGCAGGAATTTCTTCCTTTTTGTTGGGTGGTGTACACAATACAATCTCTTTACAACCTGCAATTTGTGCGGGTACAGCGAGCATTAAAAGAGTAGAAAATAATGGAGCCGAGCCACCAGGAATATACAAGCCTACTTTTTCAATTGGTCTTTTTTCTTGCCAACAACTCACGCCTTCCATGGTTTCTACATAGACACCTTCTGTTTGTTGTGCCTTGTGAAAGCGTTCAATATTTGATTTAGCCTGTTGAATAGCTGTTTTCAAGGCTTCTGAAACTTCCTCTCCTGCCTTTTCAAGAGCCTCCCTAGTAACTTTAAAATCGGATAGTGTTACTTGATCAAACTGAGCAGTAAATTCCCGAACGGCAGAATCTCCTCTTGTTTTTACTGCTTCAAAGACATTTTCTACTACAGGTTCTAAAGCCTCGTAAGAAGCGGTAGGTCTTGCCAATAGGGATTCCCATTCCATCAAAGGAGGGCTTATATATTCTTGCATTACAATACCATTTTTTCGATAGGACAAACTAGAATATCTTCTGCTCCGTTGGCCTTAAGTTCATCTATGACTTCCCAAAAATCTCCTGCATTAATCACTGAATGCAGGGAACTCCAGCCAGATTTTGCTAAGGGCAATACTGTTGGACTTTTTAAAACAGGAAGTATAGAACTAATTGCATTAATCTTATCATCCGGTACATTCATCAGAATATACTTTGATTTTTTGGCTCGTAATACTGCCTGAATCCGAAAACGAAGTTTCTTAATTAAGTCTTGTGTTTCCTCAGTCAAACTGGGAGCTTGTACTAAAACTGCTTCTGAAGTGTTAATTTCAATCACCTCCTTTAAGTTGTTCTTAAACAACGTGCTACCGCTAGAAACTATATCGCAAATAGCATCGGCCAAACCGATGTTTGGGGCAATCTCTACCGAACCATTAATGATGTGTAGATTGGCTTCAATTTGATTCTCTTTTAGAAAAGCATTTACAGTATTGGGATACGATGTTGCAATTTGCTTTCCTTCCAAATCCTTAACACTAGAAAAATCGGTTCCTTTGGGTACCGCTATGGAAACACGACATTTTGAAAATCCAAGTTTTTCAATCACCTCCAAATCACTTCCCTTTTCCACCAAAAGATTCTCTCCCAAAATAGCTAGATCTACCACTCCATCTCTCATGTACTGAGGGATATCTCCGTTACGAAGAAAGAAAACTTCCATTGGGAAATTTCGGGCTGCGGCTTTTAGTTGGTCTTTTCCATTATCAAATGAAATTCCACAATCCTTGAGTAATCGAAGAGAATCCTCGTTTAGTCGACCTGATTTCTGAATGGCTATTCGTATCATTTTTTATTTTTTATGCTTGAATCTCACTGGTTTTAAACAAAAAAACCCGCTTGAGTTTCAAACGGGTTTCTATATCATGTACATCTACATCATTAGCACTCGCTCGAGTCTATTAAATGATGATGATGTGTCTTGTTTAATTGCATGGGTGCAAATATATTATTTTTATTTAAATCAAATAATGGTTTCTTGAAAATAAAAAGCAATTCGTTTTTTCATTAGATATTACTATTTTTTATAAATTAAGAATTCCAATATCTTACATGAACATGAAATACAACTACTCGTTTTTTGTGCTAATTCCTCTATTTTCTTTAGCACAATTTAATTTATACAGCGATTTTTATATCGCTTCAGACACTGAACTTGTTTCAGCATCTCCCCTATCTTCAATGATGACAAGGAGTTAGTGTGTAAAAAAAACCAAACCTTAGAAAAGGCCTGGTTTTAATACATTGAAATAACGAAAACGTTATGCTTATAAAATCATGGGTTACTGATTCCCTAAAATTATAGGCAATCCGTTCTTCCCACTTCCGATAACAATCACTTTAGAGTTAGGAGATTCAGACAACTTAATTGTTGCTTCAATTCCTTTTTCTTGAAGAATTTTATCTGTTAAAGAGGCACTTAAAATACGGTTGGCGGTAGCCTTTCCTTCTGCATCAATACGCTGACGTTCTGCTTCTTGTGTAGCTTTTTCAATTCTAAATTCATACTCCAACGCTTCTTGTTCTTGGTTCAATTTACGTTCAATGGCCTCGCGAATTGCGATTGGCAGTGTTACGTCACGAACCAAAACAGCGTTAAGTTGAACATACTGACCTTCTACTACTTTCTTGGTTTCCTCGTAGATTTCATTTTGGATTGCATCACGCTTGGTAGAATACAACTGTTCTGGAGTATAACGTCCCACCACACTTCTTGCTACTGCTCTAATTTGAGGAATGATAATGATGTTTAGGTAATTTTCTCCTTTTGTTTTGTGAAGTAAACCCAGTTGTTCGATCGTTGGTTGATATAACACAGAGATATCTAGCGATATTTCAAGTCCATTGGAGGACAGTACCTGCATTTTGCTTTCAAAAACTTCTTGTTGCTTCACGTTGTAGATATACACCTTATTCCATGGCGCAATGATGTGAAATCCTTCGCCCAATGGTGGTTCATCGGTAACCACCCCTCCACCGAAGGTTTTAAATAATACTCCTGCTTCTCCATAACCAATGTTAATGGATGATTTAGAAATAAAAATAAGTAATACGACTACCAATAAAATAATAGGTAATCCAATTTTGGGTAATTTTTGCATAATTTGTTTTTTTAGGTTAACATTCCTCCATCTACATGAAGCACTTGTCCAGTAATATAACTGGATAAATCAGAAGCCAAAAACACACAGGCATTGGCTACATCTTCAGCTTGTCCTCCTCTTTTCAGTGGGATTCCTTCTCTCCATCCTTGGACTACTTCCTCAGAGAGCTTGGCTGTCATTTCAGTTTCTATAAAACCAGGGGCAATTACATTGGAACGGATGTTTCGTGAACCTAATTCCAAAGCCACTGATTTTGAAAATCCAATTATTCCTGCCTTAGAGGCTGCATAATTGGATTGTCCGGCATTTCCTTTTACTCCTACAACAGAACTCATGTGAATGAGTGCCCCATGGCGTTGTTTTAAAAAGGTACGTTGTACTGCTTTAGTCATATTAAAAATGGATTTGAGATTGACCTCGATTACTTGATCAAAATCTTCCTCACTCATTCGCATTAAAAGATTGTCCTTAGTAATCCCGGCGTTATTGATCAAGATATCTAAACTTCCAAAATCAGCAAGTACATCTTCAACCAATTTTTGAGCTTGCTCAAAATTAGCTGCATTACTTTGGTATCCTTTAATTTTAACTTCTGTAGTTACAAGTTCAGCCACTAAAGCATCGGCAGCTTCTTTATTGCTACTGTAGGTAAAAGCAACATTACATCCTTGTGCTACAAATATTTTGGCTATGCCTCTCCCGATTCCCCTACTGGCTCCGGTAATAATGGCGGTTTTTCCTGTGAGTAATTTCATCATTTTAAGCTAATACTTCTGCGACTTTTGCTCCAATTTGAGCTGGAGAATCTACAACATGGATTCCACATTCGCGCATAATTCGTTTTTTGGCTTCAGCAGTATCTTCACTTCCTCCTACTATGGCTCCTGCATGGCCCATTGTTCTTCCTTTGGGGGCTGTTTCTCCAGCGATAAAGCCAATTACAGGTTTCTTATTTCCCGTAGCTTTAATCCATTGTGCAGCATCGGCCTCCAATTGGCCTCCAATTTCTCCGATCATCACTACGCAATCTGTGTCAGGGTCATTCATAAAGAGTTCTACAGCATCTTTAGTGGTCGTTCCAATAATGGGGTCCCCACCAATTCCAATGGCTGTTGATATCCCTAAACCTTGAGCTACTACTTGATCGGAAGCTTCATAGGTTAAGGTACCCGATTTAGAAACAATTCCTACTTTTCCTTTTTTGAATACAAAACCAGGCATGATTCCCACTTTTGCTTCTTCTGGAGTGATGACTCCAGGGCAGTTAGGACCAATTAAAGTTGCCCCTTGACTTTTTACATAAGCATACGCTTTTGTCATATCGTTTACTGGAATTCCTTCCGTAATGGTAATAATTACTTTAATTCCTGCTTCAGTAGCCTCCATGATGGCGTCTGCTGCAAAAGCGGGCGGAACAAAAATGATGGTCGTATCGGCAGCGGCTTCTTTTACCGCTTCTGCAACACTGTTAAAAACGGGTTTGTCAAGATGCGTTTGTCCACCTTTTCCGGGTGTTACCCCCCCTACAATATTAGTTCCGTACTCAATCATTTGGGTAGCGTGAAATGTTCCTTCACTTCCCGTAAAACCTTGTACAATTATTTTAGAATTCTTGTTTACAAGTACACTCATGTTTTGTTTTATTTAATTCAATTTAGTATTTACTTTTATTCTTTTACTCTCTCTATGTAACTCCCCTTCTCTGTTTCTACTTTAATTTTATCTCCTTCATTTATAAATAAGGGAACATTGATTGTAGCACCAGTTTCTACAGTTGCAGGCTTAGTCGCATTGGTTGCTGTATTGCCTTTCACTCCTGGTTCTGTATGGGTTACCTCCAATACAACACTGGCTGGCATGTCTGCAGACAAGGGCATTCCATCCTCTGTATTGATTGAAATTGAAACCATCTCTCCTTCTTTCATGAGCTCAGGAGCGTCCAATACTGATTTTTCTACTGCAATTTGATTGTAGTCATCTGTATTCATAAAATTATATTGATCTCCTTCACTGTATAGAAATTGATATTTTTGTGTTTCCACACGAATATCTTCAATCTTATGTCCTGCAGAAAAGGTGTTGTCTAATACTTTTCCTGAAGTAACACTTTTCAGTTTTGTTCTAACAAAAGCTGGGCCTTTCCCAGGTTTTACATGCAAGAATTCAATGATTTTATAAATATCATTATTGTATTTAATACATAATCCTTTTCTTATATCTGATGTAGATGCCATAGTCTTAAATTTAGTTTTCTATAAATAACCTTTCATTAACCCACGCTTGGAATTGTTTATGAACTGTAAAATCTTATCGCGCTCAGGGGTAGCCATTATTTCGGCTTCAATTATACGAATGGCTTGTGAAATATTGTTTTTTTGTTGGAAAAGAATTCGGTAAATCGACTGGATTTCTTGAATTTTTTCGGCCTCAAATCCTTTTCTTCTCAGTCCAATAGAGTTAATTCCCATGTATGATATGGGCTCACGCGCTGCTTTAACATAAGGAGGAACGTCCTTACGTACCAGTGATCCTCCGGAGATAAACGCAAAATCTCCGATAGTACAAAACTGATGCACTGCAGCTAAACCTGCCAAAATTACATGATTGCCAATTTCAATATGCCCTGCAAGAGTACTGTTGTTTGAAAAAACACAATAGTCACCTACGCTACAATCATGAGCAATATGTGAATAAGCCATAATAAGGCAATTTTTTCCAATCTTGGTAATCCCTTTACTTGCAGTACCTCTATTGATAGTAACACATTCACGGATGGTAGTATTGTCACCAATTACAGCCAAAGAGTCTTCCCCATCAAATTTTAAATCTTGTGGTACTCCACTGATTACAGCACCGGGGAAAATCTTACAGTTCTTTCCGATGCGCGCACCAGACATAATTGTAACATTGGATCCAATCCACGAGCCTTCACCAATTTCAACATTCTTATGGATGGTACTAAAAGGCTCAACAATTACGTTGTCTGCAACTTTAGCATCAGTATGAATGTAGGAAAGTGGTTGTATCATGTTATTTTTTTATGATTCTCTTCTAGAAATTTGCGCCATCATGTCACCCTCACTTACCAATTGGTTGTTGACAAAGGCATGTGCTCTCATATTGCAAATACCACGCCGAATCGGAGTGATCAATTCTAGTTTAAAAATCAAAGTATCCCCAGGGTATACAGGGCGCTTGAATTTTACATTATCAATTTTCATGAAGAAGGTCAAATAATTTTCAGGATCAGGGACTGTATTAAGCACCAATACTCCTCCAGCTTGAGCCATAGCTTCTATCTGTAAAACTCCTGGCATTACTGGAGCTCCAGGGAAATGTCCTTGGAAGAATGACTCGTTCATCGTTACATTTTTCAGTGCAACCACATGAGAGTCAGATAACTCAAGAATTTTATCTACCAATAAAAAAGGAGGTCTGTGAGGAAGCATATTCATGATTTGATTAATATCCATTGCTGGGGGAATATTCAAATCAACTACAGGTGCATTAGATTTTCTATTGGCTCGTATTAGAGATGCTATATGCTTCGCAAAATCCGTATTAATTTTATGTCCTGGCTTAGTGGCAATCATTCTCCCTTGAATAGGCATGCCCACCAAAGCCAAATCTCCAATAACATCCAAAAGCTTATGTCTAGCAGCCTCATTAGGATGGTGTAAGGTTAAATTGTCCAGTATGCCATTGGGTTTTACTGAGATTTCATCTTTGTTAAATGCCGCTTTGAGGCGATCCATATTACTCTCGTCAAGCGGTTTATCAACGTAAACTATCGCATTATTCAGGTCACCTCCCTTGATGAGTCCGTGCTCCAATAGCATTTCTAATTCATGCAAGAAACTGAAGGTTCTTGAAGATGCTATTTCTGATCCAAATTCTTCTATTTTGTGTAAGGTTGCATTTTGAGTGCCTAGTACTTTTGTTTCAAAATCAATCATTACTGTAAAAGAAGGTTCCTCAGCGGGAATTAACATAATTTCACTCCCTGAAGACTCATCAATATGATGAATAATCTCGGTGACTACAAACACCTCTTGAAGCGCATCTTGCTCCTCTACTCCTACTTTTTCAATAGCTTCAACAAACATTTTGGAAGAGCCATCCATGATTGGGAGTTCGGATCCATTAAGTTCGATATAGCAGTTATTGATAGAACACCCCACAAGGGCTGCGAGCAAATGTTCTGTGGTTTGAATTTCTTGTTCTCCTTTGACAAGGGTTGTACTTCTGTCTGTTTTGCTTACAAAATTCGATAGGGCAGGTATTTCTTCTACAGGATCTAAATCCATTCTACGAAAAACAAAACCTGTATTTTCAGGTGCGGGTTTAAGATCAAGCTGAATTTCTTTACCTGAATGCAAGCCGATTCCATTCAAACGAACCTCTTTGGCCAGGGTCTTTTGCGGTGTAGTTTGTTTTATCATGGGTTAATTTTTTTTTCTAGAGCTCTAAGTCGAGCTTCAATTTTTGGGAATTGTTTAAATAAAGCATAGGATTTATAATAAGAGCGATACTCCATTGCTGGAGTTCCTTGATAATCTCCAGCGTTAGGAATACTTTTTGTCACACCCGTTTGGCCTTGGATTTGTACTCGATCACCTATGGTAATATGTCCAGCAAATCCTACTTGCCCTCCAATTACACAATGAGAACCTATTTTAGTTGATCCAGAAATTCCAGTTTGAGCGGCAATTACTGTATGTGCGCCAATTTCAACATTGTGAGCTACTTGTACCATATTATCAAGTTTCACTCCTGTAGCTATGTGGGTTGCCCCTAAAGTTGCCCGATCAATGGTTACATTGGCTCCCAATTCTACATTATCCTCAATCACCACCTTTCCAAGTTGCGGAATTTTCATGTAAGTTCCAGATGCTTGTGGAGCAAAACCAAATCCATCTGAACCAATTACAACACCACTATGAAAAATGCAATTTGCACCAATTGTACTGTCGTCTAAAAGGGTCACATTTGGATTCAGTTTAGTGTTTTTTCCAATAAAGACTTGGTCACCGACAAAACAATTAGAATGAATTTGTACTCCTGCTTCAAGAGTACAAGCACCTAAAGTGACGTTAGGACCTACATAGACATTGGGAGCTAATTTCGCCTGAGGGCTAATAATTGCAGATTTATCAATTCCGTTGAAGGTTTTTTGTTGTGACTTGGCTTCCTCCATTAGCAAAGAGGTAAAAGCGAGGTAAGGATCCTCTACTCGAATTAATGCAGTTTGAACCTTAGACTCTAAAACAAACTCCTTCTGAATCAAGACTGCAGAAGCCTTTGTAGTGTATAAATGAGGCGCGTATTTTTTATGGGATAAAAAACTTAGTGAACCCAATTGTGCCGATTCAATTTTAGAAAGTTGATTGACCTTTAGACCAGTCTCACCTTCGATTGAGCCGTTGAACTTTGCAGCTATCTCTTCAAGGGATAAATTCATGGGGCAAAAATAGGGATTTATAAGGAACTATTTGCTTTTGGGATAGCACAAATAATATTTATGAATGGGCTTGGAAAACTGCTCAAAATCTAAATAATCTATTGCTTTTGCGATAGAGTTGACAGCACCTGATTTTTCTTTCAGCAAAATTTGGGCTTGATCAGAAACAAAAGTTTGATTTGAAACACTTCCTGAAAAAACGAAATAATCTAAAACAGCATCATTATAAACTACAGGGTCTACACGCTGCTTTTTCTTTAATACATCCGAGGTTTCAAAAGGAATGGACTGTAACTTAACTTTTGGTAAGCTTCTGTTTATAAGTTGACTAGACAGTTTTCTTAAAACAATATCTTCATGATTCATCCAACTTTTTAAAAGGAATACAATATCGGAATCATCTATTGCAAGATACTCTGTTAGCGCTTTTTTTTCTAAGATTGACTCTTTAGTCATTCCATAAAAAGGATAAAGTGGATGAGTCTCCGTTAGGGTTTCTGTCCCGTTTTCAACTAGAGTCCTGAAACGAGACAACACCTTGACCAAAATCAATTCTGCCACCAAACTCGTTTTGTGAAGATAAACTTGCCAATACATTAACCGTCGCGCCAAGAGAAATTTTTCAAGTGAATGAACTCCCTTGCTTTCAAACACTAACTCTTCATTTTCAACGTTCATCATTGCTACAATTCGGTCAGTGTTGATGTTTCCCTCAGTTACACCCGTATAAAAACTGTCTCTTTTTAAATAATCTAAGCGGTCAACATCAACTTGGCCAGAGACCAATTGATGCATGAATTTCCTGTGGTATTCATTCCTAAAAATTTGTAGTGCTAAATCCAGAGCTCCCTTGAATTGTTCATTCAATAACTCCATGACACGAATAGAAATTTCCTCATGATGCACCCCAGGAAGAAGTGCTTTTTCTGTGGCATGAGAAAAAGGTCCATGTCCCACATCGTGTAATAAAATAGCAGCGAGCATTGCCTCCTTTTCTTTCTCACTTATTTGAACTCCTTTGCCACTAAGAACCGTAATGGCATTTTGCATGATATGCATTGCGCCAATAGCGTGTTCAAAACGGGTGTGATGTGCCCCAGGATAAACCAAACTTGACAAGCCCATTTGAGAAATTCGTCTTAGACGTTGAAAATAAGGATGGTTTATAAGTTGTAATATCAAATCTGATCGAATGGCAATAAAACCATAAATTGGGTCGTTAAATAAAGGGTTCTTGCTTCGCACGGTTTGAATCAAATTTTTTACAAAGATAACAAATGGAACGGATCAAAATTTTATGGGTGGATGATGAGATTGAAATGCTCAAGCCTCATATTCTTTTCCTTGAGGGTCGAGGCTATACCACAACTGGGTGCAACAATGGACAAGACGCCCTTGATATGATAGAAGCCCATTCCTACGATGTGATCCTTTTAGATGAAAACATGCCTGGCTTAAATGGTTTGGAAACCCTAGTTGAAATTAAAAACAAAAAGCCCAATATTCCTGTGGTCATGATCACAAAAAATGAGGAGGAACAAATCATGGAAGATGCTATAGGTTCCAAAATCTCTGACTACCTTATTAAGCCTGTAAACCCAAATCAAATCCTACTTTCACTCAAAAAATTACTCAATCAAAAAAATCTTGTTGCAGAAAAAACAACACAGAGCTATCAACAGGAATTTGGGAAAATAGCGCAGTCCCTTATGGATTTAAATACTTATGAAGATTGGATTGCGTATTTCAAAAAGCTGATGTATTGGGAACTTGAATTGGAAAGTCTGGAAGACAGCAGTCTTTTTGTAATTTTTGAAACCCAAATGAAAGAAGCCAACACGCAATTTGCAAAGTTTATTACGAAAAATTACCCTAAATGGATGCAAGGTCAAAGCGCGCCAGTACTTTCCCATACGGTCTTTGATAAATATGTTGTTCCAGAACTCCAAGAGCACCAACCTACTCTTTTGGTTTTAATCGATAATCTCAGATACGACCAGTGGAAAACAATTGCCCCCGAATTGAGAACTCTTTTTACCCTGGAAGAAGAACAAACCTATTTTAGCATTTTGCCCACTGCAACACAATATGCTCGAAATGCTTTTTTTTCTGGATTAACGCCTTTAGAAATAGAACGGAGATTTCCACAATGGTGGAAAAATGATAGTGATGAAGGTGGGAAAAATGTATATGAAAAAGAGCTTTTAGAGGCGCATTGGAAACGTTTAAACCTTTCACGTCCTATCAGTTATCATAAAATTACTCAGCTACAGCAGAGTCAACAACTGATTAAAAACTTACAAAACCATACTCATGAGGGTTTAACAACGGTGGTTTATAATTTTGTAGACATGATTTCACATGCCAAAACAGAGATGGAAGTCATTAAAGAATTAGCACCAGACAATAAAGCCTATCGTTCGATCACTCAAAGTTGGTTTAAAAACAGTCCATTGAAAGAAGTTCTTAAAAAAGCTGCTGCTCTAGGATTTAAGGTACTTCTTACTACAGATCACGGAACCATAAACGTGGGACATCCTTCCCAAGTGGTGGGTGATCGAGAAACAAGTCTAAACTTGAGATACAAAACAGGGAGAAGTTTGAGTTATGAGAGCAAAGAAGTTTTAGAATGCAAAGACCCTCATTCTTTTCAATTACCCGCAGTATCGATGAATAGTCCCTTTGTCTTCGCAAAAGGAGACTATTATTTTGTGTATAAAAACAACTACAATCATTTTGTCAATTTCTTTAAAAACACCTTTCAACATGGCGGTGTTTCTATGGAAGAAATGATCATTCCTTTTATTGTATTAAACCCACGTTAGTCATACCTTTACTGCATGGAAATTAGCTTTAATCGAGAAACCATATCCCGTGCAGTAGATCATATAATAGACCATAAAAAACATACCGTTATTCGTATTGACGGTGCTATGGGAGCAGGAAAAACAACACTTATTTCTGAAATATGCAAAAAAATGGGAGTACTAGAAGCAACCAGTAGTCCCACTTTCTCATTAGTAAACAACTACCAAGGGAAAAAGGAGCCTATTTATCATTTTGATTTTTATCGTTTAGAAAACCCAAATGAAGCCATAGATTTTGGAGTAGAGGAATATTTTGAATCAGGGCATCTTTGTTTGTTAGAATGGGCAGAAATTATTTCAGAACATCTCCCTCTATCCTATGATCATTACGAACTAAAATGGGTAAATGAAACAACACGAATTTTAAAACAAATCAAGTAATGAAAATTTTATATCGTTTGGGATATTATCTCGGTGGATTCTCTGTAGGATTGATCTTATTGGCGTTTATATTTAGCGGCAAAAAAACAAGTTGTAATTATTCTCCTTCTGCAAGAGTTAAAGATAATTTACTTCAAAAAGAGATTCGAATCCCCTCTGATTTGCAAAGTCAATTCCCGCAGTTGAACGACAGCATCATACGAGACTATATTGATCAAGGTGAAATAAATTTTTCCAAGAGTGATACTAAAAGAGATTCTTGTCGTCTTTATTACATTGAAATTGAATCTAAAACGTTGGAGGCTTTTGAAGTTACAAACTGTGCAAAAACAATAACATTGGTTTCTTTTAAGAAGCCATAGTTTTTCTTCGCTTGAGTTCTTTTTCAATTAAGCTTAATTCCCTAGGGGTTTGTCCACTTACAGAAGTATTCTCCTCAGCTCTTCGTATTAAATAAGGTATTACTTCATTAACAGGTCCAAATGGGAGGTATTTTACAACTCGATATCCCTCAGAGGCTAGATTGAATGAGATATGATCTGCCATACCTAATAATTGTGAAAACCATATGTTAGGATGATCCTTAGCCACTTTATTTTTTTCCATCCACTCCAAAACTCGGCTTACACTATATTCATTATGAGATCCTAAGAATAAGCTACAGTGACTCAAATGGTCAAGAATAAAATCTAATCCTGCATTAAAATTAAGATCGGTTTGTTCTTTAGACTCACAAATTGGAGAGGGAATTTCTAATTCCAATGCTCTTATGTTTTCTTTTTCAATATAGGCTCCCCTAACTAGTTTTACTCCAATTTTGAATCCTTTTTTAGTTGCTTTTTTGTGAAGATTTTTTAAATAGCTCAAGCGATCTTTTCGATACATTTGGAGCGTAGTATAAATTAAAGTAGTCTCTTTGTTATACTTTTCCATCAATGATTCTGCAATCTGATCAATCGCGTCTTGTAACCAAGATTCTTCAGCATCAATAAGTAAATGTGCTCCTAACGCTGTTGCTTTTTCACAACAAGTATTGATACGCTTTAATGTTCGTTGCCAAGTTTCCGCTTCTTTAGTTGTAAAAGAGACTTTTGCTCCTTTTTTTTCAAAAAGAGATATCGGCCCAAGCGCAGTAAGCTTAATAACAGTAAAAGGAAGTGAGGCCTTTTGTTTTGAAAAAATTAGAGTCTCCAGAGTATTCTCTAAACAAGTATCCATTCCCTGTTCTGACTTAGATTCCTCGGCAGCAAAAATAAGACAGGATTGAATTTTTGAAACTTCTAGTTTTTCAACTAGTTCCAGAGAGTCCTCCTTCGTTAAACCCGCACAAAATTGTGAAAAAACAGTGGCCTTAAATAGTGGAGCTACGGGTAACTTTAACTTTAACGCCATCCTTGTCAATCTACTTCCAAAAGACACAAGGGTTTGATTAGAAATCATTCTAAATAAATAATAGGCCTTGTAAAGTTCTTTATCAGATTTTAAATGATAGGCTTTTTGTGTGTTTTCGAAACGCATACACTTAGTAACTAAAGAAAATTAATTTTTATCTTCTAACATAGGAACAAATCTAAAAACCCCAAATTCTTGTTTATCAAAAGTTGTTTTAGAGGTACGGATATAGCGCGTCATTATTTGCTCTTTTTCACCCAAAGGTATCACTAATTTTCCTCCAACTGCCATCTGATTTAATAATGCTTTAGGTACTGCTGGAGCTCCAGCAGTGACCAGAATTCGGTCAAATGGAGCTTCCGTAGGAAGGCCTTTATAACCATCCCCAAAAACCTGCTTCTTTGTTCGGTATCCCAATTGCGCGAAAAGACGCTGGGTTTGTTTAAAGAGCGCATGTTGTCTTTCAATTGTATACACCTGAGAAGTGAGTCCAAGTAAAACTGCTGTCTGATAGCCAGAACCTGTACCTATTTCAAGAATTTTATGTCCCTCCGTTACCCCCAATAATTCTGACTGAAAAGCAACAGTGTAAGGCTGGGAGATAGTTTGCTCAGCAGCAATAGGATAAGCGTTGTCTTCATAAGCAAAGTTGATTAAACTTGGATCCATAAAAAAGTGCCTCGGTACCTCTAACATTACATTCAAAACCTCTTCAGATTGAATCCCTTTTGCTCTTAGAGTCTCTATTAATTGCCTTCTTAAACCTTGATGCTTTGTTGTTTCGTTCATTACCGACAAAAATAGTGCTGTTTTCCTAAAATTTGACATTTAGATTGTATTTTTGAAACAAATCACATTAGAAAATGTTTAAGATAGGAATTCTGGGTGCAGGACATTTAGGAAAAATTCATTTACGTATTGCTGCAGCTTCAAAGCATTATGAATTGGTGGGTTTTTATGATCCAGATCCCAATACTGTTTCTGCAATTATTACTGACACTGAGTACACTGTTTTTGAAAGCCCAGAAGCACTTATCGAAGCCTGTGATGTCATTGATATCGTCACACCTACCCTTTCTCATTTTGAAATGGCTTCTTTAGCTATCAATGCTAAAAAACATGTTTTTATAGAAAAACCATTGGCCAAAACAGACGAAGAAGCCACTGCCCTAGTCACTCTAGCAAAATCAAAAGGTGTATTAGGTCAAGTGGGGCATGTAGAGCGTTTCAATCCTGCCTTCCAATCTATTTTGGGTTCCATAACTTCTCCCCTGTTTATAGAAACACACCGTTTGGCAGAATTTAATCCAAGAGGAACTGATGTATCGGTTGTTTTGGATCTTATGATTCATGATATAGATATTGTACTCAGCGTTGTTGACTCTCCTGTAAAGCGAATAGACGCTTCTGGAGTTGCTGTCATCAGTGAAACTCCTGACATCAGCAATGCAAGAATTGAATTTGAAAACGGCTGTGTTGCCAATTTAACCGCCAGTAGGATTTCACTTAAGAAAATGAGAAAGACACGCTTTTTTCAAAAAAATGCCTATATCGCAGTGGACTTTTTAAATAAAAAAGTAGAAGTTGTTAAAATAAAAGATGCTCCAAAAAATACAGACGATTTAGCACTACTTCTCACAAATGCAGAGGGACAGCAGAAGCAAATTTATTTTGAAAATCCTCAAATAAATGATTCTAACGCAATACAAGAAGAATTAGAATATTTTGCCGAATGTATTCAGCAAAATAAAAAACCGCTTGTTTCACTTCATGACGGCGCAAAAGCTTTAGAAGTAGCACATCAAATCATTGCTTGTATTGGATAGATTTTTAGTTTAATCTGTAAGCTGCCACCTCTCGTTTCAAACAGTACATTACTTTCATAAACTTATGGAATCAAAGGTGTAAAAGATCAATTAAAGCTATTGATAATTTCACCATATATTCCCTTAAAAATACCAACTAAAACGACGCTTTTCCTTCTTGTGTATAATTAAAAAATCCTACTAAAAAATAATATTGAAAGTGTATCTTTGCGCTGTATGAAAATTGCCAAGAATATCATTGAATTAAAGAATTCACTATCTGAGACAGTGACACTAATTGCGGTTTCTAAAACAAAACCACAGTCTGACTTGATTGAAGCATATAAAGCGGGACAACGAGACTTTGGTGAAAATAAAATTCAAGAAATGTCAGAAAAATGGGACCACCTCCCTAAAGATATTCACTGGCATATGATTGGTCATGTTCAAACCAATAAAGTCAAATATATGGCACCGTTTGTTCATTTAATTCATGCGGTGGACAGCTTGAAATTACTAAAGGAAATTCAAAAACAAGCGTTAAAAAACAAGCGTACTATTGGTTGTTTAATTCAAATTAGAATTGCGCAAGAAGAAACTAAATTTGGTCTTCCTGCTGAAGAACTCTCAAGTTTAGTTGAAGCAGCAAAACAATTTCCAAATGTTGCGATAAAAGGCCTAATGGGTATGACAAGCTTTACTTCAAATCAACAGCAAGTAAGGCAGGAATTTAAAAACTTAGCTGAGATATTTAGCGCCTTTAAGTTGGTTAACCCTGAAAGCACCATACTCTCCATGGGAATGAGTGGTGACTACCAAATGGCTATTGAAGAAGGGTCCACTATGATTCGAGTGGGAAGTAAAATATTTGGGGAACGCAATTAGTAAGAATGTACGCGATACTTGATATTGAAACCACTGGAGGCAAATATGATGAAGAAGGAATTACAGAAATTGCTATTTACAAATATGATGGTCAAAAAGTAATTGATCAATTCAGTAGCTTGATTAATCCCCAAAAAGAAATTCAGCCATTTGTAGAGAAACTAACAGGAATTAACTCAAAAATGCTTCGTAATGCACCCAAATTTTATGAGGTTGCAAAGCGGATTGTTGAGCTTACGGAGGATTGCATACTAGTGGCACACAATGCAGCCTTTGATTATCGGATTTTACAAACAGAATTTAGAAGACTTGGATTTCCCTTTGAGCGAAAATCTATTTGTACCGTTGCATTATCTCAAAAACTTCTCCCAGATGAACCCGCATATAGTCTTGGAAAATTGGTTCGCAATCTAGGGATACCTTTTTCAGATCAACATAGAGCTCATGGAGACGCCAAAGTGACTTTGAAATTATTTGAACTTTTATTAGAAAAAGATGTTCAAAAAACAATTTTACGTGCTCACATCACTACAAAAAATCCCAACAAAGTTCCCTCAAAATATTTAACCCTTATAGACAAGCTCCCCTCAGAGATGGGCGTGTATTATTTGCACAACGCAGATGATGCAATCATCTATATTGGTAAAAGTAATAACATCAAGAAAAGAGTTTTGAGCCACCTCACTGGATCACAACGGAAAGCAATTGCAATACAAGCAGAATTGTCTCATGTGACCTATGCATTGACTGGAGGTGAATTGGTAACCCTTTTAAAAGAACAAAATGAAATTAAAAGCATTGCTCCTAAATTTAATCGAGCAATGCGTTATAGGACCTTCCCCATGGGAGTCAGAATTGACAGCTTAGCAACCTATCCACTATTGGTTATTGAACAGGTTAAAGCAGATACAGAATACCTTAGTGTTTTTAAAAATCAAAAGGCAGCGAAAGCTACTTTGTTTAGATGGGTAGATGAATATAAAATATGCCTGAACAAAACAAGTGTATCAAAATCTGAAACTGCTTGCTTTAATCATGGGATTCAAAAATGCGATGGCGCATGTGTGAGTGAGGAATCTCCTGAAGCATATCAAGAAAAAATTGATCGTTTATCCGAATCCTTATCCTATCCGCATGATGATTTTTTAATAATTGAAAAAGGAAGAAAGGAAGGTGAATCTTCTTTTGTGTATGTCGAAAATGGAAAATTTAGAGGGTATGGTTATCACGAATTAAATCACCAGATAAAAATTAAACGTCAAATTGAATCTCGATTAATTCAAATGGGAAGCAACCCAGATGCTCAAAAATTAATTCGTAGCTTTTTAAGACGTAAAAAATACAAGAAGTTAATACCTTTGTCATTCACTTCTACTAACTAAAATATAAGATTAACCCCATTTCTACGACACCCACATCATGAGAAAATGGCAACATAGATTACACGAAATCATTTATGAAGCAGACACCTTTGCGGGAAAACTGTTTGACATAATGCTTCTGATTGCCATTCTTTTTAGCGTGATTCTCGTTTCTTTGGAGAGTATTGCTTCCATTGATCAAGTGTACCATGAGTATCTCAACATAGCCGAATGGGTTATAACTATTTTATTTACAATAGAATATATTGCGCGTTTGTTTACTGTCACGCAACCCTTAAAATATGTTTTTAGTTTTTATGGAATTATCGATTTACTCTCAACACTCCCAAAATATATATCCTTAATTTTTATTGGAACACATAGCTTAGTTGCCCTTAAGGCACTCCGATTACTAAGAGTTTTTAGAATTTTAAAACTTAGTCATTACATTGGTGAATCCAATATGCTTTTAAAAGCCTTAAAATCCAGTAGAACTAAAATATCAGTTTTTATTTTCAGTGTTTTAATACTGTGTATCATTTTTGGAACCATAATGTATTTAGTAGAAAGCAATGAAAGTGGCTTTACAAGTATCCCTAGCAGCATTTATTGGTGTATAGTAACCCTAACGACCGTTGGCTATGGCGATATTGCCCCTGCATCTCCATTAGGACAATTTATTGCTTCATTTATAATGATCATGGGATACGGAATTATTGCCGTTCCTACAGGAATAGTAACTGCAGAAATGACCAAATCAAATAAAATTGACACTAATACACAAGAGTGTCCTCATTGTTTAACAACCGACCACAAAGAAAATGCAATTCATTGCCACCAATGTGGGAAAAAAATCAATCATGTCAACTAAAAACTTAATTTATGTCGCTGGCCCCACTGGAGTTGGGAAAACAAAATTGAGTCTTGAACTCGCAAAACGCTTCGATACAGAAATCATCTCATGTGATTCAAGACAATTTTACAAAGAAATGGAAATTGGTACTGCTGTACCTACTGCTAAAGAATTGAAAGAAGTGAAGCATCACTTTATCCAACACAAATCAATACAAGAGGTCTATACAGTAAGTGATTTTGAAAAAGAAGCCATTAAAAAACTAGATACACTATTCAAGAAAAAGGATACCGTAATTATGGTGGGAGGTTCCGGTATGTATGCCGATGCTGTTATTTTTGGAATGGATGAATTTCCTGAAATTCCCGAAGAGACTCGAAATCAAATCAATGTCTTTCATCAAACACATGGTCTAAAAGGACTCCAAGAACTATTGAGAGAAAAAGACCCAAAATACTATACCCTTGTAGACATCAATAATCCCGTACGTTTAATTCGTGCCTTAGAAGTATGTGTAGCCTCAGACCAACCCTTTTCATCATTTCTTGGAAAACCCAGAGCGCCCAGAAATTTTGTTTCAAAAATGTTGATCCTTCATTGCCCTAGAACCATTTTATATGATAAAATCAATTCTCGTGTAGATCAAATGATGAAAGCAGGTTTAGAGGAAGAAGCACGCAAATTAGTTGAGTTTAAAGACTTATCTGCCTTAAAAACTGTTGGATACAAAGAAATTTTTCCTTTTATTGAAGAAAAAGAAGATTTAGAACATGCGATTTCTGAAATAAAAAAGAACAGCCGTCGTTATGCCAAAAGACAGATTACTTGGTTTAAAAAATACGATAACGCCTTGTGCTTTCCTGCTAACACTCCTGCAGATGAAATTTTTAGTTTGCTTGAGGAATAAGCCTTTTTTTTAGTTTTTATCAAACATAAAAACTACCTTTTATAAATTAATTCATCCCCAATGAAAAAATATGTCTGTATATTCGTCTTATTGTGCTTTGTTTTTTGTTCAAAGGAAGAAACACAATTACCCGATACCAATCCAAACCTACCTAAAACATGGTATCACTATTTGAAAGATCAGTATGCAGATATTATTGAGAATGGCACAGCGATTAATTCACTTCCTTTAAATCAAATGGAACCCAATGAACTATTTGACAGTAACTTCATTGATGGAATAGTGAATGGAAAAGATCATACCTTTATAGATGCATTAGAAATGAATGATTTAGAATCATGGGAAACAAAGTAGCCTATATTCTTATTTTACTACGATGAAGAGCAATCTAACGTGATTGCACAAGCCAAAAACTTCAAAATGTCTTTTAAGAAAATCAACGCTTCTATCCAATTTCAATTGAGTTCAAATAATCTAACTGAAAATCAAGTACTTCCTTTTGCAATAGAGGTATTGAAAGAACTACACAATAAAAACTAGCTATGAGTTTTGTAGGTAGTTGGATACATTCTTGTTAATTCGTTCTTGAAGGTTCGTAAGGGATGCTTTTTCAAAAGGAAGACCCGTTATGTTTTCATATAATTCAATATAGCGCTCTGAAATAGAAGTAATCAATTCCTCGTCCATTTCAGGCAATGTTTGCCCTTCAAGTCCCTGAAAACCATTTGAAATTAGCCATTGACGGACAAATTCTTTAGAAAGTTGTTTTTGTGTAAGCCCATTGGCTTGACATTCTGCATAGCCTTCTTCATAAAAATAACGTGATGAATCAGGTGTGTGTATTTCATCGATCAGTACTATTTCACCTTTAGCTGTTTTTCCAAATTCGTATTTAGTGTCTACTAAAATAAGGCCCTGTTTCTTTGCAATTTCAGTACCGCGTGCAAAAAGTTTTCGAGTATAGTCCTCCAAAATCAAATAATCCGATTCACTAACGATACCCTGTGCTATAATATCTTCCCTAGAAATATCTTCATCATGGCCTTCTTCAGCTTTTGTAGCTGGCGTAATAATGGGCGTTGGAAACATGTCATTTTCTATCATTCCCCCGGGCATTCTTACTCCACACAACATACGCTCACCACTTTTATATGTTCTTGCCGCGTGACCCGATAAATATCCACGAATCACCATTTCTACCTTAAAGGGCTCACAAGCCACTCCCACCGAAACATTTGGATCTGGAGTGGAAATAAGCCAATTAGGCACAATATCAGCAGTAGCCTCTATCATTTGGGTGGCAATTTGATTTAAGATTTGTCCTTTGTAAGGAATTCCTTTGGGCATGACAACATCAAAAGCAGAAAGACGATCTGTGGCAACCATTATTAAAACGTCGTTTTCTAAGCGATACACTTCACGTACTTTTCCTGTGTATTTTGATTTTAATCCTTCCAGTTGAAGGTCAGTATGCATTAAAGTATTTGACATAGTTAATTATCGTGTTCAATATTTTTATAGGCCTCAATTACTTTCTTCACGAGCGGGTGTCTGATGACATC